>Ga0207416_1000948_pt1 | contig 42989 bp, 36 predicted proteins | sample PaiPotPPM11metaG_FD_184107 | JGI IMG/M metagenome (GOLD analysis project Ga0207416, IMG submission 184107) | Iron sulfur acid spring bacterial and archeal communities from Banff, Canada, to study Microbial Dark Matter (Phase II) - Paint Pots PPM... ...
GCGACCTCTACGTCCCGAACGTAGCGCTCTACCAAGCTGAGCCACGCCCCGACAAACTCCCGGTAGTTCGCACGGCCGGGTCACGCTCCTCCCAACCAGGGGAAAAACAACGGGCATAAGAACACCGATTCTACCCATGAGATACCTCATCGTCGGGTGCGGCCGCGTCGGTTCCGCACTCGCGAAGCTCCTTGACGCCGACGGCCACGAAATCATCGTCGTCGATCAAAGCCCCACCGCCTTCAAACGTCTCGGGCCGAAATTCAAAGGCCATGTCGTCGTCGGCACCGGGATCGATTACGACGTGCTCAAGCGAGCCGGCGCCGCAAGCGCAGACGGCTTCGTCGCCGTCACCGACGGCGATAATCGTAACATCATGGCGGCGCTCATCGCGCAGCGGATGTTTAAAATCAAGCGCGTCGTGGCCCGCATCTACGACCCGCCGCGCGGCCAGATGTACCGCGAACTCGGCATTCAAACCGTCGTCCCGACGACGGTCGGTGCTAAGCTGATGCGCGATACCTTGATGGAAGCGCCGTGGGACTCGCTGCACTCCTTCGATTTCGGCAAAGTCACCTCGCTCGCGGCGTTCGTAACGCCGGCCGATGCCGGTAAGCGCGTCGGCGACATCGAGCGCCCCGGCCGCGTGCGCATCGCCGCCGTTCGACGCGGCGATACCGGGGTGGTGGTGGCGTCCAACGACTACGTACTCCAAGCCGGTGACGAGATCAACGCGGTCGTCGCGCCCGAAGCTATTAGCGAATTCGCGCAGATGTTCCAAACCGCTTCACCGCAACAAAGGACGGCGTAAAGCCTCATATGTTCATCCTCATCGTCGGCGGCGGTAAAGTCGGTTCGTACCTCACGCGCGCGCTGCTCAACCAAAACCACGAAGTCGTCGTCGTTGAAAAGCTCGAAAAAAAGGCCAAGATGCTCGAGCAGCTCGTCGACCGCCAGGTGACCGTCGTCGGAGACGGTTGCGATCCAACCGTGCTCGAAGCGGCGGGAGTCGCCCGAGCCGACGTCGTCGTCGCCGACACCGGCGATGACGAAGACAATCTGGTCGTCGTGCTGCTGACCAAGAAAAAATCCAAGGCTCGCTGCATCGCACGCGTGAACAATCCGCGCAACAAGCTAATTTTCGATTCGCTCGATCCCGAGGATCCGGTCATCACGATCTCGTCGACGGAGATCATCCTGGACGTCCTCAACGAGCACGTCAACGCCGCAACCTATTCGAGCGCGCTCGAAACGATGCACCTCTTCGGCAAGGGCAACCTCCAGCTCGTGAAAGTAACGATTCCATCCGGTTGCCAAGCCGACGGAAAGCGGCTGGCGGAGATGGCTTTTCCGCGCAACAGCGTGCTGGTCGCAATCGATCGCGGCGACGAAGAACTGTCCATTCCGAATGGCGACACGACGTTGCATGCCGGTGAAAAGGTCATCGCCATCGTAAAAACCGGAGCTCTGGAACAACTGCGCGCTTTGCTCTGCGGGATTTAGCGCTAGCGCGGAGCGAGCTAGATATAACCTTTTCGCAGCGCCATGACGGCTGCATGCGTACGGTCTGCGGCGGAGAGTTTCTCCAGGATGTCGCGGATGTGACCTTTTACCGTGCCGAGACCGATGTTTAGCTCGGTCGCGATTTCGGCGTTGGCTCTGCCGTCGGCGATCAAACGGAGTACATCGTTTTCGCGCGGCGTAAGCGGCGAACGGCTGGAGCCGCTTGCACCTTTCGGTGAGAAGCGCGAGAGGACGACGTGCGCGATGCGGGGATCGAAGTAGGCTCCGCCGTCGCGCGTGATGCGCACGGCGTCGACGATACCGGAGGGATCGGATGACTTCAGGCAATACGCATCGGCACCCGCGGCAAGCGCGGCGATCACTTCTTCTTCGATATCGATCATCGTGACGATTACGACGTGCGTGCTCGGCAGTTCGGCGCGGATGCGTCGGGTGAGTTCGATCCCATCGATTCCCGGAAGGCCAAGATCGATCACGGCCACATCGGGGCGTTCGCGTAGGATGGTCTCATGGCCGACAACGCCATCGCTCGCTTCGCCGGCGATGCTGTAGTGCGGTTCCAACGCGGTGCGCATGCCCGCGCGCGTCAGGGCATGGTCTTCGACAATGACCACTCGCGTACGCTCGGTCATGCGGAAGCCTCCGCGCTCGGAAGCTCGATGAAGAAGCGGCTGCCGCGCGAGGTACCGGGTTCGTAGCCGGACCGGCCGCCGTACTTTTGCGCGATGCGCCGCACGATATAGAGCCCCAGGCCGGTGCCGCCGCCGGCGCGCGTTCCGCCGAAGCGCGTGAACAGCGCTTCGCGGCGCTCCGGGGCCACACCGTACCCGTCGTCGATCACCCATAGACGTTGCATCGTAGGACTTGATTCGACCCGCAGGACGATGGTGCCGCCCGCCGGCGTTGCCTCGATCGCGTTGGCGACGAGATTGGCGAACGCGCGACGCACTTCGTATCCGTCGACGAAGATCTCTCCTTCGCTCGCGAGTGCGAGATCCAGCAAGACGCCTTTCGCCTGCGCAACGGGGCCGAATTCGTCGACGACCCGCTGCACGAGGTGGCGTACCCGCTGTCGCGCGAAGGCACGCGAATCCTCGCCCGCTTCGTAGCGCGCGACCAGCAACAGCGTCTCGAGAAGGCTGCGCACGTCGTGGTTCGACGCGATGCTGGTTTCGAGAATCGCGCGATAGCGCTCGGGAAGTTCGCCGTAGGCTCCTTCGAGGGCTTGCCCCATCGTGACCGCCGCGGCCGATATGGGCGTGCGTAGATCGTGTGCTAGCGCGTACACAATGTCCCGAATGACGTCGCTGCGCTCTTGAATCGTGTCTTTTTGGGTTGCGATCTGGTCGTTCTGCTCGGCCAATTGCAGAAACAGCCGCGTCTGTTGCAACGCGACGGCGAGATTATCGACGAAGGCCTGCATCGCTAGCAGCTGCTCCTGCACCGCGACGTCCTCCAGCCACTGAACGACAATCGCGGTTTCGCTCCCGTGAGGATCGATCACGGCAACCAATGCCGCCCCGCCGAGCATGCGGCCGGATGCATCCTGAGCCTCGACCGCAAGTACGCCCCCGGCATTGCGCGCGCGCTCCAGCATCGAAGCAATATGCCCTAAAAGCGGCGCGCGTGTCACGGAGACGTCGTCGTCGCCCCGTGAAATGCGGTAGCTTGTCGGCACCTGTAGCGTCGATTCGCGCGCGACGACCGTCACGTGCTCCGCGCCCGTTAGAGCGAGCGCTTCGCTTGCCGCGGCGCGTAAGACCAATTCCATATTCAAACTCGAGCGCACGCTCTCCATAGCGTGGCGTAGCGCGCGCTCGTGCGCGATCTGCCGGCCGCGCTCGGTCGCCTCGCCCGCGCGACGCGCCGCGTCTTGCGCGCGCATGGTGAGCACGCCGACCAAGAGGAACGAGAGGCCGGAGAGCACGCGGTCTCCCAGCGCGATCGGGCTCCAGTGGTAGCCGTCCTGCGCCCCGTTCACATATCCGGCGATCGCGTTCGCGGCCTCCGCCGCGATCGTGAGCCATATGGTAAGGCGGGGACGAAGCGCCAGCGTGCTCAGCGCGATCGGCCCGTTGAGGAGCACCGCGGCCACAAAGAGCTGCGGCGTCAGAAGATCGATCACCCACGCCGCGAGCAGCAAGGCGTAGCAGAGGAGCGGAATCACTGTTTTGCGCTTTCCCAGCGGTATCGTTTCCCCTGCGCGGCGAAGGGGAGACGATCATGCCCCGCTCCTCGAACGATCCCGAAGAGGCTCGACGCCGTTCGGCTACTGATCTCTTGCGCGAGTTCGGCGATCACGCCCGATTGGTCGTCTATGTCGCCGCAGCTCCCGGCGCGGGAAAGACGCGGCGTTTGCTGACCGACGCGCGTCGGCTGCAGGCTACCGGCAAGCGCGTCGCCATCGGCTGGATCGAAACGAAAGGACGACCGGATCTCGAGCGCCTTTGTGCCGGCATTCCCCGCATCCCGCCACGCTTTGTGGACGTGGGCGGGCAACAGTTTCCCGAATTCGATATCGAGGCGGCCATCCGCGAGGCCCCCGAGGTGCTGTTGCTCGATGAACTTGCGCACGACAATCTGGACGGGTCGGCCAACGGCAAACGCTGGCAAGATGCCCTGACGCTCCGCGAGCGCGGTATCAGCGTGTTGGGGGCGTTCAACATCGCACACCTCGATACTGTCGCCCCCACCGCCGAAGGGCTGACGGGGTACCCCGTGCGCGAAATCGTTCCAAAATCGTTTCTCAAAGCAGCCGACGAGGTTATCGCGCTGGATGCCTCGCCGGAATTGCTGCGGCGGCGACTCGAAGGCGGCAAGATCGTTCGCGGCGACGATATCGCGCGCGCACTCAGCGGAGTCTTCAAAGAGTCAACGCTGGTAATGCTGCGCGAATTGCTGCTGCGCACCATCGACGATCTGACGATACCGACGCTCTCTGCTACGAGCGCGTCGGTTGCCGTGGCCATCGTGCTGCCGGATAACGACACGGCGATGTTTCTTCATCGCATCAAACCGGTGGTCTCCGCGATGGACCTGGCATTGGAGGTGCTGCCCTCGCCCGAGTGCGATCGCGCCTTGGTCGAATGGCTTGCGCGCGACTACAGTTCGGAACTACTCGCGGCCGCCGATCCTACCCATTTGGAGGTAGCGAATATCCACGCTTCGCTGATTGCGGTGCCAAACGGGAGACTTGCAGCGCGTCTGGTGAGCAGCAAGGTCGAACGCGACATTCTGATCGTGGATGCAAGTCAAACGTATCTTGGCCGATCGTCACTAAGCACGCCGCTCTCGGGTACGATCGGCGACCGTATGCGCGTCGGATACGGCAAACTCACCGTCTATCTCGGTGCGGCGGCGGGCGCGGGCAAAACGATGGCGATGCTCGATCGCGGACATCAGCTTGCCGAGGACGGCGTCGATGTGGTGATCGGACTCGTGGAGACCCACGGACGCGCAGAGACGGCCGAGATGGCGAACGGGCTGGAACTCGTCCCCCGCAAGACCATCCTCGCCGACGGCATCACCTATACCGAACTCGACCGGGACGCGCTCCTCAAGCGCGCTCCGAAAGTGGCCCTGATCGACGAACTCGCGCACACCAACGCTCCAGGATCGCTGGCGCCCAAGCGCTACCTAGATGTCCTCGCATTGCTTCGCGCCGGCATCGATGTTATTACGACGCTCAACGTCCAACATCTCGAAGATCTTAACGACGCGGTTGCGCGTCTCACCGGCACGATCGTGCGCGAAACGCTACCGGACGGCATCCTCCCGCTCGCGGACGAAGTGATCCTCATCGACGTTTCGCCGCAAACCCTGCGCGAGCGGTTGCGGGCCGGCAAGATCTATCCACCCGAACGCATCGAGACGGCGCTTTCGAATTTTTTCCGAACCGACAACCTTTCCTCGCTACGCGAATTGGCCCTGCGCGAGGCGCTTCGCGCAGAGACGCGCGAGCGTATTACCTCACCGTTCGAACGACTGCTCCTAAGCATCGTAGCGCGCCCCGGTGATTTGCCGCTGGTACGGCGAGCGAGCCGGCTCGCGGCGCGATTGGAGATTGACTTCACCATCGCGCACGTCGCGGAGCCGAAGGACCGCGTCGATCCGCAAACGCTCGACGAGATCGCCCGCATCGCGCGCGCGGTCAACGCCGAGTTCATCAACGAAGTTTCAGAGGACGCGCCGGCGCGCCTGATCGAAATCGCGCGTTCGAAGAGCGAGACGACCATCGCCGTCGGCGGCACGCTCCGTACGCCGCGATGGCCGCAACGCCGTGCCTTTGCTCGACGGCTGCTCGAAGCGGGGGCTCGCGAACTCCTAGTCTTTGCTCGGCCGGCCGCCACGCTTACTCAGGGCATCGAGGGCGAGGTTTAACTCCAGCACGTTGACGTGCGGCTCGCCCAGGATGCCGAGCTCCCTCGGCTCGATCGAACGAGCGATCAGCGCATCGACCCGAGCAAGCTGAAGGTGCCGCGCTAACGCGACGCGCGGGGCTTGGTAATACGCCCCCCGCACGCTGATATCGGGATCGATGCCGCTACCGCTTGAGGTAACAAGATCGATCGGAACCGGCAAGGTGGCCTGCGGGTTCTGTTTGCGCAGCTGCGCGATCGTCGCTTTGGTCGCGGCGATCAGCTTCGCGGAAGTCGGCCCGAGATTGGTGCCGCCGGTAGCCGTTGGGTCGTACCCATTCTTGCCCGCAGCCGATGGGCGGCCTTGAAAATCTTCCGGCTTGCTCCACAGCTGGCCGATAAGATCGGAACCGACAACCTTGCCGTCGCGCATCACGAGCGAACCGTTAGCCTCGCGCGGAAAAATCGCTTGGGCCGCGCCGGTCATCGCCAGCGGATAGATGAGTCCCAGCAGGACGACCGAGACGATCGTCATCCGAATGGCCGCGCCGAATTGAAACATCGCCGTCATATCCTTACGTAAGATGCAGGAGCGCAAGTAGCATATCGATGAGCTTGATACCGGCGAAGGGCACCAGGATTCCACCGAATCCGTAAATGAGCACGTTGGTCCGCAACGCCGCGTTCGCGCCGCGCGGAACGTACGCGACGCCGCGTAACGCCAACGGAATCAGCGCGATGATGATCAGCGCGTTGAAGATTACGGCCGAAAGGATTGCGCTCTGCGGTGTCGAGAGCCGCATCACGTTGAGTTGTTGCATCGCGGGGTATGCGCCGATGAATATCGCCGGGAGAATCGCAAAGTACTTCGCGACATCGTTCGCGATCGAAAAGGTCGTGAGGGCACCTCGCGTCATCAGCAGTTGTTTGCCGATCTCAACGACCTCAATCAATTTCGTCGGGTCGGAATCCAAGTCGACCATATTGGCCGCTTCTTTAGCGGCCTGCGTGCCGGAGTTCATTGCGACGCCGACATCGGCTTGGGCCAGAGCGGGGGCGTCGTTGGTGCCGTCGCCCGTCATCGCGACCAAACGCCCGCTGGACTGTTCCCGTTTGATCAACTCCATCTTGGTTTCGGGCGTAGCCTCGGCAAGAAAATCGTCGACGCCGGCCTCCTTCGCGATGGCCGCCGCGGTTAAGGGATTGTCGCCCGTAATCATCACCGTACGGATGCCCATCGCGCGGAGCCGATCGAAGCGTTCCTTCATATTCGGTTTGAGGATGTCTTTGAGATGGATGACGCCCAAGACGCAATCGTTGCGCGCAACCAACAGCGGCGTCCCGCCACTACGCGCGATGCGTTCGACATCGGAGGAAAGGCCGGCGTTTCCGCTGCCGCCGGACTGCGCTACCCACGCCATAATCGAATCCGGCGCGCCCTTACGTAACCTCCCGCCATCGGAAAGGTCGACGCCGCTCATGCGCGTGTATGCGCTAAACGGAACGAAGGCGCCATCGGTCGCCGCCGGGGGCAGGAGACCATTCTGTAGCGCCAGTGCCACGATGGAACGGCCCTCCGGCGTCTCGTCGGCGAGCGATGTTAGGTAAGCCACGCGCGTCGCTTCCTCGGTCGTGACGCCTTCGGCTGCGACGATCGCGACCGCCTGGCGATTACCCAGCGTGATGGTTCCGGTCTTGTCGAGCAGGAGCGTGTCGACATCGCCCGCCGCCTCAACCGCTCGTCCGCTCATCGCCAGGACGTTGCGTTGCATCACCCGATCCATACCGGCGATACCGATGGCTGAAAGCAGCCCGCCAATCGTCGTTGGGATGAGACAGACCAGTAGCGCGATCAGCACCGTGACGCTCAGTCGCGCACCGGCATACACGGCAAATGGCGCTAACGTCGCTACGGCGACGACGAAGATGATCGTCAGGCCGGCGAGCAGAATCGAAAGCGCGATCTCGTTCGGCGTCTTCTGCCGCTTCGCGCCTTCGACCATGGCGATCATCCGATCCAGAAAGCTTTCGCCGGGGTTCGACGTGATGCGAACGTCGATGCTATCGCTCAACACGCGCGTTCCGCCCGTGACGGCGCTGCGATCGCCGCCGGCTTCGCGAATGACGGGCGCGGATTCTCCCGTAATCGCCGATTCGTCGACTGTTGCTGCGCCCTTGATCACCTCGCCGTCTCCGGGAATCATTTCCCCGGTTTGCACGCGCACGACATCGCCCCGGCGCAGCGCGCTTGAGACCACCGCTTCGAGCACTTCGCCAATCACGCGATTGGCGGTTGTCTGCGTCTTGGTGCGCCGCAGCGCATCGGCTTGCGCTTTACCCCGCCCCTCGGCCACAGCTTCGGCAAAATTCGCGAAGAGCACGGTAAACCACAGCCAGGCCGAGATAACCGCATCGAAAGCCGCGGGGCCGCCGCTGGCCGCATCGCGAAGGGCAAAGACGACGGTTGCGAGCGCGCCGACTTCGACCACGAACATCACGGGATTGCGAGCTTGCCAGCGCGGGTCAAGCTTCTTGAACGACTCGACGATGGCAGGGCCGATAATGGCACGCTCGAAAAGCGGGCGGTCCTGTGCGCGGCGCGCGGCTCGACGTGAGGAAATCATGGACTAGAACGTCTTTCCTTGCAAAAGCAGCAAATGTTCGACCACCGGGCCGAGGGCATCGGCCGGTAGAAACGTCAGGGCGCCGACGATGACGATGACGCCTATGAGAAGCACGACGAAGACCGGCGAGTAGGTCGTGAACGTTCCCACGCCCTCCGGCACGCGCTGCTTGCCGGCTAGCGAACCGGCCAAGGCTAACGCGGGAATCGCGACCAAGAATCGCCCGAAGAGCATGACCACGCCGGTGAGAACGTTATAATACGTGTTACTTCCAAGGCCACCGAATGCGCTGCCGTTATTTGCATTCGTCGAACTGAACGCATAGAGGATCTCCGCAAATCCATGCGGGCCGGAGTTAGCGAGCGTCGCTAAGCCGGCGGGCAGCAATACCGAGATAGCGGTTGGAATCAGCACGAAAAATGGGGTCACCATGATCGCAAGGATCGCAAACTGCACTTCGCGACGCTCGATCTTCTTGCCCAAGAACTCCGGCGTTCGTCCGACCATCAATCCGGCAATGAACACGGTGAGGACGACAAAGACGATCATGCCGTAGAAGCCCGAGCCCACGCCGCCGAAGATGATCTCACCCAGTTGCATGTTCACTAGCGGCACCAAACCGCCGAGGGGCATGAACGAATCGTGCATCGCATTGACCGCGCCGCACGACGTATCGGTCGTTACCGTCGCGAACAGCGCCGAGGCCCCAATGCCGAATCGGCACTCCTTGCCCTCCATGTTTCCGCCGGCCACGCCGAGCTGATGGACGATGGGATTACCCGCCGCTTCAGCTCCGTACGCGACGCCGAAGCCCACGACGAGCAGAAAGGTCATGGCGCCCAGGATCGCCCATCCCTGCCGCGTGTCGCGCACCATGCGGCCGTAGGTAAAGGTTAGGCCGGCACCGATCCACAGGATAAGAAACATTTGGAACCAGTCGCTAAACGGCGTCGGATTCTCGTTCGGGGATGCGGAGTTCGCGCCCACAAAGCCGCCGCCGTTCGTCCCGAGTTCTTTGATGACTTCTTGCGAAGCCATCGGGCCGCCGGTGATGCTCTGCGAGATGCCTTCCGGCGTGACGATCGTTTGATATGCGTGGAAGTTTTGCGGGACGCCCTGCATGACGAAGATCAACCCGCCCACGATGCATAGCGGAAGTAATAGGTACAGCGACGCCCGTGTAAGATCGACCCAGAAGTTCCCCAGTGCCTTCCCGTTCGTTCCCGCGAGGCCCCGAATGACCGCGATCGCAATGGCGATGCCTGCAGCCGCGGACACGAAGTTGTGCCATCCGAGCCCCGCCATCTGCGTGAGATAGCTGAGCGAACTCTCGCCGGAATAGAACTGCCAATTCGTGTTGGTCATAAAACTGATGGCCGTATTGAAGGCCAGGTCGGGCGCCATGTTGCCGAAATGCTGGGGGTTGAACGGGAGCCACGCCTGCGTTCGTAACAAGACGTAAAGGTACACGACCGATACGAACGAGAACGCCAACAAGGCGTAAACGTAGCCGGACCATGCCATTTCGCGCGATGCATCGATGCCGCAGATGCGATAGATCGCGCGCTCCACCGGCTCGATGACCGGGGTGAGGGGCGTGCGTTCGCCGCCAAAGATCTTCGCCATATAGAGACCCAGCGGCTTGGCGAGGCCCAATACCGCGATCAGCAATAAGATCGCTTGCGCCCATCCTGTGGCCGTCATATGCGGCATCCTCTAAAACTTCTCGGGGCGCAGCATCGCATACCCCAAATACAGCAGCGCGCACAGCGCCAGCACGATACCGACGGCATCATCGAAGATCATGGCGCGGCTATACCCGCTCGCAAGCGGCGGTGTAGGCATAGAGCGCGGCAAAGCAGAGCAACGAGAGCGCGACCAATCCGAATTCAAGCATCTACGCCAGCATAGGGCTCTAATGGCAAGCCCACCAGCCGCCGAACGGATGATCCGTTCGGATAGGCCGAACGGAGGCTGCCCAGATGCCGCGCGACGCTCGATACTACATGCATGTTGACAACAACCGCGCCCGTCACGGCGCCATCGCCTCGCCCATCACCGCCCGCCGTGCTAACCGCCATAGTGAATCCGTGCGGGTCCATCCTGTCGATCGTCACGAGGCCAACCGTAGGCACCGGCGTCTGCACGGTGCGGCCAAATCACGTGCTAGTGGAAAACGGCTGGAGCAATACCGTCCTTACCGACGCGGGTGGTGGCAACATCGCGTCCTACCCGTCGAGCTTTATTCGCATCGGCACGGTGCTACCGCGTATTGAGATCGCTCTCACGCCGCCCACGGTCATGCGTTCCTCGGTTGGAGGGAGCATTATCGGCGGGTCGAGCGACGGCGCCATTGGGGTGAAGTACGAAGCGGGGTATACGAGCAAAGCCCTGTGGGGCGCGAGCGTGCAGATCAGCGAGCCAACGGGAACACCGGCCTTTAGCGCCGGCGGCGCGCAATACACCGCAAACGCGAATTGGGGCTACACGCTATCCCCCGTAGTAGGCCTAGCCGGGACGTTCGGATTCAACACTCTGAGCGCATTCGATACGAGCGGCTACGCCCGGCACTACGCCGCGTTCATCCCATCGATGGAGATGACGGTAGCGTTTTCTTCCCGGTCGCAAGCATTCGCCGAGTACGCCTATTTCAGCCATGCCGGCCTGGGGCTTCCAGGAAAGTCCGTTCTCGATGCGGGCTATCAGCGCGCGCTTTCGGAGAATGCGCAGATCGACATCGAGTACGGTTTCACGCCGACGCCGGGCATCGGCCAGCAAGGCCACTACTTCGGATTGGGCCTAAGCGTCATGCGTTAGGATCCTTCGCCCAGCTTTAGGGCGCCGACCCTTCGTTCGAGCGTCAGCGAACCCAGCAGAAGCGTCGCGATCACGACGACGAACGTCGCGTCGACGATGAGGGAGCGCATGGGGATTTCTGCAGGGAGCGCCAACGCCAACGCCAGCGAGAGCGCTCCGCGCACGCCCGCGAAGCGAACCAGCGTCTTCCAGGAACGGAGCATCCGCGGCAGCAGCGCGAGCAAACCGTACGCCAGCACGAATCGCGCGACGATAACCGCGGCCAGCACGGTGCCGAGAAACGTACGTTCGCTCCAAAGATGCGCGCTCTCCACCGCCGTACCGACCAGAAAGAACAAGCAGAGGTTCGCGACCGTCGCCGCGCGCTCCCAACCCAATTCCACCGTCTCCGCGACCGCGTCCCCGATCGCGTTGCGCTCGCGTTCGCGTAAGGCGATCCCGCACGCGATGACGGCGAAAATGCCCGACCAGCCGAAACGGTCGGCGAGCGCGTACGCCCCGTACGCGGCGATGCAGGTGGCTAAGCCTTGCGCCGACGCATTCGGGTATTTGCGCACGACATATGCGCAAGCAATACCAACGATCGCGCCCACGGCGATTCCCGCGAACGATCCCAGCAGAGCCTGGCCCGCGATCGCGCCGACGTGAGCCGCGGAAGCGGTCCCGATGATCGCCGCCAGCACGGCGCGATAGAGCATGACGGCGATGGCGTCGTTGAGCAGCGATTCGCTTTCGACGATCGTCTTGAGCGCGGGCGGGACGGGCAAATGTCGAAATAGCGCCACGATCGCCACCGGATCGGTTGCGCTCAAGATCGCTCCGACGACTAGCGCCGTCCCGATGCCGACGGAGCCGAAGCGATACACCGCCAGTGCCACCAGCCCGGCGGTGATGGCCACGCCCGGCACGGCCAACAGCAGAATCGGCCTCCAAGCCCGCTTCATCAGAGAAAAATCGAGATTCCATGCAGCTTCAAAAATGAGCGCTGGCAAGAACAGATCGAGCGTCGCCCAGCGGAAGGCCTGCGTCAGGAGACCGGGGTGGATTTCGCCGACGATGAGTCCGGCGACCACGACAGCGGCAATATGCCAGAGTTTCATCGAGCGCGCCCCGCTTCGTTAATGAGTATGCGTGAAGTTCCCCACCGTGACGTGGCTCTCGCGAATCGCCGCGATCGCCTCGCGCATGCCGAGCGGGTGTTCGGGACGGTCGACCGCTTCGAAGTAGCATTCGGGATCGATGTTAAGCGTGCGCGTTTGGATCATCGTGACGCGCACGCCGCTCAGAAACGCGCGCATGGCATCGATTTCGGCGCGGTCGTCGGTGATGCCGGGGTGCGTCAGCAGATTGAGTGAGACGCGTAGCCCGCGCCGGCTCGCAAGCCGAATCGATCCGAGCACGTCGTCGAGGCCGTAGCCGATCGGACGGTAGTAGGCGGCATAGACCTCCGGCCGAAACGAATTGAGACTGATGCGCACGGCTTGCAAGCCCGCGTCGATGCAGCGTTCGAGCGCGGCCGGCATGCTGCCGTTGGTATTGAGATTGATCGTCCCGTTCTCGCGCCTGCTGCGGATGAGTTCGATCGCCCGCGCGATTTCGATCGAGCGTAACAGCGGCTCGCCCTCGCAACCTTGGCCGAAGGAAACGATGCCGTCTTCCACCCGTTCGAGATGATGTACGCCGACGCGTGCGAGTTCGTCCGCCGTGGTTTCAAAATCGATGCGCGTTTGCGGAGAAGGCAGCCCCGCATCCGGCTCTTGTTCCGAGATGCATCCGATACAACGCGCGTTGCATTTCGGCGAAACGGGGAGCGCCGCTTCGCCGCGCTCGAGGAAGACGTTCTGCGCCGTAAAGCAGCCGTATTCGCGCGAACAGAGCGCCACTTGCTGCAGCACCCGATTCTGCGGATCCGTGGCGAGCCGCGCTTCGAGGGTGCGCTCCAGTTCGCCGGGTTCGAAGTACCTCGGCTGCCAATCCTCGCTCTCGTCCGTCTTAACGGCCGCTACGTGGAGCCGGTCGTCGATGACGCAGGCAAAGGTGTAGCCGAAGAGCGGCAGCGCGGGCGCGCCGCGTTCCTTAATCCATGCGGGTACCAACAAGCGCGTGTATCCGGCGGGAAGAATCGCGGCGAGAACGTAGCGTTTATCGAGCATTCCGGTGGTGGTCAAAACGCGGCGCCCGGGCAGGACCATCTCTACCGTCCCGGGCGGAGCCGGAATCAGTTCGTCCGGTTGCGGCGTTCGCACCAACCCGCCATCGGCGAGCGGTGAATACTCCGGATCGTAATAGATGCGACCCTTGGCATCGCAATAGGCAAGATCGATCGTCATAGCACCGTATCGAAGACGTGAACGGCCGGGCCGATCAAGTATGCGGCTCCCACGCCGTCCCATTCCACGTGGAGCACTCCCCCGGGCACGTGCACGTCGACGGGGCTTTGGACCAGGCCGTTCCGGAGCGCGACCGCGGCGGAGGCGACCGCGCCGGTTCCGCACGCCATCGTAAGGCCGGCACCGCGTTCGTAGTGCCGAACCCGCAGGCTGCCGGGTCCTTCAACCACCACTCGATGCACGTTCGCACCGCCGGGAAAGACGCGCTCGTCCTGAAACGACGCACCGATCTGTGCGACGTCAAACGGGTCGCCTTCGCCGCGTATGGCGACGACGTGCGGGTTGCCCATGTCGACGAACGCGGCGTCCGGAATCGGAAGCGCACGCTGCACGAGATTCGGTACGCCCATGTTCACGCGCACGAGGTATTCGGGCTCGCGCGCGATCACGCTCGTCTCGATAATGCCCGCGTCGGTCTCGATCGCCAAGGCATCGCCGCAACCGGCTTCGTCGAGGTAACGCGCGACGCAGCGAATGCCGTTCCCGCACATTTCGGCAATGCTTCCATCGGCGTTGATCACCTGCATGCGCGCCGCCGCACGTTCGGAGCGCTCGATCACGAGCAAGCCGTCGGCTCCCACGCCGGTATGCCGTTCGCACCATCTCCGCGCGAACGCAATCGCGTCGATCGGAGCGCTCGTCCGGCTATCGAGAACGATGAAGTCGTTGCGTGCGCCGTGCATCTTCGCAACGGCTACGCTCCCGTTCATTCGACGCTCGGCGGATACAGGCGTAGCGCGACCGCCGGCGATATGGTCGCGATCGCGTGCTTGTACAGTAGATGCGTAATCTGGTCGAATTCGAGCGACACCGTGAACGGGTCGTAGCCCAAAACGACGCCCTGCAGTTGCGCGCCATTCATCAACGTCACCGTTACGGGGACAGCCTCACGCTTGCATTGTGCCAGGAACGCATCTTGGAGATTGCTAGGCATATCGGCTGCTATTACGACCAGCCGAGCATTTCCCTTGCCGCGGCCTCGACCTCATCGGCTCGGACCCAGCGAGTTTGCGGCTCGGATCGAAACCATGCGCGCTGCCTGCGCGCGTACCGTCGAGTCGCGCGAGCGAGCGAATGCTCAAGTTCGTCACGCGTGCTCCACCCGCGCAGAAATGCCGTGGCTTGCGGGTACCCGACGGCGGTCGCCGCAACCGCATCGCTCCCGATGCGTTCGGCTTCCTCGATCAATCCCCGCCGCAGCATGTGCGCCGTTCGGAGCGCGATCCGTTCGTCCAGTTCGCTCAGTTGCACGTCCAGAAAGAGTTTGGCAAATGGAATACCGGAGGCCGGAAGCGAGGCGATGACGCCGGTTCGCCGGAGCGGGTCGTCACCGGCCATTGCCACCTCCAGCGCCCGCACGACGCGGTAGGCATCGTTCGGCGCTACCGCGGCCGCGCGCTTGGGGTCGCGAAGCTGCAGCCATGCGTGGAGAAACTCCGCCGAATGCGTACGCGCTTCCATAGCCAGCCGCTCGCGCAAGCGCTCGTCGTGTTGCGGAGCCAAGTCGATCGCTCCGGTCAACGCGCGAATGTAAAAGCCCGTGCCGCCGGCGACGATTGCGCGCTTACCGCGCGCGTGGATTTCGTGGATCGTTCGCATGGCATCGGCCGCGAATCGCGCCGCCGAATAGCGCTCGTGCGGGTCGAGAAAGCCGACCAAATGATGGGGCGCCGCGGCAAGCTCTTCTTCCGTCGGCGCCGCCGTCCCGATCGGCATCGCCCGATAGATTTGGCGCGAATCGGCTCCCACGATTTCGGCATCGAAACGCCGCGCGAGGGCGATCGCGGCGGCGGTCTTTCCGGCGGCGGTCGCCCCCGCGAGCACCAGCACGCCGCGCCGCGTAACGTCGTTCATCGGTGCATTACAGACGTTTGAACATGCGCGCGATATCGTCGGGAGCCAGGCGAACCATCGTCGGGCGTCCGTGCGGGCAATGCATCGGATTGATGCACCGCTGCAATCGATCGACGAGCGTCGTCATCTCATCCGGTTCCAGTCGTTCGCCGGCGACCGTGACCGAATGACACGCGAGGCTGGCCCATACGCGCTCGCGCACATCGCGTTGCTTCACGTCGGTGGTGAGATCGTCGATGAAGCCTTGCAGATCGAACGGACGCGCGCCGAACCCGGCGGGCGTGGCAACGATCCGATACGTGCGGGCGCCGAACGGCTCGATCTCGAGGCCGCCCTCGCGCAAGAGATCGAGCGCGCGCTCCAATGCGGCGGACTGCCCGAGATCCAGTTCGACTACGAGCGGAACCAAGAGCGGCTCGCTGGGAGCGTGCGCCTGGGCGCGCTCGACGATCGATTCGTAGGCGATGCGTTCGTGCGCCGCGTGCTGATCGACCAGGAGCAGTGCGTCTCCGTCGCTTGCGAGGATAAACGTCCGATGGAGTTGCGCGAGCACGCGCAAGCGGTGCCCAGGCACCTCGTCGGCGTCGCCCCGTACCGGCTCGAAAAGCGATTGCACGTGCGGCAGGCTCGCATCGATCGCCGGCGGCGCAAGCGAAACGCCTTCCGCATGCACGTGCCGGCTAAAGCGGTGCGCGGCATGCGCCTGCAGCGTGGCGGTAATCGAGCGCCGAACCGCATCGAACGTTTGAGTGCCAAAGCGCAAACGCACGTCGCTCTTGGTGGGGTGGACGTTCGGATCGACGTGGCCGGGCGGTAGTTCCAAGAAGATCGCGCCGTACGGGTGCCGCCCGCTCATCGCAAAGGTCGCATAGCCGGCCGTCCACGCACCGGCGAGCAACGAACTGCGCAACAGCCGTCCGTTCACGAAGAGGATCTGCAGCCGCCGATCGCCTCGATCGTGCCCCGGTTCGCTGATGAACCCGCTCAGGTTTCCGTCCAGCGCCCGCGCGGCCGACGGGTCCAGCGGTATCAGGTGCTGCGCGGCTTCGGCTCCAAACACCATCGCCAAGCGCTCGCGCGGATCGGACGTGGAAGGAAGCACCCACACATCCTTGCCGTCGTGTCGCAGCGCGAACGTAACGCTCGGGTACGCAAGGGCAAAGGTGGTGAGCCAACTCGAGATGCGAGCGTATTCGGCGCTCGGTGCTTTGAGATATTCGCGACGCACCGGAACGTTCTCGAAGAGCGCTTCGACGCGCACGCGCGTGCCGGGCGGTGCCGGAGCGGGAACTATCGGGTCGGCGCTTTCGGCGTGCGCGACGATGCGCGACCCGATCTGCGCATCCTGGGTTCGAGACACGATTTCGAGCCGCGCCACCGCCGCGATCGAGGCCAAGCCTTCACCGCGGAACCCGAGCGTTGCGACGCTCGCAAGATCGGTCGCGACCGCGAGCTTGCTGGTCGCATGGCGCATCACCGCGAAGGAGAGATCCTCCGGATCGATGCCGCTCCCGTCGTCAACCACTTCGATGGAACGCGTACCGCCCGCTTCGAGCGTCACGCTCACGCGAGTCGCGCCCGCATCCACCGCATTTTCGACCAACTCCTTGACGATCGAAACGGGGCGCTCGATAATTTCACCCGCGGCGATCTGCCCGATCGTCACCGCGTCCAGGCGGTGGATGGAGGGCATGCGTTACGGCTCGCTACGCAAGAACGAGAGCTGCATTTCGGATGCGGGAGTGCGCGGCAGCCTCTTGCGTAACGGCACCTGCGTCTCCAAATCGGGTTGGCCGCCCAGCGCGTCGGCGATTTCTTGCGCGCGTTCGATCACGGCCGGCGGCAGGCCGGCCATCCGCGCGACTTCGATGCCGAACGAACGCGACGAACTGCCAGGTTGCACGCGGTGCGAGAAGACCGGCCCGCTATGGCGGCCGCTCTGTTCCACCGCGGTAATGTGATAGTTCGCTACCATCGGCCAGTGCTCGCAGAGCGCACACAGCTCGTGGAAATGCGTGGCAAACAGCGCCATGGGCGATTGTTCGTCCAGGCCGAGCAGAAACTCGCAGATCGCCTGCGCGATCGATAGGCCGTCGATCGTGCCGGTGCCGCGCCCGACTTCGTCGATTAACAGTAACGACTTGCGCGTGCTGCGGCGCAGGATATTCGCGGCTTCGGCCATCTCCATGTAAAACGTCGACTGGCCGGAGGCCAGATCGTCACCGGCACCGATGCGCGTGAAGATGCGATCGATAACGCCGAGCTGCATCGATTTGGCCGGTACGAACGAACCCACGTGCGCCATGATCGCCAGCAACCCGGCCTGCCGCAAATAGGTCGATTTACCACCCATATTCGGGCCGGTCAAAAGGATAAAACGGTGGTCGAGCGCGCGCAAGTGTAGATCGTTGGGCACGAAGTGCGTCCGCAACACCGCTTCCATCACCGGATGGCGCCCTTCTTCTATGCTCACGATGCTTTGGTCGACGAACGTAGGACGCACGTATCCGCGTTCCGCGGCGCACTGAGCGAGCGACGCGAAGACGTCGATCTGCGCGATGGCTTCGGCAGCGCGCAACAGATCGTCGGCCCGCAGCGCGATGCGTTCGAGCAAGGCCTCGAACAACTGCGCTTCGATGCGCTCTTGGCGCGACTGCGCGGTAGAGATCGCGAGTTCGAGTTCTTTGAGCTCCGGCGTAACGTACCGCTCGCCGGTCGTCAACGTCTGCTTGCGCACGTAGTCGCCGGGCACTTGCCCCACGCTACCCTTGCTCACCTCGATGGCGTAGCCGAACGCACTGGCGTACTTGATTTTGAGCGACTTGATGCCGGTCCGCTCTCGCTCGCGCTCCTCGAGTTCCGAAAGGCGGGTGCGCGCATCGGTGCGGAGCGAAACGCATTCCGCGAGTTCGGCATCGGCCTCCGGACGAATAACCCCGCCGTCGTGAACCTGCGCGGGTGGTTCGTCCACGAGCGAGCGCTGCAGGTCGTCGATGACGTCGTCGAAGGCGCCGATACGTTCGATCATGGGTGCCAGCGCCTCCGGCACGATGTGTCGCAGCGGCGCGAGGACTTCCAGCGTCCGCCGTAACGACGCCAAATCGCGCGGCAATGCGCGGCGCACGCGAACCTTTTGCGCGATACGTTCGAGATCGAAGCAACCGCGGAGCAGATCGCGAATCGCCTGCCGGCGGGCGTGCTCGTCCAGGAGTGCGGCAATGGCCTCTTGCCGAGCTTCGATCGCTCCCCGATCCAGAAGCGGAGCCAGAATCCAACGCGAGAGCATGCGGGAGCCCATCGACGTTTCGCATGTATCCAGCGTCGCGAGCAGCGTCGCGCGCGTGTTTTGCCCCTGCGCTTTGGTCAGTTCGAGATGCTTGCGGGTGGCCGGATCGAGCGCCATAAACTGGCGTTCCCGATAAAGCACCGGCTCGTTGAGGGCAACGCCTGACGGCAATGCGATACCGGTGCGGCGGACGAAACCGACCAACGCGTCGAGGGCGCGATTAATCGCCGCGGATTCATCGATCGAGAACCCGTCGAACTCCGCGCGATCGCGCGTCTCCACCAATCCCAGCGGCGGCGCCGACATTCGAGCGCCCAATACTTCCACCGCGCCTCCGAGCAAGGCACGAAGATCGGCCGGAAGATCGGCAACGATTTCCGAGGGGCCTAGGCGTCCGAGTTCGGCAAGCACGTCGTCGTACGCCTCGTTGCCGCTCAGCGCGGTCGCCGCGCAGTAACCGGTCGAAACGTCGGCATACGCAACGGCGAACGTATCGTCGACGGCCGCTACCGCCGCAAGATAGTTGTTCTGTTTTCCTTCGAGCAATTGATCTTCGATCAACGTGCCCGGCGTGACGATGCGGACGACGTCGCGCCGCACCAAGCGATTGGGGACCGGAACTTCGAGTTGCTCGGCAAGCGCGACGATGAATCGCTGCTGAACGAGCTTGGCCAGATATCCCGCTAGCGCATGGTGCGGAACGCCGGCCATGGCGACGCGCTTACCACCGCCGGCCTCTTTGCTCGTCAGCGCGATTTGCAGCGCGCGCGCGGCCGTCTCGGCGTCCTCCCCGTAGGCTTCGTAGAAGTCGCCCACGCGCGAAAGCAAAATCGCTCCCGGGTGTTTCGCTTTCATCCCAAAGTACTGCTCGAGCATCGGCGAGTACTTCACCGCGTCGCTCACCGTGCGAGCAAATCGATGGTCGGACGTTCGAGCGGGCGGCCGGCGTCGGCGAATCGCTCGGCGCGGCGTACCGCCGTGCCGGTGCAGCCCCACACGTGCGCGGTTTCAAGCTCGACGTCGATCCACGGCGTCGCGGCATAAGGATGGCTTGCGTCCACCTCGCCTCGCGGGTAGTCGCCGGGTAACGGAGCGATAACGGTCACGTTGTCCAGCGTCTTGGCCGCCAGACGAGTCGGATCTTTTTTCGACAGTCCCTGAATCAAGCAACGTACCGTCGTTCCGATTTTCGCGTCGTGGTACGCACGAACGGCGGCGTTCTGCGCGTTCAGCAAGCGTTTGTAGCGCTCGGATGCGACTGCGGCCGGCACCTGCTCCCAATTCGCAGCCGGCGTCCCCCGCCGAATCGAGTAGATGAACGTAAACGCATTCGCGAAGACCTGGGTCTCCACGTACGCGAGCGTCCGTTCGAAGTCGTCGTCGCTCTCACCGGGAAAACCGACGATGATATCGGTCGTAATCGCCCAGCCCGGAAGGTACCGACGAATCAACTCCACTTTGTGCGCGAAATCCGCCATCGTGTATTTGCGGTTCATGCGCCGCAGAATCGGGTCGCTGCCGGACTGCAGCGGCAGGTGCAACCGCGGGTTGAGCTTTGGAATGCGCGAGAGATCGGCGATGATTTTCTCGGTAAAATCCTTGGGATGGGGAGAGATAAACGTGAGGCGCTCGAGGTTCGGCAGCGCGGCGACCGCAGCGCAAAGGTCGCCGAAGTCTTCGCCGGTCGCCGGGTCCTTCCAAGCGTTGACCGTTTGCCCGACCAGCATCACCTCGCGCGCGCCCAGAGCGAGCCGCTCTTCCACCTCCCCGACGATCTCCGCCATCGGCCGATGATCGAAGCGTCCGCGCACGTGCGGCACGATGCAGAAACTGCAATAATACGAACAGCCGCGTTGGACCGTTACGAACGCCCGCAGGTGCGAGAAGGCATCGATCACGGCGTCGGCGGTCCCGCCGAACGGCATCAGCAGCGCGCGTTCGTCGGAGAAATCGATCCCGTCGAAATCGCCGTGCCACCGTTCGAGCTGGTCGCCCAACTCAACCAATTCCTTGGTTCCAAAGACGGCGTCGACGTGCGGCGCGATGCGCTGCATGCGGTCCCGATCCTGTTCGGCCAAGCACCCCATGACGACCAAGCGAATACTCGGATCGCGATCCTTGAGCTCTTTGAGATGGCCCATGCGTCCGTACGCGCGGCGCTCGGCATTGTCGCGAACGGTGCACGTGTTCAAGAGCAAGACGTGAGCGTCTTCGGGTTTGGTCGCTATTTCGTAGCCGATCGAGAGGGCGCGATCCGCAATGTATTGCGAGTCGGCCTCATTCATCTGGCACCCGAAGGTCTCTATATACATTTTGGCCATGGCGCGGCCCAGCAGCTTCGCCACGCGAGTCCCGCGGCCCCGGTCTCCCGCACGCGGGTCATTTGGAGCGAACGTCAAACAGGAGGCCGGTGACCATCGACTCAGATTCTGACGCTACCACTACCGGCATGCTCCGGCCGGCCACGGTCGCGATCGTCGGACGCCCGAACGTCGGCAAAAGCGCGCTCTTCAATCGCCTGATCGGCCAACGCCTGGCGATTGTGGAGGACACCCCTGGTGTGACCCGCGACCGCCTGTACGCGCTCTGCGACTGGCGGGGCCGCACGTTCAGCATGGTCGATACCGCCGGCATCGACCCGGCTGCCGACGCGGCCCACGGCGACCAATTCGCGGAAGCGACGCGCCGCCAGGCCGAGGCCGCAGCGCAAGAGGCCGACGCAATCGTCTTCGTGGTGGACGCGCAGACCGGCTTGCACCCCCTCGATGAAGACGTCGCGCACATCCTGCGCAAGACGCGCCGTCGCGTGGTGCTCGTCGCCAATAAATGCGAATCACCCAAGGCCGCGCAATCGGTACTGGGCGAGTTCTCGCGCATCGGGTTCGGCGAACCCGTCCCGGTCTCGGCGATTCACGGGGAAGGAACCGGCGATCTGCTGGATCGCGTCGTCGAACTGCTGCCGCCCGAAGCACCCGACGCGACCAAGGAAGGCGAGCTCTCGATCGCGATCATCGGCCGCCCGAACGTCGGCAAGAGTTCGCTGCTCAACGCGCTGCTCGGCGAAGAACGCGCGATCGTCTCGGAGGTTCCCGGAACCACGCGCGACGCGATCGATACGCTGCTCACCTATAACGACCGCAATATTCGCCTGATCGATACGGCCGGCGTTCGCAGGCAGCCCCAAGCGCACGGCGCGATCGAATACTACGCCACGTTGCGCAGCCTGAGCGCCATTTCGCGCTGCGATATCGCAATTCTCGTTTTCGATTCGATGGTGGGCATCACCGCGCAGGACCGGCGTTTGGCCGGGCTCGTCATCGAAGAACGCAAGGGCCTCATCATCGTCGGTAACAAATGGGATCTCGCGCTCGAACAGCAAGGCGAATATAGCCAGGGCGAGCTTGCGAACGTCATCCACGAGTTGATGCCGTTCGCAAAGTTTGCGCCGATCACGTTCCTCTCCGCCAAGACGCATCGCCGGCTCGGCAGCCTGATGCCGGTCGTCACGCGCGTCGCGGAGAATTTGGATCGCCGCGTTTCAACGCCGCAGGTGAACGCGCTCCTGCGCGACGCCGTGCTCGCCCACCCGGCCCCCTTTAGCGGCGGCAAGACGTTCAAGGTGTACTACGCGGCGCAGCCGGGCACGCATCCGCCGGTCTTCGTCTTCCATTGCAACGATCCGGATCTCGTGCAGAACGCCTATAAACGCTTTCTGGAGAACACGATTCGGCAGAGCTTCGATTTCGAAGGCGTTCCGCTGACGCTCGAATTCCGCCCGCGTCGCGGGGCGCCGGAGCCGGGCGAATAGATGCTCGTCGTCCTCTACGCGCTCGGCGCGTTCTTGATCGGCTCGATTCCGTTCGGGTACCTGATCGGTCGCGCGTTCTATCGGACCGACATTCGCACCCAAGGCTCCGGCAATATCGGCGCGATGAACGCGCTGCGAACGCTTGGCAAAACCGGCGCGGCAGCGGTGCTGCTGCTCGACGCCTTCAAGGGCTTCGCCCCGGTCTATCTACTGGCGGCGCACGGCACACCGCACGAGGCAGTCGCGGTGGTTGCGGCGGCAGCGGTCGCGGGGCACTGCTTCTCGCCATGGCTGGGCTGGAAGGGCGGCAAAGGCGTCGCCACGTCCTTCGGCGCGATTTTCGCCTTGAGCTGGAAGGCCGGGCTGGTGAGCGTGGGGGCCTGGATTCTCGGCTCGCTGGTCGTCACCCAATACTCCTCGGTCGGCTCGATGCTGGGGAACGTCGTCTCCCCGGTCAGCCTCTATCTTTTTACCGGATCGATCTGGTATGCCGCATACGGTGCCGCTGCCGCAATCCTCATCATCTACACCCACCGCGAAAATATCGGACGCCTGCGTTCGGGGACCGAGAGCCGGATCGGGCTCTTCTCCAAACGCCAGACTCCGCGCCCCTAACCAGGGCTTGCGAGGGCCGGGCCCGTATTGGCCCGGGTCATGATTTCGTCGAACGATCTCCGTAACGGCGTCACCGTCGTCGTGGACGGTAACCTCTGGACCGTCATCGAGTTTCTCCACGTCAAGCCGGGCAAGGGCGCGGCCTTCGTGCGGACCCGCCTCAAAAACGTCAAAACCGGCACGACCCTGGAGCGCACCTTTCGCGCCGGTGAAAAGCTCGAGCGCGCAACCGTCGAAAATCGGCAGTTGCAGATGCTCTACAACGATGCCGACGGATACCATTTTATGGATCAAGAGTCGTTCGAAAACTACACGATCCAGCGCGATCTCATCGGCGATCCCGCCGATTTCTTGAAAGACGGCCTCGTTGTCGACGTGCAGTTCCACGAGGGGCTGCCGATCGGCGTCGACCTTCCGCCGCATGTAGAACTGCGCGTGGTTGAAACGGATCCCGGTTTCAAGGGCGATACGGCCACCAATACGGGTAAGCCGGCCAAGCTCGAGACCGGTGCGACCGTTAACGTGCCGCTCTTCGTCAATCCCGACGAGATGATTCGGATCGACACACGCGACCGCCGATACATCGGACGCGTCAGCAACTAAGGCGGACAGGGCACAGTTGAAAAAGCGCCTGCAGGCCGGCGACGACGTGGACGTCGCCGCGCAAGGCCACGAGCCGGCCTCGATCGTCCCCAGCGGATCGAGCGTATAAAGCTCGATGCACCTAGCGATCGAACTCTTCATCTCCGCATTCCTCGCGAGCATCTTCGGATCCATGGTGGGCCTGGGCGGCGGGTTCATCTTGGTCCCGATCCTGCGACTCTTCTTCGGCTTAGCACCGGCGGAGGCGGCGGGAACGGCACTGGTACTCGTGGTCGCCAACAGCGGCAGCGGCGCCTTCACCTACTTGATGCAGCGACGCGTCAACGTTCGCACGGGGCTGCTCATCGCTGCCGGCGGATTCCCCGGCAGCATTTTGGGCGCCATCGCCGTGCGGCACATCTCGGGTGCGGCCTTCGACTGGGTCTTCGCAGCCTTTCTCGCGATCATTTGTATCGACATGATCGTCAATCGCCACAAGCGCGCCGGCAACCGCATCGACGACCATCGCGCGCACATCGAAAAGCCGATGTCGTTTCGCCTGGCGATCGCGGCCGGATTCGTCGTCGGCGTCACGTCGAGCCTGTTCGGTATCGGCGGCGGCGTCGTCATCGTGCCGACGCTTCTCTACTTCTCGTCACTGCCCGCGCACGCCATCAGCGCCACGTCGCATTTCGGGATCGTGCTCACGTCGCCGGTCGGGCTTGCCGTCCACGCGTTGCAACACGACATTCGTCTGGACTACATCGTTCCGCTCGTAATCGGCGGCCTGCTCGGGGGCCCGATCGGCGCGCGTCTCTCATTGCGGTTGAAATCCCCGCACTTGCTGATTTTTGTGGCCATCGCGTTGGCCCTAGCCGCGATCTCACTCGTGGCGCGACACATCATTCATTAACGGCCGGCGATCGGCCCACGGTGCGGCCGATTCAATGTGCGATGCGAGCGAAAAGAGCAAGCCTTCTTCGCCGAGCCGTGCCGCGAACTGCACGCCGACCGGCAGCCCGTCCGCGCTCGTATGGAGGGGGAGCGACATCGCCGGTTGGCCGGTGAGATTGAATATCGGCGTATACGGCAGCCAATCGAACATGCGCGCGGCGATATCGCGAGCGGCTTTGCGAATCAGGGCCTTCGAGCGCAGCGTCGTAAGCACCGCGATCTGCATCCGTTCGCTCGGCGTGAGTGCAAGTTCTCCGATCCGTATCGGCGGCGCAGCCAGGGTCGGCATCAGCAGCACGTCGTAGCGTTCCATGAACGCATCGAAAGCGGCGGCAAGGAGCCGCTGGTTAGAGACGGCGGTGGTCAATTCGTCGGCGCTGAGTACGCGCGCGATCGTCAGCATCGCCAATGTTGCGGGCTCGATATCGCCGTTCCGCAGCGGCGTCCCGGGCAACGGATTCCCGGCACCGAGATGCCAGCCGATGCCGCTTGCAAAGAGCATGAGCAGCGCATAGGACATGGCGGGATAGTCGATGCCCTGCGGCTCGTCTTCGGTTACGTCGTGGCCGAGCGATGCGCAGAGTGCCGCGGCCGCATCGACCGCCGCGCGCGCTTCGGCGTCGATCCCGTGCCCCAGCATCGGCCCCCTCACGACCGCGACGCGCAGACGGCCCGGCTCGCGCTGCGCGTGGGCAAGGAAGCTTCCGCGCGCGGGCGGGGCTTGATACATCGCACCCCGCTCCTGTGCGACGCAATCCAACATCAGCGCGCTATCGCGCACGCTGCGCGAGATGCAGAGATCGACGTTCGCATCCCCGATCGTGCCGCCGGCAGTCGGCATGCGCCCGCGCGTGGGCTTCATGCCGAAGAGTCCGACACAGCTTGCCGGGATGCGGATCGAGCCGCCCATATCGTTGGCGTGCGCCATCGGCACGACGCCGGCAGCCACCAGCGCGGCGCTCCCGCCGCTCGATCCGCCCGGAGTGCGCTCGGTATCCCAGGGGTTGCGACAGGCGCCGAACAGCGCCGGCTCCGTGTACGGCATCAGGCCGAATTCGGGCGTGTTCGTTTTCCCGAAGATGTTCAGGCCGGCGGCCTTCACGCGCTGGAAGAACGGATGATCCGTCTGCGGGACGTAACCGCGAAAGTAGCGGCTGCCCATCGTCATCGGTACCCCGGCCAGCGGCGGCCCCAGGTCCTTGGCCAGAAACGGCACCCCGTGAAAGGGGCCGTCGGGGAGGCCGCCCGCTGCGTCCCGGCGAGCCGCGTCGTAGTGCTTCGCCACGAGCCCGTTGAGCCGTGGATTGACCGCTTCCGCGCGACGTATCGCCGCTTCCAGCAGCTCCGAGGCGCTCACGTGCCGCTCCCGCACCAACTGCGAAAGACCGATCGCATCGAAGCGCTCGTACTCAGCGAAATCCGCCATGCTTTCCCCCATCCTAGCTCGGCTCATGTACGCACCGATGCGGTGAAACACCCCCGCCGCACGCGCGTACATGGATCAGCTAAACCGGAGGAACCAGCATGAGCATCATTCTTCTCAGCGCCATCTCGATGATCGGCTTCGCGATCGTTCTCCTGGGCTGCTCGTAGAAGCCCACCGCGCCGGCCTACTGCACGAAAAATAAACGGGCCCGTCACCCAACGAGCCCGCCTATGCGCGAGGCGGCTTTGCGGGCGCGCAGCGCCCGCAAAACGCGAAGAGTTCGCCCGCAGGCGAACTCACTTGGGATACGTCATCTCCTTGGGCACGACGTACTTGTCGAACTCTTCGCCGGTAACGTGTCCCAACCCGACGGCCGCTTCTTTGAGCGTCGTGCCGTGGTGATGAGCGTGCTTGGCAATCTCTGCAGCTTTGTCGTAGCCGATCTTAGGCGAGAGTGCCGTCACCGTCATCAACGATTCCGCCAGATACTTCGCAATCACCGGTTCGTTGGCTTGCAGTCCTTCGACCGCATGTTCGCGGAACATCGTCGCCGTGTCGCGCAAAAGATGGCACGAGTGCAAGAAATTCGCGATCATCACGGGGTTGAACACGTTGAGTTCGAAGTTGCCCTGCGACGCGCCGAAGCTGATCGCGGTGTCGTTTCCGAACACCTGAGCGACCACCATCGTCATCGCTTCGGATTGCGTCGGATTTACCTTGCCCGGCATGATGGAGCTGCCCGGCTCGTTCTCCGGCAGGATCAATTCGCCGATGCCGGCACGCGGGCCCGATGCGAGCCAACGGATGTCGTTAGCGATTTTCATAAACGCCACCGCGAGTGTCTTGAGCGCGCCCGATGCGAAGACGAAATCGTCATGCGAAGCCAGCGCCGTGAATTTGTTGGGGTGCGAGCGAAACGGCAAGCCGGTTAGCTCGGCAAGCTTCTTCGCCATCCGTTCGGCGAATTCGGGATGTGCGTTGAGGCCGGTGCCGACAGCGGTGCCGCCGATGGCCAGATCGTAAATGTGGCTCAAGGCTTCGTTGATCGCGACCATCGCGCGATCGAGTTGCGTAACGTAGCCCGAGAACTCTTGGCCCAACGTCAGCGGCGTCGCATCCTGAAGATGCGTGCGACCGACCTTGACGATGTCTTTCCACTGTTTGGCTTTGACGTCGAGTGCGTCGCGCAGATGTTCGATCGCGGGGAGCATTTTCACGACCGCCTCGGCGGCGGCCATGTGCATTGCGGTCGGGAACGTATCGTTCGACGACTGCGACATGTTGACGTGATCGTTCGGATGCACCGGCTTCTTCGAACCCATCTCGCCGCCCGCAATCTCGATCGCGCGATTCGAGATCACTTCGTTGACGTTCATGTTCGTCTGCGTGCCCGAGCCGGTCTGCCAAATGCGCAGCGGGAAATGCGCGTCGAGTTTGCCGGCGATCACTTCGTCGGCAGCCGCCACGATCAGGTCGGTCTTCTCTTTATCGAGCTTTCCGAGATCGTGATTGACAAGGGCGGCCGCCTTCTTCAATTCGGCCATCGCCTTGATGACTTGCTTCGGCATCACGTCGCGCGGCCAAGTGCCCTCGCCGATGTCGAAGTGGATGAGCGAGCGCGCCGACTGCGCGCCATAATACTTGTCTGCGGGTACGTCGATCTGGCCCATCGAGTCGGTCTCGACGCGCTTGGATGAGGCCCCGTTGGTGGAGCTGTTAGCAGTGGTCATGTCCCAGATATCTTCGCGCTTTTCCGGCGATTTCGGCCTCTACTTAGGTCGGCAAGGCCTAAAGAGAGCCGAGGACGGTGGGGGATGCCATACTGGTGGCATCCTGCGAGCTTACGCTAGGAGCACAAGTGGGGCGGGGCTCGGTAGCCTAGGCGGACTGTCACTCTCCGAGAGCGGGTTCAACTCCCGTCCGCTCCAAACCCGGGGACGGGTGTGGTATTATAGGGGCGACAGTCCGCCCTAGGTACACAGGGTCCCGTAAGACCCCCGCGATTATTCGCGGGGGTCTTACATTTTCGATTGGGCTGCCCATAAACTCGTCCCGGGGTTGCTCAGCGCGCGCGGACGGCCGCTTTGAGCCCGTCGATCGACGTCCCGATGGGTTCCATGCCGGTGATTTCGTAAATCGTCAGCGGAAAGCGCGGGTTGAATCTGCGCTTATCGCAGCGCGGGCAACTCGCGGGCTTTCCCGGGCGTTTCTTGCGCAGCACCTCGAACGCGCAATGTTCGCAGCGTAGAATGTAGCGCTTGCTCGACTCGGTGAGCGGACGCACGTTGCCCAAGTCGTGATAGATCGACGATAGCCCGCACTCGCGCAGCTTCTTCTTGAAGCGCGCGCTGTGGCCGGTGTCGCGATGCCGAGCGAAACACCACGCGTGCACCATTTCGTGCAGCAAGGTTTCCTCGAGCGCTTCGGGGTAGCGTTCGAAGTGCTTCGTCGAAAGCTCGATGAGCAACGGAAAAGCGCCGTAGGTTATTCTTCCGGCAGAATTTGAGAAGCGCGCGTTGTAGCGAATCCGGCAATCCGGAGCCTGCCCGTTGAAATGCTGATAATTCAAGCGTGCGTAAAGGAGCTGAAGATCGGCTTCGGTAGGGAGCACGAATGATTCGGTTCGTCGTTCGTCCAATCGAATCATGGTGAAACAAGCTCCGCCCCGCGGCCTGCCGCCGCGCATCTACCTCCCGATCGCCGCGGTCTTCGCCCTGCTCTTTCTGGGAGTGATGGCTTACCTCGTCGCCGACGGCCTCGGCGTTACGGGTTCGGTCTTCGGCAAGGGCGGGAGCGCGACGGCAGCAAACCCCGCGCAGCAAGCGCAAGGCGCTCAGAACAGCGTTCAGGGCGGCGGGCCTCCCCCGGCCGTCATGGCGCAATTGCAGACGCTGCGAGCGCGCATCGCAAAAGATCCGAAGGACGACGTCGCGCTCACACAACTCGGCGACATGTACCTAGCCGCGAGCAAATTCCAACAAGCCATTCCATTCTACGAGCGCGCGCTCAAAGCCAACCCGTCGAACGTCGCCGCCCAGACCGGCTTGCAACAGGCAAAATCCGGAATCGCCGACCAAGCCGCCGCCAATCAATGAGGCTCTACGTCTCGTGCGACATGGAGGGCACGGCGGGCGTCTGTTCGTGGATGCAAGTCGACCCATCCGATACGCACGAATACCCGACGTATCGCCGCTACATGACGCGCGAAGTGCGCGCCGCTATCGAGGGCGCGCGCGCCGTCGCTCCGGCCGAGGTCCTCATCAACGACTCGCATTGGAGCATGCGCAATCTCCTGTGGGACGAGCTGCCGCACGACGTGCGCGTCATCTCGGGCTCGCCCAAGCCGCACTCGATGATGGAGGGCGCGCAAGCGCCGTTTGACGGCGCCTTCTTCACCGGCTACCACGCGAAAATCGGCGACGCAAACGGCACGCTCGCCCACACCTACAGCAATAGCGTGCTCTACAACGTCTCGATCAACGGCGTACGCTGCAGCGAAGCGATGCTCAACGCGGCCATGCTCGGTTCCCAGGGAACGCCGCTGCTGCTTATTACCGGCGATCGCACGATCGTCGAGGAGACCACCGCCGCGATGCCCTGGGTCACCGGCGTGATCGTGAAAGACGCGGTCGGTTACTACAGCGCCAACTCGATGACGCCGGCGAGCGCCTGCGAGGCGATTCGCGCCGGCGCGGACGCTGCGATCCGCGGAATGGCTGCGGCGCGCCCATTCACCTTCGCACCGCCGATCGAGCTAGTGATCGAAACCGCCGGCGTCGAGCATGCCGACTTCATCGAGTTATTGCCCACCTTCGAACGCGTCGGCGGCCGAGCCGTGCGGCACGTCGCGGCCGACTATCCATCGGCATTCCGTGCTTTCCTCGTCGCCACGCGCCTAGCCGGCGCCGCAACGGCAACCGCATGAAACTCTACATTTCATCCGATATGGAAGGCGTAGCCGGCGTCTGCGCGTGGGAGCAAGTCGACGCACGCACCCCCCATCCCGAATACGCGCTCTACCGCGAATACTACACGCACGAAGTCCGCGCCGCCATCGAGGGCGCGCGCGAACTCGGCCCGGCGGAGATGCTCGTCAACGACTCGCACGGCCCCATGCGCAACCTGCTCTTCGACCTGCTGCCGCCCGACATCCGCGTGCTGTTCGGCAATCGTAAACCCTATTCGATGGTGCAAGACGCCGACTCCACGTTCGACGGCGCCTTCTTCATCGGCTACCACGGCGCGATCGGCGACGCGAACGCCGTGCTCTGCCACACCTACACGCCGTCGGTGATTCACAACGTCCACGTCAACGGCGTGCGCTGCAGCGAAGCGACGCTCAACGCCGCGCTCCTGGGCCATCACGGCATACCGCTGCTGCTGGTAACCGGCGATCGCACGACGGTCGAGGGCGTACAGCGTCAAATGCCCTGGGTTGAAGGCGTCATCGTCAAAGAATCGATCGGCACGTTCAGCGCCGATTCCATCTCGCCGGCCGCCGCGCAACGCGCGATCGCCGCGGGCGCGCGCCGCGCTCTCGAACGCCGCGACGAAATGGGAACGTTCGTCTTCGAGCCCCCGATCGCGATGGAGATCGATCTCGCCAAAGTCGAACAGGCCGATCTGGTCGAGATGATTCCCGGCTTCGAGCGCACCGGCGCGCGCAGCGTACGCTTCATCTGCGACGACTACCCGACGACGTTCAAAGCCTTCGTCGCAACGTTCCGGCTGGGAGCAACGGCTTAGGGCCTGTTGCGCGTGCAGGCCTCGCGTGGAGCCCCCTGCATCTGGGGAACCGTTCGTCGACGCGCATCCTGCGCGTCTCCTACTCGTACGTTTTTGTGCAACTTTCAAAGGAAATCGGCATCCTGCCGATTGCACAAAAATCGCACGTTCCCCAGATGCAGGGGGCTCCACGCGAGGCCTACACGCGCAACAAGCCCGGCCGTTAGTTTAACGCGACCGGTCGACCGAGTGCGATGGCGATCGTCATGACGTCGTCTTCGCTGAGCGCGAGTTGCTCCATCGCAGCGCGATGCACCTCGATCGCTTCTTCATTTGCGTTGCTTGCGGCGCGCTCTTCGCGCAGGCGCTTGATCTCTTCGGTGACTCTTTGCGCAAGTTCCGTGGTGACATCGACGCCGGCTTCGCCGAGCCAGGCCTCGCGCCGGCGTAACGTGCCCTCGACGAGAGCGACGCCCGAGTGCTTGCCGTACACGAAGCTCGTTTCCGCACCGACGAGCTCGGTCGGCACGGCTTCGTACATGCGGCGGTCGATCATCACGCCGTGGGTGTGAATGCCGGATTCGTGGGTGAAGACTTTCTCGCCGACGATCGGCTCGTGTTGCTGCATCGGGATGCCGCTCATGCGTTCCATGAATCGCGCGAGATCGCGTAACTTGTCGTACTTGAAGCCGGGGATGTCGATGCCGTAGAGCACTCTGAGGGCTACGGCATATTCGTGCAGCTTCACGTTACCAGCGCGTTCGCCGTAGCCGTTGGCCGTCACCGAAATAACGCGAAATCCGCACGACGTCGCGGTGATGGCGTTGATCGTGCCGAGGCCGTAGTCGTTATGTAGGTGGGCGACGAGCGGCATGTTTTTCGGCATGGCGTTGACGATCCGCGAGCCGTACCAGCGCATCGCTTCGGGCGTGAGGCAGCCGACCGTATCCGGCCACGCGGGGCGGGTTCCGCCTGCTTCGAGGCCGCGTTTGAAGTATTCGATAAAATAGTCGACGTCGCCGCGGCTGCCGTCTTCGGCGCCGAATTCGATGCTTTCGACGCCGCACGCACGTGCGTGCCGAATCGCGTCGCATTGCAACGCGATGTTCGCGTTGCGATAGAATTCCAGAGGCAGATCGAGCCATTGGCTCTCTTCGCGGCCCTCAAAACGCAGCAGCGTTTTGCCGATTTTGTACTTCATGTGTAGATCGGAGCCGCTCGAAAAGATGAAGAAGGTCACCTCGCGCGGATCGATGCCTACGTCGCGCAGCGTCTTGACGGTCACGTCGATGTCGCTGCGGCTGCTGCGGCACATCACCACGATCTCGACGTCGCGGAGCTCGCCGCCGCGTTTGGCTTCCATGATGAGCTGGAGGGTGGTGCGGTCGCCCGCAGACGCGGCCGGGAAGCCGACACTCATCACGTGCACGCCGACCGCAGCGATCGCCTTCGCGATCTCGAGCTTCTGCGTAGGTGTGTAGCACACGCCCGGCATCTGCTCGCCGTCTCGCAGCGTTTCATCGTAGAGACGGATCTCCGAAGGATCGGGGAAGGGGACGGTTTTCGTAAACTCTTTCGGGTTACGAATGAGGCGTTCGATCGGCTCGCGCAGTTCCATGATGTCCTCCGTAGATGGGGTTCTACAAATTGACGGTTGGCTCATCGCGCGGGGCGATGCCCGCATCGACGGCCGCACTGGACTGAGCTTTGCGGCTATAGATGCGTAATTCGGCGATGTCGCGCGGGAAGAGCAACTCGAGCAGCCAGTCGAACGCGACGCGCAGTTTTCTATCGAGGCCGGGCAAGCGCATCAAGTAATAGCTGCGCCACAGGAACCAGGCGGGAAAGCCGGTCAGTATTCGGTCGCCCGGGAGTTGGGCGACGGCCTTGCGTCCCCCGAGCGACGCCATCATGCCGAGCGACCTGAAGTGGAACGAAGCCGGTGGTTTGCCACGGAGGGTCGCGACGATGTTGTCCGCGAGAACCGGGCCTTCGCGGATCGCATGCTGTGCGGTTGGCGGATAGGTGCCGCCGGCGCCGTTTGGGATCGCCGCGCAATCGCCCGCCGCCCATACGCCCGCGAACCCTTCGACGCGCATCGTCGCATCGGTCAGCACCGCACCGCGCTTGTTCAGCGGCAATGCCGTGCGCTCTACCGACGGGCTCGGGGTGACGCCCGCGCTCCATACGATGGTCGCCGTTTCGATGCGCCGCCCGCTCTGTAACAGGAGGCCCCGATCGTCGGCCGCGGATACGCCGTCGCCGGTGATGATTTCGATGCCGCGCGCGGCCAATGCGCGCTCCGAGTAGTGCCCCATGTTCGCCGGTAAGCCCGGCAGCAGAGTGGCGCCGCCCTCCAACAGTATCAGCCGGATCTTGCCTAACGCGACGTTCGGGTAGAAGCGCACCACGCTGCGAAAGAGGCCGACCAATTCGCCGGCCGCCTCGACGCCGGTAAAACCGCCGCCGACCACGACGATGGTGAGCAATCGCGCTTGCTGCCCGGCATCGGTGGTTGCGTCGGCAAGCTCCAGCAACCAAACCAAGCGGTTGCGGAGAATTCCGGCGTCTTCGAGGGTTTTGAGCGCGAACGCGCGCTGTGCGACGCCGGGAAGCCCGAACGTCGACGTCGACGAACCCATCGCCAGCACGACCTGGTCGTAGTCCATGCTCGCGCTTTGACCCGTTAACGTATGCGTGTAGCGCACGCTCTTCGCCGCAAGATCAAGTTGCTGCACGTCGGCCAGCACGAATTGCGTGCGTCGCAGTTGCGGGCGAATGGGCGTGACGACGTGGCGCACGTCGAGCTCCCCGGAGATCACCTCGGGAAGCATCGGCGTAAAAAGCGTGAAGTTCTCGCGACTGATGAGGACGATTTCCGCTTCGTCCGGGCGCAAGCGGGCTTCTAAACGCTGGGCGACCGCCATCCCGGCAAACCCGCCTCCGAGAATCACGATGCGGGGGCGAATGCTCCCCTGCGGGAAATCAAGCATGGTGAACCACGAGCAACCCGATCAACCTCCCCATAACCCAGACCCTTCCGTAACGGGCGAGTACTTACCGCCCGACGCGGCTCCGCCCGGCTCGGAACACAAAACCCGCAACGGCGCGAAAGGTGTCGGCGCGGCGGCGACGGGCCTCGGCTTGCTCGCCCTCAAGTTCAAGGGCCTGTTCGCGGTGCTCTTGCAGTTCAAGTTTTTCTTTATCGGGCTCAAGCTGCTTTCGCTCACCTGGCCGTTTCTCCTGACGCTCTGGCTGTACGTCGTGTTCTTCGGCTGGAAGCTCGCGATCGTCATCATTCTGCTCGTCCTCGCGCACGAGATGGGCCACTATGCAGCATTCCGCGCGTATGGCTTGCCGGTGAAGCTGCCGGTCTTTCTCCCCTTCATGGCGTACACGGCCGGCGCGGTTCCGGCCGATCTCGAGCAAGATGCGTATATCGCGCTGGCCGGGCCGCTGACGGGCTTGGCGCTAGCGGCGACGTGTTACGGCGTCGGGCTTGCGCTCCACGATAGCTTTTGGTTTGCGTGCGCCGATTTAAGCGCGTTTCTCAATCTTTTCAATATGATTCCGGTGCCGCCGTTCGACGGCGGGCGCGTGATCGGCGCGGTGTGGCCAGCCCTTTGGGTTTTCGGTTTCGCGCTCTTCATCGGGCTCGCAATCGTGTTGCACATACCGATCCTGTTCGTGCTGATCATCGGATTGGTGGGCCTGCCGTCGATGATCTCGGCGTGGCGCGGACACGTCGATCCCCGCGCGGCGATGATGACGAACGCCGCGCGCCTGCGCGTCAGCGTGTGGTATCTCATGACGTTGCTCGGGCTGATCGTGGTGATGGGCCAAGCCCACGCCCTGACCGCCGGAATTCGCGGATCGATGTGAGCGGCGAAGGCGAAACGCCCGATTTCGCGATGCTTCGCGCGGTCGAGGTGCTCGCAAATATCTACGAGCGCAATCGCAAAACGGCAGACGTGCCGCCGCCGCTCGATCGCCCGGTCGTGCTCTTCAACGAGGCGATTCCTCTCGACGTTACGCGCACGACCCGCGACGAGGTGGAAAAAACCCTCGGGATCGCGTTCGCCTATCCGGCGCGCGGCTGGCATACGTACTGCGTGTTTGGAGCCAACCGCACACGGGAATTTTTGAGTCTATTTTACAGCAGCGCCGATCGGCGCCTCGCGTCGGCCGAACTCTATCTGCCCAAGAGCGACCGCGCACCGAAACTCGAGGCCAGGGATCTGGGCGGTTTTCGCCTGGTACCTTCGGAGGTGGCGCTGGGAATGCAAGTGACGGCGCTCCCGGAGAACTTCGCGCGCATCATGGCGCCCTCCGAACGCGCCGCCTATGCCGACATCTTCGAAGCGCGATTCCCCGGCGGGGCCGCCTACGCGATGGGCAATAAAGGCCTGATCGAACGCATCGCGCTTTACGTGCTCAAGGCCTCACCGCCGGCTTCATAGGCTCGCCCCTTTAGATATCCACGTTCATCATATTGTCGAACGGCGTGAGGGCGTTGGGATGGAAGTTCTTCAGGTCCTTATTCACGATGAAGATGTCCTCGCGGCCCGACATGACGATCGTCGGCACCTGCTTCGCTAGCTGCTCGAACACGATGCGATCGTCCGCATTTCGTTGCGCTTGGTCGTAGTGCCCATAGAGATCGTGCATGGCTTTATTCGCCGCGGGATCGCACCAGCGCAGATCGTTCTGCCCGTTCGGTGGAATTTGATCGCAGGCATATTCGTAGGAAAAATCTCCAATCGGGTCGTCTCCCCAGGCAAACGCAACCACATCCCACTTACCACCATAGATGATGCCGCCCTCGTTAAACGGTGAAAAGAGTAGGTTCGCCGGATAGTGCCGTACGCTGATGCTAACGCCGATCTGCTTCCACCACGACCGAATCAGTTCGATCTGGGAATCGAAATCCGGCGTGCCGGTTGCCGTAGCAAAGTCGAGATTGAGCTTTACGCCGCTCTTCTCGCGGATGCCGTCGACGCCGCGCTTCCATCCGGCCGCATCGAGCAACGCGTTGGCACGCGCTATGTCGAACGGTGCGAGTTTAATCGACGGGTCGTAATAGGGCGCGTTCTTCGGCGCGATCCCTTCCTGCAATATTCCTACGCCATGGCTGATCTTCTCGATGATGGTCTTACGGTCGATCGCCATCTCCAGCGCTCGACGGACGGCAAGATCTTTCACCCGCGGACGGGTGACGTTGAAATCAAGATGGTTGAAATAGTATGCGGGCTGACGGATCGCGGTGTATGCGGTGAGCGCTTTGGCTTTGGCGTAGTAGTTTCCGGGTACCGGATACCAAAGGTCGAGTTCGTGCGCCTGTAGCTGCGTGAGAATGGTATCACGGTTTGGAATAATTTCGAAGTCGATCTCTTTGAGTTTGGGTTGACCGCGGAAGTAGTACGGGTTAGGCACCATGACCACACGTTGCGAACGCGACCATTCTTTGTACTTAAATGGCCCGGCCCCGACCGGAAGTGAATTGAACGGCACGTGATTGATGTTCGGATACTTCGCGAGCAGATGCTTGGGCAAGATGGACGGGTTCGCCGCGGCGCTGGAAAAGAACGTGACGATAAACGGCGAGTAGGGCTGGCTCAGATGAAAGACGACCGTGTATTTGTTCGGCTCGCCGATCTTCGTGATACGGTCCCATCCGGCCCGGCTCACGACATTGTTTGCCGGATTCAGCACCGCATGTTCGGTCGTCCACACTACGTCGTCGGCCGTCAGCGGCTGCCCATCCGACCATTTGAGCCCCTTGCGAAGATGATAGGTGATGGTGAGCCCGTCTTTGCTTACGCCGCCGTTGGCCTGCGTCGGCACTTCGGTTGCGAGTTCGGGATACGGTTTATTCTGCGCGTCCCATTTGATGAGGAACGCCGCGGTGAGGGACGACATCAACCCAAGCGTCGTTTGCTGCCCGAGCAGCGGGTTAAGCGTATTGATGTCCTCGGCCGTCGCATAGCGCAACACGTGCGGGACGGTGAACGCGTTGACACGCCCGTTTGCGAGCGTCGTCGTGCCCGTTTGAGCTTTCGAGCAGCCGGCGATGGCCACCAAGAGGCAGAGTGAAACCGCGATGCGCTTCATTAAATCGAGTACTCCCACGGATCCCAGAATGCCGAGATCACCGGCGATGGCGTAAAGCCTTTGAGGTCGCTGTTGTAGACGTAGATATCTTTCCAGAAGTAGAGGATGATCGTCGGAACGTCGATCGCCATCTGCTGCTGGATGATCTTGTAATCGGCTTTGCGCCGGTTTGTGTCGATCGTTTGGAGGGCGTCCGCCGCGGCGGCGTCGACCTTCGGGTTGCTCCAGAAGAGATTGTTCTGGCCGCCGGGAGCAAAGTTTTTCGTCGTGTACAGGGGGCTGTCGTCCGGGTCGGCCGCTGCGACCCAAGCGAAGATCGCTGCGTCGTAATGGCCGCCTTGCAAGATGCCGGTGGACGGGCTGTTGTCGAAGAATTCGCTCGTCGGCGCGTTCTTGACATCGACCTGCACGCCGACGTCGCGCCACTCGCGCTGCAACAGCGTTTGGATGGCCTTGCCGTACGTGCTCTCGGTCTGCGTGCTCAGATTGAACTCCAAGCGTTGCCCGTTCTTAACCCGCACGCCGTCCGGGCCGACTTTCCAGCCGTCGGCCGAGAGAATCGCTTTCGCTTTGGCCGGATCGTACGGATGGTGTTGAATATCGTTCGTATAGGCCCACGAGAGTACCGGGCTTTGATCTGTCTCGGCCAGAACGCCGGAGTTGTGACCGATTTTGTCGAGGATCTCCGGCCGATTGGTCGCGTATGCGAGCGCAAGCCGGACCTGACGGTCGCTCACGATCGGGTGACGCAAGTTGAAATCGATATGCGAGTAGATATACGAATTCACGCGGACGGCGGTCAAATTATTCTTGGGATCGGCCGCTAGTGCCTTATAACGCGGCCAACTGATGGCGGTGCCGCGCGCGACCATGTCGATCTCGTGCGTCTGGAGCTGCGTGATCAGCGTGTTTTCGTCGGGCATCATCCGAAAGACGACTTCGTTGAGTTTCGGCTTGCCTAGGTAGAAATCGGGATTCGCCTCGAGGCGAATCTTGGAGCCGCGCTCCCACTCCACCACCTTGAACGGCCCGCTGCCGATCGGCATCGAGTTGAACGACGACGTATTGAATGAACCTTTGGCGTCGTTGACCTTGGCGAGAATATGTTCGGGAAGAATCGGCGCGTTGCCGTTGACGCCCCAGAGCTGCTCCAGGAACGGTGCGTACAGTTTCTTCATGTGGATGACCGCGACGTACGGGTCACTACAATCGATGCTCTTGATATCCTTGAAGCCGTCGGTCGTATTGACGTTGTTGTGCGGATTCATGATGACTTGCCAGGTGAAGCGCAGATCCTTGCACGTCAACGGCACACCGTCTTGCCACTTGATGTTGTGGCGCAATTTATATCTGAGCGTTCGCCCGTCTTTGCTGACGTCGCCGTTCGCGACCGTCGGAACCTCGCTCAGTGCGTCGGGGACGGGCTGCCCCTTATCGTTGTAGCGCACTGCGTAGGAGAAAATGAACATGGAGAGATCGCCGGTCACCGAGGACGAGCCGAGTTCGGGGACCAGCGTTTTTGGGTCTTGATTCTCGGCAAACCGCAGCACGCCCGGTTGCGTCCACGTATTTGCGCTGGAGGCTCCGCCGCTCGTGGAAACCTTCGCGCACGCGCACAGCGCGGCCACCGCGATCGCACTCGCGAACGCGCTCCGATAGAACGGTCTCATACCGCGCCTCCTTCTTCGCCTGGTTCGGCGAGCATCGTGGTTGGATCGATCCCATGCCGTTCGCAGAACGCCCGATAGGCACTCGGCGCGATTTCGGACGGTTTGATCTCGCTGCGACCGCCCCAGAAAACGTTGGTATACGTGAAGTCGATTCCGGCTTCGCGTAGATGTTCGTCGATGGCGGCTTTGTTAGCGAGGACGCGTTCCTTCTCCATTCCGTGAGCCACGGCCATCACGTTGACGTAGCGGAACTCCGGTCCGCCCTCGCGCCAGTAGGCGTGCGTGATCACGTAGTGTCGTCCAACCTCGCGGCCCGCCTCCATCTCGCGCCCGGCCGGTACGGCCCAGTGGAACAAGGCGTTGTAGCGCGTCACGCGCTCGTTGTTCGCATCGGGCTTGACGTGTTCGAGGAACGTCGAAAAGCGCCCGACGACGCGACGCGCGTTCAAGTCGCGGCCAACCCGCATAAATTCGTCGAACGCCACGTTCGCTTCAGCGGCGCGTGCGCGCCATACGTCGCGCACGATTTCATCCGGCGCGAACTCGCGTTTGAGCGCGGTAAGCACCCGCCATTCCAATTCGGAGAGCTCTACGATCGCGGTGTTCATCGGCTCGGCCATCGTCTCGGCCCGGGCGCCCGGCTCGAGCCCGCGACGGCGCACGTGCCCTACGCCAAGCGCAAAAACAACTTTGGCCGGCATCAACCTGAAGGCTTCGGCCCCGACTTCGCGCGCCAGAAACTCCGCGTGTTTGCGGATGGAGTACCCTTGCGGTACTTTCAGCGTCGTCCAGAGACGATAGTTGCTCCCCGGAGTCGCGCTATCGGTCGATCGAATGACGACGTGCCCGGAGAAGGGGTCGTCGTTGAACATGTATTCGAAGGCCGCGTCAAGCCGATCGGCAGGCACCTGCCACGCGACGAGCGCGCCGCGGGCCAGGTTCGTCGACATGAGGGTTTGGCGCACTCGGCGGATCGTACCGGCTTGTAGCATGGCGACCACGCGTTCGAGTACCGTTTCAACCGGTACCCCGCTCTGCGAGGCAATCTCGCCGAAGGGATCCTCCTGAAAACCGGCGAGCCGGTCTTCAGAGACGGACAAAATGGCGGCATTGATCGGGTCCGAGACCGAGGTTGGGACGGTTGGATGGTCGAGAGGCATATCGCGCTTCATTTCACGCGCAGCGCCCCAACCCCCGGTTCCGGAGAAAGAGGGGTGGTCTTTATGGGAGCGTCAGGTCGCCCGTACCCATCGCGTACGTATAGCGCTGCTCCGCCAAACGCTCGTTATAGATGCCCGTAATGCTATCGCGCTGGGCCGTCGCAAGATTCGCTTCGGCGGTGACGATATCGGTAATGGTCGCGGCGCCGACTTTGTACTTGGCTTGCGTCGCCTGTTGGTTGACCTGTGCGCTCTGCAATTCGGCTTGCGCCTGGAGCAACGATGCGCGAGCCGAGATAAGGTTCGCCAGCGCGCCGCGCACGTCGGATTCAACGGTGAGGCGCGACCCCAGCAATCCCGCCGTCGCCTGGTCGAGTTGCGATTGCGCTATGGCGACATTGTAGTTGGTCAGCCCCTGATCGAAGATCGGAATCGTGAGCGTGGCGCCCAGGCTCTGCCCAGCGGTCAGCTTCGGCGTTGCCGTGGGCAGCAACTCGGAGTAACCGGTGCTCGCGTTGGCGGTAATCGACGGAAACCGTCCGAGCTTCGCGTAGCGTACGTTCTGCTGCGCCGATTCGACCGTATGTTCGGCCGAGAGGAAGTCCGGTCGCAGCGCCAGCGCCTCATTCAGCGCTTGCGCGTACGTGAGCACCTTCGGGCCGCCGCCGGCGCCGGCGAGCGCTTGCGGGTCGACCAGCGCGTCCGCGTTCAGCCCGAGATCGGTAGCGAACGTGGCTTGCGCGCCGATGGCCGTGCCCTGCGCCGTAATGAGCGCACCGCGGGCCTGTGCCGTTTGAAATTGCGCGGCCGCCAAATCCGACCGAGCGGCCGCGCCGAGCCGAATTTGCTGGCGCACGGCGCCCTCTTGCGTTTCGAACTGTCGTACGAGCGAGGCATCCGCATCGACGGTAGCGTTGGCTTGCAATACCCCGAAGTATGCCTGCGCGACCGTATAATCGAGCGTCTGTAATTGGCGCACCAGCGTATCGCGCCCGGCAATATCGCTCTCTTTTGCGGTGCGAATCGCCGCAATCACGCGACCGCCGTCGAAGATCAGTTGTTGAAGCTGCAACTGCCCGTTGATGGTCGTTACGTTACCTCCGATCGAGGTCGTACTGCCGCTGCCGCTCTGCGTTGTCCGCGAACCGCCGTACGAGCGCGTGACGCTCGCGCTACCGCTGATGTTCGGAAGTATCGCCTGCTTCTCCGAGCTGTATTTTGCGGCGATCGCGCGATACTGCGCGCGCTCCGAAGCGAACGTCGGAGAGCCCATCACCGCTATGGCCACCGCCTGCGCGAGCGAAACGCTCGCGGGAACGTTCGCCGTGGGTTGCTGGCGCGAGATATCCGGAGCCGGGGTTCCGTATGCGGGATAGGGCAACGGCGTGGTCGTCACAACGGGCGTCGGAACCGGTGTAGGAGCCTCGACCGGTGCGAGCGATTGCGCGCCTGCGCGCCACGGTGCAAGGACCCAGGCCAGCACGAGCGCCGCCGCAGCGATGGAAGAGAACCAGGAACGCAAGTGCTTCATGAGTGCTTCATACCACCCGCGGCTGCCGGCGAACCGGAAGCGTTCGGCGCCGGGGTCGCTCCGTTGACCGCCACCAAACTGCCGTCTTTGAGCGCGTCGGGCCGGGTGGTGATCACCTTGGTTCCCGGTTGCACTTCGGGCGCGATCACTTCGGAGAGCGTATCGGTCTGAACGCCGATCTTCACCGGCACCTCTTTTGCCTTATTGTCGGGGCCGACTATGTATACGGCGCTCCCGTTCTGGGTCTGCGCGATCGCCTCGCGCGGAACGACGATGGCATTGTTAGCGCGTTGTTTCGGTAAGGTCGCGGTTATCAGCATGCCGCCCCGCAACCGATCGCCGGCGTTCGGCATCTGGATCCGCGCTAGATACGACAGCGTGCCCTGCGTCGGGACCGCGTTAACGGTGTTGATACGTCCATTGAACGAGGCACCGGATAACGAACTCGACTGGAACGTCACGGTCGTACCGGGATGCACGTAATTGAGATCTTCATCCGGTACGTTGATATTGATCCACACCGTATCGACGCGCGAGATCGCGAGAACCGGTTGCGAAGGGCTCGCCATCGCACCGGGGTCCATCGAGCGAGCCGTAATCACTCCGCTAAATGGCGCGTACAGCGAGGTTTGGGCGATTTCGGTGCTCAGGATTCCGGCCTGCGCCCGCGCCGCTGCGGCCCCGGCAACCGAGGCCTTCACGCTCTGCGCGCTCACCTGGTCGTTCCGCATGCCGATCTGGGCGTTCTGATAGGCGCTCTGCGCTTGTACGTAATTGGAGCGCGCCGCTTCGAGCGCGGCTTGCGAAACGTAGCCCTGTTTGAAGAGCTGCAAGTTTTGGTTGTACACCAGTTGCGCGTTGGAAAGGGCGGCCTTGGCGGTCGAGAGCGTCGACGTATTCTGCTGCTGCGCAACCGGCAGGCCGATCTGAGCGCCCTGAGCGCTGGCGGCTTGTTGATTGGCTGTGGCCTCCGCTTGCGCTAACTGCGCGCGCAACGTGGAAGCGTCGATGGTTGCCAACAGCTGGCCGGCCGAAACCCGGTCGCCGACGTTGACATACACGCGCGAGACGGGGCCGCTCTGCTGAAACGAGAGAGTGGATTGTTCGAGAGGAGCCACTTGCCCGTCGAGGGTGATATAAGTGGCGATGTCGCGCCGTTGAGCCGAAGCTACATCGACATTGAGCGGGGCCGGGCCGTGGTTGGCACTTCCGTGGCCACACCCGGCGAGAGCGACGGCTGCGGCCAGAGCGGCAACCGTCAAACGTTGGTACTGCATGATTCTCCTATTATTCGATGCGGCGCGATCGATCACATATACGGGCGAGGCGCTCAATTGATTCAACACCTACAGTCGAAACCTGAGAACGGGCTGATCGGCTGCAGGCGCGGATAGCGGGAGCAACTGCGATGAGGGCGTATTCTCTAGCAACAATGAGCGCGAAACTCGACATCGGCCGCTCGTATAGCCTTCAAAGCCGGGTAGAAGAGTGGATGACCGCCGCCAAGGCGGGAAACGTGGGCGTCGAAGCGCTCTCCACTTCGATGCTCGTGCA
>Ga0207416_1000949_pt1 | contig 42962 bp, 45 predicted proteins | sample PaiPotPPM11metaG_FD_184107 | JGI IMG/M metagenome (GOLD analysis project Ga0207416, IMG submission 184107) | Iron sulfur acid spring bacterial and archeal communities from Banff, Canada, to study Microbial Dark Matter (Phase II) - Paint Pots PPM... ...
GAAGCCCGCTTCCACCTACGCGCTATGCGCTTCGGTGGACTTGAACCCTCCGAAGCTCGCAAAGCGAGCGTAGGAGGGTCGGCGGGCGAAGGAAGGTCGAAAAAGATCATGCTCAATCAAAATTCTAGAGCCCGGTTCTGATATAATCAGAACCGATAAGGCTTTAGGACGAGCCAAGCGGCTCCATGCCGCTTTTTCTGATGGCTTCGGCCGCGCGTGCGGACGCAAGCAGTTCGATCAGCCGCCGGGAGCCTTCGACCTGTTGCGAGCCGGCGACGACGGCGGCTGAAAACGTCTGCATGAACTGAATCTCCGCTGCGAGACTGCCGGCGAAGTCAACGCCTGGCGCGTGCAGAATTTCACTGACCGGCATGACCGCAAGATCGGTGTCTCCCGCGGCGACCATGCGGGTCGCTTCCGTGCCGCGCGGTGCCGCCTTGATGCTGAGTTTTCCGGCGATGCCGAGCCGCGGAAACAGATCAGTCATAAGCCAGATACCGCTGGTGCTTGCCGGGACCGCGACGGTCTCGGCCTCGAGCAGAACCTGTTTGAAGGCTTCGGCGGTCCTCACGTCGGGCTTCGCGGTGCCCGAACGCACCGCGACACCGAGGCCGACTCGCGCAAGATCGACGTCGGTTCCTGCGACGATCCTGTTTGCGGCGATCAGCTCAGCGAGGCCCTCACGGGAGAGGATCACCACGTCGGCAGGCACGCCGCGGGCGAGTTGCGCGGCAATCGTCTGTGGCCTGATCCCTGCGATGCCCCTGACCCTGTCGCGACTTTGAAACCGCTTGTCCGCGTGAATTCCGGCAACAACCTCTCATAAGCGCCAGAGAACCCGCCGGATATAAGAACGTGCAATTGCGCCGGCCCAGTCGTCATCTTCATCACGCCACCGCCACTCCGGCCTGCTCCCCGCGCTCTCGACCAAGCCATAACATATCGCATCCCGCATCGTCGCGGCGATCAAGGAAGTGGCTAAGGGGTAGGGCTCTTGTACCCCGTCACCCTGAGGTGCGAGCGTAGCGAACCTCGAAGGGCGAAGGCCACGGCGCCTTGGCCGTATCCTTCGAGGGCCGCTGCGCGGCCACCTCAGGATGACGGTCAGTGAGCGGGAGATGACGCTTGGCGCGCGTCTTGCTATGAAATCGCAACGGGATTCCGGCCGGCCGGGGCTGCGCGGAGCAAGCCATGAAAGACATTCTCGACAAGCTCGAAGAGCGCCGCGCCAGCGCACGCGCCGGCGGCGGCGCGCGCCGCATCGAGGCGCAGCACAAGCGCGGCAAGCTGACCGCGCGCGAGCGCGTCGAGCTGCTGATGGACCGCGACTCGTTCCAGGAGCTCGACATGTTCGTCGAGCACCGCTCCAACGATTTCGGCATGGAGAAGTCGCACATCGCCGGCGACGGCGTCGTCACCGGCTGGGGCACCGTGAACGGCCGCACCGTCTTCACCTTTGCCAAGGATTTCACCGTGTTCGGCGGCTCGCTGTCGGAGACGCATGCGCAGAAGATCATAAAAATCCAGGACATGGCGATGCGCGCCCGCGCGCCGATCGTCGGCCTGTTCGATGCCGGCGGCGCCCGCATCCAGGAGGGCGTCGCGGCGCTCGGCGGCTACGGCGAAGTGTTCAAGCGCAACGTGCTTGCCTCGGGCGTCATTCCGCAGATTTCCGTGATCATGGGCCCGTGCGCCGGCGGCGACGTCTATTCGCCGGCAATGACCGATTTCATCTTCATGGTGCGCGACACCAGCTACATGTTCGTCACCGGGCCGGACGTGGTAAAAACCGTGACCAACGAGATCGTCACCGCCGAGGAGCTCGGCGGCGCCTCGGTGCATGCGACAAAGTCCTCGATCGCCGACGGCGCCTACGACAACGACGTCGAGTGCCTGCTGCAGATGCGCCGGCTGCTCGATTTCCTGCCGGCAAATTTTTCCGCCGGCGCGCCGGAATGGCCGTCGTTCGACGATGTCGAGCGCACCGAGAAATCGCTCGATACGCTGGTGCCCGACAACCCGAACAAGCCGTACGACATCAAGGAGCTGATCCAAAAGGTCGTCGACGAAGGCGATTTCTTCGAACTGTCGGAAACGTTTGCCCGCAACATCGTCATCGGCTTCGGCCGCATCGCCGGCCGCACCGTGGGTTTTGTCGCCAATCAGCCGATGGTGCTGGCCGGCGTGCTCGATAGCGACGCCAGCCGCAAGGCGGCGCGCTTCGTGCGCTTCTGCGACGCATTTAATATTCCGATCGTCACCTTCGTCGACGTGCCGGGATTTTTGCCCGGCACCGCGCAGGAATACGGCGGCCTGATCAAGCATGGCGCCAAACTTTTGTTCGCCTATTCGCAGGCCACCGTGCCGCTGGTCACCGTGATCACGCGCAAGGCGTTCGGCGGCGCCTATGACGTGATGGCGTCAAAGCACATCGGCGCCGACGTCAACTACGCCTGGCCGACCGCGCAGATCGCGGTGATGGGGGCGAAAGGCGCGGTCGAGATCATCTTCCGCGCCGACATCGGCGACGCCGAAAAAATCGCCGCCCGCACCAAAGAATACGAGGAGCGCTTTCTGTCCCCCTTCATCGCCGCCGAGCGCGGCTACATCGACGACGTGATCATGCCGCACGCCACCCGGCCGCGCATCGCGCGCGCGCTGGCGATGCTGCGGGGGAAGACGGTGGAGATGCCGGGCAGGAAGCACGATAATTTGCCGGTGTGACTCTTGCATCAGATGAGCTGATGCGCTAGCATCTGATGCATGAGGACTACTCTTGAAATCGATGATGATGTGCTTGCGGCGGCGAAACAGCTCGCCAAGAAGCGCCACTCCACAGCGGGCGAGGTGATTTCCGATCTCGCGCGCCAAACCCTGACCGCGTCCTCTGTTCCAGACGAGGAACCGCGCTATCGCAACGGTTTCCGTCTGCTGCCGCGGACCGGAACGATCATCACGTCAGAGCTCGTCAGGAAGTGGCTGGAGGAAGATGCCTGAAGATGCGTTCGCTGTTCGACGTGAATGTGCTTCTGGCGTTGTTTCAGCCTGACCATGTGCATTTCGATCGGACCCAGGAATGGTGGAATGCCAATCAGCAGCATGGCTGGGCATCCTGTCCCCTGACGCAGAATGGCTTCGCGCGCATCATTTCCCAGCACACCTATCCGAAGCCCTTGTCGACTGCCGCGGCCATAATCCGTCTCGCCGAGCAAATCGACAAAACTGACCATGCCTTTTGGCCAGACGACGTCTCGGTCGCGGACCGGGCAGTGTTCGATGCCAGCGGTATTCTCGGACCTAATCAGATCACCGACGCGTATCTGCTGGCGCTCGCGGTGAAGAACGGCGGCCGCCTGGCGACACTCGACCGCAGCGTTTCGCTCCGCGCCGTACGCGGCGCCGAGCCGCGGCACGTGGCGGTGATATGATGGAAAGCGCCGAGCGCGGGACTATCCGCGACGTGATCATGCCGCACGCCACGCGGCCGCGGATTGCGCGGGCGCTGGCGATGCTGCGGGGGAAGACGGTGGAGATGCCGGGGCGCAAGCACGATAATTTGCCGGTGTGAACGCAGTTATCATAAATGAGATTACCCCGACCGATGGTTGTTCTATTTGGTGCTGGTGCCACCAGAGCGGCACTCGAGGAGCGTTCACCTCCGCCACCATTGGATGGAGATTTTTTCGAGATCGCAAATCAAATTCGAGGTCGAGGCACGCCGCGGCTTACAAAAAAGGTGAGCAAAGATGTTCACGCTCTACATGACAAGGTCATTGGAGTCGGACTTGAACAATACTACCGGGATATCGAAACGAGAATGGAATTAAGCCGATTTGCGAAGACAGCAAATCGGCCAAAGGATTGGAACAGACAGCGAGAGTATCTGGAGGAACTCATTCGTCGAATTATGATACAAACAACATGCGAAATGAATGATGGTCCTGCAAGGGTCAAGCCAAGTGAAATCCACAAAGCGATCTTGGCGAGATTAAAGCGCAAGGATGCTTTGATCACTTACAATTATGACACGTTAATCGAAGAGTCGATGCCAAAGAGCGAATCTCTTTGGACGCCGCGAGATGGTTATGGGGTCGACGTCACTGGGATTACTCACGAGTGGTCAAAAAAATGGTTCTCAAGCAGAAACATCTCTCCTCGAACCAAAGCCCGTGTAAAATTATACAAACTTCATGGAAGCCTGAACTGGCGTCTTAATCAGATCAACAAAGTTGTCATAAAGAAGCGGCCTTACGTGGTCAAATCTAGAAAGGGTGCTCCTAATTTCGAAGGGGCGGCGTTCTTACCACCTGGCTGGCATAAAAAAGTTGACCATAGGCCGTATAATATCATCTGGCATCGCGCACGCTTGGAGCTTGAAAAGTGCAAAACTGTTGTCATTATCGGGTACTCGCTCCCTGATACTGATCTGATCGCCAGGGCGCTCTTTCTAGAGGTCGCCAGACTTCGAAAGGCAAGAAAGAATTTTATCAAAGAATTGCACATAGCTGACACTAGCGAGACGACGCGCAATCGCATAATCGATCTCTTTATACCCGCACTCGGATCGAGCGGGACGGTGTTTCGTTACGGAAGCGCGAAGGAGCTGGCGGATCGCTGGAAAACTTAAGCGCGTAGAGCAATTGTTGATGGGTTGAGCGGAGCGAAACCCATCAACAACCGCTCCGCTGCACGGTGGGCTTCGCTTCCGCCTTCACGCTGCGCGCTTCGGCGGACAAAGGCGCTCAGCCAAGCCTACAAACCGGTCTTCTATGCCTACCGTCCTTCGTATTATCATTCTGACAAGCAGCCTTGTGCCGGCGATAAACAGCAGCGCCGCTCTGTCGCAATCAGGAAGTCCCCCATGAGCAAGTCTCCGTTGACACTGCAAATGCCGCCGCCGCCGGAACCGGTTCCGGTGGCGCTCAACCCGCGACAACGGCATTGCTTATCCTCGACATCGTCGATCCGATTTGCACGCGTCAACCAAACTGCAAAGGGAAAATGGTGCCGGCTATCGCTGCGCTGCTGACGCGGGCAAGGCAGGCCGGTGTTACCGTTGCGTATGGGACTCGCGCGCCAACCATGTCGAAGTGGTTGCCGGAAGTTCTTCCCGCGCCCGGTGACATCAAGATTGAAAGTCAAGCTCAAGACAGGTTCTATAAAACCGATCTCGACAACGCGCTGAAGGCCAAAGGGATTACGACGCTTATTCTCGCCGGCTGGAAGGTGAGCGGATCGGTGACCTATACGTCGGTCGGAGCAACGCTGCGGGGTTACACGGTCGTTGTGCCCGTCGATGCGAGTTTGGACGCGACAGATTACGAGATTGCCATAGGGCTGTACCAAATCTTGCATCAGCACAGTTCAAACGCCGCGAACGAGCCTTTGAAGGCTGCAGCCTCGACGCTGAGCCGCACCGATATGATCGCGTTCAAATAACGATAGCTTCGATCGTCATCGCCGGGCAACAGGCGTGATCCGATGCGGAACCGCTGTAGGGGCGGGTTTCAAACCCGCCCCTACGATTCCGGCGCCTCGGTGAAAGGCGCGAAGCGCCGTCCTCGCGCCCAATGTCCCGCGTTCTCCGTCACTATCGCGCTTGCGAATCTTTTTCGCTGAGTGAAACCATTCTTCGATCGACACTACGGTTTTTGAAACTGAATCGAAAATGATTCGCCGTTGTAATAAAATCCACCGCACCAAAGACTTGCAGAAAACGACGGCCTCACCATCGCGCGGCTTCCTTGACAAGCGGCATCGCTGCGGGTCTAGGCGCTGCAATCTCGCCCGTTCGAAGGACGTCACCGGTGACAGCCGACTGATGGGGCGAGTGCGGTTCCTGCGGGCGGGGCTTGTAACCCCGCTCCCGGGCGGTCTGGGCATCGGTTCGGCCGGCATTATGACCGGTCTGCGAGGTGCATCGCTGGACTGGGACAGCGGACGGCGGGTAACGGCCGCCGCGCGCACGTCCCAGGAAACACGGCCTGGGCTGAGCCATGGCATTGATTTGCGTGGCAAGCGCCGCGGTGGAGCGCCGAGAGGCGAGCGCGTCCCGCTGGACGCGCTGCCGCGCCCGAAGCGTAGTCAGATGGCAACATCTGATTGCGTGGCGCGGACAGTGGACGGTGCGCCTGTCGGCGCTCTGCCTCCCTCCTTTGTCGTAGGGGCGGGTTTCAAACCCGCCCCTACGCGGAGGGAATGATTCGTGCAGTAGCTTTGCAAAACTCGGACGCTTATGCGTCGCGAGAACGCTTTCTCATGTCGTCATTGCCGGGCTTGGTAGCGAAGGGCTAATGCAAAATCCGCACATTCACCGTATGATCCCTCATAAATAACCGGGAGGACGCCATGCTCAAAAAATCCATCATCGTCATCATCGCCGCGCTGGCGATAGGCGGCGTTGGCGGAGCGGCGCTTCATGCACAAACAGCGCTGCCGCCGGCCTGACAGGTGGCCGATCATCAAAGCCGCCGGCATCCGCGGCGAGTCACAGCTATTGATCCGTCATCCTGAGGTGGCGGCCGAAGGCCGCCCTCGAAGGATACACGGCCGGGGCCGTCGCCCTTCGAGGCTCGCTCCGCTCACACCTCAGGGTGACGGTTAACTTTTGGAGGAAACAAAAATGCCCAAGGCCTATTTCATGGTGCGCGCGGTAGTCGAAGAACCGCTCCGGCAAAAATTCGACCAGTGGTATTCAACGCATCACCTGCCGATGGCGCTCGCCGACTTCAAGGCGGAGAAATGCTGGCGGTTCTGGAGCGCGGCCGATGCCGGCGTGCACTACGCCGTCTATCAGTTTGCCGACATGGCGCGGCTCGATGCTGCGCTGAAATCGCCGGCGTTCAAGGGCCTCGTCGCCGACTTCGACCAGGCCTGGCCGTCGGGCGTCACCCGCACGCGCGATATGGTGAACCTGGTCGAGGAACGCAGCGCGTAAGACTCCCTCTCCCCAGAGGGGAGAGGGTTGGGGTGAGGGGGTTCGGATGTGCGAGAAAAACTCCAGCGTCCGAACCCCCTCACCCTCGCTCACTTTGTTCGCTCGACCTCTCCCCTCTGGGGAGAGGTGAGAATGTCACCGCCAGCCGCCGCCGCCGTTCACATAGACCGTGTCCGCCGTCATGAACGGGCAGGCGTCGGAGCACATGAACAGCACCAGTTCGCCGATCTCCTCGGGCTCGCCGAACCGCTTCATCGGCACGTCTTCGAGAAAACGCTGCACCAGCTCGGGCGACGACTGCGCGGCGTCCTGGAACGGCGTCTGGATCGGGCCGGGCGAGATCGACAGCGCGCGGATGCCCTGGGTGGCGAACTCGCGCGCCACGCCCATGGTCATCGACACCACCGCGCCCTTAGCCGCGGCGTAGTGGACCGAGGAGCCGGGGCCGCCGCGGCGATGCGCCATGCTCGCCATGTTGACGATGACGCCGAGCTTGTTCTTGAGCATATGCGGCAGCACCGCCTGCATGCCGTAGAGCGTGCCGTTGACGTTGAGCGCGAAGGTCTTTTCGATCAGCGCATCGTCGATCTCGAGAAATTTGGCGCGGCGGATGGCGGCGCCGGCCGAATTGAACAGAAACTGCACGCTGCCGAACGCGGCGATGGTGCGCTCGACCATATTGTTCACGTCTGCGCGCTTGGTAACATCGGCCTTCAAGGCGAGCGCCTGGCTGCCCTTGGCATTGACTTGCGCCGCGGTTTCGCGCGCGCCGGCCTCGTTGATGTCGGCGCACACCACATTGGCGTGCTCGCGCGCGAAAATCAGCGCCGTGGCGCGGCCGATGCCGCTCGCGGCGCCGGTGATGATGATGGTCTTGCCAGCGAAATAATCCGGTGTCTTCGGCATGGTTACGCTCGTTCGGTTGGTTGCCGGGCGATTGTGCCCGGTCATCGGTCCGGCCACAATCCGGGCACTCAGGCGCGATCCCGCGCTGCGCCAGCCGCCGGACCAGAACATGCCACGGAGTTTTGAAGACGTTGCCATCTTTGCGGCGCCCGCCGTCTTCGTGGTGCTGTGGGCATCCGGCTTTATCGGCGCCAAATTCGGCCTGCCTTATGCCGAGCCGATGACGTTTCTGGCGCTGCGCATGATCGCAGTCGTGGCGCTGCTCGCCGTCGTGATCGCGCTCACCCGGCCGAAGTGGCCGGACCGCGCCGGCATATTTCATAGCGCCGTAACCGGCACTCTGGTGCACGGCCTTTATCTCGGCGGCGTCTTTGCCTCGATCGAGAACGGACTGTCCGCCGGCCTGATCGCGCTGATTGTCAGCCTGCAGCCTGTGCTCACGTCGACGCTCGCCAATCGCTGGCTCGGCGAGCGCGTGTTGCCGCGCCAATGGCTCGGCCTGCTGCTCGGCATCGCCGGCGTTTATCTGATCGTGCACGAGCGGCTGGCGTCAGGCGATATCAAGCCGGTCGCCTGGGCCTTCGCCACTGTCGCGCTTGGCGGCATTACGATCGGGACGCTGTACCAGAAGCGCTTCGGCGGCGGCATCGACTGGCGTCCCGGCCTGTGCGTGCAATATGCCACCGCGGGCACCTTGTTCACGCTGGCCGCGTTCGCGTTCGAGACGCGCGAGGTGCACTGGACGCCGCAGTTCCTGTTCGCGCTCGGCTGGCTTGTCCTCGTGCTGTCGTTCGGCGCGATCTGGCTGCTCTATTTCCTGATCCGCCGCACGGCCGCGACCCGCGTCGTCAGCCTGTTCTACCTGACGCCGGTGGTCACGGCGCTGATGGCCTGGCTGTTGTTCGACGAATGGCTTGCGCCGCTTGCGCTTGTTGGCATGGCGATCTGCGTCACCGGCGTATTTTTGGTCAATTGGCGCGGCGGTGGCGCGGCGGCGTAAAGCACGTTAGCGTGACGCTCGCACCGCATCTTCTTCCCGGAGCAATATCATGACTGCCGGACCGATCGACTATCGCGACGCCGCGGCGGAAGTCCGCGCCGTATTCGACGACATCAAGCGCACGCGGCAGGTCGAGGACGTCAACAATTTCTGGAAATATCTGGCGCACGACCCCGCGACGCTCAAGCGCACCTGGGACAGCGTCAAACAGATCATGGCGCCGGGGGCGCTCGACGTGTTGACCAAGGAGATGGTCTATCTCGCCGTCAGCGTCAGCAACGGCTGCGGCTATTGCATCGCCAGCCATGGCGCGGCGGCGCGCAAGGCCGGCATGACGCAAGCGATGTTCGGCGAGCTCATGGCTGTCGTCGGCATGGCTAACGAAACCAATCGCCTGGCAAACGGCTATCGGGTGCCGATCGATGCGGCCTTCGAGCGGTGACGGCAGGTCGCGTCAATTTCAGGAAAATGCGAGGCAAATGCCAGCATGGCCGTTAGCTGCGCTGCAATCGCTGTCCGCTAGGTGTTTTCACCTAGAGGGTTGCTGCTGACCGGGACTGGTCGCCGATTGCGTCAGGCGCGACCGCAACTTGAGAGGCCGTGCACCATGCTGTCGCGGAAGCCTAGAAGCTCGCCATCGCCCGACGAACGGCGCCTGTCGCGGCGCCGCCTGCTCAACCGGGTGGCAAAAATCCAGTTCGGCAGCGGCGGCCTGCCGCGCGATTGCCTGATCACCGACATTTCCGACGGCGGCGTGCGGCTGCATGTCGAAGGTTTCGATGTGCCCGACGAGTTCGTCCTATTGCTCTCCGGTGACGACGTCGCCACCAAGGAACGCGTCTACAAGGTCGTCTGGCGGCTCGGCTACGAAATCGGCGCCAAGTTCTTGAGTCACGTCCGGCGCAGCGGGCTCAACGCCAGCGCCTGAGGGTTGGCATCTTTGCCGCGCGTGCAGTAAAGCAGGGGCTCACGAGAGCCCACGCTTTTGCTTCGCATGCCGCAGCCGCCCACCCGCGACATCACCGTCGTTCACAGCTCCGATCTGCACGTCGATCATGACTATACCGCGCGCCTGCACGGCGGCGACGGCACGGCGGGGCTCGCCTGCGTGCTCAAGGCGGCGCGCGACATTTCTGCCGACATTGTCATCCTTGCCGGCGACACGTTCGATAGCCACCGCGTGCCGCAAGACCTGATCGAACGGGCGGCCGCGGTGATTGCGGCGGCGGCGTTGCCGGTCGTCATCCTTCCCGGCAACCATGATCCGGCTATCAGTACCGCGATTTATCGCCGTGGCGCGCTGGCCGCGGTAAAAAACCTGCACGTCATCGGCATCACCCATGACAAGGCCGTCGATTTTCCGGATCTTTCGCTGGAAATCTGGGGCCGCGCGCACCGCGACTACGCCGACATGATGCCGTTCGAGACCGTGCGTGTGCGCCGCGCGCGCTGGCTGATCGCCATGGCGCACGGCCATTACGTGCCAACGCCCGATCGCAGCGGCGGCCCGCGGCCGTCCTGGCTGATCGGCGACGACGAGATCGCGGCGACCGGCGCCGATTACGTCGCGCTCGGCCATTGGAACAGAGCCGCGCGCGTCGGCAATGGCAGCGTGCCGGCCTACTATTCCGGCTCCCCCGAATATGCCGGCACGGTCAACGTGGTGCGCTTTCGCGACGCCGGCGGCGTGACGGTCACGCGCGCGCCGCTCGATATCGCGCGCGAGCCGGCGGCCTGAGCCAAATAAAAACGGCCCCGGCGCGAAACCGGGGCCGCGGTTGGCGAGTTCGTGACCAGCGCGCCGGCTTGCCGCGCTACTGTTGAGTGCTGCCGCTCTGCGCCGGCGCAGTGTTCGGAGCCGGCGAAATCGGCGCTGCCGGCGTATTCGGCGTCAGCGTTGTGCTACCCGGCATCGAGGCCGGAGGCGCCATACGCGTTGCCGCTGGCGGCGTGATGTCATTGGCCGCCGTGTTGATCGGTCCCGGCTGATGGCCGATACCGAAGGCGACCGCGAGCACAACAACCACAAACACGGCTGCGGCAATCCACCCCCACGCCGCTTTCATGGCGCGGCTGTCCGGATCGTAGGACGCGTCGCGCCGTAACGGATCATTGGAGTCACGATAGTCGAGGTTCCGATAGTCAGACATGATCTCCTCCATCAACGTCCATCTGGAAATAACTGTATGGTGCAATGCGCAGTTCCGCCTCCGGCGCGGCATAGCACCCAAGCCGCCCAGTCATGGCGGGGAACTCCTTGAATTTCCTTGTGTTGCTCCGGCCTTCAACCAAAGCTGCGCTGGGGTTCGCGGCGGCGCGCGGGACGAAAATCGGAAAAACGTATCGTGGACACGAAATCACCTGCTGCAACGCAGCGCGCTGTCGCAATCGGCGCAATACTGTTCACGGCTGCTGCATGGAGCCTGACAGCCGCCGCGCCGGTGCGCGGACAATTGCTGCCTGGAACGTGGACTGCGAAAGCACCATTGCCGGCGCCGCGCGCCGAGGTCGCGGCGGCGGCTTTTGACGGCAAGCTGCACGCGATTGGCGGCTCGGTGAACGGCGCGGCGGGGCCGTATCACGACGAATACGATCCGGCGACCGATTCGTGGCGCCCGCGCGCTCCGCTGCCCGAGGGGCGCGATCATCTCGGCGTCGCGGTCGCGGGCGATAAAATCTACGCGTTCGGCGGCTTCGCCGGCTCGCTGCACAAGGGCGCCGGCACCGGCGCCTTCGAATACGATACGAAGTCGGACATCTGGCGCGTGCTGGCGCCGATGAAAACGCCGCGCGGTTCGGCCGGCGCCGCGACGGTCGACGGCAAGATCCATGTGATCGGCGGGCGCGGCCTCGACGGCGCCGTGGTCGCAACGCACGACGTGTACGATCCGCAAACCGGCCAGTGGACGGGTGCGGCGCCGCTGCCGACGCCGCGCGATCATCTGGTGGTCATCGCCGTCGATGGAAAAATTCACGCCATCGGCGGACGCTTCAAGAGTGCGCTGGAGCGCACCGGATTGCACGAAGTGTACGATCCCGCGGCGGACAAGTGGTTCTCCGCGGCTCCGCTGCCGACACCGCGCAGCGGACTGGCCAGCGCGTTTTATCGCGGAATGATCCTGGTGCTCGGCGGCGAACTGCCGCCCGATCGCACCTTCCCGGAGAACGAAGCCTACGATCCGAAAACCGATCGCTGGACGACGCTGGCGCCGATGCCGCACGGCCGGCACGGTTTCGGCGGCGCGTCGATCGGCGATGACGCCTATTTTGTCGGCGGCAATCTCGAGCCGGGCGGCAGTGGCACCACCGATCAACTGATCATGTTTCAGCTACCATAACTTTTGATCTGACATAACCGGAAATCGCTAGTCCGCCTGACGCTTGATCGATGCCGCGAAGCGACTATTGTGCGGCCGCCTGCGCTCGTAGCTCAGCTGGATAGAGCATCAGACTTCGAATCTGAGGGTCGGGAGTTCGAATCTCTCCGAGCGCGCCAGCATCCGAAATGGATCAGGCACCCAGGTTTGCCGTCTACGGCGTCGGTCACTAGCGCCTCAACGACCAACACAAAAGCTTTGCCGGCGAGGCTATTGTTGGCCCTGAACGCCCCTGATAGCGGACGACTACCGTGGCCACTTTGCGGAGTATTTCAGCCGCGCCTCCAGCGAAGCGGCGAGGCAGTTAATGACCCGAACCGGAAGTCGCGCAGGCGGGATTGGTGTAACGGAGTTTATGGAATTCAAGCCGACAGCGGAACGATTCTACTCCGCCTCGATGCCGGCCGCCCGTATTTCTTTTGCCCACTTCTCGGGTTCCTGGGCCACGAATTTCCCAAATTTGGCTGCTGTCATTGCCACGTTGTGCAGTTCGGCAATCCGCATTTTGATCCGAGAATCGGCGAGAACCGCGTTGCCCCCCTGTTCAGCTTGTCGACGATCTCTGGCGGCGTATTTCTGGGCGCGCCGATCCCTAGACCGCCACCTTGGTGAGAAAGCTTTCGACTTCGCTGCGCAGAATGACGCCGACCTCTTCCACCGATTCCGATGCGGAGAGCACGGTCTGCGCCGACTGTTGGGTTTCGGTGGTGGCGCCGGCCACTTCGCTCAACACCGTGACGATCATCTTGGCGCTGGCGGCGGCGCTTCCCACGTTTTGCGAAATCTCGCAGGTCGCAGCGTTCTGCTGCTGCACGGCTGCGGCGACGGAGGACGTATAGTCATTGATCTCTCCCATGCGGTTTGCAATCCGCCCGATTGCTTCCACGGCCTTGACGGTCGAGTTCTGCACTTCCAGGATCTGGCTGGAAATATCCTCCGTTGCTTTCGCGGTCTGCAGGGCGAGCGACTTCACCTCGGAGGCTACTACCGCGAAGCCGCGGCCTGCTTCGCCGGCGCGCGCCGCCTCAATGGTCGCGTTGAGCGCCAGCAGATTGGTTTGCCCGGCGATGTCGCGGATCAGTTTAACGACGTCGCCGATTTTCTGCGCGGTCTGCGCCAATGCCCCGATATCCTGATTGGTCGCATGCGCTTCGCTGACAGCGAGCCGCACCACTTCAGCGGTCTGGTTGAGCCGCTGTCCCATCTCCGCGATTGAATACGACAATTCTTCGGCGGCGGATGCCGCGGTCTCAACGTTGGTCGACGCTTCATTCGACGTCTGCACCGCACTTTCGGCACGTTGCGACGTGTGACCGGAGGCTTTGAATAGGCCCGCCGCCGTCGAGCGCATTTTACCCGCACTGTCAGCCACGGTTTGCAGCAGATTTTCGGCGCGCTTGCGGAACGCCGAGATCGCGTTCTCGATTATGGCGCGGCGCTCTTCCTGCTGCTGCATGGTCGTGCGCTGCTCTTCGGCCTGCCGCCGCTCGGTGATATCCTCGTGCGTGCCAATCCAGCCGCCGCCCTTCATCGGATGATTCATGACCAGTAGGAGACGCCCGCCCGTGGACTTGACCTCGTGCCCAATGGTGCGCCCCTGCCCAACCGCGGTCAGAAATTCCTTCCGGTATTGATGGGGATCGCGATTGAATGTGCCCTTGGCGACCCGTCTCGCCAGCACCTCAGACAGTGTGAATCCTGTTTTTACGTCGGCCGACGTCAGGTTATACATCCTATAATATTGCGAGTTGCAGATGACCAGCCGCTCCGATGCATCGAACATGCACAGCCCTTGCGCCATGCTGTCGATAGCGGTGTGCATCTGCTCGTTTTCCCGGCGCAGATGTCGGTTGAGCAGGGCGTGGGTCAGGTTCATCGCAAACTGGGCAATGAGCGCAGCGACGACGGCGGTGAGAACCGTTTCGGAAATGGTGGGGATGACTGCGGCGGCCAAGCCGGCGGCGAAGACAATTAGCGCGCCGAAACTCGCCGCAAAAGAGGCGAGCCCGACGAGCATGACCATCCACCAGCCACGCTTAAGGGCGAGGGAGAAAAACGCTCTGAACATGATTCCGTTATCCGTATCGGTCGGTACGGTATTCCCCAACCGGATTTTTTTAGTTAATTGCCGCCAAGTAAATCGTTAACGAGGTATGATGGCGGAGGTGCTTTCAATAAAATGGGTTCCCGGCACACTTAGCGCATAGCGCAAAACTTCAAATGGTTTGGGCGTTAGGACGATGACGACCTTATCCCTCTAGCGGCCACGACCATTCATCAAGATTCGGATGAGAGGACCACAAACTGGTAGCCAACACTTCCGGTCCTGGCCCATCTCGGCCGCGCCGGTCGGCCGGGGTCGCGTCCGCTATTAGGGGTCTTGCTGCCGCGCCGGGGCTCTAGGGTGTGTGCCTCGGTTCATAAACCGGAGCGCGGCTAGACTGTAAACAGTCCTTTGTAGGAATTCCCAACAGACTTTATATTTTTCAATACGATGTGCCAGACTTCGAATCTGAGGGTCGGGAGTTCGAATCTCTCCGAGCGCGCCAGTTTGCGCGACACATTGAAGAACCTGCTTCGGTAAACGGGCAGCGCGGTCACGGGATGAACGATCTCACCGGCGGCAAAGAGGCGGACGCCCGGAGCGCGTCGATCGCCGGGCAAGGCAACCTCAAGCAGCTGGTGGGCCGCACCGATGATGTGCCGCGCGCCATCGTGATGATGATCGTGGCGACCGCCTTGTTCGCGGGCGCATCGGCGGCGAGCAAATGGCTGGTCGGCATCTATCCGGTCGGCGAGGTGCTGTTCATGCGCTCGCTGTCCTCGCTCATCGCCGGCGCCGCCATGATTCTGCCGATCAGCGGCCTCTCGGTTTTCGTGACGCAACGGCCGCGCGATCACATCCTGCGCGGCACGTCGCAGTCGATCTCGCAGCTTTCCCTGCTGGTGGCCTTCAGCCTGATGCCGCTTGCTGGCGCCGTCGCCATCAATTTCTCCTCGCCGCTGTTTGCTGCCCTGGTGTCGATCGTCTGGCTCAAGGAGCGTGCCGGCTTGGTGCGCGGCGGCGCGCTGGTCATCGGCTTCATCGGCGTGCTGATCGTGACCAATCCCGGCGCCAATTCACTGACGATCGGCGCGCTGTTCGCGCTCATCAACGCCATCATGTACGGCACCGTCACCATCGCCGTGCGCGGCATGACCAGGACGGAATCGGCCAATACGCTGGTGATCTGGCAGCTATCCGTGCTGGCGTTCTTTCACAGCTTTCTGCTGTTCTTCGGCTGGCAATGGCCGACGCCGCTTGATGCCGCGATGCTGTTCGGCACCGGATTTACCAACGCGGTCGGACAATGGTTTTGGACCAAGTCGCTGCATCTGGCGCCGGCGGCCGCGGTGACGCCGTTCTACTATCTGATGCTGGTCTGGTCGCTGATCATCGGCTTCCTGGTCTGGGGCGATGTGCCGACTGTCAGCCTTCTCATTGGCTCGGCCATTGTCGTTGCGACCGGGCTGTTCCTGTTTCTGCGCGAAGCGCGGATGCAACGCCGCGCGGTGGCGCGCCCGGCTATCGGATCAGTTTCGCGATCCGATCGATGATCGGCTTCGGCGTGGCATAGGTCTTTTTGATCAGCACTTCGAGATGCTCGCCGTCCTCCGGATCGACGGTCAGCTTGCGCAATTTGGCTTCGGCGATGAATTCGGGGTCTTTCATGGTCGCGTCGAAGGCGTCGCGCAGCATTTTGCGCCGCTCCGGCGGCAGGCCGGGCGGCGCGATGAAGGGCCGCCCGATGCCCTGGCCGGCATAAAGGAATTCGATCGCCTGCTTGTCTTCGCGCTTTTGCGCCAGATCGACGACAAACGGCACATTCTTCAGCTCAGGATTGGGCTTGGTGCCGCCTTGAAACAACACCGAAACCGTGCCGCCCGGAATCCAATCTGGCCGATGGATGTTGATGCTGTCGAGACTTTCGCAAATGCCCTGGACCTCGCCGCGTTCCATGGCGAGGAGGACATTTGCCGAGGACGGGTAGCCGCCGACCAGCTTGAACTTCATGCCGAGAATGTCGTTGAGCGCCAACGGATAGGAGTGCGTGCCGGTGCCTGGCCCGTTGTCGCCGACAAACAGTTCCTTTTCGGTGAGGTCATGGGCGGTTTTCACCGCCGCAGTGTGATAGGCGATGCAGACGTTGGTCTCGATCGCCGGCGTGCCGAGATAGGAAAATTTCGTTGCATCGAATTGCGCCCCCGGTGCGCCGGTCAGCGGGCCGAGCGCGGCGTCGCGCGAGATCAGGGCGATCGCGGTGCCGTCCTTGGGCGCAACATTGTAGATGAAGCCCGCGGCGCGATAGCTGCCGCCGCCCGGCAGATTCTCAGGCGTGACCGCTGGATTGCCGGGCAGATGCTTGCCGATGTGGGCGGCGACGACACGCGCCCACATATCGTAGCCGCCGCCGGGGCCGAAGCCGATATACATGGTCACGGTTTTGCCGGCGAACGCGCCGGGCGTCTGCGCCAAGCCGGGGCCGGCAAGGGCGGCGGCCAATAGACCAACCGGCACAATGGCGCATGTTGTCCATATGGTGCGCCTGCTCATTGTCATCCTCCCAGGGGATATAGGCCCGTGCTACCAAATGCTGGGGCGCCGACATAGTGGCAATGTACCGGCGCTCGCAGGGTGATCATTCTATGTTGGCACTGCATGCGATGAAATGGCGGCTCGTTGCAGTGTTCTTCGCCTTGACCGGCGCAACGCTGCTTGCTTTTGCGGACCAATATCCCTCGCGCGCGATCCACGTGATCGTGCCATTCGCGCCCGGCGGTGCGCCGGACGTCGTTGCGCGTATTGTCGCAGCCGCGATCGAGAAACCGCTCGGCCAATCCGTGATCGTCGAGAATCGCAGCGGCGCGAACGGCATCGTCGGCATGCAGGCCGTGGCCAGCGCCGATGCCGACGGCTACACGCTGCTCAACGTGCCGCCGGCTTTGGTCGTCAATCCGAGCGTTTATAAAACTCTGCCGTTCGATATTTTCCGCGATTTTGCTCCGATCGCGAATGCCGGTATCAGCGCCGGCTATCTCATGATGGTGCGGCCCGGTCTGCCGGTCACCACGATTGCGGAGCTTATCGATTACGCCAAGGGCCACCGCGTGTTGTATGGCTCGGCCGGCGTCGGCAATACGCTGCATCTGGCGGCTGCGCTGTTTTGCGCCAAAGCCGGCGTTGAAATGCAGCATGTGCCGTTTCACGGCGCGGCCCCGATCATCACGGCGCTTCTTGCCAGCACCATCGATCTGACCTTCGCCTCGCCGGCCTCAGCTAGTTTTGTGACGAGCGGCCAATTGCGCGCCATCGGATTTACGGGAAAGACGCGGCTGGCGGAATTACCGAACGTGCCGCTGATCAAAGATACATTGCCGAGCTTCGACATCGAGGGTTCCTGGGAAGGCTGGCTTGCGCCGGGCAAAACTCCGCCCGAGATTATTGCGCGGCTCAATGCCGAAATCCGCGCGGCGCTGAAAGTACCGTCTTTCCACGACGCCATCGCCAAGGCCGGCTACGCGCCGACCGACATGTCGCCCGCGGAGTTTACGGCGTTCCTGCACGCCGAGGCCGAGCGCTACGCGCAAGCGGTCAAGGCGGCGAATATCGAGCCGCAATAGCGCGCAATGCGACACTGCGCATGGCCACGCCCCCTTCCGTACGGCCGCTCAATTCATGTAGTTTCGTCTGTGCTCGGCGCGGGTGCCAAGCATCGTGGGGTGTCGCCATGAGACGGCGGAATTTTTTGCGCCTGACAGCGGGCGCTGCGGCGCTGCCCGTTCTGCCGCGGCTTGCGCGTGCAGAAGCCTATCCGTCGCGGCCGGTGCATATTCTGGTCGGCTTTGCGCCGGGCGGGGCGGCCGACACGATCGCTCGCCTGACGGCGCAATGGCTGTCGGAGCGCTTAGGCCAGCAATTCATCGTCGATAACCGGCCCGGCGCCGGCACCAATATTGCGACCGAGACCGCGGTGCAGTCGACGCCCGATGGCTACACGCTGCTGCTGGTCACCGCATCGAACGCGATCAATGCCACACTCTACGAGCATCTGAATTTCAATTTCCTGCGCGACATGGCGCCGGTATCCGGCATCATCCGGGTGCCCAATGTCATGGTGGTGAACCCGCAGGTGCCGGCCCAGACGGTGCCCGAATTCATCGCTTACGCGAAGGCCAATCCGGGAAAGATCAACATGGCCTCGGGCGGCATCGGCAGCACGCTGCATGTGGCGGGCGAGCTGTTCAAGATGATGGCCGGCGTCAATCTGATTCACGTGCCGTACCGTGGCGATGCGCCGGCGCTGGTCGATTTGATCGGCGGCCAAGTGCAGGTGATGTTCGATTTGATGGCGGCGTCGCTCGGTTTCATCAAAGCCGGCAAGCTGCGCGCTCTCGCGGTTACGTCGGCGACGCGTTCGCCGGCGCTGCCCGATTTGCCGACGGTGGGCGATTTCCTGCCGGGCTACGAAGCGACGTCATTCGAAGGGATTGCCGCGCCGAAAGGCACGCCGGGTGAGATCGTCAACCGGCTCAACAAAGAGATCAATGCCGGCTTGGCCGACGCCAACTTCCAGGCGCGATTGGCCGATCTGGGCGGCGAAGGATTACCGGGCACGCCGGCCGAATTCGCCAGGCTCGTCGCCGACGAAACCGGGAAATGGGGCAAGGTGATCAAGTTCGCGAATATCAAGGCAGAGTGATCGGCGTCATCGACATGAACGCAGACAAAATTCCGCGCCGACGCATTTTGCAACTGACCGGCGCCGCTGCGCTGGCATCGATTTCTCGCCCGGTGTTTGCGGACAATTGGCCGCGGAAATCGTGATGCCGCTTGAAGTTCATCACGCCGTCACAAGTCCTTTGGCTCGGCGTCGAGCCGCGCGACCCAGCCTTCCAGACCGGGCTTGGCGGCCGGATAACGCGCCAGCACCAGCGGGTCGTGACCGGGCACGACATGGTGCGGTGCGCTCGCCAGTTTTTTCAGTGTCTGATAGCCCTCGACCACTTCCTCGACATTGTAGGTGAGCGGAAAGACTCGCCCGCCATCGATATGGGTGTAGAGATGCGAGGCGTCGGCGGCGAGCACGACATAGCCGAGCCGGGTCTTGACGCGGACGCTCTGCAAACCTTTGGAATGGCCGCCGATGTGGTGCACGGTCACGCCGGGCACGATCTCGTCCTCGCCGTCATGAAAAGCGCAGTGTCCGGTAAAAACCTTGCGCACCATGGCAATGACATCGTCGACCTCGAATGGCAGGCGCAGCGCCCGATGGCACATGCAGCGCCCCGTGGCATAGGCCATCTCGCGGTCCTGCAAGTGATAGCGCGCCTGCGGAAACAGATCGTAATTGCCGCAGTGATCGTAGTGCAGGTGACTGATGATGACGTTCTTGACGCTATCGGGCGCGATGCCGAGAGCGGCGAGACCTTCCCGCACCGGCTTGATCATCTGGCGCTGCCGTTTTTTGCCCATCGCCTCGTCGAAGCCGGTATCGACGACGATCGTGCTGGCCGGCCCCACGATCGCCCACACGAAGAAGTCGAGCGGCTGCAATATGTCGTGCGGATCGCCGTCAATGTAATTCGCCGCCGCCGGGCGCGAATGATGGCCGTAACGGATCGCATAGATTTCGTGTATGTCCTCGCTCATGTGAGATCCTCCCCATTATCCCGTGACCGCTGCTTAAATAGCGTCAAGCGACGCGATATCGCGCAATGACGCTTTCATCGATGTCGATGCCCAGTCCGGGCCCTTGCGGCACCTTCATGTGGCCGTCGCGCGCGGCGATCGCTTCCCCCAACGGCGTCGCTTCAAGCTCGCAGTAGAACCGCTCGCACATGGAGTCGGGCAGACACGCGGCGATGACGTGCAGCGTGGCGATTAGTCCCGGACCGAAATAGGGCGAGTGTGGCATGACGCGCACGCCGTGCTGCTGCGCGATGGCAATCGCTTTGCGCATGGCAATGATGCCGCCGATCTTGGTGACGCTCGGCTGAAAGATATCGAGCGCGCCGAGCTCGATAGCGTGACGCGCCTCGGCGGCATGACCGATGTTTTCGCCGGCCGCGATCGTGACGCCGGTCTCGCGACGGATGCGCGCCATCGTCTCGTAATCGTCAACCGGATCGACCGGCTCCTCGAGCCAGGCAAGATCGTAGACCTTGAGCTTGCGCGCCATCTCGATAGCCTCGTCCGGCGGCCAGGCGCAATTGGTGTCGACCATGATCGCGATGCCGGGACCGGCGGCTTTTCGGCCGGGGGCCACCGTTTCAACCAGATGCTCGTGCAGCTTGATCGCGGTATAGCCGCGCGCGATCGCCTCTTGCGTGTAACGAGCGACGAGATCGGGTTTGCCGTAGCGCAACAGGCTTGCATAGGTTGGAATGCGGTCTCGGGTGGCGCCGCCGAGCAGGCGGTGAATGGGAACGCCTTGCATTTTGCCGGCAATGTCCCAGAGCGCGATGTCGATGCCGGCAAGTGCGAAACTGACCGGTCCGTGCCGCCCCATGGCGTGAAGCTTGCGCTGTAAATCCGCCATGAACGACGCAACATCGGTGAATTCGCGCCCGATACAGAGCGGCGCCACCGCACGCGTAATCGCTTCCCGTGTCAGTGGCGACGCGGCAAAGCCGAACGCCTCACCCCAGCCGGTGAGGTCCGCATCGGTATCGACGCGCACGAAAAGGGTCTCCATGTGCGTCCATGGCCCGGACGGCCGCATCGGCTTGGGTCCGCCGTGCTCGTAAGGAACGGCGATGAGGATCGGCTCGACGCGTGTGATTTTCATTGTCTGCGCCTGCTGGTGCGGCCCTGGATTTTCAACTGGATTTTCCCGGCGGTGCAACGCGGATGCCGCGCCAGCCGCCGCGGTCGATGATTTGCTGCACTAGCCCCGACGATTTGGCCTCTTCGATGAATTCGCTGAGATAGGCGCACCGCCCGGTCTCGCCCTTCGGAACGGCCATCGCCAAGGGGTTAAAGCCGTAGCGCTCCTCAAGCACCCGCGAGCCGGGCAGTTGAACTGAAAATCTGACGACCATCTCACGAAGCGAGGCGAATAGGTCCGCTTCGCCGCGGCGTATCAGCTCGAAAGTGGGTTCCACCGTGTCGGCGTAAACCAGACTGGCATGCTTGAGTATCCGGCTCAGTGCCAAGGTCGAGGCGTGATTGCGCACCACCGCGATCCGGGTTCCCGGGCGGTCGGCGTCCGCAACACTGCGGATTGAAGAGCCGGCGGGCACCAGGCATGTGAAGTCCGCCTCAACAACCGGCGGTGAATAATCCACCATTGCTGTCCGGGATGGATCGATACCGAGAATCCCCGCGTCGCACGCGCCGCTCTTGAGGCTCGCCATGGCCAGAGGGGGAGTGTCGTGCTCGACCGGCACGCCCGCGATGCCGATGTGCGCTCCAAGCGCGCGCACGAGGTCGACGCACCAGCCACGCAACTCACCGGTCGCAGGGTCCTTGGTATATTGCGGCAGATAGAGCGCCACCCGAACCTTGCCGGCTCGCACAAGGTCGGCGACCCGCGGGTCGGTGGCCGCGGCACCGTGGTCATGTCGCACCTGTTGCATGATGTTCCTCCGGGCTAATACACCACGACACTGCGGATGCTTTTGCCGTCGCGCATCAGGGCGAAGGCTTTATTGATGTCTGAAAGCGGCATTGTGTGCGTGATCATCGGGTCGATCTCGATTTTCTTCTGCATGTACCAATCGACGATCTTTGGAACGTCGGAGCGCCCGCGGGCGCCGCCGAAAGCGGTGCCGCGCCAGACCCGGCCGGTGACGAGCTGGAACGGCCGCGTCGCGATTTCCTGGCCTGAGCCGGCGACGCCGATGATGATGCTCTGGCCCCAGCCGCGATGGCAGCTTTCCAGCGCCGCGCGCATCAGTCCGACATTGCCGACGCATTCGAAGGTGTAGTCGGCGCCGCCGATCTGATCCGCGCCGCTCTTGGTCATGTTGACAAGGTGGGTGACGAGATCGCCGCCGACTTCGCTTGGATTGACGAAATGCGTCATGCCGAAGCGCTCGCCCCAGGCCTTCTTGTCGGGATTGAGGTCGACGCCGATGATCATATCGGCGCCGACCAGCCGCAGGCCCTGGATGACATTGAGCCCGATGCCGCCGAGACCGAATACGATTGCTTTGGCGCCGGGTTCGACCTTGGCGGTGTTGATGACCGCGCCCAGCCCCGTGGTGACGCCGCAGCCGATGTAGCAAACTTTGTCGAACGGCGCGTCTTCGCGGATCTTTGCCACGGCGATTTCCGGCAACACGGTGAAATTGGCAAACGTCGAGCAGCCCATGTAGTGATGGAGCTTCTTGCCATCGAGCGAAAACCGCGAGGTGCCGTCGGGCATGACGCCGGCGCCTTGCGTGGTGCGGATCGCGGTGCACAGATTGGTTTTCCGCGATAGGCACGACGGGCAGGTGCGGCATTCCGGGATGTAGAGCGGAATGACGTGGTCGCCCTTTTTCACCGACGTCACGCCGGGTCCGACATCGACGACGATGCCGGCGCCTTCGTGGCCGAGGATTGCGGGAAACAGCCCTTCCGGATCGGCGCCAGACAGCGTGAACTCATCGGTGTGGCAAATGCCGGTCGCCTTGATCTCGATCAAAACCTCGGCGGCGCGCGGACCGTCGAGCTTGACCGTGGTCACTTCGAGCGGCTTGCCGGGGCCGAATGCCACGGCGGCGCGAACATCGATGGGCATTGCAATTGTCCGTAAAGGCTGGATCGTTGGCGGACGATGGCATCGGGAGGCGCCAATGGCAAACGCGCAGACGAGCGCGCCGAAGCTGGAATTTGCTTTTGCGGCGCAGGTTTCGGTCGGCGCGCCGCTTGATCTCGGCGACGTCGGCAAGGGCGGCCGGCGCATCGTTCCGATCACCGGCGGGGAGTTCTCCGGGCCGGACATCCGCGGCACGGTGATGCCCGGCGGCGCCGACTGGCAGGTGCTGCGCAGCGATGGCGTAGCCGAGCTCGAAGCGCGCTACACGCTGCAAACCGACGACGGCGCGCTGATCTATGTGCGCAATCACGCGTTGCGCCATGGCCCCGCCGAGGTGATGGCGGCGCTTGCCGCCGGCCGTCCGGTCGAGGCCGGCACCTACTACTTCCGCGGCGCAACGTTCTTTGAGACCGGCGCGACCCGCTACGCGTGGATCACAAGCTGCATTATTGTATGCACCGGCGCGCGCGAGCCGGCGGGAGTGAAGCTGCGGTTTTATAAGGTGCTGTGATTTGATCGATCATTTGGGCCGGCTGCTGCCAGGATTCCTGCTCTGCATCGCGATTACGATCGCGGCGATCGCGTTGCAGGCGATCGAGGTCCGCTTGGCGGGTCAGGCCTATCTCGAAGCCCTTGTGCTTGCGATCCTGCTGGGCGTTGCGGTCCGAACCGCGTGGACGCCAGCATCACGCTGGATTCCCGGCATCGCGTTCAGCGCAAAATTTTTGCTCGAGTTCGCGATCGTCCTGCTTGGCGCGTCGGTGAGCGTTACGACTGTCCTGGCGCTTGGACCGATCCTGCTGTTCGGAATTACGGCTGTGGTCGCGATGGCGCTTGGCACGAGCTTCATCATTTGCCGCGCTCTCGCCTTGCCGCTGCGCATGTCGATTCTGATTGCCTGCGGCAATTCGATTTGCGGAAATTCCGCGATTGCGGCTGTGGCACCGGTGATCGGCGCCGATGGTGACGATATCGCGTCGTCGATCTCGTTTACCGCCGTGCTCGGCGTCATTGTCGTCCTCGGCCTGCCGCTGCTTGTTCCGATCCTGCAACTGTCGCTGACGCAATACGGCGTGCTCGCCGGCTTGACCGTCTACGCCGTACCGCAAGTCCTTGCCGCGACATTGCCGATTGGGGCGCTGAGCAATCAGGTGGGAACGCTCATCAAGCTCGTACGCGTGCTGATGCTGGGGCCGGTGGTGCTCGGTCTGTCGTTGCTGGCAACCGATCTGCGCGCGGGCGGCGATCGGGCAAACCGCCGCCGGCCGGGCCTCCATGACCTTGTTCCCTGGTTCATCGCCGGCTTTCTGATCATGCTGACGGTCCGCTCGCTCGGCTTGATTCCGCAGAGCTTGACGGCTCCGGTCACCCACATCGCCGCGACGTTGACCACGATCTCGATGGCGGCTCTCGGCCTGGGCGTCGATGTCCGCGTCGTGGCGCGCAGCGGAGTGCGCGTGACGCTCGCGGTGACGGCATCGCTCATTGTACTTGGCGTCATCAGCTACGGTCTCATTCGCCTCGCGGCAATTGCATAAGCCCGACGCGCCAGCTGTTACGTAGCGACCGCCAGGACTTGGCTACGATTCAGCAGGCATGACGATCTGCGTCTGGATCACCAGCGCGCACAGCTTGCCGTCGTTGCGCGTGATCCGCGTCTGCCAAACCATCGTCGTGCGACCGCGATGCAGCGGCGTGCATTCGGCGCGGGCGGTGTCGCCGACCGGGATCGGCGCGAAGAAGTTGGTCTTGCTCTCGATTGTCGCGGTACGCTCGCCTTCGCGGAGGTTGGCGAAGGTCGCGGTGCCGCCCAGGTTGTCGGCCAGCGCCATGACCGCGCCGCCGTGCAGCACGCCGAATCTGTTGTTGAGCTCTTCGCGCACGAAAAGCTCGGCTTCGACTTTGTCCTTGGAAACGTGGGTGATCTTCATGCCGATAAACTCGGCAAAGGGCGGCTGCAACTCGGCGTCTCGACTGATATCGCTGCTCATACCGTCTCACCTGATCCTAGTCGCGGCCGGCCGCATAAAGCGGCCGCAACGGCAAAAAATCCGAAACGCGCGATCCCGGGTAGTAGGTCGCTTGGAACGCCGGCCGCGCCTGCAGGCGCTCGTACCATTCGCCGACGCGCGGGTACTTGCCTTCCCAGATATGCGACAGCCCAAGGTCGGCCATGCGGTCGATGCTCGGCATGACCAGCACGTCGGCAAGCGTGAATTGCTCGCCCATCAGCCATGGGCCCTTCGCTGCGATCGCCTCGTCCATGCGCCGGCAGGTTTCCGACAGCTCGCCGAGCGATTTTTCGATTTCGCGGCGCGAGAAACCCTTCGGCGAGCCCATGCGCTGGAACAGTTCCTTGCGCACCGGCCGCGGCTTGATCTCGTTTTCCTCGAACTGCTTTTGATCCTGGCCCTCGAAGCGGGAGAGGAATGCGCGATTGAAGGAGGGCACGCGGATAGCGCCGACTGCGACCTCCTCGATGTAGTGCGTCCAGGCGCGCATGCGCGCCCGTTCGACGATATCGGACGGAACGAGCGGGTTGTGCGGATATTTCTCGTCGAGATATTCGCAGATCACGCTCGATTCGACGATCGGAACGCCGTCGTCGACAAGGGTCGGCACCACGCCGTTCGGATTAAGCGCCAGATAGTCCGGCTTGAGCTGCTCCTTCTTGCCGAGATCGATCCGGACTTCGTCGAACTTGGCGCCTTTTTCGTGCAGAACCAGCCGTACCTTCTGACTGCACGTTGAGTGCGGGGCGTGATACAGCACGAGCATAGCAGTCTCCCTGACGCGTAAGACGCCACAGAACGAAAGGGCGCGGCCGAAGCCGCGCCCTGGCAGTTTAACCCGGAATTGGCGAACTTACTGCCGCGGTTGCGGCACGAGGCGGATATAGGGTTTCGGCGTCTTCCAGCCCTGCGGGTAAAGCTTCTTCGCCTCATCGTCGGTCACGGCGCCGGTGATGATCACGTCCTCGCCTTGCTTCCAGTTCGCCGGCGTCGCCACCCGATGCTTGGCGGTGAGTTGCAGCGAATCGACCACGCGCAGCACTTCGTCGAAGTTGCGCCCCGTGGTCATCGGGTAGACCAGCACCAGCTTGACCTTCTTGTCCGGGCCGATGACGAAGACGTTGCGCACCGTCTGGTTGTCGGCCGGCGTGCGACCCTCCGAGGTGCCTGACGTGCTCGCCGGCAGCATGCCGTAGAGCTTGGAAATCTTCAGATCGGTGTCGCCGATCATGGGATAGTTCGGGGCGAAGCCGACCACGTCCTTGATGTCGGCCGCCCACTTCTTGTGGTTGTCGACCGGGTCGACCGACAGCCCGATGATTTTCACGCCGCGCTTGTCGAACTCGGGCTTCAGCCGCGCCATGGTGCCGAGCTCGGTGGTGCAGACCGGCGTAAAATCCTTCGGGTGCGAGAACAGCACCACCCAGCTGTTGCCGATCCAGTCGTGGAAGCTGATTTTGCCTTCGGTCGTTTCAGCTTCAAAATCCGGGGCCGTGTCGCCAATCGCAAGAGCCATGGAAAACCTCCGTCTGGGCTGATTGTTATTCTGGGCCGAGCCAATTTTCTGGAATGTATTTCGTCACTGTATGTACGGTTCAGAAGGCTGCAATACCAGCCCCTCGGTGCGGGCATGTTTCGGCCGGGCCCGCCCAAGAGACATAAGAATTCGGCTGTAAGCACAATGAATTAGGGAATATTTTTGCGAGCGCGTTGCTCGCGCAGGCATTGCTTGGCGAGGCCGCGATAGCGATCCAACTTCACACAGCAGTGAGTGGAACGGTCTACGCTGCCGCGAGTTTGCCCTAGTGCCGCCCCGGCCTAGCCACCCTGGCATTAGAGCTTTGGACGGCAAGCCCGACTCAAGACGACAAACGTCAGGAGCGGGGCACAAAGGACACTGCACAGGACCGCGCGGGCCTCGGATCTTTAAGAGGAGCGCTCGGGAGGCGGCAATGAAGCTTGAAGCGATTTTCGACCGACCGGACGTCGACACGCTCACCGCCGTGATTGCGCGCTCGCCGATTGTTGTGGCCGAGCCAACGCGCCAGTCCTGCCACCTTCCGGCGGGCTTCGACGAGGTCGATGCCGCCATCCTGCATTGGCTCGCCGCCGAGGGCCGGCGCATCGGCCGCGGCTATCTCACGATTTGATCCGTTACTGCGTCGTCGTGTTCGGCAGCGCCGTGCTCGACAGGCCGACGGTGCGTCCGGCAAATCCCGCGGCGTCGAAATAGCGCGTAGTTCCCACCATCTGCATATTGAGCACAGTCACGAGCCCGTTGGGCGCGGCATCGGACGCCACGATGCGGCTGCCGACTTCCGGCAACGCGCCATTGGGCAGCGTTTCGGACAGCACGCGGCCGACCAGATTGCCTTTGTCGGCGACGTCGAGCTGCATCAATTGCGCAATGGTGCGGCCGAGGTCGGCATTGCTTGCCGGCGCCGGGTCGATGAATTGCGATTTGAAGTCCGGTCCCTGCATGGCCATGAAGTTCCAAGTGTCGGCGCGGCTGAACGAGCCGTGCATGCCTTGGCCCTGCTGGAGCACCGTGTCGGCGACTTCGACCGTGCAGCGCACCGGCTCGCCGCATACCGTGTCGAAGGAGCGGAAGCTGATCGCGATCGCCGGCAGCGGCGTCACGGCGGTCCCTTCAAGAGCTATATCGCCGAGCGCTAGTGTGCCGGGAAATTTGCCGAGCTTGGAATCGACAAAAATGCCGCTCACGTAGTCCTGGGCGAGCAGCGCGTCGATTACCCGCTTCGCCAAAGCCTTGTCGCCGTCGGGAAGATAGATCAGGTCGGATCCGCCGTTTGCTGCGACCACGACATTCGGATGATCGGCATCGTCGCCGATCAGTCCATTGCCGTTTTTGGTGTGCTGGCCGTCGCCGATCGTCTTGTAACCATCGTCGGGATCGATCAGCGGCATGTTCAGTGCATGGGAAAGATCGAGCGCGACGAAGCCCAGCGGCAGGCGGCCGGTCGGGGCGTCGGCGAATTTTATTTTCACCGTTGAGCTGGTCCGGCTTTCCTTCGAGATCGTCGAGAAGCCATGGTCGGCGGTCACGATGATGTCGGTTGATTCGAGCAGCCCGAGTTCGTTCAGCGCCGATCTGATGCGCGCAAGATCGTCGTCGGCGTTGCGGATGGCAGCGAGCGACGTCGGGCCGTTGATGCCCGGCACCAGCGCGTTCAAGCTGTCGCCCTGATTGTGCTGCGTGCCGTCGGGATCGCGCGACCAGAACACCAGGACGAACGGCTTGCTGCGGTCCTTGAATAGCGGCAACACCGCCTGCGCCGTTACATCGGCGAAATAGCCCTGTTGCACGACATTGGCGCTGTGCGCGCCGGGCGTGTCCATGTTGCCGGCCTTGCCGTTCTCGCCGCGCGGCGGCGCCGCCAGCGGCAGGTTCACCGCCTTGAGCCGGTCGGTCATTTCGGGCGACAGGGCGATGCCCTTGGGGCTGCCGGTCAGGTCATCGACGATGATTGTCTGGGTGCCGGTGCGCTCGGTGTGATCGAAGATCAGCGCCGGGCCGAGCTTGCCGATTGAAGCCGTGCTGTAGCCCTTGTCGCGCGCAAGTTTCAGGATCGTCGCCTCATCGAGGTAATTGCCGGAAAAATGCTCGTCGACGTCGCCGAGCACCGCGTCGCTTTCCAGGAACGGCGTCAGGCTGTTGCCGGCGCCGGGGACCTGGAAGCCCGCGTAGATCGTGTTGGAAAAGTCGCCGGTATCACCGAGCATGTGGCCGGTCGCCATCGCCGACGCATTGGCCGTGGTGAAGGTCGGGAACAGCGCATGGGCGTTGCGCAGACTCACTCCGGCGCGCGCAATCGCAGCCATGGTGGGGGCGGTGCTGTCATCCACCATGCGGAACCGCAAGCCGTCGGCAACATACAGCACCACGTTGTGCGGTCGCGGCGCGGGCGCCTGTGCCAAGGCCGCCGACGCGAGCGCAGTGAAAAGGATCGTTGTTCCGAGGAATAGCTGCGGACGCATTGGCAAGCTCCAGAGCTTGGGGCAGGGGATCATAGCCGTTCTGGCGCTAACCGGTGACGACCGTGTGACGGCGAAAACTGCCCTAAACGTCCCACCATCGCATTGGATTGCAAAGAAAAAGCCGCTTTCAAGCGGCACGGCGCGCCGGATCAATTCCCGCAGTGTCTGCGCGTAAAAAAAAAGGGCGGCCCCCCGCAGCGTGGTGGGAGCCGCCAAGGGTCCGCGCGACAGGAGTGGAGGCGCGGACCCTGACTTGCGAGCGGCCATTATGCCCGCAAGGAAACACACAGGGATGCAAGTGCCGGTGGACTTTTGGTCCACCGGCCGAGGGGCGATTACTCGCCTTCCGTACCGATCGCGTAGGCCGTCTCGCCGTGCACCGCGTCGTCGCCCACCTTCAGGGTCGCTTCGTCCATGCGCAGCGGCACGATGAAGCTGATCACCTTGAGGATGATGAAGGTCGCGATCACGTTGTACACGATGATGAAGGCCGCGCCCTCCGCCTGAAGCAAGACCTGACCAGCGTTGCCGTAGAGCCAACCTGTCACGTTGACGCCAGGCGCCTCTTTGTCGGTGCCGATGTATTGCAGCATGTCCGGATTGGCCAGGATGCCCGTCATCAGACCGCCCATGAGGCCGGCCACGCCGTGCGTCGAGAAGACGCTGAGCGTGTCGTCCACTTTCATCATGAAGCTGGTCTTTTGCAGCTTATTCATGCTGAGCCACGGGATGATGCCGGCGGCAACACCGATCGCGAGGGCGCCATAGCCGTCGACATAACCGGCGGCGGGCGTGATGCCGACGAGACCGGCGATCATGCCGTTGACGGCGCCGATGACCGACGGCTTGCCGTAAGCCATCTTGTCCATCATCGTCCAGACCATCACGGCAGTGCACGCGGCGATCTGAGTGTTCAGCACGGCCGCGCCGGCATCGGCGTTGGCGAAGTACGGGTCGCCGCCGTTGAAGCCGTTCCAGCCGAGCCACAGGATGCCGGCGCCGACCAGCGTGACTAACAAACTATTCGGCGGGAAACTGTCGCGATCGGCTTGTAGCCGCGGGCCGACCATCCAGGCAGCGACGAATCCGGAGGCTCCGGCGGCAAGATGGATGACGTAGCCACCCGAGAAGTCCGCCACACCCATTCCAGCGAGCCAGCCGCCGCCCCACAGGCTGAACGCGCCCACGGTATAAACGAGGGTCATCCACAACGGGCAGAAGATCATCCATGCCGTGAAGTTCATACGGCCAAGCACCGAACCGGCGAGGATGATCACAGTGATCGCAGCGAATACGAATTGGAACCACACCAATGTTGCCATCGGAAAAGCGAGCGCTGGCATGCCCGACGCCGCTGCCGGAATTGTTGCCTGGCCGGTGATGAACGCGGCCGACAAGGCAGGGGAGGGCGTGCCGAGGAACGGATACCATTGCGGCCCGAACGCCATGTTGTAGTCGAATAGGACCCAGACGATCATGACCGAAGCGAAAGCGTAGATCGACATGAAAGCTGAGTTGATCGCCCACTTCTTCTTGACGATGCCGCCATAGAGAACGACCAGTCCGGGAATGCTTTGCAGAGCGACAAAAGTTCCCGCGGCTAGCTGCCAGGCATTATCGCCGGTATCTAGCCATTGTGGTGATGGTACGAGTGCCATATGCCTTCCCCCAAAAATGCCCCTTGTGCGCGGACGGCACACGGGCGAACGATTGAACGATCGCAATTTCTGTGCCAGTTAATCGGACAGGTTTTTCAGAACCTTGGGGCCAAAGCGTAGCGTCTATGACTAGAAAAACTGCATGATGACTAAATAGTGGGCAGACAGGTGCGACTTTGGTTCTGACTCGGCCACTGGCTGTGACAATCTTTACAATGGTGATCAGCGCTGCCGCTCCCGCGATCAGCGCAGAAGCCCAGCATGGCGAACGAGCGATCACCTGCATGAACAAATCGAGCGGTACGACCTGGCAAATCAACGTCGACTACGATCGCAGCACGGTGGATGCAAACCCGGCAAGTATCAGCGACGCCAAAATCGCGTGGCGCGATGCGAACGATGGCTGGCGCTATACGCTTGATCTTAAGTCCGGCGATCTTACTGTGATCTTCGCGTCCTCCATGGGCGGCAATATGTACTTTCATCGCTGCCTGCTCGACCACTGAAGTCACGGCGCGGAAGTGAACTCACCCCGTCATTTTCCGGGCTAACCAGCGCCCCGCGGACTTAGGAGCAGGGGCGATGGTTGAGCGATTTTCCGGCGTCAAGGCGAGCGTGGGCTTCGCGTCGGATACCGGCCCGCGCAAAGCCAACGAGGATTTCGGCGGCGCCGTTTTCGGCTGGGAACTGCCGCAACCGCGGCGTGACGTTGTGGCGGCAATCGCCGACGGCATTGGCGGCGCCAGGGGCGGCCGCATCGCAGCCGAGACCGCAGTGCGCGGCTTTCTCGACGGTTTTTGCGATCTGCCGGAGACGATGGAAGTGCGCCGCGCGGCGGCGACCGTCATCAGTTCGCTCAATGGCTGGATTTATGGCCAAGGCAAGCGCGACCCCGACTTGGCCGGGATGGGCTGCACCTTCACTGCATTGGTGCTGCGCGGTCGCATTGCCCACGTGCTGCATGTCGGCGACTCCCGGGCTTATCGGCTCGGCGGCAACCGCCGCCTGACGCAATTGACCACCGATCATGTGCGTGAGGGCACTACCGGCGGCGGCCGGTCGAACATTCTTTACCGCGCTCTCGGCGTCGAAACGGAAGTGCGGCTCGACTACGCCACCCAGCCGATGGCGCTGCACGACCGCTTTCTGTTGTGCAGCGATGGTGTCCACGCCTTCCTGTCGCCCGAGGTTATCGCCGACATCCTGCGCGAGCGCTCGGCTTCAGACGATTCCGCCCGCGCGCTGGTCGCGGCAGCGCTCGACGCCGGCAGCACCGACAACTGCACGGCGCTGGTGGTCGACGTGGTGGAGTTGCCGACTGCGGAATCGACGACCGAGATCGGCAGCAACATCATGCAACTGCCGCTGATCCCGGTGCCGATCGTCGGCGAGGCGGTCGACGGCTTTTTGCTCAAGGTGCTGGTGTCCGACGGCCGCTACAGCCGCTTGTTCGGCGCCGTGGACGAGATCGAAGGCGGCGAGGTGGTGTTGAAGTTTCCCAAGCCGCAAGTCGCGGCGGTCGCCACCTACCACGCCGCCTTCGTCCGCGAGGCCTGGGTCGGCGCGCGCGTGCACAGTCCGTGGATCGGCCGCATCATCGAACTGCCGCCGGGGCGGCAGACCTGCCTGTACACCGTGATGCCGCTTTATCAGGGCGAGCTGCTGGCGAACCGGATCGCACGCCGGCCTTCGGTGGGCCTGGAAGAAGGACGCAACATCGCGATCAAGCTCGCCCGCGGCGCGGCGGCGCTGCACCGCGCCGGCATCATTCATCGCGACATCAAGCCGGACAATGTCATTCTCGAGGCCGAGGGATCGCTCAAGCTGATCGACCTCGGCGTGGTGCGCGTGCCGGGGCTCGAGGATTTTCCGCCCGAGGACATTCCCGGCACGCTCGGCTACATGGCGCCCGAAATGCTGGCCGGCGAGCCCGGCAATGAGGCGACCGATGTTTATGCGCTCGGCGTCACCATGTTCCGCGCCTTCGCCAGCGAGTTTCCGTACGGCAATCTCGATGCCGTCAGCCCGCCGCGCAAGACCCGGCCGACGCCGCTCGCCGATCTGCGTCCGGACCTTCCGGCCTGGCTCCAGGCCGCGCTCGGCCGCGCCATCGCCACCGATCCCGCCGAGCGTTTTCGCGACATGAATGAATTTGCCGTGGAGATGGAGCAGGGGCCGGCGCGCGAGAAGCATGCCGTGCGCAGGCCGCAGACGCTCTACGAACGATCCCCGGTGCGATTCTGGCAAGGGGTGTCGGCGCTGCTGGCGATCGCCTTGCTGCTGTCTTTCCTGCTGCGGCATTAAAATGCACGGCGCAACATGCCGATCGACGCTTTCAAGCCAAGCTCATGGCTCTGATTTTCTCGACTGGCCGGCGTCATTGACATTTTGGCGTCGCCGCCGCAAAGCCAAATGGCCGGCCCGCGGGATTCAAAAAGCGCGATGTTCAAGCGAATCCTGATTGCCAATCGCGGCGAGATCGCCTGCCGCATCATCAAAACCGCCCGCCGCATGGGCATCGCAACGGTTGCGGTTTATTCCGAAGCCGACCGCGACGCGCTCCATGTCGAGATGGCCGACGAGGCGGTGCCGATCGGCCCGCCGCCGGCGGCGCAAAGCTATCTGGTCATCGACAACATCGTTGCCGCCTGCAAATCGAGCGGCGCCGAAGCGGTGCATCCGGGCTATGGTTTCCTGTCCGAGCGCGCAGCGTTCGCCGAAGCGCTCGCCAAAGCCGGCGTCGTTTTCATCGGGCCCAATCCCAAGGCGATCGGCGCGATGGGCGACAAGATCGAGAGTAAGCGCGCTGCGGCCGCCGCCAAGGTCGCCACCGTGCCCGGCCATCTCGGTGTGATCGAGGACGACAAGCAGGCCGAAGAGATCGCCGACGAGATCGGCTATCCGGTGATGATCAAGGCGTCGGCCGGCGGCGGCGGCAAGGGCATGCGCGTCGCGCACAGCCGCGCCGAGCTTAAGGAAGGCTTTGCCCGCGCCCGCTCGGAGGCGAAATCGAGTTTTGGCGACGATCGCGTGTTCATCGAGAAATTCATCACCGATCCGCGCCACGTCGAAATCCAGATTTTGGGCGACAAGCACGGCAACGTCATCCATCTCGGCGAGCGCGAATGCTCGATCCAGCGCCGCAATCAGAAAGTCATCGAGGAATCGCCAAGTCCGCTGCTCGATGAGGCAACGCGCAAGGCAATGGGTGAGCAGGCGGTCGCGCTGGCCAAGGCGGTGGGCTACGACAGCGCCGGCACCGTCGAGTTCGTCGCCGCGCAGGACCGCAGCTTCTTTTTCCTGGAAATGAACACGCGATTGCAGGTCGAGCATCCGGTGACCGAGCTTGTCACCGGCATCGATCTGGTCGAGCAGATGATCCGCGCCGCCTCAGGCGAGCCGCTCTTGCTCAAGCAGAGCGACGTCAAGCTCAACGGCTGGGCGGTTGAGAGCCGCATCTATGCCGAGGATCCGTATCGCAACTTCGCGCCGTCGATCGGCCGGCTGATCCGCTACCGGCCGCCCGCCGAGGGCGAGCGCGGCGGCGTCACGGTTCGCAACGATACCGGCGTCACCGAAGGCGGCGAGATTTCGCTGTACTACGATCCGATGATCGCCAAGCTCGTCACCCACTCCAAGACGCGTGCGGCGGCGATCGACGCGCAGGCCGATGCGCTCGATGCGTTCACCATCGAGGGCATTCGCCACAACATTCCGTTCCTGTCGGCGATCATGCAGCATCCGCGCTGGCGGGCCGGCAAGCTTTCGACCGGATTCATCGCCGAAGAATTTCCCAAGGGCTTTGAGCGCACGCCGCCAGCTGGCGCCATGGCGCGCGTCGTCGCCGGCGTCGCGGTTGCCATCGATCTCACGCTCGGCGACCGCAAACGCCGTATCTCCGGACAGCTCAACACCGCGCTCAAGCGCGAGCGGCATCGCGTCGTAGCGCTGGGCGGCGGAGAAATTCTCACCGATGTCGAGCACGACGGCGATGCGGTTGTCGTCACCTTCGAGGATGGCGCGCGGCATGTGCTGCGCTCGAACTGGATGCCCGGAATGCCGGTCTGGACCGGCACCGTGGACGATACGCCGGTCGCGATCCATGTCCGGATGATCCCGAACGGCTTTGAGCTCGCCTACCGGGGCGTTGAAACCAAGGCGTTCGTCTATACCGAGCGCGAGGCGCGCTATGCGCGGCTGATGCCGGTGAAGGCGCTGTCGGACAGCGGCAAGGCGGTGCGCTGCCCGATGCCCGGTCTGGTCGTCTCGCTCGCTGTCGCCGAGGGCCAGGAGGTCAAGGCCGGCGAGACGCTGGCCGTGGTCGAGGCCATGAAGATGGAAAATATCCTGCGCGCCGAGCGCGACGGCACCATCAAGAAGATCCGCGTCAAGCCGGGCGACAGCGTCGCGGTCGATGCGGTGATCATGGAATTTGCCTGATCGTCATTCCGGGGCGCGGGCGTCAGCCCGCGAGCCCGGAATCCATAATCCCGATGTTTTCCTGAAGTGCTCGGGCGTCAGTTCTGCAATACTGTGGTTATGGATTCCGGGCTCGCCGCTTCCGCCTGCGCGCTATGCGCTTCGGCGGACTCAAACCCTCCGAAGCTCGCAAAGCGAGCGTAGGAGGGTCGCGGCGCCCCGGAATAATGGGTCGTTCACATGCAAGCGCTGTACTCTGTCTTCTCGCCGTCCGGGCGGCTTGCGCCGCGGTCCTTCGCTGTTGCCGCGATCGCCGTCTACCTCGCTGGCGCGGCGGCGCAATGGCTCACCGCATCGGAGGTTCTGGTGCGCACCGGCATTTGGCCGTTCGCGATCGTCCAGGCGGTGCTGATCTGGATTTGGTACGCGCTGCACGCCAAACGGCTGCATGACGCCGATCGTTCTGACGGCCTCGCCGCGGGCGCAGCTCTGCTCTATGCGCTCTCGATCGTGTTGCTGTTGATCGTGACCATTGGCTTCTTCAAGCCATATGCCGGCGGCATGACCGATCCAAACGCAACGGCTGCGCTCAATATCGTTCTGCTCGTTTCTGTCCTCGCGGCGTTGGCGCAGACCTCGAGCCATGATATCGGCACTCTCATCGTGACAGGGTTCGTCGCGATGGCGTTCCTGCCCATCGTTGTGGCGCTCGCGGTGACGCTTTGGGCGGCGACGCGGCCGAGCGTTGCCGAACATAAAGCGTGATGCTGCATTTCGCCTATGGCTCGAACATGCATCGCGCCGTGATGCGGCGGCACGCGCCTACCGCTCAGCCCGTCGGCGTCGCGGTTCTTGCAGATCATCGCTTTCTCATCACCGGCGACGGCTACGCCTCGGTGGAACCGGCGCGCGCGCAAACGGTCCACGGCGTGCTGTGGCGGATCACGCCGCGCGACCGCGTCACGCTCGACGGTTGGGAGAACATCGCGGGCGGGCTTTACCGCGCCGAGACGATGCCGGTTCGTCACGCCGGTCGCGTGCACCCAACACTCATCTACATTGCGCGTCCGAGCCGCGAAGGCCGGCCGAAGGCGGGCTATATGGAGCTTGTGGTCGCGGCGGCGCGGGACTGGAAATTCCCGCGGACCTACATCGCCGGCCTGGAGCAATGGCTGCCAAAGGGTCCCGCCGCCGCCGGCACCCGCAAGCTCGGGGACATCGCGTGGACGTGACGCGGCATGTCGTTGTTCGCGGCCGGGTGCAGGGCGTCGGCTTTCGCGCCTGGGCGGAATACACCGCCCTCGAACGCGGCCTGCAAGGCTGGGTCCGCAACCGCCGCGATGGCTCGGTCGAAGCGCTGTTCGTCGGTCCCGCCGATATCGTCGCCGCGATGATCGCTGCGTGCAAGCAAGGCCCGCCCGGCGCGCGGGTCGAGGCCATCGATCAGCGCGACGGTACGGCCGACGAACTGGCGTTGCGCCGGCGCGGCGAATTGTTTTCGGTGTTGCCGACCGCTTGAACGTTCGCCGTGGCGCCGAACAGCGGTTCGAATGCGGCGCGCAAGGCGATGTCGACCTCCGGCATCGCTACGATCACGCCCAGATCGGCGAGCGAGGTGACGCCGTAGCGCGGTTCGGACACGCCGCACGGCACGATGCCGGAAAAATGCGACAGCTCCGGCTCGACGTTGAGCGAAAAGCCGTGCAGCGTCACCCAGCGCGACACGCGAATGCCGATGGCCGCGATCTTGTCCTCAAAGCCCTCGCCCTTGTCCGGCCGCCGCACCCAGACCCCGATACGGTCGTCGCGGCGCTCGCCACGCACATTGAATAGTTCAAGCGTGCGGATGATCCATTGCTCGATGGTGGCGACGAAGCGGCGCACGTCCGGCGCGCGGCGCTTGAGGTCGAGCATGACATAGCCGACGCGCTGGCCGGGGCCGTGATAGGTGAACTGGCCGCCGCGGCCGGCGGCGTGGACCGGAAAGCGCGCCGCGATCAGTTCCTCGGATCGCGACGAGGTGCCGGCGGTGTAGAGCGAGGGGTGTTCGAGGAGCCAGACCAATTCGCGTGCTTCGCCGCGCGCAATCGCTTCGGCGCGCGCCGTCATAGCCGCGAGTGCGTGCTCGTAGTCGATCAGACCGTCGCTGACGCGCCACTCGACCGGCGGCGCGCTGGCCGGCGTAACAAGCCCGATGGTCAATGCGCTGCGTGTGCTAACCACCTGATGACCATAGCATGGTCCGGCTCCGCCGCGGTGCCGTCATCGTCAGCGGCAACAATATCGCCGTCGAGGTCAAGGAATTGCTGCCGCGCTCGCCCGAGGCGGCCTAAGCGTCCGATCGTCAATCTGGCCGGTCCCACACGAGGCGCCGGCCCTTGTCGCGAAATAGGTGAACTGTTACATCGGCGCCATCGCGCCGGCCGGGCGCGCGTCCAGCCCACAATGCGGTCGTGGCGGAATTGGTAGACGCACTAGCTTGAGGTGCTAGCGGGGCAACCCGTGGAGGTTCGAGTCCTCTCGACCGCACCACCCTTCGCCCTGCGGGCTTCGGGTGGCGCAGCCACCCGAAACTGCATCTTGGCGAAGGGTTAGCATCCGCCGCACGTTCGCGGCTGATCACTTCGCCGGCGTGAACAGCGCGGCGAGCGTCGCGGTAAGACCGGCGTGCTGGCCGGCGGCGGCCGGGGCGCGGGCATGGCGGTGCGGTTTGTTATGCGCGTCGAAATGCGCATGGCGGTGCCGGCTGTGCTCGACTGAGCCGGTCGCTGCGAGGCTCGGCCGCAACGCAAGGCGTGGTTCGACAGCCCGGCGCTGCTGCTGCACCGGCCAGCCGATGTCCTGGACGCTCGGTGCCGGCAATTCCGCGTCGGATATCGGCGCCGCGGCGGCCTGCTCATCAGGCCATGCTGTTACACCTGACGGCAGCGCGGCGGTGCTTTCGTCGGCCGAGGCGACTTCGGCTTTGCTTGTTGCGGGCGCGAGCGGGTAACTCACCTCGAATGCCTCGGCGTCCGGCGCCGGCAGCGCGACACGCTCGGGCTGCAAACCGTCGTCGAGTTTGGGCCAGATCGGCGCGCCGGAACCCTCGTCCATCGACTCCTGCTGCGCCAACGTCCACGCCACCCGCAGTTCCGTCAGCCCGGCGATCGCAGTCGCCGGCATGCCCGGCCCGGCCGGCACGACTTGCACGATGCGGTAGCCGTGCTCCTTTAATTCCTTGAGCAAGCCCGGCAGCGCCGCGACCGTCCACGGATGGATGTCGTGCAGCAGCAAGATGCCTCTGCCTTTGGCTTCGAGGCGGCGCATGCCGCGCGCGATGATCTCGGCGGGAGTGATGTGACGGTGCCAGTCGTCGGCCACGATGTCGGCGCTGAACGTGACCAGCGAATGGGCGTCAAGCTCCTGGTCGAGGATGTCTGAGCGCTCCAGGCCGGGGATGCGGAAGAATGGCGCGACCGCGGTCGGATCGCCGAGCGCTGTGCTGACCGAGGCAATGCCTTGTTCGATCTCCTCGCGCACGCGCTCATCGGGCAGTCTGCGGATGTTGATCGGATGCGTCTGGCTGTGCGTGCCGATGGTGTGACCGTCTTCGTGGATTCGCCGCACCGTTTCGGGGTACGCATGCGCCATCTCGCCGACCAGGAAATAGGTCGCCCTGACGCATTGCGCGGCCAGGATGTCGAGAATCTTGTTGGAGTTCGGCGGCAGCGGGCCGTCATCGAACGTGAGAACGACCTCATGGTCCTCCAGCGGCAGCGTCTGCGGATATTGCATGGTGCCGACGTGGGGAAATTCGGCGGGATCGATGACGAGCACGCGGCTGGTGCCGATGGCGTCCGGATTGCCGGGACAGTCCTGCGCCAAGGACGGGGTCGCGGCAGCCAGCGCGCCGGTCAAGCCGACGGCAGCGGCCAGTGCCGCGGTAGATGAATTTGCCCCAGCAAATCGCATTCCCTCACCCGGAAGCCGGCTTTGCTCGCGCTGGAAACCGCCAGACCCTGCATAAACGTACGCAGCTTGATGCTTAACCGCACATTAACGGGCCGGACCCTGTTGATAAGTAAGGGCAATGCGTCAGGCTTTTCCTTGCCGTTAATCATACGCCCCTATGCTCCGCGCCGGCATTTCCATGACGGAGCGTGTGAGTATGAAGGCCGCTGCGGCAGCCCGGACCTGGTGGGCGGCACTCCGGCGGCGCTCGCGTGAGCCGAAGGCCGGATCGGCGCTCAGCGCGGCGGCCTCGCACGTTTCCTCGTATGCGCTGATGGGCTTGGCGGGCGCGATGTTCGTCTGCGCCGTGGCCGGCCTTGCCGTCACGCTGCGCGAAGACAGCCGTCTTGCCGCCGAACGGCATGCTGCGTTGCAACTTGTGCTCGATGAGATGAGCGCCGCCGGCAATGCCGATCATCTCGACGATAGCCAGCTTCAAATCATTGCGCGCCGCGCCGGCTTGAACGATCTGCGCTTCGACACCGACGACGCCGGCATCGCCGGACGCGAGGAGCAATCGCTGCACGACGCGCAGGGCCGCATCCTCGGCTGGTTCAGTTGGGCGCCTGACCGCGCGCTGATTCGCGCCCTGATCTGGCTGTGGGGCATCATTGGCGCGTTCGGCGCCGCGCTTGGCGTCTGCGCATTCATGGCCGCGGGCCTGATCCAGCGGCTGGCGCGGTCGCTCGCGGTCAATCTTCGGACCATCCGCAAGCTGACCCGCGAGGACGCGCCGACCGGCTTGCCCAATCACCGCGTCATGATCGAGAAGCTCAACGACACACTGGAAAAGCGCAAATCCGGCGTCGTCGTTCTGGCGCTCATCGACCTCGACAGCTTTCGCGACGTCAACGATACGCACGGACGCAGCGGTGGCGACGCGCTCATGAAAAGCGTTGCGGAGCGTCTCCATGCCTGCTTGCCGGCGGGCGCCATGTTCGGGCGTTTCGAGGACGACGAGTTCGCCGTCATCATGCCGAGCCTGGACATCCGCACCGCGGCCGTGCTTGCCGAATCGCTGCGCGCGTCGCTGTCGCGTCCGATCTTCATGGAACAGGATTGGCAGATCAGCGCCGGCATCGGCATCGCCGAAGCGCCGGCCGACGGCAAGACCGCCGAAGAGCTCAGCCGCCGCGCCAATCTCGCGCTGCGCGCCGCCAAGCGCGAAGGCCGCGGCATGGTGCAGCGTTTCGAGCCCTATATAGAGATGGAATATTCCGAGCGGCGTTTCATCCGGCGCGAACTCGAAACCGCGATTTTGTCGCGCTCGCTCGAGGTTCACTATCAGCCCGTGGTCGCGGCCGCCGGCGGCGGCATCATCGGTGTCGAGGCGCTGTTGCGCTGGCACCACCCGACGCGCGGCGCCATCGCGCCGTCGGTCTTCATCCCGATCGCCGAGCAGAGCGGCCTGATGCTGCAACTCGGCGAGTTCGTGCTGCGCCGCGCGCTCGCCGATGCCGCGCGCTGGCCAAACCTGAGCATCGCCGTCAATCTGTCGCCCTTGCAAATCCGCGATCGCAAGCTCGTCGATCTGGTCGCCGAAGTCTTGCGCGAGAGCGGTGTTGCGCCGTCGCGTGTCATGCTCGAAGTCACCGAAGGGGTGCTGATCGAGGATCCGCAGGATACGCTGGAGCGGCTCGAAGCGCTGCGCGCGCTCGGAGTGAGCATCGCGCTCGACGATTTCGGCACCGGTTATTCGAGCTTGAGCTATCTGCAGAAGTTTCCCTTCAGCCAGCTCAAGATCGACCGCGCCTTTGTCGGCTCGCTGGGCTCGACCGGCAACGCCGGCGCCATCATCCAATCGATTGTCACGCTCGGCCACGCGCTCGGCATGAGGGTCTTGGCGGAAGGCGTCGAAACCGACGAGCAGCGCGTGCTGCTGCGGCTTGCCGGCTGCGACGAGATGCAGGGCTTCCTGTTCGCCAAGCCGCGGCCCGCCGAGGCCATCGATAAGGTGGTGGCGCGGTCGGCCGCTGCGGTGCGTCCCGCCACGAGGCAAGGCGGCGGTTCGGCACGCTGACACGCCCGTCGCCAAGGGCTATCTATTGCGCTCACGCTTCGGCTCTTGCGGCCGCGGCATGGGAGCGCTCGATGGTCCAGAACAGCTTTCCCGGCCTCGATTTTGGTCTCGGCAGCGACATCGACATGCTGCGCGACACGGTGCGAGCCTTCGCCCAGAACAAGATCGCCCCGCACGCCGCCGAGATCGACCGCTCGAACAGCTTCCCGCGCGAGTTGTGGCCGCAGCTCGGCGAGCTTGGCCTGCTCGGCATCACGGTCGAGGAGGAGTGGGGCGGGGCGGGGCTCGGCTATCTCGCCCATTGCGTGGCGATGGAGGAGATTTCGCGGGCCTGCGCCGCCGTCGGCCTGTCCTACGGCGCGCACTCGAATCTTTGCGTCAATCAGATCCGGCGCAACGGCAGCGATGCGCAGCGGCGCCGCTATTTGCCGAAGCTCGTATCCGGCGAGCATGTCGGGGCGCTGGCGATGTCGGAGCCGGGCGCCGGATCGGATGTGGTGTCGATGCGCACCCGCGCCGACCGCAAAGGCGATCACTACATCCTCAACGGCTCGAAAATGTGGATCACCAACGGTCCGGTGGCCGACACTGTCGTGGTCTACGCCAAGACCGACCGCACCGCCGGCGCCCGCGGCATTACCGCTTTCGTCGTCGAGAAGACGTTTAAGGGTTTCTCGACGGGACAAAAACTCGACAAGCTCGGCATGCGCGGCTCCGACACCAGCGAGATCGTGTTCCAGGATTGCGAAGTGCCGGCCGAGAACGTGCTCGGCGTCGTCGGCAACGGCGTCAATGTGCTGATGTCCGGCCTCGATTACGAGCGCGCCGTGCTGGCGGCGGGGCCGGTCGGCGTGATGCAGGCCTGCCTCGACCTGGTCATTCCTTACGTCCATCAGCGCACCCAGTTCGGCCAGCCGATCGGCCGGTTTCAGCTCATCCAAGCCAAGCTCGCCGACATGTATGTGACGCTGAACGCCTCGAAGTCTTACGTCTATGCCGTGGCGCGCGCCTGCGATCGCGGCGAGACGACGCGTGAAGACGCTGCCGGCGCCATTCTCTATGCGGCGGAGCGCGCGACCTGGATGGCGCTCGAAACCATCCAGTGCCTCGGCGGCAACGGCTATATCAACGATTTTCCGGCTGGCCGCCTGCTGCGCGATGCCAAACTCTACGAGATCGGCGCCGGCACCAGCGAAATCCGCCGCATGCTGATCGGCCGGGAGATTTTCGAGAAGACAAGATGAATTTCTATCCGCCCCCGCGAAGCGGGGGAGGGGAACCACGCAGCGCAGCTGTGTGGTGGAAGGGGCCTCGGCCTCAAAGCTCGCGCAGTCGTCAAACATTTTTCTCCTCCGATCCGCTTGCGCCTCCCTCTCCCCGCGCGCGGGGAGAGGGAGGGGTGAGGGGGCCTCTCCGCTGGGTTCGGAATTGCCGCGCTCAGACTCGCTGAGACGCCCCCTCATCCTCGTCGCTTCGCTCCTCGACTTCTCCCCGCACGCGGGGAGAAGTGAATAGAAACCCGTTCTCGCGACGCGTCCGCGCCCGAGGCTTGCCTAAGCCACGCTCAAGAAAGCCCTCCCAAAGAAGGGAGGCGGAGCGCCGCAAGGCGCATCCATCCGATTGCCGCGCTCGAACCGAGCGTGGCCGCGAGCCCTTTTCCCTTCCTGCTCCGCTTGCGGCGGAAGATAGAGGCGGGGGCCCGCCCGCCTTTCGGCGCTCCACCGCGGCATTCGCCAGAGCCTTGCGGCCGACTGGCTCAACTCCAGGCCATGCTTCCTGGGACGTGGATCCGGCGGGCGTTACCCGCCCTCACCTATCCCAGTCCAGGGACTGCACCTCCCGCACCGGCCGTAGTAC
>Ga0207416_1000950_pt1 | contig 42934 bp, 46 predicted proteins | sample PaiPotPPM11metaG_FD_184107 | JGI IMG/M metagenome (GOLD analysis project Ga0207416, IMG submission 184107) | Iron sulfur acid spring bacterial and archeal communities from Banff, Canada, to study Microbial Dark Matter (Phase II) - Paint Pots PPM... ...
CGCGAAGCGCCTCGACAAACACGTCGAGCGTATCCCGGCTCTCGGTTTCCGTCGGCTCGATCATGAGGCACTCCGGCACGACGTGCGGCCAGTACATGGTGGGCGCGTGAATGCCGGCGTCGAGCAGCCCCTTGGCGAGGTCGAGCGCGCGAACGCCGGTCTCTTTCTTCAGGCGGTCGGCGGAACACACGAACTCGTGTCGGCAATAATCTTCGTACGGCACGCTAAGCAGTTGCTTCACGCGGGCACGCACGTAGTTCGCGTTCAGCACGGCCAGCCGGCTGTTTTGAGCGAGGCCGTCGGCGCCGTGCACCGCGATATACGCATACGCGCGCACCACGGCGAGAAAGTGGGTCCAAAAAGCGCGCACCGTCCCGATGCTCTTCGGTGCCGCGTCATCGAGGCCGAACGTTCCGTCGGCGCCCTTGACGACCAGCGGCGCCGGCAGGAACGGAGCCAGGCGCCGCGACGCGCCGACCGGTCCGGAACCCGGCCCGCCGCCGCCGTGCGGAACGGAAAAGGTCTTATGCAGATTGAGATGCATCAAATCGAACCCCATGTCGCCGGGCCGGCACAAACCCACGATCGCGTTGGCGTTGGCGCCGTCGTAATACATGAGGCCGCCCGCCTCGTGCACGGCCCGCGTCATTTCGACGATTTCGTCTTCGAACAAACCCAGGGTATTCGGATTGGTCATCATGCAGACGGCGATCGAGCCATCGAGCCGTTGACGGAGCGCCCGCAGATCGGTGTGGCCGCGAGGCGTCGACGGCACCGCCACGACGTTGTAACCGACCAGCGCCGCGCTCGCCGGATTGGTGCCGTGGGCCGTGTCGGGCACGATGCAGGTCGCGCGCTCGGTCTCGCCGCGGTCCTTGAAATAGCTTTTCGCCATGAGCATGGCGGTGAGCTCGCCGTGCGCGCCGGCCGCGGGCATCAGCGAAAAGCGCTCCATGCCGAAGAGGCTCGCGAGGCTTCGCTCCATGCGCCACAGCAGCTCGAGCGCGCCCTGCGCAGTATCGTCCGGCGCGAATGGGTGGAGCTCGGTGAAGCCGCTCAGGTTCGCAAGCGCCTCGTTGACTTTCGGATTGTACTTCATCGTGCACGAGCCGAGCGGATAGAAATTCAAGTCGACGTTGAAGTTGCGGTGCGAAAGCTCCGTAAAATGCCGGGCTACCTCCAACTCGGTGAGGTCGGGGATCGGCAAACCGCGGCGCAGCAGGGAAGGATCCAGGTAGCGCTCGGCCGTGCCGGCATCGGGAACGAAATCGCTGCCGCGCCCGGGGGCGCCGCGCTCAAACAGCAGCGACGGCACGCGCCCCCTCCTCGCTCAGCGCGCGCGTCAGGCGCTCGATGTCGCCGTCGCTAGTCAGCTCGGTGGCGCACACCAGCAGCGCGTGCGTCATTTCGGGATAATACCGCGACAGCGCGAGCCCGGCGAGGATGCCGCGGCGTTTGAGATGCTCGGCGAGTTCGGCGGCCGGCAGCGGCGTCCGCACGACGAATTCGTTGAAGAACGGCCCGTCGTGCGCGCGCGCATACCCCGCTAGCTTTTCAAGAGCTGCCGCGAGCGCGCGCGCACGCTCGAGATTCGCGGCGGCGATCGCGCGCAAGCCTTTGGACCCGACCGTGGCCAGATAAGCGCAGGCAATAAGCGCGCACAGCGCCTGGTTCGTGCAGATGTTGGACGTGGCGAGTTCGCGCCGGATGTGCTGCTCGCGCCCCTGCAGCGTCAACACGAATGCGCGGCGTCCATCGGCGTCCGTCGTCTGGCCCACGAGGCGCCCCGGCAGCCGCCGGACGTGGTCGCGAGTCGTCGCCACATAACCCACGTACGGCCCGCCGTAGCCGACCGGCAGCCCGAACGATTGCGCTTCGCCTACCGCGATGTCCGCGCCGACCTCGCGCGGCGTGCCGAGCACCGCCAGCGACAGCGCTTCGGTTGCTACGTGGATGAGCAGGGCACCGCTGTCGCGAGCCAGACGGGCGGCGCCGCGCAGCTCCTCGATGCAGCCGAAAAAGTTCGGGCTTTGCATGACGATCGCCGCAAAGGCGCCGGCGAGTTTTTCGGGCAGCGCGGTCCGGCCGTCGGCGCCGCACGGCAGCTCTTCGAGCTCGATGCCCATGCCTGCGGCGTAGGTCTGCAGGGTGCGGCGATACAGCGGGTGGACTGCGCGGCTCAACGCGACGCGTTTGCTTCCGGTCGCGTGCGTCGCCATGATCACGCCCTCGGCCATCGCCGTGGAACCATCGTACACGGACGCGTTGCTCACATCCATCCCGGTGAGCAGGCAGACATACGTCTGCCACTCGAAAATCGCCTGAAGGCTGCCCTGGCTCGCTTCGGCCTGATACGGCGTGTACGAGGTCAGAAATTCCGAGCGCGTCGCAAACCACGCCGCGGCGGGCGGGCGATAGTGGCGATAGGCGCCGGCGCCGAGGAACGAAACCATTGCGGTTGCGCGGTTAGCGTCCGCCAGCCGCGCGATGTCGGCGTAGGCTTCGGATTCCGACTGAGCGGGCGCGACGTCGAGCCGCTCCGCGATTGCCAGGCCCTTGGGCGGGTCCGACAACGCTTCGAGCGACGGCGCCCCGATCACGCCGAGCATCGCTCGAATTTCGTCCGGCGTATGCGGCGTGTACATCAGTGCCGTTCTGCGTCGATGACCTGTTGGTAGGCGGGGGCGCTCAGCAGCGCGTCGCGTTCGCCGGCATCGGCGACGGCGATCTTCACCAGCCAGCCGGCGCCGAACGGATCGCGATTCACCTTGCCGGGATCATCTTGCGCCTCAGCGTTGACCTCGGCCACGGTCCCCGAAACGGGCGCAAAGATGTCCGACACCGCCTTCACCGACTCGACGACGCCCATCGCCTTCGCTCGCGTAACCGCGGCGCCGGGCTTGGGCAGTTCGACGTAGACGATGTCGCCCAACGACGACTGCGCGTAATCGGTGATGCCGACGGTGGCGGTGGTGCCGTCGAATTTCGCCCACTCGTGTTGTTTCGTATAGAGCCGGTCGGTCGGCAAGGCCATCCTATTTCGTCCTCTTGTAAAACGGCAGCGGTACGACGGTTGCGCCGTGGCGCTGCCCGCGAATGTCGACTTCGAGGCGGCTGCCGGGCGCGCTTACATCCCGTGCGACTAATGCCGTGGCGATGCAGCGGCCGCCGAGCGCCGGGGCCGGCGCGCCGCTGCGCACCTCGCCTACGTTTCGGCCGCCGAAATACACGCCGTAGCCGGCGCGCGCCGGCGCCTTGCCTTCCATGACCATGCCGGCGATTCGCCGGTAGTCGCCTGCGGCGCGCTGCTCGGCGAGCGCCGCCTTGCCGATGAAGTCCGGTTTTGCAAACTTGACGGCCCAGTCCAGTCGGGCTTGCAGCGGGGTGATGTCTTCGTCAAGCTCGTGACCGTACAGCGGCATGCCGGCCTCTAGGCGGAGCACGTCTCGCGCGCCGAGACCGGCGGGCAGCAGACCGACGCGCTTGCCTTCGCTCAGCAGGCGGTCCCAGAGCGCTTGCGCGTGCTCCGCGCGGACGAACAATTCGAAACCGTCTTCGCCCGTGTAGCCGGTACGCGCGAGCTCCGCCGTGATGCCGGCCACCTTGCCCTGCGCCGCGAAGTAATACTTGATGGCGCCCAGATCGGCGTCGGCAAGCGGCTGCAGCAGCTCGAGCGAGCGCGGGCCCTGAATCGCGACGAGCGCCGACTCCGCGGTTCGATTGACGAGCGCTACGCCTGCCGGTTTCGAGCTCTCAAGCAGACGCCACATCTTTTGGCTGTTGGAGGCGTTGACGACGATGAGAAAGCTGCCGGCCATTCGGTAGATGATCGTGTCGTCGCGAGCGCCGCCGCGGTCGTTCGTAAAGACGTTGTAGCGCGCCTGGTTGGGTTGCATGGATGCGACCGCGTTGCAGGTGAGGCCGTCCAGCCAGACGTCGACGCCGCTGCCCGAAGCTACGAATTGGCCCATATGTGAAAGATCGAACATTCCTGCGGCGCTGCGCACCGCTCGATGTTCGTCGAGGATGCCGCTGTATTGGATGGGCATAAGAAATCCCCCGAAGGGGGACAGCTTGGCGCCCAGCCGTTCGTGCGCCGCGCCGAGCGCGGTGCGCGCGAGGTTTTCGGTGGCCACCTCGCGTCGCTTCGCCAATCCCGAGTTTGTGCCCTATACATGCAGTAGGGCCGCCGAATGCGGCCCTACGATGATCGCGCGCGTGCTCGCTTCCCGCTACGATGTGAACTGAACGGTCAGCACTGCGCTGTTGTAACCGCTGAGGCACGAGTTCTCGGTAAACGCGTTTGGATCTTCACTTGGACCGATGAGTACCAAGCCGTCATTCGGCGTGCCGGCCAACCAAAGATGCGCGAGACCGGTCACATCGATGGTGACTTGCGATCCAGTCTGATTGATTCCGGTCGCTGCTCTGCTCGCATTGCTGTCGAGCCACGAAGCACCGTTCCACCACGCCGAGGACGCCGCTTCCACCTTCGAGATGCAGTTCAAGTTCGGAACGCTGTGTGTGTCCCCACCCGCTTCCGCATCTGCGATATTCAGCGTCAGCTTCGCGCTCCAAATCTGTTTGGCGTGCAAAGAGCCGATGTCGAACCATACCGCGCTTCGGATCCAGGCGTTCGAAAAGTCATCGCCGTACCAATGCTTCGTCGTATTGTAGACGAAACCGACGCACATCGTGTCACCGGCGCGGTCGCATGCCAAGCCTCGCAGGTTACCAGTTTCGGGTAGGCCCTCTCCCGGATATGGCAAGTTCGCGAAAACTTTGATGACCTGGCCTGCCGCGGAGCCGGTATTTCCGCCGTTGCTAGCCCCGAGCCACTTGACGTGACCCGACACGAGCGTCGTGTTTTGGATGCCCACGGGCGTACTGCCGCCCACGCAGAACGGCGCCGACGGTGCCGATTCCGCGCTGCCCTTGTACGCGGTGATCGCATAGCACTTGCCGTTGAACCCGTCGCTCGGTTTGTCGATAAACGCGATGGTCTTCTGCGCCCCGGCGTTGTGATGGTAGACGAGCGTATGCTGCCCGCCGTCGACGCGATAGGCTCTGTAGCCGTCGATCGGCGACGCGCCGAACCACGCGAAGATCAGCACGAGATCGCCTTGCTGGATCCCGAAGCCGCAGGCCACCGCGTCGCCGTGCTGCTCGCACGTGCCGGCGTCGTTCGTGGAAGTCACGCCGGTAGGCGCGGGAATATTCGATCCGGGCGGCGGCGGCGATGGCGATGGCGGCGGCGTCGGCGGAGCGCTGCACGTCACCGTGAAGTTCGCCTTGTTCGAATACACGCGGCCGGGCAACGTGGTCGTCAGCTGCACCCAGGCGCTGCCCGAACCGGAAACCTTGCCCGTGTCGGCCACGGCGGCACTGCCGTTCACGTTCGCAGTATGAGGCGGCAAGGTAATGACCTGGCCGCTGCCCGGGTCGTAGTAAAAGAATTGGTACGTGACGCTGCCGTTCGCTCCCGAAAGCGTGCCGGAAAACGCCGCGTTGCCCGGACACGGACCCGAGTAGGAGGTTGCCGACACGCTCGCGCTGAGCGCCCAGGCGGGATGCTGCGACAGCCAAAAAATGCTGCCGACGAGGCAGATCGCCCAGACCAACCTCGTCGCTTTCAAGAAAACAGTCATGGCGTGGTTTCGCTCCCTTCACTGCCCAGTATAGAAGACGGCCGTCGGCGGATCGTCGAATCGCGACGGCCGTCCCTTTGCCGGCTGCCGCTAAAGGGGTTGGGCGCGCCCGTAGGCGTCGCGCAGGAAGCGCGGCAGGCTAAACATGCGCCGGCTCGACTCGAGGTCGAAAAACCTGAGCCTCCCGCAGGCCGCTGCGTGCCGCTCGGCCGCCCGTTCCACGCTCGCAACGGAGCAGCCGGCGCCGCATAGCGCGAAGCCCCACTCGGTATCGAAGGCCGGCACGTACGTCGAGTACGGCACCACGTTCGAAAAGGCTTTGCGCAGCGTCGCGATCATGCGGGCGTGCAGCTCATAATTATGCGGCCCGCTCATCGAGGCTTGCAGCGCGTACACGCCGCCCGGCGACAAGCGCGCGCCGATCGCGCGGTAGAACTCAACGCCGTGCAAGGCGCGTGATGGAGAATCTTCAAGCGGCTCGGTCAGATCGCCGACGATGACGTCGTACTGCTCGCGCGAGGCCTCGACGTAGCCCTTCGCATCGCCGATGACGACCTCGGTGCGCGGGTCTTCAAACGCCCCGGCGCTCCACTCGGCCATATGCTTTCGACACACGCCGACGAGTTCGCCGTCGATGTCCACCATCGTGACCTTGCGCATCGACGGCACGCGCAGCAGCTCGCGCAGGCTTGCTCCCTCGCCGCCGCCGAGGATCAGCGCGCGCGCCGGCGCGCCGAACGCAGCGCACGCCGGGTGGACCAAGGCTTCGTGGTAGATGTGCTCGTCGAGCCCGGCGCTTTGCGTGTCGCCGTCGAGTACGAGCATTTTCCCAAACAGGATGCTGCGCACGACCGCATAGCGTTGATATCGCGTGCGCCCTGCCGCGAGCGTTTCGATCAGCGCGTGGCCGTGGAATTCCCCGACCGCGACGTTTTCAGCGTACCACTGAAAGTTTTCGGTTTTTGGCACCGGCCTCCATCCCCGCCGTCTTTTTGCCGACGACGTGACTGAAGGTACCGGCTTCGTCCTCGACGCCGCGACGCACTTCGGTGGTGAGCATTTGCTTTGCTTGAAATTCCGATGCCGCGTAACGGCAGGCTTTCCAGGGTTCCGTCCGGTCGCCACACGTATAAATGTCCATGGCCGCATATCCGAATTCGGGCCACGTATGGATCGAGAGGTGAGATTCGGCGATGACGACGACGCCCGAGACGCCATCGGGCGCGAAGTGATGGAATGCCGTTTGGAGGACTTCTGCGTTCGCGTGCCGGGCGGCGGCGACCAATATGTTGGCTACTTTATTGACGTTTCTGAGGATGTCGGCATTGCACTCCGACAATTCGACGATGATGTGGGTACCCAGTGTGTTCAATAATCAGCCCCCCCGTAGGCCAAAAACGAGTAGGGAGATCCCACCTCCGAAACGCACGGGCATCAAGCGCCACGTACCGAAAACAAATAATAGGCCATTTGTTCCGTTTTGTAAATACTTTTCCAACCGGACGCCAATGCGGGACATTGAAACGAGCGCGCCGTGCGTTTGACGCACGCCGACTTCGTGTGCTACGATTCCGCCTTGTGACTGCACGAAAGAGCTCGGCGGGCGAGAAGGCGGCGCGAACGATGTACGCCGTCATCGAAGCCAACGGAAAGCAATGGAAAGTCCGCGAGGGTGAGATCATTCGGCTTGACCGCCTAGCGGGCAAAAAGGACGAAAAGGTCGTGTTCGACCGCGTCGTTTTGGCGCATGACGGCAAGGATCTGCTCGTCGGCAGTCCGCTCGTGGACGCCGCCACGGTGACGGCGCGGGTGCTGCGGCAGGGCAAGGACGCCAAGATCGTGGTGTTTCGCTACAAACCGAAAAAGCGCGTCCGCAAGCGCCACGGACACCGCCAGCCGATCACCGAGCTGCGGATTGAGAAGATCAGCCTCTAGCATCCGCCGGCTGCCGGCCGCCGGCAGGTCCAAGAAACTCCCTCTCACCATATCCATCGTGCGCTCCGCGGGCGCCATCCGCGGTTTTGCGGTTTCCGGTCACGCCGGCTTCGCGGCGGCAGGGCGAGACGTTGTGTGCGCCGGAATTAGCGCGCTCGTCTTGTCTGCCGCAAACGGCCTGCGCCGCCACTGCGGCGTGAGGCCGAGCGTGCGCGACGAACCCAACGGCGACTACGTGCTGAGCGTCCCAAGCGGCGGGGGTGCAAGAGCCCAGGCGGTGCTGAAAACGGCACTTTCCGGCGTGCGCGCGATTGCCGCGGCGTATCCGGGGTATGTGGTTGTTCGGGAGCAAAGGAGCGCGAGATGGACATCATGAGAGAATCGCCGGCACCAAATCAGGCAGCCGGAAACCTGCCGTACCAAAGCGGCGACGAGGCGCCTGATCTTCGCAAGGCGCTGCTTGCCGGACTCGTCGGCGGCATCGTGGCGTCTGCCGGCTATCTGCTGTACCAGCGGCTCGAAGACGAACAAAAAAACGCCATTCGCAATACGGTCGTGGGCTTCGTTCAGGACAAGATCGGCGAGATCCGCTCCCAGCTAAAAATGTAGCGGCGCGGGCAAGACGACGGCCGCCTAAAGGCAGGCGCCGCACCTGCCGATAGACCGTATGTGCGCCGCGTCATAACGACGTCCTTGATTTTCTTCACGACGTCCTTGATTTTCTTCGCGTTTATCGCCCGAAGCTCGCTCGCCGCGAGCGCCGCGCCCGCGCTCAAAGCAAACGCCCCTCAGGCGGTCGCCGCATATATTGCGGCTATCCGCTATTTCAACGCGGAGATCGACCAAGCGGAGGCTACCCAGATCGTGGACGCGATCCTGCGGGATTCGTACGACGCCGGCATCGACCCGCGGCTCGTCGTGGCAATCGTCGCCACCGAAAGCAGCTTCGACCGGACCGCACGCAGCGGCGCCGGAGCGCTGGGACTCGGCCAGCTGATGCCGTACACGGCGTCGCTTGACGGCGTCAGCGACCCGACGGACGTCGATCAAAACATTCGAGGCACCGTCGAGACCCTGCGCGGAAATCTCGAACACTACGCGGGGCTCGACGCGCAGCAACGCTACGTCGATGCGATCGCGGCGTACAACGCCGGCACCGGCGCGGTGGATCGCTACGGCGGCGTGCCGCCGTATGACGAAACCGTTCGCTACGTGTGGAAAGTCGTCGTGCTCTGGCGGCGGCTCGTGGGCCTTTCGGCCACCTAACCTGCGGGCTCGTCTGGTTCGTGCGCTTCGCTCGGCTCGGCCGGGTAGCTCTCGCCTTCCGGCAGCGTGGGCGGTTCTTCGTCCATGTCGTTCTCGGACTTTGCCAAGCGTGCGGCAGCCGGCGGCGCGCTTGCGGGCTGCTCGGCAGCCGCCGCGCGCTCCATCTCCAGCATGAAGGAGTGCGTCGTGTTCTGCATGCTGCGCATCGCATCGCCCAACCAGCGCGCGACCTTCGGCAGTTGCTCCGGCCCGAAGAGTAAGAGCGCGACGACGAAGATGATGAGGGTGTCCGAAGGGCTCAACATGCTGCGGCGCAAAGGCTTATCCGCGCCGACCCCGGCGCCCTGGGCCGTCCGGCGATGCGGCGCATTTCTTTTCAAATTCTCACTCTTTCCGTGAAAATTTTCTACACCAAGAGCCAAACCGAGGAAGCCGTCGCGTCGCTTGCAACGCTCAAGAAGATATTGTCGCGCTTTATCCAGCATCGCGTGTTTTACGAGTTGTCGGCGCGCGGTCGCCGTTCGCACCAGGTTTACTCGGTCAAGAAATCGTTCACGGTCGCCGACATCGACGTCGCCGACGAGCGGGAGCCGGCCGTAAGGATTTTTGACGCCGACGATGCGTCGCACTCGATCGAGATCATCAGCGCACACGCGATGCAAGTCTACGACGACGACCCAGCAAACGGTTTCGCAGTTGCTTTTTTCGCGGAAGCATCATCCGATTTCGACGTTCGCTATTACCTGCGCGATGAGGGCGAGCGCGAGGCGGCGCCCAAAGCATCGCAGCTCGAACGTATCTCGCTGCCGCAGCTCTTCGAATACCTGGAAGAAATCACCAGCGCGGAGCCGGTTGAGATCGGGGAAGCGAAGTGAGGCTCGGACGGCTCGGCGCAGTCAGGACCGCCTCTTTGGTCCTAGCCGCCAGAGCACGCTTTTCGCGCGCTGTTCGAGTTTTGCCGCGAGCCGCAGCTCCCGAGCGCTTTCGTTGACCTTCCCTTGGCGCCGGTAGGCAACGCCGAGGTTGTGATGCGCAAGCGCATAGTCGGGATCGATTTTGAGCGCCGTTTCATAGCGCTCCTGCGCGTCGTTGACGCGACCGTCTTCTAGAGCCATGTTGCCGAGATTGACCAGCGCCGACAGGCACGCGCTATCAGCGGCGAGCGCCTGCTCGAAATCGCGCGCTGCAAGCTCGCGCTCGCCGAGCCGGATGTGGCAGACGCCGCGCTTGGACAGCGACGCCGCCGAATTGTCGCCGGCTTCGAGCGCTTGAGTGAACCGGGTGATCGCGTCGATGTAGTTGCCGCGCTCCATCTCGCGAATGCCCTGATCGAATCGCGAGCCTTTGGTCATGGGCGAGCGCAGTACACGATCGAAGGTCGCCGGTTTGCCCCGGGAGAACGGCGCACACCTTCCATGCAGATCGACATCGTCACGCTGTTTCCAAGTTTATTCGAAACCTATCTCGCTGCGAGCATTCTCGGCCGCGCGCGGGAAAAAGGGTTGGCGACCATCACGGTGCACGACCTGCGCGCGTTTGTGCCGCCCGGCGAACGCGCGGACGACGCGCCGTACGGCGGCGGCCCCGGTATGGTGCTGCGGCTGGGCCCGCTGGTGGCGGCGCTGGAAAGCGCGTTCGGACCCGACCTGCGCGTGCCCGACGACGCACGAGTCGTCGTTGCGTCGCCCGCCGGGCGGCGCTTCGACGACCGTATCGCCCGCGATCTGGCGCGCCTCGCGAGGCTCTTCATCATCTGCGGCCACTACGAAGGGATCGACGATCGGCTTTTCGACCTGGTTCGGGCCGAAGAGCTCTCGCTCGGCGACTTCGTGCTTACCGGCGGCGAGATTCCCGCCATGGCGTTCGTCGATGCCTGCGTTCGGCTGCTGCCCGGGGTGATTGATGCGGACAGCGCCGCACTCGACTCGTTCGCGCACGGCAGCCTCGACTGGCCGCATTACACGCGGCCCGCTAGCTTCCGCGGCGTCAGCGTGCCGGGCGTGTTGCTTTCCGGCGATCACGCGCGCATCGAGCGCTGGCGCCGCGAGCGCGCCGACGCACGCACGCGCGAACGCCGCCCCGACCTCAAACCCTAGCCATCACAGCGCGCATGGATCGCGCGCTCGCTCTCGTCCCGTCCGGCGGGCAGACGCCCGGCCTTCCGGCTGAGCCGCGGAGCGGCAGCGCCATTTGAAGGTCGCCTCGCGGCCGTGGTAAACTCTTATCGTATTCGCATGCGAGGACGCTCCGGCGCCGAGACGGCGCCTTTTTCGCGGCCTGCCGCGCTTGAGAATTGAGAGTTTGAACGCCATGGATATCGGCCGACTGATTGGTGACGAACAAATGAAAAAACACGTGGCCGATTTCGGCCCCGGCGACAGCGTGCGCGTCCATACCCGGGTTACCGAAGGCAACAAGGAGCGTATTCAGATCTTCGAAGGTACGGTCACGGAGCGAAATCATGGCGGCCTGTCGGCGAGTTTCACGGTGCGCCGCATCGCCAGCAACAACGTCGGAGTGGACCGCTCGTTTTTGCTTCATTCGCCGCGCGTGGAAAAAATCGAGGTCGTGCGCCGCGGCCGCGTGCGCCGGGCCAAGCTGTTCTATTTGCAGGAACGCGTCGGCAGCAAAGCCACCCGCATCAAAGAGAAGAAATAGCGCTCAGCGTCGATGAGCCCAAAGACACTCATCATCATCATCGCAGTCCTTGCGCTGGCGCGGATCATCATCTGGGTCGCGCCGGCCGCTGTTTCCGGCGCAAAGCAGCGCGGCCTGCTGCGCGAATACCTCGATGCGTTCATCATCGCCGGCATCGTCGCGCTCGTGCTCATGCAATTCGTCGTTCGAACCTTTTACATACCATCCGGATCGATGGAGCCCACGCTCGACGTCAACGACGTGCTGCTCGCCAACGAAATACAATACCGCTTGGGCAACCCGCGGGACGGTCAGATCGCCGTGTTCGAGCCGCCGCCGGTTCTCGGCACCACCGATTTCATCAAGCGCGTCATGGCGGCGCCGGGCGACGCGCTGCGCATCCACAAGGGCGTGGTGTACCGCAATGGCGCGGCGCTCAATGAGCCGTACGTAAAAAACCGCGCGGATTACGAATTGCAGATCAAAGACTATGATATCTACGTGGACGGCGAACCGCTTGACCCGAGCCGCGCGATCATTCCACCGAAAGACGAATGGCAAGCCCCCGATCGCGTGCCCAGCGGCTATTACCTCATGCTCGGCGACAACCGCACGGATTCCGACGACGGTCATCTGTGGGGTTTTTTGCAACGCGATCGTTTCGTCGGCCATGCTTTTGTTCTGTTTTGGCCGCCCAGTCGCGCGCGATTTCTGCGGTAGGGCGAGCGCCGGCGTTTCCTGAACACCTCCTTCCGTGCGGCAACCCGCCTGGCGGACGTACGAGGCGCCCGACGCGCCACCCGCTCTTGACGTCCCAAACCCGGACCGGCGCTCGGCGAACGCGAAGCGCGCGCGACACGCGGCGGAGCTGGCGCTTGAGGGCCTCATCGTCTTCGCGCTTCTCCTGCTGTTCTTTTTACGGGTTCCGCAAGTTTCGGGGCAGAGCATGGAGCCGCAGCTGTTCGGCGGCGAACACGTGCTCATCAACACCTTGGCATACGACGTGCGGATCGGCCCGTGGCGCTTAGCGCACCTTCGCGACGTCCGGCGCGGAGACGTGGTTGCGTTCGACCACAACGCCGCCGGCGATCGCGAGATTTATTTGAAGCGGGTCATCGGTTTGCCGGGCGACGTCTTGGCATTCGATCGGGGATCCGTCGTTTTGAATGGGCAGCGCCTGGTTGAATCGTATGCGATTCGGCGCGACGACACGACGCTGGCGCCGCGCGTCATCGGCCCACACGAGCTGTACGTGTTGGGCGACAACCGGGCCGAAAGCGACGATTCTCGGACGTTCGGCGCGATTTCCGAATCGGCCGTTATCGGGCGGGCTGCGCTGATCGTCTGGCCACCGGGCCGTGCGCGCCCAATCCGCTAGCCGCGCAGGGTCGAAGTCCGCCGCATCGTGGTTCCCCGGCCACATGGCCGCTGGCGCCCGCGCCGTGGCGGGCGTCGCGGATCTTGTCGACGCGGTTGTTGAAGTTCGCGATGCGCGGCTGCCGCGCGCTACCGCCGTCGCAACGTTGCATCAAAAACTGCGGAGCAAGCCGACGCTCGTCTTGTTGAATCGCGCGGATCTCGCCGATCCGCAGGCCACGAAGGCATGGCTTGCCTTCCTGAGCAGGACCGGCGAGAGAGCGTCAGCCGGCACGGGCACGCGCGCCGGCAGCCTGCACAAGCTGCGGGAGGCGCTGCTCTCGCACCAGCGACGGACGGGAAAGCTGAAGATCGCGGTTGTCGGCGCTCCCAATACGGGGAAATCGTCCGTCATCAATGCGCTCGCGCACCGCAAGCGCGCGGTCGCGCAGAACAGGCCTGGCGTCACCCGACACGCGCGCTGGCTGACGCTGGCGGCGGGGGTCGTCATCTTAGACACGCCGGGTGTGCTGGCGCCGAAGATCGTCGATGCCGATGCCGCATGGCAGCTCGCGTTGTGCGGCTGTCTGCCCGAATCGGCGTACGATCCGGAATCCGTCGTCGGTCAATTCGGAGCGTGGCTGCGGGAGTCGGCGCCGGAGCTCGCTCACCGAGCGGAACTGGAAGCTTTCGCCACCGCGCATGGGATGAAGCGACGCGGCGGCGAACTGGACCGCCTCGGCGCAGCGAGGAAAATGATCGCCATGTTCCGCGCGGGTCGCCTTGGCAGATTTACGTTCGAACGACCGGGGTCGAAAGCGTGAAAGGAAAAGAGCGGCGGCGGCTGACGCGACTGCACGCGTACGAGCGTGCCGCTTGGGAGTCCGGCGCGCGCCTCCTCTGCGGCGTGGATGAGGTGGGTCGCGGGCCGCTCGCCGGGCCCGTAACCGCGTGCGCGGTCGTCGTCTGCGAGCCGCTGTATTTGGAACATCTCAACGACAGCAAGTTGGTCGCGGCCGAGCGCCGGGCCGTGCTCGATGCCGCCATCCGCGAGCGCGCCGTTTCGTGGGCGCTGGGCTGGGCGAGTCATGCAGAGATCGACCGGTTCAACATTTTGGCGGCCGCGAAGCTGGCGATGTCGCGCGCGATGGCCGGTTTGGGCGTAGCGCCCTGCCGCGTGCTCGTCGACGCGCTGCGCATCCCGGATTGCCCGTACGAGCAGCTGCCGATCGTCGACGGAGACGCCAAATCGGCGGTGATTGCCGCCGCGAGCATCGTGGCGAAGGTCGCGCGCGACGCGGTGATGCGGGAATTGGATGCGCAATTTCCCGGTTACGGGTTCGCCCAGCATAAGGGCTATGCAACGGCGGAGCATCTCGATGCGCTGCATCGACTCGGCCCGTGCCCCGAGCACCGCCGCTCCTTCGCGCCGGTGCTGCAGCCTAGCCTGGGCTTTGCCGTTTCGATTTCGGAGCTCGTTTGAAGATGGCCGCCCGGCGCGCCGATGACGAATAGCAAACTTCGCGCGACGAACACCGCTTTGGGCAGCGCCGCGGAGCGCGCCGTAGCGGAATTTTTGCGGGAGCGCGGCTACCACGTCTTGGAACGGAACTTCCGGTGTCGCGGCGGCGAGATCGATCTCATCGCGCTCGACGGCGCGACGCTCGTTTTCGTCGAAGTGAAAGTGCGCCGGACGCTGGCGCGGGGCGCGCCGATCGAAGCCGTCACGCCGCAGAAGCAGGCTCGGGTGCGCAAAGCCGCCCAATCCTACCTTGCGTTTTGCGGCCGGCTGTTTCAACGCATCCGGTTTGACGTCATCAGCGTCATGCAGACGCGCAAGACGAGGGACATAACCCATTTGAAGTCCGCGTTCTCAAGTTCCGCATGAGCGCCGGCGCGCGGCTGAAGTACAAGATCGTCGCATCGTTCGCCATCGCGCTTGCCGCGATCATCGGCATCGTGCGCCTCGTCGCTGAAGCCGGCGTCTCGGCGCAGGCGACGAGCGCCTACGTTATCTTCGTCATTTTCGCTGTGGCGGGCGTCTGGCGGGGCGTGATCTATCTCCGTCTAGCCCGCTCAGGGTGGCGAAGCTGACGGCCATGTCCGCCGATCCGGTTGGCGCGCTATCCGGTCTTGCGGTCGCAGGGCTCATCGCCGCCACCCTCTACTGGATGCTGCATCCGCCGTCGAGCCGCACGCTCTTGATCGCGGCGTCCGCGACGGAGCAAGCGAGCGAGATTGCGGGCAACGTGCTGGTCGTGTTTTCCCCCGATATCCACTCCGAAGTGCTCATGGCGCTCGCGATGCGGATGGCCAAAGGCCACCAGGCTCAGGTCGTGGCGATTTTTGTCATCGAAGTACCGTACACGTTGCCGATCGATGCCGCGCTGCCGGTGCAGGAGCGGCAGGCACTCGAGGTGCTTACGGCGGCCGAAGAAATCGCGCGGAAGGTCGGCGCCGACATCACCACGCGCACCATACGCCATCGGCAGGCGGGGCCGGCGATTATCGAGGCGGCGCGAGAGGAAAAGGCGAGTCTGATCGTTATGGGGACGTACCGCGAGCACCGCTATGCGGGCGCTCCGCTCGGCCAAGCCATCGAATTCGTCACGACCCATACCGAAATCGACGTGCTCATCGGGGTTTCCGGCCTGGAAACTGAAAGCGTGCTGAACGTCCCCCCGCGACCCGGCGAGGCGCGCGCGCTCAAGAGAACGTGAAGCCGGCGGGCGCGCTCGGCGTTTGCGCAGTGTGGCTTGCCGCGCTCGCGTGCGCGTGTGCCGCCGGTGCCGTTCCCGCCCGAGCAGCGACGCTATCGCCCGGCGCCGCGCTTGCGAGGTGGAGCGCCGCGTGGCGTGAGCTCCGGTCGTACGAATGCACGATCCAAGGCCATGAAGTGTTCGGTTCGCGGACGCAGGATGGCGCCTACCGGCTGTATTTCGTCAAGCCGCGCGACACGCGCATGGACGTCATCGCCGGGAGCAACGTGGGCGGGTCCGCCGTGTGGACCGGGGGCGCAAAGCTCCGTGGTCATCGCGGTGGTTTTCTGAAGGGGATCGTGCTGACGCTCGGCTTGCACAGCAGCCTGGTCAGCAGCCTACGCGGCACGACGATCGACCAAGCGAATTTTGGCGCGCTCCTGAGGCACTTCGAAGGCGTCAAACACTCGGCAATCGCCGCCACGATCAGTGGCAACCGGATCGTCGTCTCGCAAACGGTGGCGGATCCCGCTTCGGACGATCACGTAACCAGAGAAGTGGTGACGCTCGGGCCGAACGGCTTGCCGACGGAGTTCGATCAATTCGAGGGCAAACGCCAAGTCGAGCGCTTCAGGTATTTGGACGTAAAGCTCAACGCCGCAATCCCCGCCTCGACCTTTTCATTGTAGCAAGGTCGCGCTGCTATGCCTCTCCCGTCAATTCCCGATCTTCGATTTCCGACAGCGTCTCGTTATATGCCGCGCGCAGCGCCAGCAGGGAGCGGTGCCGCTCGGCGTCCTTTGCGTCCGGCGGCGCCTCGGCGCCGATATCGCCTGTTTCGAAAACGCCGTATTTCTTCTCGACCGCACCAACGTAAGCGTCGAGATCGCCTCTCACGTCGTCGAACTCGTTGATGAAGCGCTGCAGCTCTGGTGTGAGTGAATGCTCGACCGCCGCCAGCCGGTCGGCGTCATCTCCATTGGTGAATTTTTTCCAGCGCGCGGCGAATGGGTCGAGCCGTTCCCAAGCCTCTTCAGCCATCGTCCTTACCTTGACGCCAAGTAACGCCTGCGCAGCTCGTCGAGCAGCACAGCGGCGAGAATGACCGCGCCGAGCACGACATCTTGCGCATACGATTGGACGTTCAGCAGGTTCATCAAGTTGTAGAGCATGCCGATGAGCAGCGCGCCGACGAAGGTTCCGGTCATCGAGCCGCGCCCGCCCATCAGCGAGGTGCCGCCGACCACGACCGCCGCAATGCTGTTGAGCAGCTCGTCGCCGCCGCCCGACTGCGGGATGCCGGAACTCAGGCGCGCGGCCAGCATGAGACTGGCCAACCCCGCCAGCGCTCCCGATATGACATAGACGCTGAGCTTCACGCCCGCCACATTGATGCCGGAAAGTCGGGCCGCCTCTTCGTTGCCGCCGATCGCATACACGTATCTGCCGAACCGCGTTTGCGTCAGCACGAATTGTCCCACCACGATGACGGCCAGCATGATGAGCACGGACGTCGGAATGCCGGGAATTTTCAGCATCCGACCGAGGCCGGGCAGCAAAAATCCGCTGCCGACGAAATCGAAGATCGTATTGTCGATCTCGATCGGCCTGCCGCCCGTGTACAAGAATGCGAGGCCGCGCGCGATGTCGAGCATGGCAAGGGTGGTGATGAACGGCGGCAGATTGAACTTCACCACGGGGAAACCGTTCACGACGCCGGCGGCGCCGCCAACGCCCAGCCCCACGGCGATGGCGAGAAATACCCCGGCAACCGGATTCGAAGCGCCGGCGAGCATGCCGGCCATCAACACGCCGGTCAGCGCGATCAGCGACCCGACGGACAGATCGATGCCGGCGGTGATGATCACGAACGTTTGGCCGGCGGCGAGCACCGCAATAACCGCGATCTGACGTAGGATATTCAGCACGTTGTTCGGCGCCAGAAAGTCGCCGTGCGTCACTGCATTCAAGATTCCGAACAGCACGATGAGACCGACGACGATGCCAGCGGCGCGCAGCCCCGCGATGAAGCGTTTGCGTTTGTCGGCGGCTTCTGCCGCCGCTTGAACCTCGACGGCGCGGGCTTCGTCGACCATCGTCGCGCGCGTTTATGCGGCGGCCGGCCGCGCGCCGGTCGCGAGCGCCATCACGTGTTCCTGCGTCGCTTCGCCGGCATGGAAGCGCCCCACAACGCGCCCTTCGCGCATCACGATGATGCGCGTGGACATGCCTAAAATCTCCGGCAACTCCGACGACGCCATGATGATCCCGGTGCCTGAGGCGGCGAGCGCAACCATGATTTCGTAGATCTCATGTTTCGCGCCGACATCGATGCCGCGCGTCGGTTCGTCGAAGCAGATGAGTTTCGACTTTTCCAGCAGCCATTTCGCCAGCACGACTTTTTGCTGATTGCCGCCGGACAGCGCGCGAGCTACCTGCTCGATCGACGGCATCCGGATGTTCAACTCGACGGCGAGCTTCGCGACCGCCGCCGTTTCCTGCGCGCGGTTGATGTGCCCGCCGTGCGAAAACAGCTCGAGATGCGCGAGCGTGACGTTTTCGCGGACCGTCATGCCCAAAATGAGTCCCTGGCCCTTGCGATCGTCGGTGACGAGCGCGAGACCGGCGGCGATCGCGTCGTGCGGTCCGCGCAGGCGGAGGTTACTGCCTTCCAGCGCCAGCGATCCCGACGCCGCTCGTTCCAGGCCGCAGATGGCGCGCAGCAGCGACGTGCGGCCCGCGCCCACCAGCCCCGCCAGCCCGACGATCTCGCCGGGCATGACATCGAAGCTGACGTTTTCGATGCGCCCGGCAAGGCTGAGATGTTGCACGGAAAGCAGCGGCGCCGCCGTCGCTGCGGCCGGCGCGGGCAGCGTTGGGAAGTGCGCTTCCAGCGTCCGGCCGACCATGAGCCGCACAATGTCGCCCTCAGAAAATTCGCTCGCCGACCCGGTTTGAATGTGGCGGCCGTCGCGAAAGACGGTAATGCGATCCGCTATTTCGGAGATCTCTTCGAGCCGGTGTGAGATATAGACAATGCCCACGCGTGCTTGTTTCAGTGCCCGAATGACGGTGAAAAGGCGTTCGACTTCGTTCGTGGTGAGCGCCGCGGACGGCTCGTCCATAAAGATAATGCGCGCATCCACGGAGAGCGCCTTGGCGATTTCCACCATCTGTTGCTGTGCGACCGACAACGTTTTTACCGGCGCTTGAATCGGCATCGTCACGCCGAGCCGCGCGAAAATCGCCGCAACGCGGGCGCGCATCGCGCGCCAATCGATCGCGATGCCGCGCGTGGGCTCGCGACCCAACAGGACGTTTTCCGCGACCGTTAACTCGCCGACGAGATTGAACTCCTGGTAGATGACCGCGATGCCCAGCGCTTCGCTTTGCGCCGGCGACGCGATCGCAACCCGGTTGCCGGCGATCGAGATCGTGCCCGCGTCCGGCCGCTCGGCTCCCGCCAAGATCTTCACGAGCGTCGACTTGCCCGCACCGTTCTCACCGACGAGCGCGTGTACTTCGCCCAAGCGGACGTCGAAATCGACGTCGTTCAGGGCGCGAACGCCGGGATAGGATTTCGAGATCCCTCGAACCTCGAGGTAGCCGGACTCCTGCGGGACCGGAGCAACCGGTCCCTCTACGTCGGCCATGTCGTCAGTGCTTCGTGTACGCGCCTACCTGAACGGGAATGCGCTTCGGCGGCGTCTTGCCGCTGAAGTAATCGTGGATCTGATCGATCGTCAGCTTGCCGATGATGTCGGGATGCTGCTCCGGATCGCCGACCATCAGGCCGGCGTCGATTGCTTTTCGCGCCTCGGGATTCGCGTCGTAGCCAACGATGCGGATCTTACCCGATTTGCCGGCGGCGTTGACCGATTGCAGCGCGCCGAGCGCGGAATCGTCGTTGATGCCGAAGATGCCCGATAGATTCGGGAAGCGCTGAAGCAGGTTGTCGGTCACGTTGGCCGCCTGGGAACGCTCGCCGCCCGCAGTTTGATCGGCGACGATCGAAATACCGGGATACTTCGCGGCAAGCTCCTGTTTGAATCCTTTCACGCGATCCTGCACCGACGTGACCTCGGGCTCGTCGATGATGGCGATCGTGCCTTGGCCGTTCAGCGCCTTGCCGAGCAGATCGGCGGCGACTTTTCCGCCCTGCACGTTATCCGACGCGACGTGCGTAATCACCACGCCTTGGCTCGCAGTGCTCGCGATGTCCGCCGTGAAAACCGGAACGTTTGCGTTGTTGGCCTCGACGATCGCCGGCCCGACGGCCTTGGAGTCCGCCGGCGAGAGGATGATCGCGTCGACGTGCTTACTGATGAAGTCCTCAACTTGCGAGGTCTGCTTCGATTGATCGTGATTTGCGTCGACGAAAGAAATCGCATAGCCGTACTTTTCGGCTTCCGATTTCATGCCTTGTTCCATCGTCTGATAGAACTGCGCCTGAAGATCGAGGAGCGACACGCCGATGGTTTTTGCGCCGCCCGACGCCGGCGAGCTCGTGCTCGAGGAGCTGGTGGTCGAGCTGCTCGTGCAGCCGAATACCGCAACCGCAACGATCGACAGAGCCGCCGTCGCCGCGCTGGCTGATCGCTTGTTCAATCTTTCCTCCTGCTTAACTTCGTTCCGCCTGCCGAACAGGCGGCCGTTCGCCGGTAAAATAACCTGAATTTTCGAGGGCCTATCCACACCGGTCGTGGGCCCTGGTGTGGATATGTGGACAGGTCGGTTAAGGGCGCTTAAGGTTGATTGCCTCGGGATCCGGCGGCGTTTTCCAGCCCATCCCGCCGCCCGTACTTACGCGCACGTCGGCCAACATTCCCCGTGGTTTTTGCCGAACGCCGGTTGCAGCGTGCTTGACGCTCTGCGCCCGAACGGGGATACCGTTCGCGATGCTGGCCATCGGGTATTCGGCTGCGGTACGCGGCATCGATGCGTACGTCGTGCGCGTAGAGATCGTCGGCGTGCCCGTCGCCGACCCGGGCATTCACATCGTCGGGCTCGCCGATCGATCGGTGCAAGAATCCAAAGAGCGCGTCAACGCAGCCGTGCGCTCGAGCGGCTATCTGTTTCCGACCTACAAGATCGTGGTCAACCTCGCGCCGGCCGACATCCGCAAGGAAGGCGCGGCGTTCGATCTCGCATTCGCGCTGACCGTGCTCGCGATGGACCAGCAGCTCGACGCGCGCCGCCTCGGCGATGCCGTCGCCATCGGCGAGCTCGCCCTCGACGGCGCGGTAAAACCCGTCGGCGGCGTTTTGCCGATCGCGATCGGCGCGAAGCGCGCCGGCTTCAAAAAACTGATTCTCCCCTTTGACAACCTGGCCGAGGCCATGCTGGTCGACGGACTGACGTTGTTTCCCATCCGCATGTTGCAGCAGGCGGTCGACGTCGTCCTCGGCCGCGGCGCGCCCGGCATCGCGTCCGACGGCATCGATCGCTCGATCGCAGCGTCGGAGGATGCCCTCGAACGCGGCGACGATTTCGAAGACGTCCGCGGCCAAGAGCGCGCCAAGCGAGCATTGGAGGTTGCCGCGGCCGGGGCCCACAATCTGCTTTTCGTCGGCGCGCCTGGAAGCGGTAAGACTATGCTCGCGCGGCGCATGCCGACGATCCTACCGGCGATGCTGCCGGAAGAAGCGCTTGAAGTCACAAAGCTCTACAGCGTCTGCGGGCTGCTGCGCAGCAAATCACGGCTGGTCACGCGCCGCCCGTTTCGCTCTCCGCATCACACCGTGAGCGCCAATGGTTTGATCGGCGGCGGTTCCATCCCGCGACCGGGCGAAGTCTCACTCGCCCATTGCGGCGTGCTGTTCTTGGACGAACTTCCCGAGTTCTCGCGCGCGGCGTTGGAAGTGCTGCGCCAACCGCTGGAAGACCAATGCGTCACCGTGAGCCGCACTGCCGGCAGCGTCACGTATCCGGCGAAGTTCATGCTCGTTGCCAGCCTCAATCCCTGCCCGTGCGGTTACCACGGCGACAAACTGCACGGCTGCACGTGTTCGCCGAACGCGATCAGCCGCTACCTCTCGAAGCTCTCGGGCCCACTGCTCGACCGCATCGACATGCACGTCGAGGTGCCTCGCCTGCCATACGAAGACATGTCCAGGCCCACGCCCGCCGAACCGTCGCGTGCGATTCGAGCGCGCGTCGAGACGGCGCGAGAGCGCCAGCGTGCGCGCTTCGGTTCGGGCACGGCGAACGGCTCGCTGTCCGCCAAACGGCTGCGCGAGGTTTGCGTGCTCGACGGCTCGTGCCGCGCGCTGCTCGCGGCCGCCGTCGCACGCCTGCACTTGTCCGCACGTGCCCACGACCGTATCGTGCGCGTCGCGCGGACGATCGCCGATCTCGCCGGCGCAGTTGACATCACCCCTGCCCATCTGGCCGAGGCGATCGGCTATCGGAGTTTGGACCGGTCGCTGTGGGCCGCTTAATCCGCGCCGCTTAGAAGCTCGCCGAGGCGGGTCCGGGCGTCGGGTACGGCGGCAGGATCATCGGCGGACGCGGCGCTTGGTTGAAATCGAAATCCGATTCCAGGTTGCCTAGTTGCGGCATGGCTTCGCGGACGTCGGGGCGCGCGTCCGGCCGGCCGTCCGTCCGCGGATCGATGCGTTGACCGGCAAGAAAATCATCTTCGATAAACTTCACGTAGGCGTCGAAGCTCAGTGTCTGATGATCGATGTAACCTCTGCGCGCGTACGGGCTAATAACCAGACCCGGCACGCGCAAGCCGTAGCCGTTTTCGTCGACGTGCGGCGGCACGACGTGATCGTAAAATCCGCCCCAGTCATCCCACGCCACAAAGATCGCGGTGCTGTTCCAATCCGGGGACTGCATGATCGCGTTAATGATGTTGGTGACGTAGGCTTGGCCTACGCTCGTCTTCGCGGGCGGATGCTCGCTGACATAGCCGTTCGGTGCAATCCAGCTGACCGCCGGCAGCGTGCCGGCCTTGGCGGCGCGATAGAAATTGTTGATGTCCTGCACCGCGCTGAGCTGGCCATCCTGTTTGACGGTGTCAAACCACGGCAGCGGATTCCAAATCTCCGGCACTTTCAGGCGCTGCGGCGCAGCGGCACAGTTGGCGGCGGCGGCGGCGCAATCGGGCTGCGTACCTTGCGCGAGGTAATACGCCCAGCTGATGCGATCGCGGTGCAGCAAGTAGGTGAGGTCGGTCCACGCGTAATCGGGCTGCGCCCCGCCGTTGCGGCCGGCAAGCCGGCCCGGGTTCTGCAGCGCGTTCGTGCAGCTGGCGGGATCGGACGAGGTGCAATATGCGGACCACTCGGAAACCATGAAGAGGTGGGAGGGCAGGCTCCACGACGCGTTCGGCTCGAACATTCGGTCCTGAAGAACGCCGCTTTGCGCGTACGCCCAATAGTTCGGTATGTCCCTGGCATCTTTATAACCCATGACGTCCCGGCCACGGCCGCCGCAGGCTGGATCGTATGGCCCGGCGCAGGGGTGCAGTCCGCGCGCTTTGCCGCGCTCCGCGTTAGCGACGAATCCGTCCATGCGGCCGCCGTCGATGTCTGCGATCGCATCTTTTTCGCCGTGCGGGCCACCGCGGTTGACGTCCTGCGTTTCGTGATAGGGCTTAATGCAGCCGCCGCGCGGATCTGCAACGCACACCGTCGGCCGGCCGCCGCGTGTCGGGATGCCGTCGGCGCCCGGATACGTGCCGAAATATTCGTCGAATGAACGGTTTTCTTGCATGATGACGACCACGTGCTTGATCTTGTGAATGCCGCTCGAATCCGCGCTCGCGCGTTGCGCACCCGGCCCAAAAAACATCAGCGCTATGGCAGCGCACAGCGCTATGCTGACGATTGCCGGCCACCAGCTGCGTATACTCATCATGGTACTTCTACCTATACACCCCTTGGGGCGCGCACTTCATGAAGTGCGCGTGAGATTTGCGTTCACGCCCCGGCGCTGCCCGCAGCGAGGTTGTCGATGGCGATTTTGATGTCGGCGATATCGAGCTGCGTTTGCCCGGCGAGCTTGACGAGCAGCTGCTCCTGCACTTCTTGATGATGCAGCAGGAGTGAAATCCACTCGTGATCGCATTCCGCCCGCAGTTCGGCGTGTTGCGACGACTGGCGCTGGCCGACGGCGAGAATGAAAATCAGGATCAGCTGCAAGATGTTCGAGACCGTGAGCAGGAACGCGAACGGATACGGATCCCAATGCGAGATGGTCCCGACGATCAACCATATCGCTTGCAGAAAGACCGCCAGGAAGAGCGCGAGCGGTGCGCCGGTCGAGTCGGCGATCTGCTTGCAGATTCTTTCTACCTTGGACAGGCGTTCTTGATGTTCGCCGTTGACGTCGCGGACTTGTGGATGCTCCGTCGGCGAAGCGCTTGAGGTTAGAGCGGCGGCGGTCGTGGACATGGCGTCATCCTCTCCCTTACGTGGCGGCGGACGCTTTTACGTTTTGAACCGGCTCGCCTCCGCCCTTGCCGGGGTCTTGCCGGCGCGTGATGACCTGGCTGCGCGTGAACGACCTGTGGTTCGTATCGCTCGACACACTCAGGTTACGGCGGGTCTTGCGCGGAGCGCGCGCCCACGCCGCGCTGCGCGCGTGCCAAACAGCGGCCGAGGCAGCGCGTGTCCGGATCTTGCTCGCGCGCGTGTTGCCGTTCGGGTTCCGCGCTTTGGTTCGCGCACCCCGATTTGCCGACATCCGGATATTCGCGCGCCGTTTTGTCGCCTGTGCCGCCGCGCCGATCGCCAGCGGCGGTCCCGTCTGGCGCAGCGGCTTTCGCGCCACGCGGATCGCGCCGAACGCATTAGCCGGCTGCCGCAGATTTCTCGCTGCCGGCGCGCGCGCATGCCAAGGGGAGTTGTTGATGCCGAGTGCCGACGAAAAACCCGGTCTGCGCCGCGCGAAGAGATCGAAAAAGGCGCTTGCCGGCGCGTTGCGGACCATCGAGGCGGCAAACGACGCCTTGCTGGGCGCCGACGAAGTGGCGGCGCGCATGCGGCGTTATGCAGCCGATCACGATGCGCCGGCCGACGATCCCGCAGCCTTCGCGCGTTTGTGCTCGGTGGTCTTCGCGCAGGGCATGGGATTCGCCGCGTTTGACAAACACCGCGAACGATTCGTCCTTGCGTTCGACGGCTTCGTTCCCGAGCGCGTCGCAAGATTCGGAAACAAGAAGCTTCAGGACCTGTTGCACGCGCCGCTGATTCGCAACGAACCGAAGATGCGGGCGTGCATCGAAAACGCCAAACGCTGGGTCAAGCGGGCGCAGCCCCAAGGCAGCTATCTCGCGGCCGTCGCTGCGTGCGCCGCGACCGACGACGCCGGCTGCGGCTGGCCGAATCTCGTTGGCATGCTGCGCGCCGATTTCACGCGCCTAGCGGAAACCGCGTCGCGTCAAGTCTTGAAGCGCTGGGGCTTTTTTACCGCGTTGGTGAATCCAGCCGCGCACCGGCTGCTCGCGCGCCTCGGCTTCATCGAAGCGGACGCCGAGCCGCCTGCCGTTGCCCGCCTCATCGGCGCGGTTGCTCAATTGAGTGGGCGCGACCCCTATGCGGTCGAAGCCTCTCTTGCGCTGTTCGCCGGCGCGGGTCCGTGCACCGTGAAGCCTCGCTGCCGCGAATGCGCGCTGCTGGAGCGCTGCCCGACTGGTTCGGGGGCCCTGTAGTTGTGGGAGCGCGACCTTCGATCGCGCACGACAAGGCAACCGATCAGCCGTCGATCGCATCCGCCAGCGCCTTTGGATTGGCGCGATAAAGATTCCAATCAACGTCGCGGCGTGCGATGCCGGCCAAGGTGCGTGCGACCGTCGCGTTCGCCGGCGCCGCGACGCCGGCCGTCTGCGCGCGTTCGGCGACAGCGCCGTTCAGCGCGTCGACTTCGAGTTGCTGCTTCCCGGCGCGCACGTCGCGGAGGAGCGATGGCGGCTTGTTGCCGCGCGCACCGGCCACGCGCCTGGTCAGCAGCGGACGCAGCAACGCCGGCGGCAATATCCGCACCATGTCGAACAGCACCTTCGAGGGAAAATCGATCAAGTTGACCGGCGAAATGCCAAGCGCGCTCATGGCATTCGCCGTTTCAAGCAGGCAGCGCCGCTCAATCGCGAATGCCGTCGCGTCCTGATACGTCTGTAGCGGACCCCAATCCAAGATCGCGCATACTGCATTGCCGAGTAAGTTCAGCGCCAGCTTCGACCATTTGATCGAACGCCAATCGCTCGCGGCGCGCACCTTTATGCCGGTCGGTTCGAGGGCGGCCAACAACCAATTGTGCGGCTGCGTTCCGATGGGGGCGACCGTCAAACCGCCCTTGTCGTTGGCATCGACGCAGGTCGCAGCGTCGAGTTTTGCCGCCGTCGTGAAAGCGCCCGCGACGACGCGCTGAGCGCCGAGCGCCTCCGACAGAATCTCTTCGTTACCCAAGCCATTTTGAATGGTGAGCACGGACGCGTCCGCGCAGCCGCGGATCGCACGGATCGAACCGGCGGCATCTGCGGTGGAAAACGCTTTCACCGCGACGATCGCCAGCTCGAACGCTTCGCTCAGCATTGGATCGAACGGATCTGCCGTCGCTTGAACGGCAACGTGCCAATGCTGCTCGCCGATCGTCAGCGTGACGCCCCGATCATTGAGGGCATGCACGTTGTAAGGCCGGGCGAGCAGGGTCACGTCGTGACCGCTCAAACGCAGGCGGGCGGCAAAATACTGGCCGACAGCGCCGGCACCGACGATGAGCGCTCTCACGGCGCTAGTTTTCCTGCGCCTGCCCGGTTGAGCCGAAGCCGCCCGCCCCGCGCCGCGTCGGCCCGAGGTCCGTCACTGCGCGAAATGCCGCCTGCGCCACCTTGGCGATGACGAGCTGCGCGATGCGATCGCCGCGCCTGACGATGAAGGGTTCGGAGCCGTGATTGATGAGGATGACGCTGATCGGCCCGCGGTAGTCGCTATCGACCGTCCCCGGAGAATTGAGGCACGTGATGCCGTGACGCAGCGCCAGACCGCTGCGCGGCCGCACTTGCGCTTCGAATCCGGTCGGCACGGCGACGGCGATGCCCGCCGAAATGAGCCGGCGCTCGCCGGCCGCGATCGCGACCTCATTTTCGACTGCGGCGTACAGATCGCAGCCGGCGGCGCTCGCCGACATGTACGAAGGCAGCGGCAAGCCGCGGCCCTCCGGCAGCACCTGAACCTGGACGTCCACGACGTCGGTCATTCGTTTTTGGTGAGCAGTTGCGACACTTCTTCTTGAAACGAGCGCACGTCCGCGAACGAGCGGTACACGGAGGCGAAGCGCACGTATGCCACTTTGTCGAGCTTCTCCAGTACTCCCATGACCAGTTCGCCGACCGCGCTCGACGGAATCTCGCTCTCGCCGCGCGCGTATACATCGCGTTCCACCGCATCGGCGATCTCGGTGAGCGCGGCGTCAGGCACCGGCCGCTTCTCGCATGCCCTGCGCAATCCCGCAAGCACTTTGTCGCGGCTGTACGGTTCGCGCCGGCCGTCTTTCTTGACGATGAACAGGCGCGCGGCTTCGATCCGCTCGTAGGTGGTAAAACGATGTTTGCATTGCAGGCATTCGCGGCGCCGCCGAACGGCGTTTTCGTCGTCGCGACTATCGATGACGCGGGTACCTCCCGCGCGACAGACTGGACACAACATCGGTGGATGAATACGCCGGCGCGCATGACTGCGCGCCGTTACCGGAGGTCGAGCGACCCCGTCTTCACGTCAACCGGTTATGAGGATGCACCGATCTTGAACAGCTTGGTACCGCAATCCGGGCATTCGCCCTGAACCGCCGGCCGGCCGTTCTTCATCGTCGTCTGTGTCGGATTTTTGATCTCTTTCTTCGCTTTGCATTTCACGCAATAAGCTTCCGGCATGTAGTTTGCTCCTTGCTCAGACGAACGGCGCGCTGCAACCAGGACCGCTCAACTTGGTTTCGAAGGCCATCCCAAGAGTGGGACCCAACGTACGAGCAGTCTTTTTCGACGCGGGCTACACGCTCCTGTGCATGGAGCCCGAGCAACGGACCAACTTCCTGCAAAGTTGCGCCGATTTGGGCATTTTGATAGACGAAACGCGACTCGATGAAGGCATATCGCGTGCGAATCTCCTGTTTGCGCCGCGCGGTCACGCCGACGACCCGGTGCCGTATTCGCGGCGCGCAATCGACGCTTTCTGGATCGAATACAATCGGGTCTTGCTCAATACGTGCGGCTCGAAAGCGCGCGATGCCGAGCGTGCCGAGGACGTCTACCGCCGCTTCATGACGCGGCTTGATTGGCGCGTGTATGACGAGGTGCGGCCCTTGCTCGAAAAGCTGCACGCGCGCGGTGTTCTCTTGGGCATCATCTCCAATTGGACGGGCGATTTGGAGGACGTGCTGCGCGCCGTCGAATTGCGCCAGGCTTTCGACGTGGTCGTCGACTCGGCGCTGTTCGGATTCGAAAAACCCCACCCCGAGATTTTTCGCGAAGCGAGCCGGCGATTGAGCGTGAGGCCTTCAGACTCGTTGCACGTGGGCGATTCGCCCGAGCACGACGTCGAAGGTGCTCTCGCGTTCGGCATGCGCGCGGCGCTGCTCGACCGCAATGGCAATTTTCCGGATTACGACCGCGCGCCTCGCTTGCGCCGGCTTGACGAAATTCTCCGCCTTCTCTGACGCTGCAGGGCGAGACTTTACCTCGTCGTTCACGCGCGTGATAACCGTGCGGATGATGGAAGACGTCGATCTCGGCTATTTGCTGGCCGTGACGACCGCCTGCATTTGGACCCCGCGTCCGCTGACCACTTGGTTCGAAAAGCTGGCATCCGCCCGGCAGATGGTCGCGTATGCCCGGGGCAATTTCGTGGGACCGCCCGACGGAGCGGAACCGCTGCGGGCCGACGCGCTCGAGCGGCTGCGCGCAATCGACGACGATGCCGCTAAGGCCGCGCTCGATGGTCTCCGGCGCAGCGGTTGCCGGACCTGTCTGAAGGGCGACCCCGATTACCCGGCTCGACTGTTGGATTTACGTGATCCGCCGCTCGTGCTGTACGTCAAGGGAGAACTCGGCCTGCTTGGGCCGCGCGCGGTCGCCATCGTGGGCAGCCGTGCCGCGAGTTCCTACGGGCGTGCCGTAGCGAGCGTCATGGCCTCAGAGTTTGGCGCCTACGGCGTCGCCGTGGTGTCTGGATTTGCGCGCGGCATCGATGCGGCGGCGCATCGCGGCGCGCTCGACGGCGCAACGGCGACGGTCGCGGTGCCCGGGTCCGGGCTGTGCGCCCTGTATCCGGATTATCATCGCGAGCTTGCCGACCGGATCGTTCAGGGCGGCGGAGCCGTATTGACGGAATTCCCGCCCGACATGGCCGCTCGGCCGCATCATTTTCCCATGCGCAATCGGATCGTCGCTGCCCTGGCTGACGCAACGGTCGTCGTCGAGGCAAAGCAACGCAGTGGTGCTTTAATCACTGCACGACTGGCCGACGAGCTGGGCCGCGCCGTGTTCGCGATTCCCGGCGATATCGACCGGCCGACGAGCGTCGGCACGAACGCGCTCATCAAAGACGGCGTCGGCCTCATCACCGGCGCGGCGGATCTCGCGGCGCTCATGCACTGGGAGCCGAAACTGGGTTCGGTCCAAGCCGGCTTGGTGCGATCGGCTTCGCACGAGCAGCCTCATCCGCTGCTCGCCGCGCTGCACGGTCAAGCGTGCGAACCCGACGAGCTCGCGCTGCGCATGAACAGCAGCGCGGCCGAGGTGGCGGCGCAACTGACGCTGCTGGAGATCCAGGGTCTCGTCGAGCGCAAACCCGGCGGCGCGTTTGCGGCGGTGAAAATGCGGCAGCCGTCGAACGCGAGCGCGCGATGAACGTCACCATCGTGGCGGTCGACAAGCTGCGCGAACGATACTTGGACATCGGCTGCGGGATGTACCTCAAGCGGCTTTTGCCGCTCTTACCCGTGCGGGTCGCCGAAATCAAAGCGGCAGACCCGCAGGTCGAGGCGAGAGCGATCTTGCGCAGCGTCGGGCGCGACGCGCAGCTGTGGGCGCTGGCTGCCGACGGCGTTCAACTGTCTTCTACGGACCTCGCGGCGAAGCTGCACAGCGCCGCGCAATCCGGGCGCAACGCGCTCGTCCTCGTCATCGGCGGCGCGCAAGGGCTGCACGCGTCGGTCCTCGAGCGCGCAGATTTCCGCTGGTCGCTGTCGTCGCTGACGCTGCTGCACGAGATGGCGCGCCTCGTCGTGCTCGAGCAGCTGTACCGTGCGATGAAGATCGCTCGCAACGAACCATATCACCGCTAAGCGCCGCGCTCGGTCGCCCAGTGCGTTCGCACGGCTACATTTTTTCGGGAGCGGAAACGCCTAACAAACGCAGCGCAGCGGCCAACACGGTTTTCGCCGCGAGGCACAGGGACAGCCGCGCGCTCGTCAGCGCCTCGTCTTCGCCGAGCACGGCGCAAGCCGTATAAAACGCGTGAAAATCCGTCGCGAGGTTGCGCGCGAATTCGGCCACCCGGTGCGGCGCACGCGCCCTGGCCGCGTCAACGACCGTCCGCGAAAAATCCGCCATACGCCTGGCGAGCGCGATCTCCGCCTCGTGGGTCAGTTGCGGCACATCCGCCCCCCGGCTGGCGCGCTCGAGCGCACTCGCTCTGCCGGTCTCCGCTGCCTTCCGCAATATCGACGCAATCCGGGCGTGCCCGTACTGCACGTAATAGACGGGGTTTTTTGCCGATTGCTCGACGGCCAGCTGCAAGTCGAACGCCATCGGCGACTCGGGCGCGCGCTCGATGAAAAAAAACCTCGCCGCATCGGCGCCGACTTCGTCGACGATCTCGCGCAGCGTCACGAGGTTGCCGGCGCGCTTGCTCATCGCAACCTGCTCGGCGCCGCGTTTCAGCGTCACGTGTTGCACGATCAACACTTCGATGCAGCCCGGCCGACCGAGCGCGGCGGCAATCGCCTCAAGCCGCTTGATGTAGCCGTGATGGTCCGGCCCGAGCACGTCGATGAGGTGCTTCGCGCCGCGCTCGAATTTGTCGCGATGGTAGGCGACGTCCGCCGCTAGGTAGGTGGGGCGACCGTCGCTGCGCCGCAGCACGCGATCCTTGTCGTCGCCGAATTGCGTCGAGCGCAGCCAGACCGCGCCGTCGCGCTCGAACGCCGCCTTCTCGCGAAGCAAGAACTCAATACCCTCGTCGATTTTCCCCGCGCCGTGCAGTGCGCGCTCCGAAGACCAAACGTCAATGTGCACGCGGAACTGCTCCAAGTCCGTGCGCTGCTGCTCGACGATGCGCTCGCGCGCGAACAGGCCGAGCGCGAGACGCCGCTCGGTCGGGCCTACGTTTAGCCAACGATCGCCGTCGCGCGCCTTCAACTCGCGCGCGATGTCCGCCAGGTATTCGCCCGGATAGCCGTCGTCGGGCAGCTGCGTTTCCAGACCGCATAGCGTAGCGTAACGCGCGAAGAGCGAATCGGCCAGCAGATCCAGCTGCGTGCCCGCGTCGTTGACGTAGGTCTCGGTCGTGACCTGGGCGCCCGCGTATCGGAACAGCTGGGCCAGCGTCGCGCCGATCGAACCCGAACGGCCCTGCACGACGACGACCGGACCTGTCGGATTGGCGGAAACGAACTCGAGATTGATCGGTCCCAGCGCTGCGAGCTCCGACGTCGTGCCGTAATCGGCGCCGCGCGCGAGCACATCGCTGACACTCGCCTGCCAAAACTCGGCTCCCATGCGGATATTGATGAAGCCGGGTTTGGCGACCGAGAGCCGGGCGGCGCCGAATGCGCCGCCGTCAACATCAACAACCGCTTGCGCGATCTCGAGCGGATTTCGTCGCCACGCTTTTCCGGCGGCCAGCGCCGCCGCGGTCGAAAAATCGCCGTGCGAGGCATCTCGGGCCGGCACCACGACGACATCCGGCAGGGCCGCCGCATCGCCGCCGAAGCGCGTCGCGGCGGTCGCAAAGCGCCGCGTCAACTCGCGCCGCAGTCCCTCGACGGCGCGCGACGAGCGGTCGCGGTCCGGCATCTAAATCGCGCCGGGCTGCGGCGGCACCGGTTGCGGCGGCGCCGATACGTCCAAAGCGGCCGGCCCCACGCGAATCACCGGTTCGGTCTCTTCCAAACCTAAGACGCGCTCCGGCGAGCTCGCATAGCTCGACGGCTCACCGGTGAGCCACGGCCGCAGCCAAAGATTCCACACCACTTTGATGATGGCGGCGGCCGGTATGGCGAAGATCAACCCCCACAAGCCGAACAGCTCGCCGCCGGCGAACAACGCGAAAATAATCGTCACCGGCGACACGCCGACGCTCTGGCCCATCACCTTCGGGGCAATCGCGTAGTCGGAAACGCGCGTTACGGCGAGGATCGCTACGCCGATTTCCAGAGCCGTGCCCCAGCCCTGCAGCAGGCCCAGCAGCATACCGATGACGATCGCCACCAGCAAGCCGAGGTACGGCACGAGATACAGGAATCCCGTGAGGATGGCGATGAGCAGCGCGTACGGGGCCTGCAGGATCGCGAGCACGAGGAACGTCGCCGCCGCCGTAAACGCGAACAGCAGGCCGTTGCCCACCATGTAGCCGCCAAAGATGCGCGCCGCCTCCTGCGCGAAGGTGCGCGCGGCCGCCTGCGAGCGCGTTGGAAAAAGACCATAGTAAAACGTCCGGATGTCGGCGGCATGCGCCAGCAGGTAATACGAAATGAAGATGCCGCCCAGCCCGATGATCACGGCGTTCGCGATGCCCACGACAAACGTGCCGATGTTCGACAAGACATTTTGTGCGAGCGACGACGCCTCGTTCAGTACTTGATTCTCGATGGCCTGGAACTGCGGCGGGATCAGCTGGGCCTTGAATCGCGATTGGACCCAGGCCTCGACGCCCAGCACGAAGCGGTGAACGTCGTCCGCGTACGTCGCGCTGTTTGCAAACAGCGCTTGCATTTGATTGATGGTGTCGGGAACGACGATCAGCGCCGCGAGGAGCACGAGCGCGAACACGATGACGTAGACGAGTGCGATCGCAGCCAGCCGCGGCATGCGTTTCGAAAGCCGCAAGACGACGGGGTTCACGCCGAACGCGACGAGCGCGCCGAAGACGAACACTTCGACCGTTTTTGGAATCAGCGTGAGCACGTACGCGATGACCGCGAGACCGACCACGATCGCTGTTGATCGGCCGATGCGCCGCCAGTCGATGCCGGCGGCGGCCGGCGCCGAGTCGATCACGAAGACCCGACGCCTGCGCCGACGATTTTCGTCATCAATGTGCGCTCGTCCACGAATCCGCTCGTCGCGTAGAGCGCGCGCGCCGGAGCGTTGTCGTTCGACACCATGAGGCTCAAATGCGGCAGACCGCGGCGGCGCGCCTCTTCCTCTGCGGCGGCGAGCAAGGCGCGCGCGGCACCGCTGCGGCGCGCCGGCGGATCGACCGCCATGTAGGCGATGAAACCTTGCGCCGCTTGCGTAACCTCATCCGGCACGTCGACGAGCAGGATCAGAAATCCGACCCGCTCGCTGCCGCGCTCCGCGACGAGCGTAGTCGACGGTCGTTCGCCGCAAAACTGCAGCAGGCGGCGAAACGATTGGGCGACGACCTGCGAATCGGCCGGCCGGATGCATGAAACGCTGGTTTGGGCGGTTGCCGTGCCGAGCGCTTGGATGAACGGCGCGTCGTCGGGGCGCGCGTGACGCACGCTGAACTCGCTCGGCGGGGGTCCCGGCGGTTCGGTCAGCGAGATCCGACCGGCTCGCGCGGACTTCCGAGTCGCATGGAGAGTTTGTCGCCGCACTCCAAGATGTCGTCGACAAGCGGCTGCACCTGTGCGTCGCCGAGGCGCGACGCCGGTCCGGATACGCTCAAGCTGGCGATGACGTCGCCGCCCCCGCCGCGCACCGGCACCGCGACACACCGCACGCCCTCTTCTTGTTCCTGATCGTCGAGCGCGTAGCCTCGCGCGCGAATCCGCTCGAGCTCTCGGTGGAATTCGGCGGGGTCCGTGATCGTGTGCGGCGTCTGCCGATGCAACCCGTAACGCCGGACGACGTCTTCGGCAACGTCCGGAGATGAATACGCGAGCATGGCCTTGCCGCTGGCCGACGAGTGCGCCGGCACGCGGCTGCCAAGCTGGGTGAACATGCGCAGGATGCGCGACGATTGCGCTTGATCGATGTAGACCACTTCGCCGTCGTCGAGCACGGCGAGATTCGCGCTTTCGCCGCTGCGCTGCACGAGCCGTCGAAGAAACGGCCGCGCCTCCAAGCGCAGAGAAAATCCCAAGCGCATGTCGTTGCCCATCTGCAGCGCGCGAAAGCCGAGCGAATATTTACGGTTGTCGCGGTTTTGCTTCACGTAGCCTCGGCGGATCAGCGTGCCGAGCAACCGGTGTACCGTCGCGAGCGGCAAAGCGACGGCCTGACTGACGTCGACGAGACCGACCTCCGAGCCGACCTCAACGAGCGCCTCGAGGATGTCGAGGGTGCGCTCGACCGATTGGACGCCCGTTCGTTCGCGTCGCGTGTGCTCGATGGTTCCGGCGCCGTTCGATCTACCCATACGGTTGCAAAAAAATCCTAACACCATTGTGGAAACCGTGTCAAGGGCGCATTTTGTGCACAGCCTGCGCGCGCGCAGCGTCGTGCGCGAACACGATTCTCTCATCAATCGGTGGATGTGTATAGAAATACCATACGACGAGCGGCGGCGGATGCAACGGCGAAAGGTTCTGGTCGGCGAGGCGCGCGAATGCGCGAGCGCCCGCGTCATCGAGCCGCGTGTGCGTCGCGGCGAACGCGTCGGCTGCGTGTTCGATACGCCGGGAAACGGCGTTTGCCGCCGGCGCGGTGAGCAGGCCATACACGCTCAGCACGAGCGCCACGAACGCCAGCGCTGCGGGATCGCCGAGCTTTTGAGCGCTGCTTCGCGCGATGGCATAGAGCAGGGTGATGGCGATCAGCGCGTCGATCCACGTCAGCGCAGCACCGATCCACAAGTGGCGGAGTTTGTAGTGCCCGATTTCGTGCGCGAGGACATAGAGCACTTCGTTGGGAGAAAGTTCGCGCAGCAGCGTGTCGCCGATTGCGATCCGTTCGGTTCCGAAGGCGCCGGCGACGTAAGCGTCCGCTTCGTTTGTCTGCCGGCTCATGTCGTATTCGTAGACAACGCGCGCCTTGACGCCCTGCGCGCGCGCTAACGCTAAGATAGAATCGGCGAGCGGCGAACGCGGCATGGGCGTGAACGTGTTGAACAGCGGCGCCACGAACACGGGATAGATCGCGAATGCGAATACGATGAGGGGCAGCGCCACCGCACCGGCCAGCAGGGGCCAGCGGCGCGGCATGCGCTGGGCCGCGAAGACGAACAGCGCTCCCACCAGCCCGGTGACGACGGTCGACAGCGCGAGTCCCACCGCCCAATCGCGCAGCCACCGGCGCGCGGGTTCCGCCGACAATCCGAAGACGTGCGGGAGCGTGTAGCCACCGTACCACGCAAGCGGCAAGGTAACGACCGCGTAGCCGATCAGCGCCAGCGCAATGAAAGCGAATGAAACGCAAACGCGCCAACGGGTGGCGCGCTGCAGCCGGGCCCGCAACAGCGCGGCGGCGCCGGACCTCCAAAAGGCGATGAGCAGCGCCAGCCGGACGGCGGTGTCGACGAGGAACAGGCGCCGCGAGATCGCCGCTAACGAATCCGCCAGCGCTTGGCGCGCCGGCGGATAGATGGCATTGACGAGCTGGCCGAGGTCGGGCGGAAAGGCAACCGTCACAACTTGAGGTTGACCTCGAACGCCGCCTGGAACGGCAGCGTCGTGCCGACGAAGCCCGTATTCGAGTTGTTGAGCCACACCGCGTACGGGAAGCGCAGATCCGCCGGTGCCGTCGCCGGGTTCGTGAAATTGCCGACCGGCGGCAGAATGCTCGACGGCAGCGCAGAGTAGACGCAGATGTGCGGGTAATCCCATGCGTAACCGCGCTGGTGGCAGGTGTCAACCACGTTCGCCATGGTCAGCGTGTACTTCACGCGCGGCGTCGCTTCAAAACCGATCTGCATGTTCGCGGTGATGCGCGACGGCTCGTTGAAATCGCCGAGGTTGTCGAATTTCCCCGTATAGACGTCCGGGATGAAGATGTTGCTGCTGCAGCTCGAGGTGTCGGCCGTATTGGCAGACGTAACCTTCGTGCAAGACGATGGATCGTAGCCCGGCCACACGAGCGGCGAGCCGTACTTCGCGCCCGAGCTGTACACCAGGCTGGGCGTGAAGCTCCATTTGTCGCGCTTATAGTTCAGAATCAACGACACCACGTCGGGCGTCTCGAAGCCGTTGGCCGCCGCAAACGGCACGGGAATGAGATCGTACGTCGTATACCACGCGTTGCGATCGAACAGCGGTGCCGGGGCGGCGTTGAAGTAGGGGTTTCCGATATCGCCGGGTGCGCACGCGCCGAGCGGGTTGCCCGCCGTATCGAAGCACGGCGCCGCCTTTGCCGGCGCCAAGCCGTTGGCCGAGCACTGCGGGGTGGTCTGGCCGGCGCACGCCGAGGTATAACCATTGTACGTTTGGATATACGTGTTGAGGTTGTCGATCACGTTGCGGCCGTTGGCGAAATTTTCGTATTTGATGCGGCTGCGGGTATACGTGTACGAAAGCTTCGCCGCGAATCCATTACGCGAGAAGTCGCCCTGGCTGAGTGCGAACTCCACACCGTCGGACACCTGATGCCCCGCGTTGAAGCTGGCGAACAGGCCGGTCAGTGCGTTCACGATGAGCTGCTGCAGCTGATCCTGCGTGCTGCGATAAAACGGCGTCAGCTTGAACGACACGTCCGTTCCCCGAAAGTGATGCTCCCACGATGCGTCCAGATTGGTCGAGCGGTCCGGCCGCACGTCGTGTTCGGGCGTCGTAAAGCCATACTGCAGGAAATCGGCGCCGAGCAGGACCGGTAAATTTTGCTCGGCGGTATTCCAGGACGCCTCGCGCGTACTGGCAGGCCGCGCGTAGATACCCGCCGATCCGCGGAAGACGTCGTTCGGGCCGCTTTCGAGCGTGAAACCGAAGCGCGGCTGCCACACGGTATGCGAAAACGCGCCGCCGCCGGCCGGATTCGTAAGCTCGACCGGCGTGGTCGTCGCCGGACACGGATTGAGCACTCCGCCCGTAAAGCCGCGGTTCACCGGCATCAGCAGACCGGGACCGAAGCAAAACTCGCGATTGTATGCCGCAAACCAGAAGGCGCGCGCCGGATAGGCGGCGGAAATGTCGGGAAACGCGTCGCGGTAGTTCTCCACGCGCACGCCGATATTGAACGTGAGCTTGTCGTTGGGCTTCCAGTCGTCGTTGAGCGCGGCGGCGGTAAACGTCGGATCGATGCTGTTCAGATTCGCGTGGTAGCCGTTCGAGGTGACGATCCACTGCGCCCCGGCCGTCGCCGCCGCGCCCACCGCGGGATACGGAGTCGGGCCGCCGCCGATGCCCGCGAACTGCCCGCGGTTGGCGGTCGAAAAACACGTGTCGGGGTTGCCCGACGCGTCATAACAGGTGCCGGCCGAGTCGATGAGATTGGTGATGAACGACGTTTGGCCGCTGCTGCTCGTGCAGTCGATCGTGCACGGCGGAAACGCGCCGGTCGTCGTGTAGCGCTCGGAGTGCCCGCGCGAATAGAAGAGCCCCAGCGTGAGCAAGTGCTGATCGGTCAGCTGGTTGGCGTACTGCGCCGTCACGCCGTGCTGATGCATGACGTTTTCGTAGTCGCCGATCTCGGCGCCGAACGGCAGGAACGCCGACAGCGGCCCATCGATGAACCAATCGGAGTATACGCTGTAGCCGAAGACGCGGAAATACGATTTGCTCGAGATGTTGCGCTGGTACTGCAGCTTGTAGATGTAAACGCCGTTGGCGTTCGTGTCGCGCGTCTGCAGCGGCAGCCCCGAACATTCGGGAACGATGAACAAAAAGCACGGCGTGCCGACCGGGCCGACGCCCGCGCCGTGCGGCGGGCTGCTCGGGAAGAAATAGATCCGCTGCGCGGTCGGATCGACGGGCGCGAACACCGCGCCGGTGTAGACGACGCCGTCTTGCCATGGGATCGGCACGCCGCCGTCCACTGCGTTGTAGACGTACGCCGGCCCGCCCAAGTCGCTGATAGAACTGTTGTAGGAGCCCCACAGCTCGCTCGCCAGCGCGAGCAGCTGGACGTCGTCTTTCAGCGTCCCGTCCTTGTGCGGGATCTCGTAGTGGAAATTGCCGATCGATTCGCGATCGCGAGTGTTGTCAAAAGCGTACGACTGGCCCGGCGCCGCGACGAACGTGGCGGCCGGTCCACCGTCGAAGATGCCCGACGCCGTGCCGCAGCAGGCCAGCGGGTAGAAGTAGCCGGGCGCGCCCGCCCCGTTGCTTTGATCGATGTAGCGGTAGCGCGAATCGTCGAGCACGGTCCCTGCATAGTACGTGAAGCGCTGATCGGGGGTACCGCCGCCGACTTCGAATGACGCCTTGTTGTAAAAGGTCGGCGTACCGATGGCAAGCGTTAGATCTGCGTAGCCGGGAAACGTGCCTCGTTTAATGACCTGATTCACATAGCCGGAGATCGCCGATGCGTCCGATGTGGCAAGCGTGCCGCCGGTATAGACCTGCAGCTCCTGCTGGCCGAGCGTGGAGAGAAAGGTCATCGGGGCGTTGTCGTACGACCGGTTGACGGGGATGCCGTCGAATTCCCAGCCCACTTGATCCTGATCCCCACCGCGAATGTAGACCGTCTGGTACCAGCCCTGCTGCGCTTGCGGCATGTTGACGCCGGGCACGGCGACCATCGCGCTGTACGCGGAGTTCAAATTGCCCGGGCCGCCGAGCGCGTTGGCCGCCGCTTGCGCACCCGCGTCGATCGAGTAGATGTCGCTCGTCGTGCCCGGCTTTACCAGATTCGCGGACTCTCGAACGAGGATCTTGCCGAGCGTGGCGATGGACTTCGCCATGCCGATGGAGACGGTGAGGTTCTGATCGGCGAGCACCGTGACGCCGCGTTGGGTGGTCGTATCGTAGCCGTCCTTGACGGCCGTGATCGTATATGTGTCCGGCGCCAGCGACAAAAACGAATAGGCGCCGTTCGCATCCGTCACGGTCGATTCGCTTTGCGAAAACGAAGTCGCCGTGATCTTAGCGCCGGCGATCGGCGCCTGGCTGGCGGAGTCGACTGCCCGGCCGCTCACCGAGCCGGTTGTGCCGGCGAGCGAAGCGTGCATTGATAACGCCATAGCAAAAATGGCCGCGGCCAGAACGGTGAGAACGCTGCGAACGGCGTATTGCATGAAGAGGCCCTCCCCCGAGTCGAGGCCCGGTATTCTTAGCGCATCACTCACTGTCCTAGCGCCGCACCGCCAGAGTGCCGGAGGTTCGTCCGTGAAGAGCTACATCGAATACGTGACCTTCAATACAAAGCAGCGCTGCGAGATCATCGACATGACCGCCGAGGTCGAGCGGGTGCGGGAAAAATCCGGTATCGATGACGGATTCATGCTGGTGAGCGCCATGCACATCACCGCCAGCGTCTTCGTCAACGATCACGAGTCAGGACTCTGGTCCGACATCATGACGTGGCTGGAGGCGCTCGCGCCGCGCAAACCCGATTATCGCCACCATCAGACCGGCGAAGATAATGCCGACGCGCATCTCAAGCGCATGCTGCTCGGCCACCAAGTGTTCGTCCCCATCACGGGCGGCAAGCTCGATCTCGGCCCTTGGGAGCGCATTCACTACGGCGAGTTCGACGGCTGCCGTCCCAAGCGCGTGATGCTCAAAGCAATGGGCGTGTAGCCGGGCACGCTAGCGCACGGGCTTCAGCTTCGCGGCGGAGAGTTCGGCGTTGAGCTTGGCGATGTCGGTGTTCACGAAGGCCGAGTAGGCGCTCATGACGCGATCAAAGATCCCGCGAACTTCGGCCGCTTGCTCTTCGTCCGGCGCGAACGGCGGTTGAAACGAGCCGCCGATCTGACCGATGACGCCCTGCAGCCGCTCTCGCAGCTTGTCGGGCGCAGTGAACGTGAAAGCGTCTTCAAAGTTCTGCGGGTTCGACGAAAGCTCCGATTCGATCCCTTGCCCGCGATCCAGCGCGGCGCCGACATCCTTCGCCAGGGCCGCGTTGCCGCCGGCCGCTTTCTCGCGATCGCCGAGTTGCTTGCGCAACGCATCCAGATGGTTCAGCGCCTCGTCGATGCGTCCGAGCTCGCCGTACAACTCTGCCAGAAAGTTGTGGCGCTGGATGACCTGGGCTTGCGTCCAGCCTTCCCGCGGATCCGGGGCGACCTTGACGCGGCGGGTCAGCGTGCGGCCGCCGAGATGCAGCCGCACGGTGTACGTGCCGGGTACCGCTTCCACGCCGGTGTCGGGTCCGCGGTTCCACTTGGGAGCAGCGGTCCATTTGGCCGGGCCGTCTTCAGCCAGGTCCCATGCAAACCGGTTGATGCCGGCAAAGTTCGTGATGTAGGGTTTCCGCGCGCCGTTTACTTCGTGAGTGCCCGCGATGTGCCTCACGACGCGGCCGCCCGCAGCCACGATATCGGCGCTCGGCGCGTTTTTCGACTTCGACGACTGGTAGAAGGTGATCAAGGCGCCGTAATCGGGATTGTCGCCCGAGAAATAATTGGCCTGCGCCGCCCCGCCGTTCTGCGTCTGCTCGGGTGATTGCTGAAACCAGCGGAACGCGGTGCGCGGCGGGAACAGATATTCCCCCGCCGACCGCGCCGCTTCGAGTTGCTGGAGCGGCGTCAGATCGTCCAAAATCCAGAGACTGCGTCCGTGCGTCGCCACGAGCAGGTCGTTCGCATCGGGTTGAATGCGGAGGTCGTGCACCGATGTCGTCGGCAGGTTGAGTTGAAAGCTCTGCCAGCTTTTCCCGCGGTCGAAGCTGATCCACAAGCCGTCCTCGAGTCCGGCGTAGAGCACGTCCGCATTGTGCGGGTCTTGCCGGACGGTGCGCGCGAATTCCGTGCTCGGCAGGTTCGCGGAAATCGAGCGCCAGGTTGCGCCGAAATCGTTCGTCTCGAAGATGTACGGCGCCCGATCGCCGGACAGGTGGCGGTCGACCACCGCGAACGCTGTCGCGGCGTCGAAGGGCGACGGCTCGACCGCTTCGACGTTGCCGAAGGGCGCGATGCCCTTCATCGTCACGTTGCTCCAGTGCGCCCCGCCGTCTTTGGTCAGCTGAACGAGGCCATCGTCGGTGCCCACCCAGATCACGCCGGCTTGCACCGGCGACGGCGCGATGTCCAAAATAGCGTCGGTGAATTCGGCGCCCGATACGTCCAGGGTGATCGGTCCGCCACTGACCTGCTGGTGCAGCTTGTCGTTCAGCGTGAGATCCGGGCTGATGACCCGCCAGTGCCGTCCGCGATCGGTCGATTCAAAAACGACGTTGCCTCCAAAGTACGCGATGTGGCCGTCTTGCGGCGAAAACGCGATCGGCGAATCCCAGTCGAAGCGATAGGGCAGGCCGGCGAGCGGAATGCCGTTCGTGTCTCGCGGATACGGCGACACGTCGACGATTTCTTGAGAGCGCCGGTCGTAGATGCCGAGCACGCCGTTTTCGTAATCGCTCCAAATATAGTTCGAATCGATTGGATCCGGCCACACCCATACGCCGTCGCCGCCTTGCACCGCGTACCAGTCGCGCGCGAGGATGCCCATCGGATCCAAGCTGTTTGACGGGCCGCAAAACGTTTGATTGTCCTGCAGCCCCCCGCAAATCGTATACGGGTTGCGCCGATCGTATCCCAGGTGGTAAAACTGCCCGAGGGCGATATTGTTGTCCCACGCCCAGACTTTTCCGCCGTCGATGGAATGTGCGACGCCGCCGTCGTTGCCGTCGATGATCCTGCGGCCGTCTGACGCCCACCACAACACGTGATGATCGCCGTGGACCGCGCCGCGAACTTCCTTCCAGGTCTTGCCGGCGTCTTTGCTCTCCGCCATCACGACCGACTGCGCGAGCAGATGGTTTTCGTTCGTCGGATCTACGTACAGATGGCTGAAATAAAACGGGCGATTGTCGATGATCGTGTTCCCGGTGACGAAATGCCACGAGTCGCCGCCGTTGTCGGAGCGCCACAGCAGGCCGCTCTTCGATTGGATGAGCGCATAGACGCGGCGCGGATTGTTCGGCGCGACCGCGACGCCGATGCGGCCCATCAGACCGGCCGGCAGGCCGCGGCCCGTCAGCTTTTGCCAGCTCGCGCCTTCGTCGGTAGACCGGTACAGGCCGTCGTCGGGTCCGCCGCTCGTCAAGTTCCAAGGGTCGCGCCGGAACTGCCAAATGCCCGCGAACACGACTCGCGGGTTCTTTGGGCTGAAATCCATATCGGACGCGCCGCTGCCGGGGCCCACATACAGCGTCTTGGCCCAGGTTTTGCCGCCGTCGGTCGTGCGGAACACGCCGCGCTGCTCGTTGTCGGCGTAGGCGTCGCCGAGCGCCGCGACCAGCACGACATTCGGGTTTTTCGGATCGATGAGAATGCGGGAAATCATCGCGCTGCCGTCGAGTCCGCGGTGCGTGAAACCGTTGCCGCCGTTCGTGGACGCCCAAACACCGTCGCCCGTCATGTCATCGTTGCGGGGGTTCGCTTCGCCGGTTCCCACCCACACGATGTTCTTGTTGCTCGCCGCGATCGCGAGCGCCCCGATCGCCGCTACCGGCTTGTGCGCGAACACCGGATCCCAGGTGATGCCGCCGTTTTCCGTTTTCCATACGCCGCCGCCGGAACCGCCGATGTAGTAGAGGAACGGGTCGGCGTCGGTGCCGGCGACCGCCGGCACGCGGCCGCCGGAGACCGCGGGACCGATGCCGCGAAACTTCAAATGAGCGAAGGGACTGGTTTCGGCCGCTCGGAGCGTGCCCGGCAGCGAAGCAATCGCGATAAACGCAACGAGAAGAGCAGCGCGATACATCGAGGCCACCTTTCGCGGACAAGGTGACTGTACCGCTTGACGCCGCGCAAGTTCCTCCTGCGGACGACGTGCCGCCGCCCGATCCGCTGCAGCCGAATTCGCTCGTGTAGGCGCTGGTCGACGTCACGCCGCCGATGGCCATGAAGTTCGGGCTGTCGGACGGCGACGATATCGCCGGCGGATTGTTGCCGGCGCCGCACTCGTCGCTTCCCGAATCGCCGCTGGATGCCGAGAAGGTTATGCCCTTCGCAGTATGACAAAAAAATTTATGCTGCGGGACGAAATAAAAATCGCGGCGCTTTCCGCCGCGATTCGTTTGCTTGTGGCGGTCGTCGTTAAACGACCGGCGTCGTACCGCGCTTGCTAGCCCTTGACCGCCTTGAGGACGTGGCCGTGCGAGTTGAGCACGTAGATCTTGTCGGCGTGCCGTAGCCCCAAGCTTTGGGACCAATGGATGTCCACATC
>Ga0207416_1000951_pt1 | contig 42923 bp, 37 predicted proteins | sample PaiPotPPM11metaG_FD_184107 | JGI IMG/M metagenome (GOLD analysis project Ga0207416, IMG submission 184107) | Iron sulfur acid spring bacterial and archeal communities from Banff, Canada, to study Microbial Dark Matter (Phase II) - Paint Pots PPM... ...
TTAGAGCGTTTTCCGAAAAGGTTGAATCGGGGGATTCCCATGTAGGAGCGAATATGATTCAAGCTTTGCACTGGGAAGGAGGCCAGCATGCATGGCGAAGCCGTATTCGAACGATTTGCGCGCACGCGTGGTTGCGGCAGTCGAGGAGGGTGCGACGCGGGAGGAAGCTGCCGAGCGACATGATGTGAGCCTGAGTTCGGTCGGCCGGTTCCTGCGGCTGGAACGCGAAACCGGCAGCGTCAGTCCGGCGAAATTCGGCGGCTACAAATCGTATGCTCTGGCGGCGCATGAGCAGCGGGTCAGGCAGTTGGTGGCACAGCAGCCGGATATCACGCTGGCGGAACTCAAAGCCGAATTGGCGAAGCGGAAAGTCGCGATCGGCCAAACGTCGATCTTCCGATTTCTGCGTCATTTGAAGTTGACCTTTAAAAAAAAGCCTGCACGCCGCCGAACAGGATCGGCCGGACGTCGCCGCCGCGCGCAACGCCTTGCGAAGACGGCAACCAAGGCTTGATCCAAAACGGCTGGTCTTCATCGATGAAACCAGCGTCGCGACCAACATCACCCGCCTCCGGGGCCGCGCGCCGCAAGGCCAGCGCTTGGTCCAGAAGGTGCTGCACGGCAACTGGAAAACCTTCACATTCATCGCCGCCCTGCGCCACCACCGTGTGACCGCGCCCTTCGTGCTCGAAGGCGCAATGAACGGCGAGACGTTTCGGGCCTATGTCGAACAGTTTCTCGCTCCGACTCTGAAAAGAGATGACATCGTATTCATGGACAATGTCCCCGTTCACAAGGTCGCCGGCGTGCAACAAGCCATCGAACGCCGCGGCGCAATTCTTGTCTACCTTCCCGCATACAGTCCCGATTTCAATCCGATCGAGCAGGTGTTCGCCAAGCTCAAAGCCATCCTCCGCAAGATCGCAGCCTATACCCTCAAGGGCGCCGCCTACTCCATCAACAGCCTGTGCAAGACCATCGCATCTTGTCTCAACCAAATCTCTCGTGCTGAATACGCCGCATACCTCGCAAATTCAGGATATGGTCAACCTAAACGGAAAGTGCTCTAAGACCCGCGCAATCATTTCCTTGGCCCGGTTCGGGTCGTAAAAGAAGTTTCGGAGCCGCTGTTCGTCGGTACTGAGAAATGGATCGATTTGCTCGACACCGGGAACGTACAGGCCGGCCGATCCCGCAAGCGTCAGCGAGGCCAGCCCCCGCGTTGAGCGCACCGCGAGTTCCGCGGCGATCCAACCGCCGAGCGAGTTGCCGACAAGGTGCGCGTCCTGAAGCTTCAGCTCGTCGAGGAGGTCGAGATAGAAATACGCGAGATCGTGGATGGTATCGAGCCAATCCGGCGTGTCCGACTCGCCGAAGCCGGGATGTTCCGGCGCGATCACGTCGAAATTTTTCGTCAACCTTTGCAGGAACGGCAACCAGTTCGCGCCGCTTGCGCCATGCAGATAGATGAGGGGATCGCCGGCGCCGCCGCGCATCAGCCGGATGCGGCAGCCCCTGACCGCGACCACCGACGTCGAATAGTCCGCCGCCATGCCCTAAGCTTGGTGGTTCGTCCGCCCAGCGTCAAGGACCCAGGCGGCGCCGTCAGTATTCGCAAGACCTTAGGCGATTCGCCAAATGGCATGCGATTATTGGATGCCCGCCTTCGCGCAAAGGCGCTAAAATAGCTGCGTTTCCCGGGCGCAGTGCAGCACGTAGCGCAAGCGAAGTGATGCACTGCAGAACCGGGATCGTTACAAACTCCGAGTTCGCGACGATCCCGGATCAGCGGCGCACCGCTTCGCGCTGCACCGCATCCGGGAAACACGGCTTATGTTAGCGCCGATGCGCCTTCGCGGGCATGACAAGTTAAAATCAAAAGAGGAAATACCGCTGCGCCATCGGCAGAATTGCCGCTGGTGCGCAGGTAAGGAGCTCCCCGTCGGCGCGGACTTCATAGGTTTCCGGATCGACCTCGATGTTGGGCGTGGCGTTGTTGTGAATCATGCTTTTTTTGGAAATTTTTTCCCGCGTATTTTTCACTGCGAAAAGCTCCTTCGCAATGCCGAGCTTTTTGCGTAAGTCCGCATTGACCGCCGCTTTCGAGGCGAACACGACTGACGAAGCGGTGCGCGCCCGGCCGAAGGCGCCGAACATCGGCCGGTAATGCACCGGCTGCGGCGTGGGAATCGAAGCATTGGGATCGCCCATCGGCGCGGCGACGATCGAGCCGCCCTTGACGATGCAATCGGGCTTTACGCCGAAGAACGCCGGCGACCACAGCACCAGATCGGCAAGCTTGCCCTTCTCCACCGAGCCGATGAGTTTCGATACTCCGTGCGCGATGGCGGGATTGATCGTGTATTTCGCCAGGTAGCGTTTGATTCGCACGTTGTCGTTGTCGCCCTTCTCCTGCGGCAGACGCCCGCGCTGTTTCTTCATCTTGTCGGCGGTCTGCCAGGTGCGGATGATCACTTCGCCTACGCGGCCCATGGCCTGGCTATCCGACGACATCATCGAGAGCGCGCCGATGTCGTGCAGAATGTCCTCGGCCGCGATCGTCTCCTTGCGGATGCGGCTTTCGGCGAAAGCCAGATCCTCGGCGATCGACGGATCGAGGTGGTGACACACCATGAGCATATCGAGGTGCTCGTCGATGGTGTTCTTCGTGTAAGGCCGCGTCGGATTGGTCGACGAGGGCAGCACGTTCGGCAGCCCCGCAACCTTGATGATGTCGGGCGCGTGACCGCCGCCGGCGCCTTCGGTGTGAAAGGCGTGAATGGTGCGACCCTTGAAGGCCTTGATCGTGTCCTCGACGAAGCCGGATTCGTTGAGCGTGTCGGTGTGGATCATCACCTGCACATCGTAATCGTCCGCGACCGCGAGGCAGCAATCGATCGCCGCCGGCGTCGTGCCCCAGTCTTCGTGCAGCTTGAGCGCGCAGGCGCCGGCCTTGATCATTTCCTCAAGCGCCGCCGGACGCGAGGCGTTGCCCTTGCCGGCAAAACCGAGATTGACTGGAAAAGCGTCCGCCGCCTGGATCATGCGGCCGAGATGAAACGGGCCGGGCGTGCAGGTTGTGGCGAACGTGCCATGCGCCGGCCCGGTGCCGCCGCCGAGCATCGAGGTGACGCCCGACATCAACGCTTCCTCGACCTGTCGCGGGCAGATGAAATGGATGTGGGTGTCGAAGCCGCCGGCGGTCAGGATTTTCCCTTCGCCGGCGATCACTTCGGTGCCCGGACCGATGACGACTGTGACGTTGGGCTGGATATCCGGATTGCCGGCCTTGCCGATGGCGAAAATTTTTCCGTCCTTGATGCCGACATCCGCCTTCACGATGCCCCAGTGATCGACAATGAGCGCATTGGTGATGACGGTATCGACCGCGCCCTGCCGGTTGCTGAGTTGGCTCTGCCCCATGCCGTCACGGATCACCTTGCCGCCGCCGAATTTCACCTCTTCGCCGTAGGTGCAAAAATCTTTTTCCACCTCGACGATCAGATCGGTGTCGGCAAGCCGCACGCGGTCGCCCTTTGTCGGCCCGAACATGTCGGCGTAAACGGAGCGGCTCATTTTTGCGGGCATGACATCTCCGTGTGTGAAAAATCCCCAGAGTTATCCCCAAACTAATCGCCCGTCTGCGAACGCACGCTTTAACTTGCGACTCCGAAGCGCCGCGCTATCCTCATTGCCAGATCGCTCGCGTTTGGCTCTGCCGGATGCGAGCGATCGCCAAGGTCGGATTGGCCTAAGTGCGCAAGCCGCTACCAGCGTCGCACCAAAGGCGGATTTGATCCTGGTTCCCAGCAGCGGGTAGCAGCGCTGAGAACGTGACGGGCGGGCCTGCGCAGCTCGCCCGTCATGATTTTTTAGAGCCTCCCCATGATCTCCTGCCGGAATCCGTAAACGGTGCGTTTGCCGGCGAGCGCGACCAGCGCCACCTCGCGCGTCTGCCCGGGCTCGAAGCGCACCGCCGTGCCGGCCGCGATGTCGAGCCGCATGCCGCGCGCTTTCTTGCGGTCGAATTTCAGCGCCGGATTGGTTTCGTAGAAGTGATAATGCGAGCCGACCTGGATCGGCCGGTCGCCGCTATTGGCGACCGAGAGCGTGACGGTCTTGCGGCCCTTGTTGAGTTCGATCTCGCCACTCTGGATGAAAAATTCGCCGGGGATCATGGATTTTTACCTCGCGTTTCCCGGATGCGGTGCAGTGTGAAGCGGTGCACCGCTGATCCGGGATCGTCCGAAACTGGGTGTTCGTAAAGGTCCCGGGTCCGCAGCGCACCACTTCGCCATAGCGCGCCGAAGACGAGCGCAAACGCGCTTTTGTCGTGCTGCGCTGCGCCCGGGAAACGTATCGGTATATCTCATCGTATCGGCTCATGCACCGTGACAAGCTTCGTGCCGTCCGGGAATGTCGCCTCGACCTGGATGTCGTGGATCATTTCGGCGATGCCAACCATCACCTGCGCGCGCGTCAGCACGTGGGCGCCTTGCTCCATCAGTTCGGCGACGCTGCGGCCGTCGCGCGCGCCTTCGAGGATGAAATCGGAGATGAGCGCGATTGCTTCCGGATGATTGAGCTTGACGCCGCGCTCGAGGCGCCGACGCGCCACTATCGCTGCCATGGCGATCAACAGCTTGTCTTTTTCGCGCGGAGTGAGCTGCATGGCTGCGCTTTCAGTTCAACCACAGCCGCGGCAGCGGTCCGGCGGCCCACGTCGTCAACACCGCGATAAGATCGCGGCGCAGCGCCGCACCGTCGGGCGTGATCAGGCGCGCGACCGCAATTCCATTCCACGCCGACACGCCGACTTCGCCGACAAAACTCTGCTGCATGGCGCGGATTGCCGCAACCGCTTCCTCGTCGCCGGGGAATTTGAGCACGCTTGCGACCGCCGCGCCTTCCGCAGCAACCGCAGCCTCCACCAGCCGCTGCGCGATCGCGCCGTCGAGCCGGATTGTCTCGGCAAAGACCAGCGCGCCGCCGACACGCACGCGCCAGCGGTCGAACAAATGTCCGTAATTCACCGTCTCGCCCATGGCGGAGCGGCCGAACACAACTGCTTCGACCAGCAGTAGGCTGGCGTTGTCGGCGAGCTCGACATCGATCGTGCGATTGAGCCGCACCCGATCGAACAGGATCGTTTCCTGCGGCAGCCACGCGAGCGCGCCGCCGGAGCCAACGGCAAGCTGCACGCCGATTCCCGTATCGGGGCCAAGCGAGCGATAGATTTTCTCGGCAGCGGCTGTCGTGACGGCGAGCCGCGCGCCGGCACCAACCTTGATGTCGATATCGAAGCGGTCGCCCCCTGTCATCCCGCCGCCGGTATTGACGATCACGGCATCGAGTTGGGCCGCGTCATGGCCGTTCGGGAAGCGCACCCGCAGCGAGCCTGCTTCGTGCACGCGCGTGCGCCGGCTGCCGCGAGAAGTGGCTGCGATAGAAAGCGCAATGCGTCCGATCGCGCGATTGGCGGCGAAAATTTCTGCTCGCGGCGGGGCATCCACGCTCGTTGCGTTGGTCATCAAATCGCCATCGCGCGCCGCAGCGCGCCTTCGTCGAGATCGTCGCGGTTGCACGAATAAACAATGGCGCCGCGTTCCATTACGGCAAAATGGTCGCCGAGTTCGCGGGCGAAGTCGAGATATTGCTCGACCAGGACTATGGCGATTTTGCCGAGCGAGCGAAGGTAGGCGATGGCGCGCCCGATATCCTTGATGATCGAGGGCTGAATGCCCTCGGTCGGCTCGTCGAGCAAAAGCAATCGCGGCCGCATCACCAGCGCGCGGCCGATGGCGAGCTGCTGCTGCTGGCCGCCGGACAGATCGCCGCCGCGCCGGCGCAACATGTCCTTGAGCACCGGAAAGAGCGAAAACACGTCGTCGGGCAGGCTGCGTTCGCTGTGCGGCAGCGGTGCGAAACCGGTCTTCAAATTCTCCTCGACCGTGAGCAGCGGAAAGATTTCGCGGCCTTGCGGCACGTAAGAAATTCCGCGCCGGGCGCGTTCCGGCGGGCGCAGCGCCGTGATGTCGCCGCCTTCCCAGACGATCGTGCCGCGGGTCACCTGATGCTGGCCGGCGAGCGCGTCAAGCAGGCTGGTCTTGCCGACGCCGTTCCTGCCGAGCACGCAGGTCACTTTGCCGGGTTCGGCCTTGAGCGACACCGCGCGCAGCGCCTGCGCGGCGCCGTAGTGCAGATCGATGGCGTTTACCTCCAGCATCGTAGTTCACTCAGCACGTCATTCCCGGCACCGAGCGAAGCGAGGCAGCCCGGAATGACGTTGCTTGATCCAATACACATCCTATCTTCCCAAATATACCTCGACCACCCGCTCGTTGGCGGAAACCTGATCGATCGAGCCCTCGGCAAGGACGGAGCCTTCGTGCAGACAAGTGACCTTGACGCCGAGGTCGCGCACGAACGCCATGTCGTGCTCGACCACGATGACGGTATGTTCGCGGTTGATCTCTTTGAGCAATTCCGCCGTCTGCCGCGTCTCCGCATCGGTCATGCCGGCGACCGGCTCGTCGACCAAAAGGAGTTTGGGGTCCTGCGCCAGCAGCATGCCGATTTCGAGCCATTGCTTCTGCCCGTGCGACAGGCTGCCGGCGAGGTGATCGCGCACCGCCGAGAGGCGAACGATTTTCAGGATTTCGGCGACGCTGCGGTCTTCGCTCGCAGTCTCTCTCCACAACAGCGTCGCGCGCGCGCGGCGGTCGGCCTTGAACGCGAGCTCGATATTGTCGAACACGGTGTGGCTGTCGAAGACCGTCGGCTTCTGGAATTTTCGGCCGATGCCGAGCAAGGCGATCTCGGTTTCGTCGAGGCGCGCCAGATCGTGCAGCTTATCGAAGATGACGGCGCCCTTGTCCGGCCTGGTCTTGCCCGTGACGACATCCATCATGGTCGTTTTGCCGGCGCCGTTCGGACCGATGACGGCGCGCATCTCACCAGGTTCGACGGCGAAGGAAAGATTATTGAGCGCCCTGAAGCCGTCGAACGACACCGTCACGCCCTCGATGTAAAGAAGGGTGCGCTGGAAAGCTTCCATCGCCTCCTTTTCTGCTTTTTCCAGTCGGTCTTGACGTTTCATCGGCCGATCCTCATTCCGCGGCAAGCGGCTCGGTGACGCCTGCTTCGGCGGCGGCAGAGGCCCGATCGCGGCACAGCGCCGTCCAGTGATGGAGGCTGCCCACGATGCCGCGCGGCAACAACAGCGTCACGGCGATGAACAGACCACCCAGCATGTACAGCCAGTAGGGCGCGAGGAGTCCCGAGGTGAAGTAGGTTTTGGCGTAGTTGACGAGAACCGCGCCGATCACCGCGCCGGTGAGCGTTCCGCGTCCGCCGACTGCAACCCAGATCACCGCCTCGATGGAATTGCCGGGCGCGAACTCGCTCGGATTGATGATGCCGACCTGCGGCACGTAAAGGGCGCCGGCGACGCCGGCAATGCAGGCCGACAGCGTGAACACGAAGAGCTTGTAGGATTCCACCCGATAGCCGAGGAAGCGCGTGCGCGCTTCGGCATCGCGGATCGCCACCAGCACCTTGCCGAATTTCGCGGTGACGACGGCGCGGCAGACCACAAAACCGATCATCAGCGCCACGCAGGTGATAGAGAACAAGGCCGCGCGCGTCGTCTCCGCCTGCACGTCGAAGCCGAGGATGTCCTTGAAATCGGTCAACCCATTGTTGCCGCCGAAGCCGAAATTGTTGCGGAAAAATCCGAGCATCAAAGCGTAGGTGAGCGCCTGCGTGATGATCGACAGATAGACGCCGGTGACGCGGCTCCTAAACGCAAACCAGCCGAAGACGAAGGCCAGCACGCCCGGAACCAGCACGACCATCAGCGCGGCATAAGAAAAATGCTGGAAGCCGTACCAAGAGACCGGCAGCTCCTTCCAGTTCAGGAACACCATGAAATCCGGCAGGATCGGATTGGCGTAGACGCCGCGCGTGCCGATCTGCCGCATCAGATACATGCCCATGGCGTAGCCGCCCAGCGCAAAGAACGCGCCGTGGCCGAGCGAGAGAATGCCGCAAAATCCCCAGATCAGATCGATCGATAGCGCGAGCAGCGCATAGCAGGCGTATTTTCCGAACAGCGCCACCAGGTAGGCCGACAGGTGAAAAGCCGATGCGGCGGGAACAGCCAGATTGAGAATCGGTACCGCGACCGCGATCGCCGCCGTGGCGGCGAGAAAAAGCGTCGCGCCGCGGTCGAGCGAACGGATCAGCACGTGCGGTCCCGCGCGCATCACGCCTCGACGGCCCGGCCCTTGAGAGCGAACAGACCCCGCGGACGCTTCTGGATGAACAGAATGATGAGGACGAGGATGGTGATCTTGCCGAGCACCGCGCCGGCGTACGGTTCGAGGAATTTGTTGGCGACACCGAGCAGGAAGGAACCGACGAAGGTGCCCCACAGATTGCCGACGCCGCCGAACACCACGACCATAAAGCTGTCGATGATGTAGCCCTGGCCGAGATTGGGGCTGACGTTATCGATCTGCGACAACGCCACGCCGGCCATGCCGGCGATGCCGGAGCCCAGCCCGAAGGTCAGCGCGTCGATGCGGCTGGTGCGGATACCCATCGATGCCGCCATGTCGCGGTTCTGGGTGACGGCGCGCATTTCCAGCCCGAGCCGCGTAAAACGCAAAAGGCCGATCAGCGCGACGAACACTGCGAGCGCAAAACAGATGATCCACAGCCGATTGTAGGTGATGGTGATGCCGCCGAGATCGAACGCGCTGCTCATGAAAGACGGATTGCTGACCTCGCGGTTCGTCGGCCCGAAAACCGTGCGCACCGCCTGTTGCAGCACCAGCGACAGGCCCCAGGTCGCCAGCAGCGTCTCCAGCGGCCGGCCGTAGAGAAAGCGGATGATGCTGCGCTCGATCAGGATGCCGACGAAGCCGGAGAACAGGAATGCGAGCGGAATCGAAATGGCGAGCGAATAATCCAACAACGCCGGATCGCTGCTGCGGATAACGTCCTGCACGACGTAGGTCACGTAGGCGCCGAGCATGACCATTTCGCCATGCGCCATGTTGATCACGCCCATGACGCCGAACGTAATCGCGAGCCCAATTGCGGCGAGTAGCAACACCGAACCGAGTGAAATCCCGTACCAGGCGTTCTGCACGGCATCCCATTCAGCGAGCCGCGTCTGGATCGCGTGGATCGCGTCGGTTGCGGTGCGTGCAACCGGCGGCGATTCGCGCCCGGGAATGTCGGCAAGGAGCGCGAGCGCATCCTGGTCGCCGCGGTCGCGGATCACGGCGATAGCAGCAAGCTTTTGCGCATCGGTGATGCCGGGCATGTTGAGCACGATGGCGGCGCGCGCCTGCTCGAGCGCACGCTTGACGCTGCTGTTGGTTTCCCGCGCGATCGCTTTTTCCAGCGTCGGCAGCGCGCTGGCCTCGTGCGACTTGAACACGGCCTGCGCGGCCGCATAGCGCGTGTCTGAATTGCTGGAGAGGAGCGTGAGGGCGCCGAGCGCGGCGTCGATGGTTCCGCGCAGCCGATTGTTGATGCGGACATTGTCGAGATCGGCGGGCGGTGCGCCGGTTACCGGCTGGCCGCTGGCGGCTTCGAAGAGCTTTCCGGAATCGTCCTGGATGTAGACCGTCTTGCGCGCGGCGCTGAACATGAGCTGATTGTTCTGCAGCGCGCGCAGGATGGTCTCGGCCCGCGGACTGCCGCTGGCGGCGACTTCGTTGATGCCGGTGTCAGTCTGATCGAAATCGTCGGCCGTGAAAGAGGTGAGCGCCTCATTGAGAGTCGCGGCGTGCGCAGCCGTGTAGCCGAGGCAAAAGCCGAAGGCCAATAGCAAAACGGCGAGATACGCGCGGCCGAAACGCATTGCGAAATTCCCGGGCTTGATGCGTGAAGGCGGTGCAGCCGCCTTCACGCCATTCCACAGCTATGCGGTTGCCGTCGCGCTCACGACCCGCCGCACTTCTTGGTCACAGTGTTGTAGTTGCCGCAATTGAGCGTGACCCAATCGGCGACGAGATCCTTCGATCCCGGCAGATAGGGCGACCAGGCGTCGCCCGGCACCAGGCCCTTGGTCTTCCACACCACGTCGAACTGGCCATCGCCGCGGATTTCGCCGATGAACACAGGCTTGGTGATGTAGTGATTGGGCAGCATCGTAGACACGCCGCCGGTGAGGTTTGCCTGTTTGATTCCGGGCAAAGCCGCAATCACCTTGTCGGGATCGGTGGTGCCGGCCTTTTGCACGGCCTTCACCCACATGTTGAAGCCGATGTAGTGGGCCTCCATCGGATCGTTGGTTACGCGCTTCGAATTATGAGTGAACGCGTGCCATTCCTTGATGAAGGCCTCGTTCGCCGGCGTCTTGATCGATTCGAAATAATTCCAGGCGGCGAGGTGACCGACCAGCGGCTTGGTGTCGAGACCTGCCAATTCCTCTTCGCCGACCGAGAACGCCACCACCGGAATGTTGGTCGCCTTGATGCCCTGGTTACCGAGCTCCTTGTAGAACGGCACATTGGCGTCGCCGTTGATGGTCGACACCACGGCCGTCTTCTTGCCCGCCGAGCCGAACGCCTTGATCCTCGAGACCTCGGTCTGCCAGTCGGAGAAACCGAACGGCGTGTAGTTGATCATGATGTCCTCGTCCTTCACCCCTTTGAGCTTGAGGTAGGCTTCGAGGATTTTGTTGGTGGTGCGCGGGTAGACGTAGTCGGTGCCTTCCAGCACCCAGCGCTTCACCGAGCCGCCATCCTTGCTCATCAGATAGTCGACGGCAGGAATCGCCTGCTGATTCGGCGCGGCGCCGGTATAGAAGACGTTGCGCTCGCCCTCTTCGCCCTCGAATTGGACGGGGTAGAACAGGATGTTGTTGAGCTCCTTGAACACCGGCAGCACCGATTTGCGCGACACTGAGGTCCAGCAGCCGAACACGGCGGCGACCTTGTCCTTACTGATCAACTCGCGGGCCTTTTCCGCAAACAGCGGCCAGTTGGACGCCGGATCGACCACGACGGGCTCAAGCTTCTTGCCGAGCAGCCCACCCTTCTTGTTCTGCTCGTCGATGAGCATGAGCATTACGTCCTTCAGTGTGGTCTCGCTGATGGCCATGGTGCCCGAGAGCGAATGCAGAATGCCGACTTTGATGGTGTCTTCGGCTTTGACACGTCCCGCGGTCAACATCGCCGCGGTGAATCCTGCCGCGCTGGCGAGCCAACGGCGGCGCGTAAGCTGAACTGATTTCGTCCAGGCGTTGAGCATGGCGATGTCCTTTGTATGACGCGTGGCCGGCCCGGCGCCGCCCCGCTGCACGGCCAAATCGCAAGGAGCGTGCCAAGCGATGCATGTGCCTAACTCATTGAGACAATTGTCATTATTGCCGGGCATGATCCCCTGCAGGGGCAGTTGCGCTCATTTTGAATCCGTAGATTCTTGGTATTGCCTATGCTTTAGGCAGGAGCGAATCGATAAGAATCGTGCTGCGTCCTTAGGCATTCTGCTTTGGAGCGGCCCAACGAACTCCCCGTTTGACATCGTCCGGTCGGCTGCGCTTCATCGTTGGCAACAGATGCATTTTGCGGGCCGCGGTGGCGCTCGAGCGATGACCAATTTCCTCAGCCGGCGGCAATTTACGATCGAATGGTCGCATTGCGACCCTGCGGGCATCGTCTTTAACAGCCGCTTCTTCGAATTCTTCGATTGGGGGACGTGGACTCTCTTCGAAGCGGCTCTTGGCGTGAAGCCGCCCGATCTTGCCGCCGCCTTTGGCATTGTCGGACTTCCTCTGGTCGATGCCAGCGCCCGCTTTCTTGCCCCGGCTCGGTTCGGCGATGTCGTGGAATTGACCTCGCGGGTGAGCGAGTTTCGCCGCTCGAGTTTCGACGTCGAGCACCGCATGACGGTGCGCGGCGAACCCGCGGTCGAGGGCCTGGAGACGCGGGTGTGGGCGATCCGCGATGCGGCCAATCCGGCTCAGATGAAAGCCCAGCCCATTCCGGCCGATGTCATCGCCCGCTTTCGGCCGGCGTGAGCGCCGGCTTGCGCTTTGTCTCCGCGCCGGTGGCCGCGCGCCTCGTTCCGCGCGCATCCGACAATGTGTCCGATTTGAAGAGCCTGGCGGATGCTGATATTGAAGAGACATAAATAGAAAAGCCGCTGATTGAGCCATGGCGCGCATGCTTCAGCTCACGCTCAATGGCCGCGCCCGCACCGACGCGGTGCCCGATAACGTGTTGCTGCTGGATTATCTGCGGGAAATCGTCGGGCTGACCGGAACGAAAACGGGCTGCGACGGCGGCGAGTGCGGCGCCTGCACGGTGCTGGTCGACGATTCGCCGCGTTTGTCGTGCCTGACGCTGGCGGCAACCGTCGCCGGCCGACGCGTCGACACGATCGAATCGCTCGCCATTGACGGCCGTTTGTCCGCCGTGCAGCGCGGATTCCACGAAAAGCTCGGCTCGCAGTGCGGCTATTGCACGCCGGGATTCATCATGGCGTCGGCCGGCCTGTTGCGCCGTAATCCGCGCCCGAGCGAAGACGAGATTCGCCAGGCGCTCGGCAGCAACATCTGCCGCTGCACCGGCTACGTCAAAATCATCGAGGCGGTGAAGCATGCGGCTGAACTCTGCGCCGCCGGAGTATCGCCGTGAACGGAATCGTGCCGGCGCATAATATCGGCGACTACGTGCCGATGATCGACGGTCCGGAAAAGGTTTCCGGACGCGCCAAATACACCGCCGATCTTCTCGCGCCGGGTACACTCGCGGGGCGCATATTTCGCAGTCCCTATTCGCACGCCGAAATCCTCGACGTGGATATTTCGCAAGCCGCAAAGCTGCCCGGGGTGAAGGCGATCGTCACCGGCGCCGACTGCGACAAGACTTTCGGCGTGCTGCCGATCGCGCGCAGCGAGCATCCACTGGCACGCGAGCGCGTGCGTTATCGCGGCGAACCGGTGGCCGCGGTGGCGGCGACCGACGATGCCACCGCCAAGGAAGCGCTGCGCCGCATCAGGCTCACGGTCCGCGAACTTCCCGCCTACCACACTTCTACGGAGGCCATGGCACCAGACGCCATCGCCATACACCCCCATCGCGCGCACAACATCGAGCGCGACGTTTATTTCGAGATCGGCGACGTCGAGGCGGCGTTTGCCGCCGCCGATCTCGTGCGCGAAGGCACCTACAATTGCGCCGAAGTATGCCAGAACCAGATGGAGATGCACGCCGCGCTCGCGGATTACGATGCGGTGCGCGACCGCATGACCGTGCATGCCTCGACGCAGGTGCCCTATTACGTGCACCTCATGCTGTCGCAAATCCTCGGCATCGACATGTCGCGCATCCGCGTGATCAAGCCGCATGTCGGCGGCGGCTTCGGCTGCCGCACCGAGGCGCTCAATGTCGAGCTGATCGCCGCCTTGCTCGCCCGCGAGGCCGGCGGCTGCGTGCGGCTGGTGGTCAACCGCGAAGAGACCTTCATCACCCATCGCGGCCGGCCGGAAACCGACATCCGGCTCAAGATCGGCATGCGCAAGGACGGCCGCATCACCGGCGTCGAATGCGAATGCATCCAGCGCGGCGGCGCCCATTCGGGCTACGGCGTGGTGACGATCCTTTATGCCGGCTCGATGCTGTACGCGATCTACGACCTGCACAACGTGAAATACATCGGCAAGCGCGTCATTACCAACACGCCGCCCTGCGGCGCGTTCCGCGGCCACGGCACGGTCGACGTGCGCTTCGCCTTCGAGAGCCTGCTCGATCAAATGGCGCACGAGATGGATATCGATCCGATCGCCGTTCGCCGCGCCAATTACCTCAAGGCCCCGACATTCACCGACAACGATCTGATGGTGAACAGCTACGGCCTGCCGGAATGCGTGGATTGGGTGGAACAGCAAAGCGGCTGGAGGAAGCGCAAAGGCAGGCTGCCGAACGGTGGCGGCGTGAAAAAAGGCTTGGGCTTCGCCTGCTCGCACTACATCAGCGGCGCTTCCAAGCCGGTGAACTGGACCGGCGAGCCGCATGCCACCGTTAAGATCAAGCTCGATTTCGACGGTTCGATCGTTGTGCTGTCTGGCGCGGCCGATATCGGCCAGGGCTCAACGACCATTCTTGCCCAATCGGTCGCCGAAGTTCTTGGGCTCGATCTGGCACGCGTACGCGTCGTCACCGGCGACAGCGAGGTAGTGCCGAAGGACAATGGCTCTTATTCGTCGCGCGTCACCTTCATGGTCGGCAATGCCGCGATCGATGCGGCGCAGAACCTCAAGGCCGTCCTGATCGCCGCCGCGGCGCGCAAGCTTGAAGCCAAGTCGGGCGAGATCGAGTGCCTGGGCGAGCTTTATCGCGCCGGCGCGCAGGACAAGGGCCTGAGCTTCAACGAAGTCGTCACCGAGGCGCTGAAAGACACCGGCACCGTCACCGTCACCGGCACCTACTCGACGATTCCTGAATCGCACGGCGGCAAGAAATATCGCGGCGCCGCGATCGGCGGCACCATGGGCTACAGCTACTCGGCGCAGGTGGTCGAGGTGAGCGTCGACGAGGAGACTGGCGTGGTCACCGTCGACAAGGTCTGGGTCGCGCACGATTGCGGCAAGGCGCTCAACCGGCTGACGGTGGAGGGCCAGGTGCAGGGCTCGGTGTGGATGGGCATGGGCCAGGCGATGAGCGAAGAGGCCGACTATCACGACGGCCTCATGCTCACCGCCAACATGCTCGATTACCGAGTGCCGACGATCCAGGATTCGCCGCCGATCGAAGTCGGCATCGTCGAAAGCATCGATCCGCACGGACCGTTTGGCGCCAAGGAGGCCGGCGAGGGCTCGCTCGCCGCGTTTCTGCCGGCGCTCGCCAATGCCGTCGCCGACGCCACGGGTCTGCGCTTCAACGATTTGCCGGTGACGCCTGATCGCGTCTTCGCGGCGCTGGAGAAGCGCGCGCGTGAAACCGGGCGCAAGCCAAACGGCGGTGCGTAGTGGACGCGTTGCCCGAATTCACGGTCGTGCGTCCGCGGACGCTGAACGAACTGCTTGCAGCACGAGCGGCGCACGCGGACAGCCGTCTTCTCGGCGGCGGCACCGACCTCGTGGTGAATATCCGCCGCGGCATCGTTGCTCCGCCGGTGCTCATCGATGCCAATGGCGTGGCGGAGTTGCGCGCCATTAGCGCGGATGCGCGCGCTCTTGAAATTGGCGCTTCGGTTACGCTCGCTGAACTCGCGGCGCATCCCGACGTCGTCCGGTATTATCCCGTGGTCGCACAGGCAGCCGGACATATCGCCGGCCCGACCCAGCGCAACATGGGAACGGTCGGCGGCAATCTGTGTCTCGACACCCGCTGCATCTTTTACAATCAGAGCGAATTTTGGCGCGACGCCAATCATCATTGCCTGAAAACCACCGGCGACATCTGCCACGTCGCGCCGAAAAGCCGCGGCGTCTGCTTCGCCACTTTCAGCGGCGATCTCACGCCGGCGCTGCTCACGCTCGATGCGGAAATCGACCTCGCGGGGCCGGCAGGCCGGCGAACGATGCCGCTCGGCGACCTCTATATCGGCTACGCCCGCCAGGACGAGCCGGTGACGGAAACAAACGGCGACGGCAAATATTTTTTGTCGCTGCGCCAGGGCGAGATCGTCACCGGGGTGCGCGCCAGAAACACGCCCGGCTTGCGTTCCGCCTACGATAAAATCCGCATCCGCCGTTCGATCGAATATCCGGTCACCGGCGTCGCCGTGGCGTTGCGGCGCGAAGGCGACAAGCTCATGGACTTGCGCGTCGCCTTCACCGGCACCAATCCGCGCCCGGTGCGGCTTGCCGGCACCGCTGAGCTGTGTGGCGGGGCGCTCGACGCCCGCGTCCTCGCCAGCCTCGACGCGCTGGTGCGCGATCAGATCATGGCGATGAAGACGACGTTCACGCCCGGCCACTACCGCCGCCGCGTCGCCGGCATCCTGGCGCGGCGGCTATTGCAGCGGTTGTTCCAGGAGTGAGGCAATTCAGTCTTCGGTTGGCACTTCAGGATGTCAGCTAAGCTAGGTGCTGTTTGGCCTACAGCGTCAATAGTCTATCTACCGCCAACTCGTTCCTGTTCGATTTGCCCGTTGCGGGCCGTAAACATTATAATATGGTTCAGGCTCGCTATGTCATTGCGGGGGAGGACAATGAAAATTCCACGCCGATGCTTCATCGGCCTTCTGGGCGCCGCCACACTTATTCGGTCCGCATATGCCGCGGACAAGATCGTCGGCGGCTCGCTCGGCGGCCAAGCGCCGCTGTGGCCGTTCTATATCGCGCTCCACAAGGGATTCTTCGCTGCCGCGGGCATCGATCTTGAACTGAATCTCGCGCAAAGCGGCGCCGCGGTCACCCAGCAGCTCACGGCGGGATCTCTCGACGTGATTCTGAGCGTCGGCATGTCCGATCCAATTCACGCGATCGACAAAGGCGCGTCGCTCGCGCTCATCCGCATCATCGGCAACGTTCCGCCCTACGTGCTGATCGGCAAACGCGGCCTCAAGACGATCGCCGATCTCAAGGGCAAGACGGTATCCATCGGCAGCGCCACTGACCCGACGACCCTCTATTTCGAGCGCATGGCCCAGGCGAACGGGCTCAAGCAGGGCGATTACGACGTGCTGTCCGCCGGGGTCGCGGCGGCGCGCTACGCCGCGCTCAAGGCCGGCGTCGCCGACGCGGCGATGGTCTTGCCGCCGCTCAACTTCCGCGCCATGAAAGCGGGCTACGTCACGCTCGGCTTGGCGGCGGATTATGTGAAAGACTTGCCGTTTACCGGCATGGCCGTTTTCAAACCCTGGGCGGTCGCGCATGTGCCGCTCGCCAAGCGCCTGCTCGCCGCCACCGACCAAAGTATCGCCTGGCTCGCCGACACCGCGCACCGCCAGGAAGCGATCGACCTTCTGGTCCAGGTCGCTCACGCCAAAGCGGACGACGCGGCGGCGAGCTATGATTTGCTCCGTCGCATCGCCTATTTCGAGCCGAGCAGCAAGGTTTCGCGCTTAAAGCTGCAAAATCTGATCGACGTGGAGCAGCGTGCGGGCAATGTCAGCGCCTCGCTGACGGTCGATCGCCTGGTCATGCCGGGTCTCACGCAGTTGACGGACTGATGGCGCGCCAGCGGAAAGTCGCCGGCGACGGCAGCGTTTGCAAACACCAAGTTGAGCGCGCCCTATCTGGTTCGTCATGGCCGAACTTGATCCACGGCTGTCTACCTTTTTAATTTGACTCGCACGTTGAAGACGTGGGTGCCCGCGGCAAGCGCGGGCATGACAAGTCGGGAGCGGCGCTATCCGGATCAATGCTTCATCCGCACGCCCGCGCGCACCAAACGCGGCAGCACCTCCTCGCAGAAATACGGCACCTCGTTGAGATAATTGACGAACGAAAGTCCGATGCCGCGCACGTCGGCCTGGCTGATGATGGAAAGCTCCCCGGCGACGCGGTCGGGCGTGCCGACAAACGGAAAGCCGCCGACGGCATTGGCGGCGAAGTAGCGGCGCTTGGCGTAATATTCCTCCGGCGGAATCGTCTGTGGCGTGATGCTTTTGTTGGCCAGCATGCCGTCGATGGCACCCCAATCGGCGTTCTCGATGATAGCGTGCCGATAATAATCCTCGGCTTCCTTCTGGGTCGGACGGCAGACCACTTGGCCGACGGTGAACACCTCGATTTCGCGGCCGATCTTTTGCGCGGCGGCCTTGATCTCCGCTACTTTGGCGGCGTTGCCGGCAAGCGAGGTGCGTGAGCCGGCGGTGGCGACGAAGAACGCGTCGCAATTGCGCAGCGCGAACGCCTGTCCGACATCGGACGAGCCGGCGTTCATCATCAGCGGGCGCGTGCCGCCGTAGGGCTTCGGAAATGCGCGCGCCGCTTTGAGCTGCAAAAACTTGCCCGAAAAGTCGAAGGTGTCGTCGCGCGTCCACGCTTCTTTGACGACGTCGACCCATTCCTGCGCGTACTCGTAGCGCACGTCGTGCTCGCGCTGCTTGACGCCGAACATGTCGAATTCGCCTTCGTTCCAGCCGCAGACGATGTTGACGCCGACGCGCCCCTGGCCGATGTGATCGGCAGTGACGAATTCCTTGGCGGCGATCAGCGGATGGAATAGCGGCGCATGCACAGTGCCGAACACCGTCATGCGTTTGGTGGCGCAGAGAAGCCCAACCGCCCAGGTAATCGTCTCCAGCGACACGCCGTGAAAGTCTGTCTCGCCGCCGTAGCCCTTCCAGCGTGCGATCGGCAGCATGAAATCGAGGCCGGCCTCGTCGGCGAGACGCGCCAGATTAAGACAATCCTCCCAGCTCGCCGACCAGCGCTCCGGCACCGTGGTGGCGGAACGGCCGGACGAGCAATTGGCGCCAAACAGCCCGATCTTGAGCGCATTGCCATTATACATGGCGATGCGGTCCCGCATGGTTGCGCTACGCGCCAGCACGAGGTTCTCCGCTTATCGAGACTCTCGCGGCCGATATTATCGTAGTTGTCATCGTCCGCGAAGCCGGACGATCCAGTAAGCGCGGACGGTCGGGGTTCTCGAAATCAGCTTCGCGATCACTGGATGCCCCGCCTGCGCGCATAAGCGCTAAAATAGCTGCGTTTCCCGACCGGCGATGGCATCGTCGATGTCCAGCGCCTTGAAGGCGACAAAGTGGCGGATCAACTGAAGTAGACGCCGCGCTCTGCCGCTGTACGCAAAAGCCGCCAGAGTCACCGGCGCCAGCTTATGGCGCACTCATGGCGCACTAATGGCGCCGGTGAACGATCGCGCCTCGTTTACAACCGCTTAATATTAATCGTTGCATTGTTGCCCCCATCTTCACGGGTGGTGAGGACGGGGATGAGGATGAGCACAGCAAGTTCCGTATCCTATAGGCGATCAAGATCGGCCGACGCGCTGCGGCCTGAGCGGCCGCCCAGGGCGGCCATTTAAGCAATCCCGTTCGAGTAGCGCGTATTATGCCGTCCGCGGCCGCGACGTTTCCGAACGTCACTGCTTTCAACGCTCGTACTTTTGCCGCCCGCGACCATCGCCGGGCGATTGTTGGCGGCGCGGTCCTCGGGTTGGGATCGGTAACGGCCGTAGCGATGATGGCCGGCACCGCCACCGTGGCCGCCGCCTGGATGGTTGCCGGTTCACTGGCCGGTAATCCCGATTTTCGGGCGAGCGCGCCGACTGCGCTCGAAATGGCGGCCTTCCCCAGGCCGCCGCGGCGGCTGGCCGACCCGGCGGACTTGTTGGGTGGGGCGCTCGCTTCGGCCAATCCTGCCTATGCTCGGAATCTGACCCGCGAGGCCGAGCTCAATTCCGCCATGGTTCCGATCTCGCCGCCCAGCAGCGCGGCGCAACTGCCGCTGCGGCGAAGCGCCGGGCTGACCCGCGCCATGCCGCTGCCGCGGCAGCGACCTGCCGAACTGGCGAGCAACGTGCCACTGCCGCCGCAACGGCTCGCTGACGTGACGGGCAGTGTGCCGCGGTCGCCGGCACATTCTTTGGACGTTGCGGAAATTCAGGCGAAGCCAGAAATTGCTCGGACCGCGGAGATTCCGACCGCGCCTCCAGCGACCGTCGAGCCTGGCGAGGTTCGCCTGGAGGCAATGCTCCCGCGCGACTCGCGAGCGACGCACGAAGCGCGCACCGAGCCGCAGGCCCCAGCCATTATTCCTCCGCCGCCTGCCGCCACCGCAAAGGTCTTGCAGAAGCCGGCTGCTCCGCAGCTCGCTTACAACAATCCGGATTTGCCGGCCGGCCGCGACAGCCACGCCGCGATCTACGACATCGCGGCGCACACCGTTTATCTGCCCGACGGCAAAAGGCTGGAGGCACATTCGGGATTGGGCAGAATGTTGGACGATCCGCGTTACGTTGCTCAAAAAGGCCGTGGCGCAACGCCGCCGAACGTCTACGATCTGACGTTACGACGACAGCTTTTCCACGGCGTGCAGGCCCTTCGTCTCAATCCAGTCGCCGACAGCAAGATGTTCGGCCGCGCCGGCATCCTTGCGCATACCTACATGCTCGGCCCGAGCGGCCAGTCGTTTGGCTGCGTGTCGTTTCGAGATTATCCGGAATTCCTGCACGCCTTCTTGCGCGGCGAAGTCGACCGCCTCGTGGTCGTGCCGCATCTTTCCGCGCCGCCTGCAAGCGTTCGCGCGCAGCGCGACGACGGCAATCGGTACGCCTTCGATATCGAGAACGCCCATTAGCGCAGGAAGCGCGCGCACCCGCGAGCAAATAACGTGGTGCTGCCGGTCAGGATGCGACTGACGACCCCCCTTACCAAGGGGGTGCTCTACCACTGAGCTACGGCAGCGGCCGTTCGGCCGCCAACGGGTCCGGCCCGAAGTGGCCGACCCGATGACAAGCTCCGCGGCCCTCGAAGGATGCGGCCGAGGCGCCAATCGAAATCGGGTTTACCCGATTTCGGAATCTCAAGTGCCAAGTCGGCGAAGCCGACTTGGATGGGCCGCTACGCGGCCACCTCAGGGTAACGGGATATCGCCCATAAACCTCTATGGCGCGCGCCCCAACAATACCTCACAATTCGACACAAACCGCCACGCTTCCGCCCCGCCGACCGGCTGAATTCATACGGCCGTTTGAACGGGGGGCCGCGCGTCATGCGTTGCCGGTGGGTAGCCGCCGTTTTCTCCGCCTTGTTATTGGGGATTGTCGCATGCGGATCCGCGGCTGCGGAGAGCCCTCTCGATTCCATGATCGCTGTCGCCGGCAACCGGCACACCGATGCGGCCATGGTCCGCTCGTTCTTTCATACCGCGCCCGGCAAGCGACTCGACGCTGCGGCGTTGGACGCGGCGCTCAAGCGTCTCTATGCCACCGGCCTGTTCGCGGACATCAAGATTACGCGCAACGGCGACCGCGTCCTCGTCAACGTCAAAGAAAATCCGACGATCCAGCAGATCGCCTTCGAGGGCAACAAGAAGATCAAGGACGCCGATCTGAAGAAAGCCCTGCAATCGAAGGCGGGCGGACCGCTGTCGCGGTTCTTCGTTCAAGCCGACGTTGAGCACTTGATCGCGCTTTATCGTCAGCACGGCTATTTCCAGGTGCAAATCGACCCCGAGACGATCAACGTCAAGAATGCCGGGGCCGACGCGAAAACGCCCGCTGCTAAGAGCCGCCGCGCCAACGCAAAGAGGGCGGGCGGCAAAGGCGAGCGCATCAACCTCGTCTTCGATATCAAGGAAGGCGACAAGCTTGCGGTGCGGAAGATCCTATTCGTCGGCAACCGCGCTTTTCCGCCGTACAAGCTCACCGGCGCGATCAAGACCGGCAAGACCAATTTTTTGAGTTTTCTGCTCGACAACGATATCTACGATGCCGACAAGATCGACAACGATTGCGATCTGCTGCGCCGTTTCTACCTCGCTCACGGATACGCCGATGTGCGCGTCCGCTCGTCCGCGAGCTACGACGCCAGCCATAGGGGCGTCGTGGTCACGTTCACGCTCGACGAAGGGCCGCTCTATCGCTTCGGCAAGGTGGGGATCCAATCGCAACTGAAGACGATTGATGCCGCGGCTTACCGCCCATATTTGCGCACCCATCCCGGCGACAGCTACGATGCCGACGCCGTGACCAAGACCGTTGACGATTTGACGATGGATCTCGCCAAAAGCGGCGAACCGTTTGCCAGCGTCTCTACCCGCACCTACCGCGTGCGCCCGGCGCCGGGTGCGGGCGAGGCGGGAGTGGGTGTCATCAACCTCGTCTACACGATCGGTGAGGGCAAGCGCCTTTACGTCGAGCGCATCGAAATTCACGGCAACACCAAGACCGGCGACGACGTGATCCGCCGCGAATTCGATTTCGGCGAAGGCGACGCTTACAATCGCGCGCTGATCGGCCGCGCCGAGCGTCGTCTGAAAGCGCTCGGCTATTTCAAGTCGGTCAAAATCGGTACGCAGCCCGGCTCGGCGCCCGACCGTGTCGTCCTCGATGTCGACGTGCAGGAACAAGACACCGGAAATTTCTCGATCTCCGGCGGCTATTCGACGACCACCGGAATGATGGCCGAGGTCGGCGTCAGCGATAGGAACTGGCTGGGCACCGGCGACATCGGTAAGGTGTCGGTAACCTATGGCCAATATGCCCGAGGCTTGGATCTCGCTTTTACCGACCCCTATTTTCTCGACCAGCGGCTATCGGCCGGCGTCGAATTGTTCGGCAACGAAACCTTCGCCAACGTCAATCAATCCTACAACAGCAGCGTCTACGGCGCCAAATTTTCACTCGGTACGCCGTTGACCGACCAGCTCGGGGTGACGTGGAACTACTCGATCTACAATCAAGCGGTGTCGCTCGATCCGGCCGAGGGAACTTCGTCGCTTCCCATTCAACAGGCCGCGGCCGCCGGTCCGCTCTGGGTGTCTTCGATCGGCGCTACCGTCACCTATTCGACGCTCGACGATCCCAAGAACCCGACCAGCGGGCTTCGCGTGCAAACCAGCAATGAATTTGCCGGCCTCGGCGGCGCCGCCAAGTTCGCCAAAACCACGGAGGACGTGAGCTACTATCATCCAATCGTCGGCGACGTGGTCGGCATGGTGCGGGCGCAGGGCGGTTACGTCACGCCATGGGGCGGGCAACAATTGCCGCTGCTCGACGGCTTCTTCGGCGGCCCGCAGCTCATCCGCGGCTTTGCGCCCAACGGCTTCGGCCCGCGCGACATCACGCCGGGCACCGCCATGGATAATATCGGCGGCAACATCTATTGGACCACCTCGGCCGAACTGGAGGCGCCGGTGCCGGGTGTGCCGGCGGACGCCAATTTGAAGATGGCTTTGTTTTCGGACGTCGGCAGCCTCTGGGCCACCGGCGCATCGAGCGCCTCGAGCTTGGCGTCGCTATCGCCGTCGCAGCAAATCGCCAATTCACACGCGCTGCGGGCATCCGTCGGCACCGCTCTGATCTGGAATTCGCCGTTCGGGCCGCTGCAGGTCGATTACGCCTATCCGATCGCCAAGCAGCCCTATGACGTGACCCAGCGGCTAAGTTTCACCGCCGGCGGGTTCTGATCGAGGTGGGACTCATAAATCGCGGCTGATGCTCAATCGTCGCGCCGATGACATTCCCCACCGCGGTTCGATCGCCTTCGGACTTAACCGGCAACGCGGTCAAATTCCCTTCAGGTACTCGATCAGATTCTTCTTGTCGGCATCGCTGAGCTTTAGATTGAACAGCGTGTCATAGTGGTTCACCACGTCAAGCAGCGTTGCAAACCGCCCATCGTGATAGAAGCCGCCCTTCTGGTGCGTCCACAGCCCCGCCAACGGGGCGGTGCGGTACATGTGGGTCGGCGAGCGGTCGGCCTGGAACGAATCGACGCCGATCTCTGAGGGAGCATGCAAGTTATATCCCGGCTCCGTGAACAAAGGCGGGACATGGCACGTCGCGCACTTCGCCGTTCCGTTGAAAAGCATCTTACCCCGCTCGAATGCGGCATGGTCGTATGATCCCGGCGGCGCCTTCGGCGCAGGAATCGCGAGCTGGTAAAAGTGGAGTGCCGCCAGCTTCGAGGTTAGTTTGTCGGGTGCGCTTCGGGTGTTTCCAGCACCACTCTTCGCAGCTATCGGATATTGGTCTTTATTGTTGAGGCGCGCGTCGAAGAACGTTCCGGCGCCGTGCATCTCGGTGGCGCCGACATAAGCGTTCCAATAGGGAACCGATCCGAAGCCGGTCCAAGTGTGCAAATTCACGCCGGCCAGGCCAAAAGCGGGCGGAATGAGCGTGCCGGCCTGCTTGCCGTCGGGACGAAAAGCTTTGCCATCCTTGTCCAATTCCGCGTCGAAGCGGCCCGGCCCCCAACTGGCGAGAACTTTCTTCACGGTCGCTTCGTCGACGCCGAGGAGATCAGTAAAGGGCTTGAGGTTCGGTGCCAAAGACACGATCGCGCCGACGTTCAGATCGCGGTTGGCCCAACCGTCGAGGCGCTTGCCGATGCCAGGTGCGAACGAGTTGTCGACCGTCGAGTGACAAAAGGCGCATTGAATACCGATCGACGTGAGCCGGCCGTCACGATTCGTGAAGCCCGTAACCCCGACCACAGCGTTCAACTTGAGAAGCGCAATCGTCGTTGCCGGATCGTCGAGGTTTACTTTGCCAGCCGCGAGCTGGTTCTTCAAAGCGTTCGGCAAGGCATCGGCGTCCACTTTGAGGCCGACCGACAACGCGGTTTTCGGCGAAACACCGGGACCGATGCCGCCGTTCTTCGCGCCGGCGATCGCCTTGTGCAGTTGGAGTGTGTTGCCCCAAAACACCTCGTCGCCGAACGTATCGTAACGAAATATCTTTCTGCCCTCGTCGATCATCGCATTGGCGTGGCGCATGATCTCGGCATCGAAACTGCTGCGAGAGGGAGGAGCAGCGGAAGCAACCATTATTCTATGAAGAGCTACCGTACCCACTCCAAGAAGAGCTACCGTACCCAGAGCGGCGAATATCAAGACTTTCGACGTGCGCGCCATAAGTCCCTCCCCTGGATTCCGTCACCGGTGTCCTTCATTCCACGTTTTGATTTTCCGGACACTCCGGAAAAAACGTCCGATGTGAAATTGTAGAAGGAGAAATCGAGGAGGTCAGTTATTTTTGTAACACTCATTTTGAAGAAACCGTTCGTAACAATGCAACGCCCGCGGTGTTACTTTTGTAACACTCGCAGCGAGTACGCGATTGAATAAATCGCCGGCGCCGGCTGTTGCTCAGGTTGAGTGGGACTCGAGGGCGCCGATGTCCAGCACCATGTGTCCTCTGGTCGAATAGTGCACCATTCCTCGGCGGCGAAGGGAATTGAGCGCTGTGGAAACCCGTTCGCGGCGCGCCCCGGCCATCTGCGCGATTTCCTCTTGCGTGAGATATGTCGGAATCTGCACCAGCGAACCGGATTGCCGGCCGATCTTCGTCGCCAAGCCGATCAGCACTTTGATAAGTCGGTGAACGGTGTCGTCGGTGGCTAGGCTGTTCACTTGCGCGTATGCTTCTTTCAGCGCTCGACAAAAGAAATCTACCAATACGGCAATCAAGTCCGGTTTCTTCAACAATTGCTGCATGATTTCTTCAAACGGCACGCAGATCGCGTCAGTATCCTCCAGCGCTACGGCCCGATCAGGACGCGCCTGCTCTGAAGCGCAAAGTTCTCCAATGATGTCGCCTCCTTTGCGCACATCGTAAATCACTTCGCGCCCATCGGCAGTTATCGCCCCCACTTTTGCAAAGCCGCTCTGGAGAAAGAAGAACGTTCGCTCTCGATCACCTACATTGTAGATTACCGAATGCTTTCCGAAGGTGGTCGTTTTCCGATCTGCAAGAATGAAATCGCAAAACTTTCCACGAAAGATGGCGATCAGGGCCGTAGAGAGAACAGCCTGGCGACTAAGGGAATCGTCGAGTTCGGGGGGCAGGTCGGCGTCTTTGCTCGCTAGAGGTTTCGCGAGGCCAAAATTGGGTAATGTCATGGGAAGCTCCAGGAATAGGGAGTGCTATTTCGCGACGGTCCGCTCCATCGCCAGCTCGGCTTGGAGATTGTCGACATCGCGGAATATCGAAGCGACGGCGAGTACACGCCCGTTGCGCTTGTAGCGCAGCAGGCAATCCTTCGCTTTGATATCGCCGTCGATTGCGATCTCGTCCCACTGCTCGGCATGCCCGACATAGTTGATCGGCACGTCGTAATGCTGGCTCCAGAAGAACGGCACGGTGTCAAACCGCTCGTTGTGCCCCAACATGTTGGCGGCCGCGGTCTGGCCCTGGCGCTCCGCCACCACCCAGTGTTCGACGCGGATGGCCTCGCCGGAATGCGGATCGGGCCAGCGCGCAATATCGCCGGCGGCATAAACGCCGCGAACGCTCGTCTCCAGGAAGGCATTCACGGCGACGCCACGGTCGATGGTGAGACCGGCCTGCTCGGCCAACTGGAGACGCGGCCGCACGCCCACGCCGACGACCACAAGGTCGGCATCCACCGTGCTACCGCTTTTGAGCACTGCCTGCCGGCCGTCGATCGCTGCCACGGTGTCTTGAAGATGAAAGATGACGCCATGCTCTTCATGCAGCGCACGAATAAAGTCGCCCATCTGCGGCCCAAGCACGCGCTCCATCGGCCGCTGTTCCGGCGCTACAACATGAACCTCGATGCCGCGTGCACGCAACGCCGCCGCGGCCTCTAGCCCGATGAAGCTCGCGCCAATCACGAGCGCATGTCGTGCGTTCTCGGCCGCATTGATGATGGCGCGGCAATCGGCGAGCGATCGGAGCACATGGACGTGCCGCTGGTCGGCGCCCGGGATAGGCAACCGAACCGGTTCGGCGCCGGTTGCCAGCAAGAGCCGGTCATAAACCAGGTTGTTGCCGCCGGCGATCATGACTTCGCGCGCCTTCACGTCGATGCCGACGACTTCGGCGTTGAGATGCAGCTCGACGCCGTTTTCAGCGTAGAACGCATCCGGCCGCAGCGGCAGCCAATCCTCCGGCGCGCTGCCGGCGAGATAGTCCTTCGACAGATTCGGCCGATCGACTGGCGCAGCGGCATCGTGGCTCAGCATGACGATGCTGCCGCCAAAGCCCCGCCGCCGCAGCATCTCGGCCGCCGCAAAACCCGCCGCGCCGCCGCCGACAATCACAATTCGACCGGCAAAGTTCGTGGTTGGAGCGACCCGCGGTTTTGGATGCTCGCGTTTTTCCTTGACGAAGATTCGGCCAGCGCGCTGCTCGACCTTCCAGCAATCAATCGGGATCAAGGCCGGTGCGCGCACTGCCTCGCCGCTGCGCAGATCGAAGCAGGCGTGGTGCCAGGGGCAGCGAACGGTTTCCCCCGCTACGACACCGTCTGCCAGCGGCGCATGATAATGGCTGCAATGGGCGCCGATCGCGAACAACTCCAAACCGTTGTGCACCAGCAGCACTTCCTCCTCGCCGACGTGCCCAACCAAACGGCCATCGACGAGGTCGGCAAATGCGATACCTTGCGCAAGATCGGGGCCGCGGGGAGAAGCTTGTTTCTGGGTCATCGTCGCATCCTTTCGCCGTCAGGCGGTTAGGTCAAGAAATTCCTGGCGAAGCTGCGGGTTGTCGCGGAAGCAGCCGAGCATGCGGCTCGTGAGCAGATCGGTGTCAGGCTTGTGCACGCCGTGCGCGGTCATGCAGTGATGCGTCGCCTTGATGACAACGCCGACGCCCCGCGGCTTGAGCACATCGTTGACAGTATTGGCGATTTGCGCGGTCAGCTTTTCCTGGATTTGCAGGCGCTTGGCATAGGCTTCGACGACGCGGGCGAGCTCGCTGATGCCGACCACGAGCGCGCGCGTCACCCGCGCCGGGCCCAAGGTCGGCGCCATGTGATGGTCGCGAGAAATCGAAGGGAGATACCGCGAGCGGGCAAAGCGTCGGCACAAGATGCACTTGGATGCGCTTGGGAAGCCGCTCCAATTCATGCATGAGCTGCCAGGCGATCATCAGCGTGATCGGATCAGCGGCCGGCGCCGACCTTCCAGAACTGACCAAACTGCGTTGCGACGACGCTCTCGTAAGACACCTCGCCGTCGAGAACGCCCTGGCCGCGGGTAAACGCGGTCATGCCAGCGATGAATTCGCGCGACAACTCGGCGTCGTAATAGGGCAGATCGCGGCGGATCAAGTCGGTAATCAGCGCGGCTTCCGATGCTGGAAAAAGTTTTTGTCCGACGTCGGCGGCGCGCCCCACGTTTGCCTTGAGCGCAGCCTGCGTCTTGACGATGGCGCGCACGGCGGCCGCGGCTTTTTCAGGCTGCCGCGCGATCAGCGCATCGGTCGCGGCGATGACCGGCGCCGTATAGTTGAAGCACGCTTGCGGACCGTCGCCGCGGCGCACGTCGAGCACGATCGTGCCGATGCCGCGGCGCACGGCGACCTCGGCGCCCATGCCGTTTGCCCAAAAGCCGTCGAGCTTGCGATCTTCGAGCGCCTTCGCGGCGGTGACGCCGAAATTAACGGTGCTACCGACGGCGCCCGGCACCGGCGCGATCGCGACGCCGTCGCGTATCGGATCGATGCCGGCTTCGATCAACAGCGCCCGCAATCCCATATCGACCCAGGGCGCCGCGCCGATGCGGCGGCCCTTGACCACGCCCACATCGCCACGCTTGGCTTTGAGATCGGCGTGCATGACCAAAAACCAGTACATGCCCTGCGCCTGCGCGCACAGAAGCTTCACGCCGCGGAAGCCGGGAAACGCCGACGGCGCCGCGTGCGCCGCGCCGCCGACAAAATCGATGGCGCCGTCGCGCAACGCCGCATAGCACTTGTCGACCGGGAAAATGAGTTCGAGCGAAACGTCGAGCCCTTCGGCCTTGAAGAATCCCAACTCGACCGCGGCTTCGGCCGGGAAGTAGGAGTTCGAGATTTTATCGGGGACGGCGATTTTCATTGTTTATTCCTTTATCCGCCACCGCGTAGCACAGCGAAGCGGGGGCGGAAGATTTTTCACTTCTTCCCATTCAACAGCCAGCCGAATTTCTCTCTCGCCTTGCGCGCGACTTCCGGGCTTGGCGTGTTGGTGGGCGGAAATTTGTCGCGCCAGTGCCACGGCTTGCAGGCGTTGATCAGCGCCACCGAATGCGTGAAGTCGCCGGCGGCGCGGCGCTCCGGCGGCAGCGCCGGATCGGCGCTCGAATCCCACGAGCCGGTGATGAACTGGATCGACTCCTTGGGATCGGTGCGCGTGAGCATCGCCCATAGCATGTGGTCGAGATTGGTCACGTCGACGTCGTCGTCGCACACCACGATGTATTTGGACGCGTAGGCCGAGGCGCCGCATTGCGCGCCGATGTGGGCTGCCTGCACGGCGTGGCCGGGGTAGCGCTGCGTGATCGAGATGGCATGCAGCATGCGCGCGCCGCCGACCTCGTGACACCACACCTGCTGGACGCCCGGCACGCCGGCATTGGTCATGTTCTGCTTGATCATCGCCGAGCGCATGACGGCGCGGTAGCGCGCCATCTCGTCCGGCCCGCCGCCCATCGGCGGTACGCCGACGAGGATCGGATCGTTGCGGTGATAGATCGCCTGGATGTCGAGCACCGCAACCGGGCGTTTGCCGCCGGCATAATGCCCGGTCCATTCGCCGAACGGGCCTTCGTCCTTGCGCTTGTCGGGCGTGACATAGCCTTCGAGCACGATCTCGGCGTTGGCCGGAAACGGCAGGCCGGTGACCTTGCCGCGCACCATCTTGGTCGGCCGGCCGCGCATGCCGCCGACGATGTCGAGCTCGAAGGTGCCGTAGGGCGCCTCGACGCCGCCGTAGAAGAACGCCAGCGGATCGCCGCCCAAAACCATCGCCACCGGCATCGCTTCGCCGCGCGCCCAGTATTTCTCGCGGTGGATATAGCCGTGATGGCCGCGCGCCGTGACGATGCCGACCGATTTCCTGTCGTGCACCATGGCGCGATAGGCGCCGGCATTGAGCCAGTTCTCTTCCGGATCGCGGGTGATGCTGTAGGTGCCGGTGCCGATGTAACGGCCGCCGTCCTTCTCGTGCCAGATCGGCGCCGGGAATTTGGTCACGTCGATATCGTCGCCGGTGAGCACGTTCTCCAGCACCGGTCCGTCGTCGACGATTTCGTGCGCGATGATCTTCGGCTCGACCAGATACGCCTCGCGATAAGCGTCGCTCAATTCCCATTTGTTGAGGTGATCGGGGAAGCCGAGCGTCATGTTGCGGCGGGTGCCGGCGAACATGTTGAGCAGCACGCGAAAACCCTTCGGGCAGCTGGGAATGTCGTCGAACACCACGCACGGGCCGTTCTCTTCGCGCAGGATCGCCTCGGCGGCGAGCCCGATATCCTCCTGCCAGTTCGCGCCGCTGACGTTGCGGACTTCGCCGAGCGCCTCGGCGGCCGAGAGCCATTCACGCAAATCGTCGTAGGCGATCGCGGCCTTGACGTTACTGTGCTGCTGCATCGGTCCCTCCAGGATGGCGGTCAGGATGGCTGGCGCGGCGGGCTTGTCAATGCCGGGTCTGTCATGCCTGCGCAACGCAGCGACGCCGGGCGGGGCCGCTTCCCCCGCTTGCGCGCGGAAGGAAAAGGTGCGCGATAATGGCCGAAAAAGGAGGAAGCCCATGAACCGCCCAAGCCAAGGATTTCCGCCCATTCTCGACCACCGCGGCGCGCCGCGCGTGCGCCGGTTCGACGCCCAGCGCTGGCTCATCGACAACATCATCCGCGCCAACGGCATCGATTGGGATCAGCCGCGCTCGCTCTACATCCACGCGCCGTGCGGCATCGAGGCCAACGCCGATTTCGCCGGCATCCGCGAGCGGGTGAAGAAGATGGCCGACATCGGCCCCGCCTTTGCCGCGGTCGCGCGCCGCCGCGAGGCCAAGGCCAACGCCGCCGCGCAGGCCGACCGCAAAGTCACCGCGCGCGATAATTTCTTCATGGCCGCGGTGCATTGGGGCGCCGCGCAATGGCCCTATGACGAGAACGACGAGACCAACATCGCCTATAACAACAAGAAGCGCGAGTGCTACGCCAAATATGCGGCGCTTGCCGATCATCAGGTTGAAGCGGTGTGGGTGCCGTTCAAGGACAAGGCGATGCCGGGCTGGCTGCATCTGCCGCCGGGGCATTCCGGCGGGCAAGTGCCGGTGGTGATCGCGGTGCCCGGCATGGACAGCTACAAGGAAATCTCGGTAGCGCTCTACGGCGACAAGTTTCTCAACCGCGGCATGGCGGTGCTGGCGATCGACGGGCCGGGCCAATACGAGGCGCCGATGATCGGCCTCTATTTCACCATGGAGAACTGGATGGCGGCCGGCCCGGCGCTGCTCGATTGGATCGCGGCGCGGCCGGAGCTTGATGTAAATCGCGTCGGCGTCTCCGGCACCAGTTTCGGCACGCTGTTCGGCACCGTGCTCACCGCGCATGAGCCCCGCGTAAAGGCGTGCGCGGTGATCTCTGTCTGCCACGAGCCGGGTTGTCACACCATCTTCCAGGAGGCGTCGCCGACCTTCAAGAAGCGCTTCATGTACATGTCAGGCATCACCGACGAAGACGAGTTCGATGAATTTCGAAAATCGATCACCTGGGAGGGCCATGCCGACAAAATACGGGTGCCGTTCCTCTGCGTCGCCGGCGAAGCCGACGAGTTGAGCCCGATCGAACATTCCGAGCATCTGATGGCGGCGCTCAAGGGTCCGAAGCAGATGGTGGTTTACCAGGAATCGCGCCACTCGGTCGGCAACGTCCCCGCCGCCAATCTCGGCCCGTTCCCGCCGATCCTCGTCGCCGACTGGCTCGCCGACCGGTTGGCCGGCAAGCCCTTCGTCAGCGAGCGCTGGTACGTCACCGGCGCGGGCGAGATCAACAAGACGGCGTATTGACCTCGGCGTTGCGTAGCCCGGCTTTCGCTCCGCTCAAGCCGGACTACAGGCCTCATCACCATGGACGTTTTCGAAGCCGTTGACTCCCGCATCTCCTGCCGCTGGTTTCTCGACAAGCCGGTAGATCCGGAAATCGTCCGCGATCTTATCGGCCGCGCCGCGCGCGCGGCGTCGGGCGGCAACCTGCAGCCGTGGCAGGTCTATGCGTTGACCGGCGCACCGCTCACCGAGATCAAACGGCAGGTCAGAGCGTTCATCGGCGGCCGCGATCCGCGCCACGACGAGGCCGAATATCCGATCTACCCGAAGACGATGTGGGAGCCCTATAAATCGCGCCGCGAGGAGCATGGCGTGCAGCTTTACGGCGCGCTCAATGTCGCGCGCGGAGACGCCGCCGGGCGGCTTGCGCAATACAAGCGCAACTTCGAATTCTTCAATGCGCCGGTAGCGTTGTTCATCGCCATCGACAGGAAGCTCGGACCCGGCCAGTGGGCCGACCTCGGCGGCTACATCCACGCGCTCATGTTTCTCGCCCGTGGCTATGGTCTCGACACTTGCCCGCAGGAATCCTGGGCGCGCATGCACCGCATCGTCGGCCCATTCGTAAAAATGCCGCCCGAGCAGATGCTGTTCTGCGCCGTGGCCATCGGCTACGCCGACCACGCGCACCCGGCCAACTCTTTTCGCTCGCCGCGCGCGCCACTTGCAGATTTTTGCAGGTTTATAGGGTTTGATTGAGCCGCTCGCGCCTCCCGCTCCCCGCGTGCGGCGAGAGGGTTGGGGTGAGGGGCCGCCCCGCTGGGCGCAGAATTTCGGAGACGCTCAGAATCGCGGTGGCGCCCCTCACCCTCCTTCGCTTCGCTCAGTCGACCTCTCCCCGCGCGCGGGGAGAGGTGGTTGAAGCGGAGATTTTACGCATTAGCTTCAATGTGATAGGATCGAAAAATCTCGCAGGAGAGCCGCGATGAACCTCAACGCGCTGGGATATGTCGGCATCCGCAGCAAGAATCTCGACGATTGGGCGGCCTACGGTACCCGCTTTCTCGGCATGCAGCTGGTCGATCGCAGCCGCGGCACGCTCGCTTTGCGCATGGACGACCGCAAGCAGCGCGTGATCGTCCACAGCGACGAGGACGAGGGACCGTCGTTCTACGGCTGGGAAGTCGCCGATGCCGCGGCGCTCGATGAACTTGCGGCGCATCTGGAGAAAAACGGCGTCAAGGTCGCGCGCGGCTCGCGTGCGCTGGCGGACGAGCGCCGCGTCAAGGACTTGATCGTATTCGCCGACCCGATCGGCAACCGGCTCGAAGTTTTTCACGGCGCCGAGATCGCAGCGGACGCGTTCAAGCCCGGCCGTTCGATCTCCGGCTTCCGCACCGGCCCGCTCGGCATGGGCCACGCCGTGCTCACGGCGGAACGGCTCGATGAGGTGGTGCCGTTCTACACCGAGATTCTGAATTTCAAGCCGAGCGACTACATCTTAAAGCCATTCAAGGCTTATTTCTTCCATATCAATGCGCGCCACCACAGCCTCGCCTTCATCGATACCGGCAAGAACGGCATCCATCACCTGATGGTCGAGCTGTGCTATCTCGACGACGTCGGGCAGGCCTACGATCTCGCGCTGCGCAAGCCGGAGACGATCGGCACCACGCTCGGCCGCCACGTCAACGACCACGTCACCTCGTTCTACTCATGGTCGCCGTCGCAGTTTTTGGTCGAATACGGCTGGGGCGGCCGCACCATCGATACCGAAAACTGGACGCCGCACGAGCGCACCGAAGGCCCGAGCCTGTGGGGCCACGACCGCATGTGGCTCATGTCGGAAGCGCGCGAAGAAGCGCGCAAGCTGCGCATCGGCGTCGCGGAAGGCGGCGGCCGCGTTCCCGTCAACGTGATGGACGGCAATTACGTCCGCGCACGCGACGTCTGTCCGTGGTGGAACGCCAACGTGCCGGCAAATCGTCGGGCGGGTTAGCCTTCGGCATAACCCGCCGACTTCGGTAATGGATCAGCCGCGGCGCTCGGCCGTCCATCGGCCGGAGCATTCTCCATTCGAGGTGCGCCAGATTCCGGCGCCGCTATTGCGCGTCAGCCGGCCGATGCCGCTTGCAGTCTGTCCGCCGCCGGAAACCGTGACGCCGATGGCCCCGTTGCGCGCGACCGCGCCGGAAACGTTGTAGTTTGGATCGCTGTCGGCCTTTAGAACGCGGCCTTCCCAGATGCGCAAGGGATAGCGGTAACCGCGGTCGCAATCGCCGGAATAGGTGACGATCGACACGCTCCATAATCCGTCAAAGACCCTGGTCGGGGCGTACCGGGCAGCGCGAGGCACGGCATCAGAGGGCTGGGTCGCGCTCGTCACGAGCAGAGCCGCCACTGCGACGGCCAAGATCGCACGGAAGAAATTTTTCATCGGGTGGCTCCGGTTTTCTCGGGATGCTGTCCTTGCGGTACCGGCGGCCCCGGATAAGGCGGCGGCACGGTGCCGAAAGGCGTTGCGCTATTGCCCAAATCATATCCGGTTTGGAACAAGGCCTTCATGTAATTGGGATCGAACGCACCGCGGCTCGGCGCGCTGAAGCTTGGCGGAATGCTGGCGACGTTGAAGCCGACGCCGCCGCGCTTGGCAGCGATATAGGCGCGGTCAAGCATGAGTCGCGTGTCGACCTTCACCGCCATGCCAACCGATTGGGCGAGGATCGCTTCCGTCGAGCGCTGCACCACCTCGAAGTCCGGCTGCAATCCTGAATCCACCACAATGTAGAGCTCGGTCGCCGGCAGCCGATAATCGGCCGTGGCCGCCAACAATGAAGCCGGCGCAACGAAGAACTGGCCGCCAACGCCGCCGTCGACGTGCATTTCGGCAAAGTGCTTGCCGTTACTCTCTACGTTAATCAATACCGGCGGAAACGCGCCGGGAATGCTGCTCGACGCAAGGAGCACGCTGCGGAACAGATCGGTCGCCTCCTCGCCGCCATGGGCGGCGATGGCGCCCATGTTCCAGACCACGGAGCGTTCGGCGTCGAGATCCGTGGTGATTACGAATAAGCGCCGGCCGGCGCGATATTGGGCGGCGATATCGGCCATCAAGGCCGGCGTGATTTCCTTGGCGATCAGATCCTTGAGCGGCCAAGTGTTGACGAAGCTCTCGGGCGTGGCGCCGATCTCGAAAATGTCCGCTGACGTGATCTTGGTGTAGGCGTCGCGCAGCGCATCGTCATAGCGCGGCCCGGCGAAAGCGAAGGGCGCCATGAGCGCGCCCGTGCTCACGCCGGTAACGACCGAATAGTCGGGCCGCTTGCCGGATGCGCCGAGCCCGCTGAGCAAACCGGCGCCAAAAGCTCCATCTTCTCCGCCGCTGGAAAGAATGAGCCATGGGCCCGGCTTTGACGGCAGCGCATTGTTGAAATCCGTGGGCGAATCCGCCCAGAACCGGGCATCCGGCATGCCGGGAATGCTGGCAGCGGCATCTTCGGCCGCGGTGAAGGGCGTACGCGGCGGCAGCGGCTTCGGCCGAAGTGCCGCAACCGGCGCCCGACTCGGTGCTTTCCGCGGCCGCGCGCGGACGGCCCCGCGCCGGTGGGGCGCGGCCGGCTGGCTCACGCCCTGGGCGCGCGCCGGCGGCAGCGGCGCTACCGATACAGAGAGGACGAGCGCCGACAGCAAAGCCGCAGCCGCGCAGGTGGTCCGACACGCATCCATGCTCATGACGAGTAGGTGTCCCGAAATCGCCGAAAGGTTCGGGGTCCCCGTTTCGTTCCTGGTTGAAGGCGCACGACGTCCTCAGTCGGCCAGCAAATAAGACGGCTCGACGCGAACTTCAATCGGGACAAATTGAATTCACCATCTATCCTAAGTGCAATCGACTGCGCAGCCTGGAAACGCCAGCCCGTTACCGCAATGCACCGTTAAGCCTGTTCGGTGTCAAGCGTCTGACAGGCGATTTCGCCGATTGTCTCTCACGCACGGCGATCGGCGACGAATCTCGCGCCTTCGATGAGGATTGCGGCCGCCGAACCGAACGGCGCCAGCGCCTTTTTGGCCTCGGCGACCAGCTCCCGCAACCGCGCCTTCGCCCCGGCCTCACCGAGCACGCCGACCATGGTGGCCTTGCCCGCCACTGCATCCTTGCCGGTCGATTTGCCGACCAGGGCGGGGTCGCCTTCGAGATCGAGAAGATCGTCGGCGATCTGGAAAGCCTGGCCGACCGTCGATCCGTAGCGATCGAGCGCCTTGCGCTGCGACGGCGCCGCCGCCGCCAGAATGCCGCCGGCCTGGCAGGCAAAGCGCAACAGCGCGCCGGTTTTCATCGCCTGCAACATCCGCACCTCGGTCTCGGTAAGCCGCCGCGGGCCGTTTTGCGCAAAGCGGCCCTCCGCGGCGAGGTCGAGCATCTGGCCGCCGGCCATGCCGCCCACCCCGGCCGCGCAAGCGAGCGCGCTTACCAATTCTATGCGGACGGCTGCATCGGGGTGGGTCTGCGGCCGCGAGAGGATATCGAAAGCAAAAGTGAGCAGGCCGTCGCCGGCAAGGATGGCAGTCGCCTCGTCGAACTTTTTATGGGCGGTCGGCTGTCCGCGCCGCAGCTCGTCGTTATCCATGGCCGGCAAATCGTCATGCACGAGCGAGTAGCAGTGCACGCATTCGAGCGCCGCGCCTGCCATCAATGCGCGCTGCCGCGGGACTTTGAACAGGCGCGCGCTTTCGACGACCAGAAACGGCCGGAAACGCTTGCCGCCGCTAAGGCTCGAATAACGCATGGCCTCGATGAGACGAGCCGGGCGGCTGAGCTCGCCCTTAGCCGGCGTGGCGGCGAGGAGCCTCGTAAGCAGAGCCTCGGTATCCGCCGCCACGGCATCGAGGCGCGTCAGGAAAGGGTTCTCCTTTTTGGCATTTTTGCCATTCATCGGGTGTTGCGCAGCCTTCCGGCCTCCCTTTGGGGTTCTGTTCTCGACCCTACATTTACGGGATAACGCGTGAACCGGACCGGCGCGGGCGGCCCCGCGTCCGGCTGTGTCGGCCCCCATGTACGCTGCCATGTAAGCCGCCAGGTAAGCCACCATGTAAGGCACCAAGGGACAATCTGTGGCCAACGACCTCATAGCGTCAATGGTGCTGGCGATCTGGCTTTATCTCCTGGCGGCGCGCGGGGGGTTCTGGCGGGCGGCCGAGCGCGATGACGAGATTCCGTCGGCGGACATGCAGGCCCCATGGCCCGCCGTTGCGGCGATCATCCCCGCGCGCGATGAGGCTGCGTGCGTGGGCGAAACCGTCGCTTCGCTGCTGGGTCAGGACTATGCGGGCGAGTTGCGCGTGATCGTGGTCGATGACCGGAGCCGCGACGCCACCGCTCAGGTTGCGCGCGAGGCCGCGGCGAAACTCGGCCAGTCCGATCGCCTTATCGTTCTGTCCGGGCGTGCCTTACCCGCCGGCTGGACCGGCAAGCTGTGGGCGCAGCAACAGGGCGTGGCGCTCGTGGAACAGCAGCCGCATTCGCCCGAGTATTTGCTATTCACCGACGCCGATATCGTCTACGGCCCCGACGCCCTGCAGCAGCTTGTCGCGCGGGCGCAGGCGAACGGTCTCGCTCTCGCCTCGCTGATGGTGAAGTTGCACTGCAAGAGCCTCGCCGAGCGCACATTCATCCCCGCCTTCATCTTCTTCTTTCAGATGCTTTACCCCTTCGCTTGGGCGAACGATCCGTGCCGCGCCACCGCGGCGGCGGCGGGCGGCTGCATGCTGGTGCGCCGCGATGCGCTGAGGCAAGCGGGCGGCATGGCGGCAATCCGCAACGCGCTGATCGACGATTGCGCGCTGGCGAAATTACTGAAAGCCCGCGGCCCGATCTGGATCGGATTGACCGAGCGCGTGCGCAGCATTCGCGCCTATCCGGCCGTGGCGGACATCCGCGGCATGGTCGCGCGCACCGCCTATGCGCAGCTTCGCTATTCGCCACTTTTGCTTGCGGGCACGATTTTGGCTCTGGCGCTGACCTACCTGGCTCCGGTCGCGCTGACGTTCTTCGCCGGCGGCGTTGCGCAGTTCCTCGGAATTTTCACTTGGCTGTCGATGGCATTGGCGTTGCGGCCGACGCTGCGGTTCTACGGTTTGTCGATGCTGTGGGGATTGGCGCTGCCGGCAATCGCCGCGATCTATATGGCCTTTACGGTGGATTCCGCCTATCAGCATGCGCGCGGCCGCGGCGGCATGTGGAAGGGCCGGTCGCAGGCCAACGTTTCGGAATTGCGATGAGCGATGCAAGCACAAACGACGCCGGGAATTGGCGCTCGGGCAAGGGCCCTCGGGACGAGAATTTCCCGGTCGCCTCCTGGCTCATCCATCGGCGCCATCGCGGGCCGATCCTGGCATTCTACAATTTTGTGCGCACCGCCGACGACATCGCCGACCATCCTGCGCTGCCGCCCGAGCAAAAACTTGCGCTGCTCGAACGTCTCGAAGCGGGGCTTGTCGGACGCAACAGCGACGACGCGGTGGCGGTACGGTTACGAACGCAACTTGCCGAGCGCAATCTTTCGCCAAAGCACGCGCAGGATCTGCTCGCCGCGTTCAAGCTCGACGTCACCAAGCCGCGCTACCGCGACTGGGACGATCTGATCGATTATTGTTCGCTCTCGGCCATGCCGGTCGGCCGCTTCGTTTGCGACGTTCACGGCGAGAGCCGGTCGGTTTGGCCGGCAAATGACGCGCTGTGCGCGGCGTTGCAGATCATCAATCATCTGCAGGACTGCAAGAACGATTATCTCAATCTCGATCGCGTGTACGTCCCGCTCGACGCGCTCGCTGCCGCCGGCGTAACGGCCGAAGCGCTGGGCGAGAAGCGCGCCTCGCCGGCGCTGCTCGACTGCCTGCATAAACTCGCCGAACGGACCGAACGATTGCTAAGCGAGAGCGACGTTTTCGCGACGTTGATCGAGGACTGGCATCTCGGCCTGGAAGTTTCCGTCATCAACAGATTGGCGCACCGTCTCACCCGCATCCTGACGACAGGCGACCCGCTATGCGATCCGGTCCATCTTAAAATATCCGCCGTCGCGCGCCTGACGATCGCCGGCGTGTGCACCGGCGCGTCGGGGCGGCTCGGCCGGCTTATGTCCGCCACGGCGCGCAAGCCGCGGGGTGCGTAAGTGAACGAAACACCCAGTCAAGCGGCGGAGCGCGCTTCCGGCAGCTCGTTCTACAGCGGGATGCGCATTCTGCCGCGTCCGCAGCGCGAGGCGATGTTCGAAATCTACTCGTTTTGCCGCGCGGTCGACGATATCGCCGACGATCCTGGGCCACGGGAGCCGCGGCTTAAGTATTTGCAGGCGTGGCGCTTCACGATCAATTCCCTTTATGACGGGCCGGTGGCGGAACACATTCCTCTCGCCCGAGCGGTGCTGGCATTTGATCTGAAGCGCGAAGACTTCTTGGCCGTGATCGACGGCATGGAGATGGATGTCGTCTCCGATATCCGCGCCCCCGACCGCGCCACGCTCGATCTGTATTGCGACCGGGTGGCATGCGCGGTAGGTCGGCTCTCGGTGCGCGTGTTCGGCATGCCATCCGCTGCCGGCCTGGCGCTCGCGCATCATCTCGGCCGCGCGTTGCAGTTGACCAATATATTGCGCGACCTCGACGAGGACGCCGCCCTTGGCCGGCTCTATTTGCCGCGGGAGACACTGCGCGGCGTAGGGATTATCGCCACCGAGCCGCGCGAGGTTCTCGCCCATCCGCTCCTTGGCGAGGCGTGCGCGGAGATCGTCGGGCTGGCGCAAGCGCACTTTCACGAAGCCAAGGCAATCATGGCGAATAGCCCGCGACGCACGGTGCGGGCGCCGCGGATCATGGGCGACGCCTATCGAATCATACTCGACAAGCTGGTGGCGCGCGGCTTTGCGCCGCCGCGCCGGCCGGTTCGCCTGCCGAAGGCGCGACTCCTGCTCATTGTGCTGCGTAATCTTTTCTGATGTCTGGAACGGTCCACATCGTCGGCGCCGGGCTTGCCGGATTGTCCGCCGCGCTCAAACTTTGCGCGCGCGGCGAGCGCGTGGTCGTGCACGAGGCGACGGCGTTCGCCGGCGGCCGCTGCCGCTCCTACCACGACGCCACGCTCGGCATGACGATCGACAACGGCAATCATCTGCTGCTGTCGGGCAATCGCGCCGCGCTCGATTATCTGCGCGACATCGGCGCGGAAAAGCATCTGACCGGTCCGGACGCGGCGGAATTTCCCTTCGTCGATATTGCCAGCGGGCGGCGTTGGACGCTGCGTTTCGGCAACGGTCGCTTGCCGTTGTGGGTATTCGATTCCGCGCGGCGGGTACCCGGAACGCGCGCGCTCGCCTACTTGCCGCTGGCGCGGCTGTTATGGGCGCGCCCGGGCAAGAGCGTCGGCGAAGTCATTGCCTGCGAGGGACCGCTCTATCGGCGGCTGGTCGAGCCGCTCCTGCTTGCGGCACTCAATATCGAGCCCCCGCACGGATCGGCAAGGCTTGCGAGCGCGGTGATCCGCGAAACGCTTGCCGCCGGCGGGCGGGCCTGCCGGCCGCTTATTGCGCGCGAGGGCTTGGGGCCGACGCTGATCGAGCCGGCGCTGGCGCGTCTGCAACGGCGCGGCGCCGCCATCCGCCTGGAGCACCAATTGCGCGCCATCCGGTTTGCGGCCGAGCGGGTCGAGGCGCTCGATTTCGGCAGGGAAACCGTCGAACTCACCGCGGACGACGCGGTCGTTCTCGCTGTTGCGCCTTATGCCGCGGCTTCGTTGGTGCGCGGCCTCGAAGTGCCGACCGAATTTCGCGCCATCGTCAACGCGCATTTCCGCATCGAGCTGCCGGCCGGAGAGCCGCCGATCGTCGGCGTGCTCAACGGCACGGCGCAATGGATATTTTCCTTTCCCGGGCGGGTGTCGGTGACAATCAGCGCCGGCGACCGGCACATCGACACGGCGCGGGACGTACTTGCGAAATCGATCTGGAGCGAAGTCGCGACCGTCACCGGGCTGTCAAGCGCGCTGCCGCCCTGGCAAATCGTGCGCGAGCGGCGCGCCACGTTCGCCGCCACGCCGGCGCAGGACGCCAAGCGGCCGGCTTCGCAAACCCAATGGCGCAATCTCGTGCTCGCCGGCGATTGGACAGATACCGGGCTGCCCGCCACCATCGAAGGCGCGATCCGCTCCGGCAACCGCGCCGCCGATATCGTCGCGCGCCGCGTAAGTGCGAACCGGCAATGAACGAAGCACCGGCCAATAGAAGCGATCTCGATCGCTCGATCGATGCGGCGACGAACGCGCTGTTGGCCTGCCAGCGCGAAGACGGCCACTGGCTGTTCGAGCTGGAGGCGGACGCCACCATTCCGGCCGAGTATGTGCTGCTGCGGCACTATCTGGGCGAGCCGGTCGATGCCGCGCTCGAGGCCAAAATCGCCGTCTACCTGCGCCGCATCCAAGGTGCCCACGGCGGCTGGCCGCTGTTTGCCGAAGGCGATCTCGACGTGAGTGCGACCGTCAAAGCCTATTTTGCGCTGAAAATGATCGGCGATTCCGTCGATGCCGATCACATGCGCCGCGCCCGCGAAGCGTTGCGCGCCCGCGGCGGCGCCGCGCGTTCCAACGTATTCACGCGGATCATGCTGGCGCTGTTCGGATTCGTTCCCTGGCGCGCCGTGCCGGCGATGCCGGTCGAGATCGTGCTGCTGCCCAAATGGTTCCCGTTCCATCTCGACAAGATTTCCTATTGGAGCCGCACCGTCATCGTCCCGTTGCTGGTGCTGATGGCGAAGAAGCCCCTGGCGCGCAATGCCAAGGGCGTGCGCATCGACGAGCTTTTTCTCGACCCGCCGCGCACGCTCGGTCCGGCGCCAAGGGCGCCGCAGCTGAAGGCGTCGTGGTTCTGGTTCTTCCGCGCCATCGACAACATTTTGCGCGCGAGCGAGCCGTACTTTCCCGGGAAAACCCGGCAGCGCGCCACCGATCGGGCGGTCTCCTGGGTGAGCGAGCGGCTCAACGGGGAAGACGGGCTCGGCGCGATTTTCCCGGCCATGGCGAACGGCGTGATGATGTTCGATGCGCTTGGGATTTCGGAAAAAGATCCACGGCGGGCGATCGCGCGCAAATCGGTCGAGAAACTGCTCGTCGTGCATGCGCACGAGGCCTATTGCCAGCCCTGCGTCTCGCCGATCTGGGACACCAGCCTGGTCTGTCACGCGCTGCTCGAAGTCGGCGGCGAGCGCGCGGTCGCACAAGTCCGCAAGGGCCTCGATTGGCTCGTTCCCCAACAGGTGCTCGACGTGCGCGGCGATTGGATCGCGCGCCGGCCCGATCTGCGCCCCGGCGGCTGGGCCTTCCAATATGCCAACCCGCATTATCCCGACGTCGACGACACCGCAGTCGTCGCCATGGCGATGGATCGTCTGCAGACGCTGTCCGGGCGGCAGGACTATCGCGGGGCTCTGGCGCGCGCGAAAGAATGGATCCTCGGCATGCAGTGCCAAAATGGCGGCTGGGGCGCATTCGATGCCGACAACGAATATCATTACCTCAACAACATTCCTTTCGCCGACCATGGCGCGCTGCTCGATCCGCCGACCGAGGACGTGAGCGCGCGCTGCCTGTCGCTGTTGGCGCAGCTCGGCAAAAATATCCGCCCCCGCGAAGCGGGGGAGGGGGAGGATGAAGCAATTAACCGCGCGATCGCCTATCTGCGCCGCACCCAACTTGCCGACGGGAGCTGGTACGGCCGCTGGGGCATGAACTACATCTACGGTACTTGGTCGGTGCTCTGCGCGCTCAATGCCGCGGGCGTCGATCACGGTGCGCCGGAAATGCGCAAGGCGGCGAACTGGCTCGCCGCCATCCAGAACGAGGACGGCGGCTGGGGCGAAGACGGCTCAAGCTACAAGCTCGACTATCGCGGCTACGAGCGCGCGCCGTCTACGGCCTCGCAAACGGCGTGGGCGCTCCTTGGCCTCATGGCCGCCGGCGAACTCGATCGTCCGGCGGTCGCGCGCGGCATCTTCTATCTCACGGCGACGCAAGGCGCCGACGGCTTCTGGAACGAGCCGCGCCATACCGCCACCGGCTTTCCGCGGGTTTTCTACCTGCGCTACCACGGCTATGCGAAGTTCTTCCCGCTCTGGGCGCTGGCCAGATATCGCAATCTCAAGAGCGGCAATACGCGGGCGGTGGCGTGCGGGATGTAGGGCGGATTGCGCGGCCCGCCTTCGCTCGCTGCGCGAGCTACGGTGGGTATCAGTCCACCGACCCTCCTACGCTCGCGTTGCGAGCTTCGGAGGGTTCGAGTCCACCGTAGCGCGGAGCGCGTAGGCGGAAGCGCAATCCGGGGTTCGCATCCAGCGCCCAATGCGGTTCGTCCCGGATTGCGCAAGGCGCAATCCGGGCTTCTGTAACGGGCCTCGATGAGTCAATCCCTTTGCGTGATCCAATCGCCGGGCACTTGCTTCTGTACGGGGTCGGCGCCGAGGCCGCCGCCTGATGGGGTGCGAGAGGATAGGCCGGC
>Ga0207416_1000953_pt1 | contig 42778 bp, 46 predicted proteins | sample PaiPotPPM11metaG_FD_184107 | JGI IMG/M metagenome (GOLD analysis project Ga0207416, IMG submission 184107) | Iron sulfur acid spring bacterial and archeal communities from Banff, Canada, to study Microbial Dark Matter (Phase II) - Paint Pots PPM... ...
CCTGCGGCGACAGCGCGCGCGGTGGTTCCCAGACCGGCGGCTGCATGGTGGACCTCCTCCCCGCGTGGGGCTTCAGCCCACCATGCCACCACCGGTTCGTCAACTACTTGACCGGTGCTCTAGCTCCTCGTTGAAGTAAGCACCGGACCACTGCTCGGGCGCCTCGACCACACCGTCGAGCGACACGAACAGCCCGGCTACGATCTTCCGCATGATGATGTGCTCTCCTCTTACGTGCTCGGGGCACGGCCCCGGTGTGCGGCACCCTGTTGTGCCGTTCATATGGTTAGACGGGGCGGAGCTGCGGAACTCATCGGCCGTACGACGCCGATTCGTTGCAATTCCGCATCAGAGAAGGGCGGCGCACGCCATCCAGTCCAAACGGCGCAACCCGAGCGATGAGTTTCGCTCCGCGGAGCAGTCTCTACGGCTGAGACGGCGAACAGCACGGGCCGCAGCCGTGCGCGTCCGCTCCCGCCCAGCGGTTGGAGACCTTCGCGTGCCCGTCCGTGATGCAGGGCCGGAACCTGAGCTCGGCGCGCTCGTCTTCGCCATCGGCGGCGCGATCGCGCGCGCCGATATTCCGGCCCTGTGCGAGCGCCTTCAGACGCTGCTGTCGCGCAACGAACGCTCTGGCGCCACGGTGATCTGCGATGTGGGTGAGCTCGGGCGTGCAGACGCGGTCGCGGTGGAGGCGCTGGCGCGGCTGCGGCTCACCGCACGGCGGCTTGGGCGCCGGCTGCAGCTCCGGCGAGCCAGCCCCGAGTTGCAAGCCCTACTCGCGCTGATGGGGTTGGCCGAGATCCTGCCCATCGAGCCGCTGCCCTCGCTCCAGCCGCTGGGGCAGACCGAAGAGCGGGAAAAGCCTCGCGGTATCAAGAAAGAAGGTGACGCCGCTGATCCGCCCATCGGCTAGCTCGACCACCTGCAGCGCCCACGGCTCGTAGCCGCCGTCGGGCGCCGGCTTGTACTGGCCGAAGGCCGGCGAGCCGTTCGCCAGCCGCGGGATCAGGCGCGAATCGCGGCAGGCGATGCCGGGGCCGAGGCAGAAAGTGCGGATCTCCCGCGGGCCGCGCAGCCACATCGCGAACGGCGGCATCGACCAGGTGGCGTCTTCACGCAGCAGCGCGGTGAGCGCGTCGAGGTCGTACCGTTCGAACGCCTCGACGTAGCGCGCGAGGAGCTGCCGCTGCCTGTCATCCTGCAAGGGCGCTGGGCTGACGCTCTGCGCCCTCCGCGCCGCCAGGGTCGCGCGAGCGCGTTGCAGGGCGCTGTTGACCGAGGCGACGGAGGTGTCGAGCAGCTCGGCCACCTCGCTCGCCTTCCAGTCCAGCACCTCCCGCAAAATCAGCACCGCGCGCTGGCGCGGCGGCAGGCGTTGCAGCGCCGCCACAAAGGCCAACCGCAGCGTTTCGCGGGCGATCGCCGCTTCGGCCGGGTCGCCGCCGTCGGGCAGGGCACGCTGATCGGGGATCGGCCAGATCCACATAGCCTCCGACAACATCTCGCCGAGGGGCGTCTCCGCGGCGCCGGCGGGACCGCGATCGATCGGACGGGCGCGCCGCTGCGCGCCGTTGAGCATGTCGAGGCAGACGTTCGTCGCGATGCGATGGAGCCAGGTGTGCAGCGAGGCGCGGCCCTCGAAGCGAGCGAAACTCCGCCAGGCGCGCACCAACGTCTCCTGCACGGCGTCCTCCGCCTCGAACGCCGAGCCCAGCATCCGGTAGCAGTAGGCCGTCAGCTCGCGGCGGTGCTGATCGAGCAGGGCCACGGATTCGTCCGTCCCAAACAGCGCCGGGCGGGCGATTGCTTCGTCGGTTACCGCGTGATCGGTCATTCTGCTGGCGTCTCCTTCGTCATCCCATCATCGCAGGCGATGGTATGCGAACGACGCGGGATCGTCATCTACGTTAGGACCGTCTCCCAGACAATTTTCACCGTGGTGATAGTCGCGGCACCTAACCCCGATTTCGCTGAAGCGAAATCTCCCTTCCCGACACGGGAAGGGTTCGGTTCGAGGACATGCAGATGGATGGGAGACCATCCGACCGCGTGTCCCACAAAGACACTGCCGCCCCGTCGCCGTCTGGTGCCGCTGGGAGCGCTCCAGAAGTCCCTTCCCAGCTCGGGAAGGGACAGCTTTGCCGTCGGGCAAAGCAGGGTTAGGTGCCGCGGGACGCTGGCAGCGGTGCAACCCGGAAGGCAGGTACGCCGCTGCTACTGCGCGTGGCGCCCCACCATCTCCACAAGGTCGTCGATGTCGAACGGCTTGGCGAGATAGTCGTCGGCCGAGACCTGCGCGGCGCGTTCGGCGACCTCGTGTGCGGCAGTGATCACGACGATCGGCACGTGCGGGCCGGGCCGCTCGCGGTAGGCGCGGGCGAACTCCCAGCCGTCCATCACCGGCATGCGCATATCGAGCAGGATCAGGCCGGGGTTCTCATGGCCGAGCAGGCTCAGCGCCGCGCCGCCGTGCTGCGCCGTGAGCACGTCGTAGCCTTCGTCGTGCAGCGCCATCTGCACGAGCTCACGGATGCTGTCGTCGTCGTCGATCACCAGCACGGGTCGGAAAGCGGCCACCGGGTGCCTCGCTTCGCAGGCGTTACGCCGCACCCACCGCCACGCGGCCGCGCGGCAGCGTCACGGTAAAGCGCGTGCCGCCAGTTTCGGGGAACTCGGCGCGAATCGTGCCTCCGTGCCGCTCCACGATCTGCGCGCTGATATACAGACCCAGGCCCAGGCCGGCGCTCGCGCTGCCTTCGTGCGCCTGGTAGAAGCGGTCGAAGATTCTGTCGCGGTGCTCGGGCGGAATGCCGATGCCGTGATCGGCCACGGAAAGCGAGAGCACGCCGCCGCGCTCGGCCAGCTCGACCTCGATCTCGCCGTTCTCCGGACTGAACTTGACGGCGTTGTCGAGCAGGTTGGTGAGCACCTGTTCGATGCGCAGCGGGTCGATGTGCGCCGCAAGCGGGCCACGCGGCGTGCGCACGTCGATCGTGCGGCGGCCCGCGCTCTGGCGCACGCCGGCGGTAACACCCTGGACCAGCGAGCAGAGGTCCGTGTCGGCGGGCTGCACCGTGAGGCGGCCGGTGTCGGCGCGGGAGACGTCGAGCAGTTGTGTGACCAGACGGGAGAGCTTCTGCGACTGCTGCTCGATGTTGAACAGGGCGCGGCGCACCTGGAACGGGTCCAGCTCGCCGGTGGTATCGAGCCGCTTGACCACGAGCTGCGAGAAGCCGCGCAGGCTGGTGACGGGCGTCTTCAACTCGTGCGCGGCGACGGAGAGGAACTCGCCCTTCATGCGTTCGGCGCGGCGCAGGCTCTCGATCAGCCGCGCGTTGCCGATGGCGATGGCGGCCATGTTGGCGAGCGCCGCCGCAGCGGAGAGGTCGCCGCGCGTGATGCGGCGCGGCGTACGATACGCCACCATCAGCGAGCCGAAGACCTCGTCCCCGCGGAAGAGCGGCACGGCCAGTGCGGCGCGACCGCCTTCGATGCGGTGCAGCGCCAGCTCGCGGCTGGCATAGCCCGGCTCGGCGGTCAGGTCTTCGCTGACGAATGGCTGGCGGCGGGCGATCGCTTCCGCGGCGGGGCTGGTGCCGGGCGCGAAGGCAGCGGCGCTCCACTCGGCCGCGTCGGGCACGTCGTAGCGGTTGCCGGCGACTCGAAGGTGCGACTCGCCGGTGTCGTCGCGGGCGGTGACGACGGCGTAGTCGGCGCCGAGCAGCATCAACGCGTGGTCCACCACGTGGCGCAGCACGGCCTCAAGGTCCGTCTGCGCGGAGATGTCCTGGCCGATGTCGCGCATCGCCTCGGCCATTTCGAGACGGCGCTGGAAGTCGAGCAGGGCGTGCTGGCCGCGAATCACCAGGCCGTAGCGGCGGCGCAGCGTGAGATAGATGGTGGCCGACAGCACCGTGAGCGAATCGACAAGGGCCATGTGCCAGAGGCCGGGGTCTTTGCGGTAGATCTCGGGATAGAGCAGGAAGTGTTCGACGCGGATCCAGTGACCGAGGCCGCCGGTAAGGAAGATGAAGCCAGTCGCCGTGCCGAGGGGATTGAACCCCAGGCGCCGCTGCTTGACGAGACCGGTGAAGATCAGCGCCGCGATGATGAAGTAGCACGCGGCGATGATCGCGTTGGCGCAGAGCGCGATCTCGAGCATTCCCGGCGTCCCGACCGCGCGGCGTGCCCCAGCGGCGCCCGCCTACGCTGCGCTTTTGTATCAACAGTACGCCTACACTGTAACGACAGCAACGATCTGGACAATCAGTGTTTTCCCTATATCAGGCCTGGCCGGCCGACATTGCTCGATCGGCCGCACAAGCGGCGAGGTTGCCGTCGAAGCGGTCGTTACCGATCCGTGCCCGATCTCCGGCGCTCGCCTGTAGACGTGCCGCGCGCGCGAGACGACAGCAGTAGTGCAGGACGCAGCCACGGCGGTTGCGTCCGCGTTGCGTGCGGCCCGCGGAGGGGGAAGTCATGTCGCAGCAGGCGATCGTCAGTCCCGAGGCGCTGGAGCGTTTCGCCAGCAGCGTGCGCTTCTTTAATAACCAGTTGCGCGAGAGCATGACCCGCTTGCAGGGCCAGTTCCAGGCGCTGGGCGACACCTGGCGCGACCAGGAGCACTCGCGCTTCACGGCCGAGTTCGAGCAGACCATGCAGGTCTTGCAGCAGTTCATTAAGACCGCCGACGAGCAGATCCCCTTCTTGATGCGCAAGGCACAGAAGGCGAATGAGTATCTGACCCAGCGCTAAGCCGCGCCGGAACGCCGGCTCCGAGGCCCGCTGCATGAGCTTCTCCGTCAACGTCCGCTCGATCGATGCGCTCGGCGGCTTCCGCCTGGCGCTGCTGCGTTACCGCGCCGAGGTCGAGGAGACGCTGGAGGGCTTCGACTACTTCCTCGCCCGCCAGCTCGAATGGTTCGAGGGGCGTCTCGGTCACTGGCAGCGCGAAGTGCGCCGCGGCCGCGAAGACGTGCGCGCCGCCGAATTGGCGCTCGCCCGCTTCAAAGCGACCAGCATCAACCCCGACATCCCTGCCTATCTGCGCCCGAACGGCAGCAATGAACGCTACGAGACCGCGCTGGCCCGCGCCCACCAGCGCCTGCGCGACGCCGAGGGCGGCCTCGTCAGCACGATGCAGTGGCAGAAGACGATCGAGCAGGCGATCGAGGTGTATCGCACCGAGCAGATCCGCTTCAAGGACGTCCTGCAAGAGAACCTGCCCGCCGCGCTGACCATGCTCGAAAAGAAACTCGCCACGCTCGCCGGCTACGTCTCCGTGCCGCTGCCCTCCGAGCCGGAGCGGCCGCTCACGGCGGTTGCCTGGCCCGCCGCGCCGCAGAGTGGAGACGATGGCAGCGAAACCGACCGCGGCGATCAGGCCGCTGACCATGCAGAGGCGGTGAACGCGTGACGATGAATCATACGAGCGCCGTCGAGGAGCTGCAGACGGCCTGGGAGGCGTTGCGTACGCGCTGGCACGAGCTGGGCGAGGTCTGGAACGACCCGGTGCACGAGCGCTTCGCGCGCGAGCACTGGGCGCCGCTGGAGAAACAGACGATCGCCGCCGGCCAGTCGCTGGGCGAGCTGCTGCGCGTGCTGGCCGCCGCCCACCGCAACGTGCCCTGAGCGCGCCGCCGCGGGCAGCCCAGGCACGAGAGTATCGGTACGGCTCGGCGTCGGCTGGGCGCCCTGCTGAAGACAGGTGGTTTGCGATGCCCGGCGCCGACCTGGCCCTGCGAGAACGCGAGATCCTCGCCGCCTTCCGCCGTGTGACGATGCAGCGCACCCAGACCGAGTCCGACTCTGCCGCGCGCGTCGAGCAGATCCGTCAGACTGCGGACGAGGAGCTGACCGCTGCGCGCGATGCCGCCGAGGAGCAGCGCACCTACGCCGAATCCGGCGCCACCGAGCGTTACCACGCCGAGCTTGAAGCGGTGGAGCGCAAGCGCAAAGAGGTGCATGAGGCCGCGCAGAAAGGGATCGAGGGCGTGCGCTCGCTCTACGACGGCGGCCGCACCGTGCTCGGGCTGGCGCACCTGAACCCGCTCTTGCAGCATGCGCAGACCGCGCCGCCGCCCACGCCGCAGGCGATCAGTGAGCCGGCGTTGCAGCTAAGCATGTGCGCCTCGCAGGCCGCCAAAGCCTCGCAGCGCATCGACCGCGGCGTCGAGCAGGTGCTGGGCAAGCGCCGCCAGAGCCACAAGAACCACATGCGCATGGCCTACGTCGCCGCCGCGACCGTGCTGCTGCTTGGCGCAACCGTGAAACTCGGCACCGGCTCCTGCGGCTTCGTCAGCACCACCCTGGGCGATCACGCCGGCTGCTCGGCTACGCTCAGCGGCCACACGGGCGTGGTCAACGCCGTCGCCTTCGCGCCAGACGGCAGGACACTCGCCTCAGCCAGCGCCGACAAGAGCGTGCGCCTTTGGGATGCGAGCAACGGCCGCAAGCTCGCCACGCTCAACGGCCACGGCGATTTCGTCGATGGCGTCGCCTTCTCGCCGGACGGCACCATGCTCGCCTCTGCCAGCGGCGACAAGACGATCAAGATCTGGAGCGTGGCCGTCGGCCGTGAGCTGAAAACCCTCGCCGGCCACACCGAGTACGTGCTGGCCGTGGCCTTCGCGCCGGACAACAAGACGATCGCCTCGGCGGGGGCGGACGGCAACATCAAGCTCTGGGACGCGACCACGGGCCAGGAGCTGCGCACGCTCACGGGCCATCAGGACTGGGTGCAGGCAGTCGCGTTCTCGCCGGACGGCCGCCTGGTCGCCTCCGCCAGCCTCGACAGCACGGTCAAGATCTGGGACGCCCTCACCGGCCAGGAGTTGAAGACGCTGTCCGGCCACACCGGCAAGGTGTTCGCCGTCGCCTTCTCGTCGGACGGCACGCTGCTCGCTTCGGGCGGCGGCGACGGCACGGTGCGGCTGTGGGAGGTTGCGACGGGCCGCCAGTTGCGCGTGATCGAGGCCGACCGCCAGGCCGTGCGCGGCCTCGTCTTTGCGCCGGACGGCAAACAGCTTGCCACGGCCAGCGAGGACAAGACGGTCAAGCTCTGGAGTCTGGCCGACGGCCACAGGATCAAGAGCCTGAGCACCAACAGCGCGGTGTGGAGCGTCGCCTTCTCGAAGAGCGGCGGGATCATCGCCTGGGCGAACAACGACCACAACGTACGCACGTACGACCTGAAGTAGGGGGAATAGTGAGTAGTGAATGGTGAATGGTAGGGGCGCAGCCGCGAACCAGGGTTGTCCCGCCAGTGAAAGCGACGTGAGCCTGCGCCCATCGGCCGCGTGACCTCGTCCCCCCTCCACTCACTATTCACCACTCACCCTGGAGACAGCGATGCGGCTTCCTTTCCGGCGCGACCCCACTGTGCAGCTCCAGCAGCACGTCAACCGCCTCTGCCAGGCGTGGAGCGACGGCCAGTTCTGGCACGACCACTGGCTGAAGACGACCGAACAGGAATGCGTGGCGCGCCTCGAAAAGGCCGAGCGCGAGTACGAGCAGGGCACGGTCGGCACGCGCGCCGCCTGCGAGCGTCAGATTATCGAGGCCGAACGCCAGTACGAGCAGCGCATCGGCGCCGCCGAGGCCGAGCGCGAGGCCGCGATCGTCGCCACCCAGCGCGAGTACGAGGACACGATCGTGCGCATCACCCAAGACGCGGCCGCGATTACGCGCGAAGCGGGTATGGCCGGCGCGAGCTGGGACGACCCGATCTGGGACGAGTGGCAGCCGGGCAGCGATCAGACGATTCCACGCTACGTGCGCGCCGGCACGCTGCACGAAGGCCCGCGCGACGCGCTCACCGGCCTCGTCGTGCCCGGCGGCCTGAACGGCATGAGCTCGATCGCCGTGCCGGCGCTGCTGCCCTTCATCGATTCCGGCAATATCCTCTTCAAAGTCGCCGGCCAGGCGAAGCAGCAGGCGATCGGCTGCATCCAGTCGATGCTGCTGCGCGTGCTGGCGACGCTGCCGCCGGCCAAAGTCCGCTTCACCTTCTTCGACCCGATCGGCCTCGGCCAGAACATGGCCGCCTTCATGCACCTGGCCGACTACAATGAGTCGCTTGTCACCGGCAAGGCCTGGACCGAGCCGCAGCACATCGAGCAACGGCTGGTTGACCTCACCGAGCACATGGAGATGGTCATTCAGAAGTACCTGCGCAACCAGTACGCGACGATCGAGGAGTTCAACGCCAACGCCGGCGAAGTGGCCGAGCCCTACCGCGTGCTCGTCGTGCTCGACTTTCCCGCCGCCTTCAGCGAGACGGCGGCGCGGCGGCTGTTCAGCATCGCCCAGAACGGCCCGCGCTGCGGCGTCTACACGATCATGCTCGTCGACCCGGAGCTGTCCGTGCCGGAGGGCTTTAACCTGCGCGAGCTGGAGCGCATGGGCAGCGTGATCTACTGGAACCGCCAGCGCTTCGTCTGGCAGGACGAGGCCGTGCAGTCCTCCACCTTCGTGCTGGATGCGCCGCCCGATCTGACCATGCAGAAGGAGCCCGAAAAGACGCTCTTCGGCCGCATCCTCACCACGGTCGGCAAGGCGGCGAAGGATTCCAGCCGCGTCGAGGTGCCGTTCGAGAAGCTGTTCGACCTCTTCCGTGATCAAGTTCTCGCCCACCCCGAGGACTACGAAGGGCTGCTGGACGAGATCGACCCGGCTGACCCGGCAAGTTGGTGGCAGGGCAACAGCGCGCCGGGCCTGACGGCGCTGGTGGGCCGCGCCGGCGCCACGCGCGTGCAGTGCCTGACGCTGGGCAAGGGCACCGCGCATCACGTGCTGCTCACGGGCAAGACCGGCTCGGGCAAATCCACGCTGCTGCACACGCTGATCACCAGCGTCGCCCTCTTCTACAGCCCCAACGAGGTCGAGTTGTACCTGATCGACTTCAAGAAGGGCGTCGAGTTCAAGACCTACGCCGCGCACGCGCTGCCACACGCCCGCGTGGTGGCGATCGAGAGCGAGCGCGAGTTCGGCCTGAGCGTGCTGCAGGGGCTGGACGCGGAGATGAAGCGGCGCGGCGAGCTGTTCCGCCAGGCCGGTGTGGACGACGTGCCCGCCTACCGCGAGCGCATCGCCGGACCGATGCCGCGCATCCTGCTTTTGGTGGACGAGTTCCAAGAGTTCTTCACGGAGAACGACGCGATCGCCTCCGGCGCGGCGCAGCTTTTGGACCGGCTGGTGCGGCAGGGGCGTTCGTTCGGCATTCACGTGCTGCTCGCCTCGCAGAGCCTGGCCGGCGCCTTCACCGGCAGCTACATGCTTCCGCGCAGCACGATCGACCAGATGCAGGTGCGCATCGCCCTGCAGTGCTCGGAGGCCGACTCGCGGCTGATTCTGTCCGACGACAACCTCGCGGCCCGCTCGCTGACGCGGCCAGGCGCGGCGATCTACAACTCGAACAACGGCGTGGTCGAAGGCAACAACCCCTGTCAGGTCGCCTGGCTGTCGGACGAGCACCGCGACGCCTATCTGGCCACGGCGCAAGCACTGGCGAAGCGACAGGGGTATCGCCCGCCAGCGCCGCAGCGCGTGTTCGAGGGCAACGAGCCGGCCGACATCACGCAGAGCCCGATCGCCGAGCTGATCGAGGCGCCGGGCTGGCCGGGGCTGCTGCGCGCCACGCCGGCCTGGCTGGGCGAGCCGATCGCGATCAAAGACCCGACGGCGGCGCTCTTCGCCCGCCAGAGCGGCGCCAATCTGCTCGTCGTCGGCCAGAACGACGAGGGAGCGCTGGGCCTGCTCGCGACGGCGATGCTGAGCCTTGCCGCACACAACCCGCCGCTGCGCGGCAATGCCCGCTTCTACGTGCTCGACTTCACGCCGATCGACTGGCCGCACGCCGGCAGCTTCGCCCGCATGGCCGATTTGCTGCCGCACGAGATCACGGTCGCCGGCCGCCGCCACCTGCCTGAAGTGATCGTGGAGATCGCGGCCACGGTCAATCACCGCATCGAAGAGCAGGCATCGGGCGGGCCGGTCTATCTGGTGATCTTCGGCCTGCAGTGGGCGCGCGACCTGCGCCCGGCCGACGAGTTCGGCTTCGGCTTCAGCGCCGACCCGGACGAGCCGCCCAGCCCGGCGAAGCTCTTCCCCACGATCCTGCGCGAGGGACCAGACGTGGGCGTGCACACGCTCGCCTGGTGCGACACGCTGACCAACCTGAACCGCACGCTGGACCACCGCATGCTGCGCGAGTTCGTGCTGCGCGTGGTCCTGCAGATGAGCGCCCAGGATTCGCGCAATCTGGTGGACGTGGAGGCGGCGAGCAAGCTCGGCCCGCACCAGGCGCTCTACTGCAACGAAGAGGAGGGCCGGCTGGAGCGCTTCCGCCCCTACGCCCTGCCGTCCGAAGACTGGCTGCGCACGGCCGGCGACCGCCTGCGCGGGAAAGTCATGGACCAGGTGGCGTGACGGGTCATCTGGAAGAACCGGAGATTGCTACAGGCCTGGTGATACCGTGTCCGCTCGACCCGGTGTTCCCGCCTATCCTCGTCTACGGCGGACCGACTGCTCTCTTCTACGAGCACGCCTTCGAGAATGGCTCCCGCTTTGCCCGTGTAACCTTCGAAGGGCTGGATGCGCTCAAGGTCTGTCGCGAAGAAGTCCCTCCGTATCCTACCATCGAGCCTCCTGATGGCAGGTGGTCCGGAGCCTACCTGGTGGAGCACTCTCGCTGGCTGCGCCAGCGCCACCTCTACGAGGCCACTTACTATCGCGGGAACGACGAGTGGGGCAACGAGTCGATACGATGCTCAGCGACTTCGACCACTATCTGTTCAACTTCCACGAACTGGTCGTGGAAGCTCTCGCCCGCGGCGTCTGGTTCGAGCAGTCCTCGCAGCCGTTTCCCATGGATTATCGCTCGCCAAGCCATCCGCTGAGCCCGCTACCCGAATCGGCGATAACAGCGCGGTTCAATGTGGCGGGCATCGTATGTCAGGTGCGAACCAACCCGGCTCCACGGGCAGACGTACTGGCAGCAGCCCACTATTGCTCACAGCCCCTGTATCACTTCGCGCCAGAGTTGGATGGCCGTGGCCGAGTCGCCTATCGCCTCGACCTGCGCGAGCGTCGTGGCGAGATCCGCAGCACACTTACCAACAGCCTGGGACGCCGGGAGGCAACAGTAATTGGCATACCAGCGCTGACTGCGGCGAAGGCGCTCGTCGAGCCGCACCTGCGCGAGATCAGCGACCGCAGACGGGCCAAATGACCTGGTCGCGTACCCGTGAAACCGTGTGCTCCGCGACTATCCATCCACCGAAGTGGCGAAGTGGCGATGATGTATTCTGCACTATGCTGTTGGGAGGCTACTCACGGAGCTCTACCTTGAGGAGGACCAATTCCTCAATCCGCGCTTTATCCTCCCTACTCCATCAACCCTCGTACCCGTCCACCTGCAGATCGCAGGAACCGAGTTGTTGGGCTATGCGCGACGAACGGGCGAGATCGTCACCGCCGGGAAACTGCTCGACCCGTTAGAACTGGCACGCTGGGGTTTGCTCGCCGTGCGCCAGGCCCGCGTGTACGGCTATTCACACGTCAGTGATGATGAAAGCCCGATGACGCTGCTGATGCGCCTCGACGGCAACGCTACCTTGCTTCATTGGACGGGGACGGACGGGGACACAACGCACCGGCAAGGTGCCCTGCGCCCACCTCCTGGCAACATGGGAAGCATTCAATGCCCACGTCGGAGAACTGACGCTCCGCCTGACACCGGACTTTGCACTGCCCCATCCGATGCCGGGTGCTCCGCGCTCGATGCAGCAAGGCTCAGGCCGGCGCAGGTTCCCCATTCCCGATCCGAACGCGCTTCAGGAAAGGTCGTCTCGTCTTAGCGCGCGCGAAGCCGTGGGCTGGCGGCGATGGCTCCAAGGCGAAGACGAGCCGCTCGTGAAGCCAGTAGAGTACGAGCTGTTTCGAGGAGCGCGCGATGACCCGACGCCTTGGTCGCACGTCGACACTGAAGAAGTCGAGTGAGTGGCTGCGCCTCGCCGGACGGCCAGCCACGCCTCGGGGCTGGTGCTACGCATCGATCAGGCGGTGATACCACAGCGCGTTGAAGCGCTCGCCGTCGACTGCCGTCACGACGGCAACTGGCCTGCCGCCTGCCCGCTCCTCCTCGTGCAGCCAGCCAGCCTCCATGCGCACGGCCAGCGGCAGGCGCTCGATGCGCACGCCCTCCCAGCCGAGCGCCGTGGCGACCGCGAGCGGATCGTGCTGGAAGTTGATGATGTCGCGCGGCAGTCCAGCGCAGGTGCTGCCGTAGCGCTCCTCCATGCCGGCATCCTGGGCGAACGCCTCGGCCTGTCGCGCGATGAGCCGGCCCAGCGGTCCTGCCTGGTGAAGCGCGGGCAGGTACGCGCGCCTGAGCGCGGTCTGGGCGGTTATTTCGATGGGGATGAGGGTCGGGTGGGACGCCTCGATCACCTGCTGCGCCGCGCTGCTGTCGGCCTGCACGTTGTAGTCCATCGTGTAGTCCCACAGCGGGAACGCCGGCGGGGCCGGACGCAGGTTCCCGCCCATCAGGTACAGCGTTGCCTGACCAAGAATGCCTGGATGCCGCTGTTCGAGCAGCGCGAGGTTCGTGAACGGGCCGATGCCGACAATGATGGCGTCCTGCTCGATGCTCTGCTTCAGCAGATCCAGCGCCGCCTCAGGCGGGCCGGGCGCCGGGGGCATCGGCTCCGGCCAGTAGCGCCGTTCGTCCGGATAGTCAAGACGGAAGCGAAAGCGCCCCGAGGCGGCATCGGCGCCCGCGGCGACGGCAACGTCCTCGCGACCGGCGAGTCGCAAGGCGTAGCGGGCGTAGCCGGCGCGCCGCCCGTTCTCCTCACTCACCGTGGTAATGCCGGTGATCTCGGCATCAGGCCAGCGCAGCAGCAGCGCCAGAGCGCAGAGGTCGTCGATATCCCCGCCGATGTCCGTATCGAGGTGAACGCGTACCATCGCTTGCCTCGCAAGAGTCACAGGGGTGGTCGTCCACGAGTTGTACGCGTTCGTGTGCCTGAACGCCACCTTGCTGCCGGTTCCAGCACGATGATCGCGACATCCATCGTGAAGCCCGTAGTCGGGTTCGGGTCGTTGTCGGAGCCGAAGCTGGCGGTGTCGAGGGCGAGCTGTGCCTCGGTTGCCTGCCGCAATGCCGCGCACGCTATCATGGGCGCAGTGCGGGCCGGCGAGGAGGACGCGCATGGCGGAAGCGGAGCAGACTGCGCTGCTTGAGGGTCTGCGCGAGGCGCCACAACGGCTCGCGGCGCTGGTGCGGGCGCACGCTGAAGACGCCTGGCGGGCGCCGCGCCTCGCCGGCGGTTGGTCCGCGGCGGAGACGCTCGCGCACATACGCGCCTCCGACGCGATCATCGCCCCGCGGCTGATGTATGTCGCCGTGCGCGACGAGCCATTCCTGCCCATGTTCGACGACCGCGACTGGCAGGAGGTTGCGGACTATGTGCGGCTGCCGGTAGCGTCGCTGGTCGGCACATTCGTCGCGCGGCGTGAAGAGCTGCTGCACGCGCTGGAGCGGCTGCCAGAGCAGGCATGGAGCCGAACCGGCATTCACGAGGCGCGGGGGCCGCAGACGCTGCAGGAGATCGCGGCCGGCATCGTCGGCCACGAGCGTGAGCATCTCGACCAGATCGAAAGCGCCCTCGCCGGCCCGGCCTGAGCCCGAAACACAGCGTGACGCCGCGTAAAGGAGCCACCGCATGGCCCGCATGAAGCCCGACGTGCTCGAAGCGTTTCTCCAACGGCCGGTCATCGCCGTGCTCTGTACGCTGCGCCGCGACGGCCGGCCGTATCAGATTCCTGTCTGGTTCCTCTGGCAGGAAGACGCCTTCTGGCTCACCGGCACCTATCCGCGCGTCTGGTGCCGGCACATCTTCAAAGACCCGCGTGTCTCGCTCTGCATCGAAGAGCGTGAGCCGGCCACGCGCTACGTCGCCGTCGATTGCACCGCCCAGCCGGTTGAAGCGAAGAACACCGACATCTGGCCCGTCTCGCGCCTGCTGGCGGAAAAGTACGTCGGCTCCGCGGGCGGCGATGTGGAGGCCTTCATGGCGAATATGCGCCGCGAGCCGCGCCTGCTCTTTCGCCTCACGCCGGAGGCCTGGCGGGCGATCGATCTCACGGTCTACACCGGCTCGCGCGGCGACCTGGCGTACGCAAGGGAACAGGGCACAGGGCACAGGGAATAGGGAATAGATGGAAGGAGACGCCGCACATCCCACTGCCCAGATCAAGGCCGTGCTGTTCGACTTCGGCGGCACGCTCTGCACCTTCGGCACGCTGGAGGCAGCGGCGCGGGCCACCTGCGCCGAGGTCGCCGGCTGGTTCGGCGTCGAGGGAGAGGCGGTGTTCGGCGCCGTGCGCGCCGGCATCGGCCAGGCGTTCCGCGAGTATGCGCCGCGCCCGTTCTACCTGCACCGTGAGCTGTTCGGGCAGGGCTACCGCGCCGGCTTCACGGCCCTGGGCCTCGACTTTTCTGAGGAGCAGGCCGCGCGGGCGGTGGCCGTGTTCGGCGCGCAGCAGGCGGCCGGCTTCGCCCTGCGCGCCGGCGCGATCGAGACGCTGTGCGAGCTGCGCCGTCGCGGGCTGCGGCTGGGCATCGTCAGCAACGGCGACGCGGCGCAGCTTGCCGCCTGGGTGGCGCTTGGCGGGCTGGAAGTGTACGTGGACTTCGTGCTGAGCAGCGAGACGGCGCGTTCCTGCAAGCCGGATGCCGGCATCTTCCGCGAGGCACTGCGCCTGGCCGGCTGTGCGCCCGCCGGGGCGCTGTTTGTCGGCGACACGCCCGATCACGATATCGCCGGTGCCCACGCGGCAGGGCTGTGCGCCGTACTGCTGCGCCCGGCCGAGGCGCTGAACCTGCCCTATCTGCGCGGCTTGGCCGAGCCGGACCACGTGATCAGCGCACTGCCCGAGCTGCTGGCGCTCGTACCCTCCTAACCCCTTCGCTTCCCTGCACAGCGGGGTCTTGCAAACCACCAGGCAATCGCCGGGGACGTTCAACCCAACCGCCCGGCACGGCGCGGCGGATCGTGCCGTCACAGCCGGTAGGTCAACCGCACGCGTCGCCCCGAGGCGGCCGCGCCGTGCGCGATGGCAGCCAGATCGTCGAGGCGGTCCGTCAGGGCCGGAAAGTCGCTGGCGAGCGCGGCCAGTCGCTGATGTTCGCGCACTGCCCTGGCGGCGGCGCCGCTGGCGGCAGCAAGGGCTTCGCCGGGCTGCCAGAGCCGCGCCAGGGCTGCGCGGTCCTCGTCATCTGCCGGTTCAGCCGCGTCGAACTCCCAGAACGGGTGCGTATCCACACCGTGTTCGCGGCGCAACAGCCGTGCCAGGGTCGAGAGCGGGTGCGTCGAGCCGTAGCGCTCGGCGGCGGCGAAGGAGAGGAAGGCGACCAGATCGGCCGTTGCGCCGCGGAAGCCGGGGGACGGGCCGCTGCCCTCGATCTCAACCAGCAGCTCGCTCACGGCGCTTGCGAGTCGCCGATCGCATCGCCGAGCCGGTCGCGCATCCGGCCGGCCACCTGCTCGACGCCGCCCTCCAGCGCCCGCAGGCCGGCGATGCGGGACGAGAGCGCGGCCAGCGCGGCGATCCCCTCGCGCTCCAGCCCCGTACGCGCCTCGCGCAACAGCTCCACGCTCGCGCCCAGGAGCTGGTCGAGCGCGTCGAGTACGCCGTGGCCGTCGTCGGGTGTGGTCGCGGCCTCGTGCTGCTGCCCCACGGTCATCAGCATCTGCACCAGCCGGTCGATCGCGTTGTCGGTCGCCGCAAGCAGGGCCGGCAAGGCGCCGCCGGCCGCCGCGTCGTGGACGGCCTGCCCCCAGGCGGCCATCGCATCGCCGTACGCGCCGGAGATCTGCCGCAGCCAGTCGAAGAAGGCACGATCGGAGCGAAGATTCTGCATATGGCTCCATCACCAACAGGGATCGGCGGGGAGATCAGCGGCGGAGCGCCGGCCGCAGCCGGGCCAACTCCTCGGCCTCGGCAAGCTGCGCGGGTGACCGATAGGCAACGCCGAGCAGGCGCTCGCGATCTGCCGGCCAGAGCGTGCTGTCAACGGACCATGGACCTTCCCAGCCGCAGCCCTGCCCGCAGGGACGCACGTCGCCTTCCGCATCGAGCGCCGCGAACAGCGCTCGCGCCCCGGCCTGCCGCGCCGTCGCGACGAGCCGGGCGATCAGCTCCGGCGAGGCGGCGTGCCCGATGGCGGCGATCAGGCGCTCCAATTCGTCGTCATGCTCAGCCATCGCTCTGTCCTGTCCGTTGGACGCCGCGTGCACCGGCGCAACCGGCTACGCCTTCGCTGTGCCGCCGTTGCGGTTGAAGTGTGCGATCAGCGGCGGCAACTCGGCCAGGTGGTCGATGATCGCACTCGGCGTAACCTGCGGCGGCAGATCGGGCATACGCCCGTTCGTCTTGAGCACACCGCGCATGCCCGCGCCCAGCGCCCCGCTGATGTCATCGATCGGCCGGTCGCCGATCATCACGCAGTGCTCGTGCGCCACGCCCAGCCGCTCGGCGACGGTGCGGAACACCTCGCGATGCGGCTTTGAGTGCGGCAGATCCGAGGTGTAGACCAACTCATCCAGATACGGGTTCAGGCCGTGCGTCGCCAGGTCGGCGTTGTGCCAGGCCGCCGCCCACCAGGTATTGGAGAGCAGACCGAGCCGGTAGCCCTGGCCACGCAGATATTCGAGCGTCGGCGCAGCGTCGGCAAAGGGCCGCGCCCAGCCGTTGAGCGCGCGGGCACAGGCGTCCAGCACGGCAAGGATCGTGCCCTCATCGGCGTGCCGGCCCATGCGGGCGTAGCCGTCGCGCACGAGGCCGGAGGGCGGACCGCTCCAGTGCTCGTTGTCGACGCGCCGCCAGTGTTCCAGCTCGGCGGCCAGCATCGCCTGCACGAACACGGCTCGGTCCGGCGCAGCCTGCGGACGGATGGCCAGAAGCTGGTCGTACGTGCTGCCCCAGCGCACGGCCACCTGCTGATCCCAATCGGGGAACTCGAGCAAGGTACCGCCGAGGTCGAAGATAATCGCGCGGACTTCGGCCATACGAACGGTGTGCCTCCGGCGAGCCGCTCTCCGCGGCCGGCGGTTCCAGCGTAGCAGCCCGCCCGGCAAACGGGCCACGGCCCCGCCGTTTCACCTCCGCGGCGCCGCAACGATATGCGTCGTGCGCGGCTGTTACAGATAAATCTGCGTCCGACGGTAACGATACGGCAACGGTGTGCAGCCGATCCGGCGTACGGCGTTGAAACGCCCGCAGAGCTGGGCGATAGTGAATACAGCGGTGAAGTGTTCCCCCAATACGACCGCCGTCCTCTGGTCGCCCGTTCCGTTCGCTGACTCGGCACGAAGCTGCCGGGCCGGCGCCGCCGCCGCCGCGCCTCCTGACAGCACCAGCAATCACGATCGATACCAGGTAACGGGGCCACCTCTCGGGTCGCCTCATTTCGTGGTATTCGGACTGCGGACAAGGAGACCCCATGGCAACCGCGATACCCGCGCGCCGCTCGGGCGTGAGCTCAGGCAACCGTCGCACGCTCATTATCGCCATCGTCTTTGGCCTGCTGGCGGCGTTTCTCGTCTACCGCGCGGTGAGCAGCTCCTCCGGCAGCAGCTCCGGCGGCGGCGACGTGTCCGTACTCGTTGCCCGGCAGGACATTCCCGCGCGCACCGTGCTGACGGATGGGATGCTGACGCTCGAACACGTCCCCGCCAAGCTGAAGCTCGCCTCGGCCCTGAGTGATACGAAGGTGACCACGGGCAAGATCGCCCGCACGCAGATCGCCGCCGGCGAGCAGGTGCTCGCCACGCGGCTGGCCGGTTCGGTCAACGAGCTGGGCTTCGCCGGCCAGGTGCCCGACGGTCTGCGTGCCGTCTCGATTCTGGCCAATGAAGTTTCGGTTACCGGCGGTCTGATCCAGCCGGGCGATTTTGTGGACGTGATCGCCACGTTTAACGTGAACGACAAAGGCCCCGATGTGGACGTGTTCGCCTCGAAGCCCGATGGCGGCGCCGCCGGTCGTGTGATGTCGGGCACGCTGTTGCAGAGCGTTCAGGTGCTCGCTATTGCGCAGGATGCCGTGACGCCGGGCAGCAACAATGCGCCTTCCGGCGGCAAGGTGCCGGCCGCCAAGGGCAATGCCGAGGCCCGCTCGGTGACGCTCGCCGTGAGCGAGGACGATGCGGCACGGCTGGCGCTGGCCGACGAGATGGGCACGCTGCGGCTGGCCCTGCGCCACGTGAACGACAACGCCGCCCAGCCGCCGGCGCAGGTAGACAACAGCTTCCCCTCGCTCTTCGCCAACGGCGGCCAGGTGCATACCATTGACAGCGGCACGACGCCGGCAGCAGCGCCCTCGGCCACGCCGCAGCACTAGTTTTACAGTGACCCTTTCATGGGAACGGCCTCTATTCGTGCTCAAAACGGCCGCCGCCGCAGGCGTGGCGGCCTCTGTCGTGAGCGTGACTCCCGCACCGTAGGCGATAATGGTCACTGTAAGTACTAGAACCCGCGGCGCGCAGCAGCGACCCAACACAGCGAGCGGAGCCGTCTGGCTCCACTCGCTGTGTTGGGTCCTGCGCAGGGGCGTGGCTGTCATCGCCCCCGTCTCGTTGGAAGTCTCCGACGGTGGCGCTGCGGTCATGAGACGTCTCCGACGGTTGCACTGCGCTCTGGGCGCCCCTGCATGCCCCAGGTCTGGCGGCGGAAACGGTATTCAGCGCCATACGGGGCATGGGTAGGGGCGTGCAACGCGCCCCATAGGCATCACCTTACGCCGCAGCGCTCCGCTCGTCCGCGGCCATCGGCCCTCATCCTCTCCTGTCTCCTTCCCCCAATCCTGGAGGGAAGGAGACGATCCAGCGTCGGGCGATCCGATTGGGTTGCGGTTGACCGGACGCTGTTCCGTTAAATTGGTGCCTATGCGGGCGCGGTGTATGCGCCCAGCGGCGCGCCGGGTACCCCGACGCCGCCCGGGATCGCTCCACACGGGATCGCCCGTTCTCTCCCATACTGCTCGACCAACCCGGCGGATCTCCTGCCGTTCGTGTATGGGAGAGCAGGGGACAGGGGTTATGAGGACCACTCCCGCGCTGCACAAGGCGACAGGCCGGAACCGCGGGGTTCCGGCCTGTCACCTGGCACAGCGCGATGCCGCCTTACGGCTCGACCATCTTCTGCGCCGAGCTGGAGAGGGTGACGCTCGCATTCACGCTGCCGCCGATGGCCGCCACCAGCGAGCCCAGCGGCGTGATCGGCGTGTATTTGTAGGTGATCGCTACCGTCACCTGCGTCGCCACGGCCGAGTTATTCGGGTTGCCGTAGGTCGGCGTCACGGTGTACGACGGTGAACCGGAGCTGGGACAGCTAATCAGGCCGCTCGATGACGTGGTCGCGGCACTGGTGGCCTGGCTGGAGCGCGCCGTCCAGGCGATCCCGGCAGGGATGGCGCCGGCGCGGGCGCCGTCGCGGGCGGCGTTGTTCAGCATGATCTGATCCGTGAAGATGAAGCCGAACTCCAGGATGCCGCAGACGACGACGAGCAGCACCGGCACGGCCAGTGCGAACTCGACCAGCCCCTGGCCGCGCTCGGCGCGCTCGCGTACGAAGCGCAGACGGCGCCAGCAGCGCAGCACGCCGGCCAACCGGCTCCCAGGATTTTTTCGGCTCATTGTCGCTCCTCCGGCGCCGGCAGCGGCGTCACTGCGAGACCCGCATGGTCGTCGATGCCTTTAGCGGAATCGTGGCGCCGAACGAGCCCCCGATCAGCGCCAGCAGGCCGCCAAGCGGTGTCACCGGCGTGTACGTGCAGGCCACCTTGACCGTGATCTGCTGCGGCGTGCCGCTGATCGACGGCACACTTGCCGTGGGCGATCCGCAGCTCGTCGTGCTGCTCAGCGCCTGGTTCGCCTGCGTGGTGGCGTTGTTTGTCTCGCAGGTGGTGTCCAGATTGCAGCCGGGCGCCGAGCCGGCACGGGCGCCGTCGTGTGCCGCGTGCACCAGCGTGATCTCGTCCGAGATCATGAAACCGAACTCGGCTACCGCGCAGACGATGACCAGTAAGAGCGGCAGCACAAAGGCCAGCTCGACCAGCGACTGACCGCGTTCACCATGCAGTCGGCGCAGACCGCGGCGTGTCCGCGGCGGCACGGCGGTGCGCGGCGCGCGGTCGGGCGATCTGGAGTCGTTCGCGGGCATCGTCGTTTGCATCGTCTCGTCTCGTCTTCTCGCACCGCTGGCTGCTTTTGGCTTCTCGCCGGAGTCGCTATTCCGTCAGCGTCGCGGAACCGGCGCCCGCGCTGCTGTAGTAATTCCCGCCCTGGCCGCAGGTGATGTGATAGTCGGAGAGGCCGTCGATCTCCAGCGTGTCCAGAACGAAGCACGAGTTGATCGCCCAGGGCGAGCCCTTGACGGGTGTGTAGAAGATGCCGCGCGTGTGCTGGCCGTAGATCGTGCCGCTCAGCGTGTCGCCGGCGCCGCCCTCGATCTCGATGCCGGTCGGGTGGTCTTCGGTCGCGCCGAAGTTCGGGTTGTAGTTTTGGCGGTCGTAGAAGATCGTCAGACCTTTGAACGTGCCGCTGGTCGGCGCGGAGAGCGTATACGTGCCGCGCAGCGTGTGCGGGTTGCTGTCCGGGTTCCAACCGTTCGTGGTCGAGACGTCGGCGCCGGTCAGGTTGAGATAGCCGCCGGGGCCGCTGCCGTTCTGATTGCCCGTACCCGCCGTGCAGGCCTGCCAGTAGGGAGGGCTGGAACTCGGGCAGGCGAAGTACAGCGTCACGCCGTTAGCGGTGATCTTACCTGGCCCGTCCGGCCCGTCGAGCAGCTGCAGATAGCCGGTGATGATGTACGTGCCTGGATTCATGATGATCGAGCCGTCGTCGGTCACCTTGATGTCGTAGTACACGCCGGGATTCAGCATCTCGTTGTAGTGATTCACGTTGCATGAGTAGCCGTTTGATCCCATTCCGTCGCACGCCAGGTAGCCGCCATTAGAGCAGTTGCCGCCGCCGGTCGGGAGCGAGCCGGGCTGGCACTTGTAGCCGTTGCCCACCACGTTCCACTGCGGATCGTTGGCCGAAGACGGAATCGGCACCGCGGCCAGCGGGTCGGGGATCGGGCTGTCCAGTACCTCCGACGAGGGGCCGATCGTGCCGTTGCCGAGCTGATCGATCCTGCCGCGCAGGATGTTGGTCGGCGCGTTGAAGAAATAGTTGTTGTGCACCTGTTCGGCTTCATGGCCGTCGTCGCTGTTGACGACGAGCGGGCCGTCCACATTGAGGTTGACCGCGCTGGAGGCCGCGCCAGTGATGCCCACATCGAGCGATTCCGGCAGCGTGGGGTTCAGCAGCGCCATCGTCGGGTTGGTCGTGTAGCTGCCGAAGCCCGTGGCAACGGCGTGTCCCGTGATGGTGATGCTGGTTTTGCCGATCACGCCCAGCAGGAACGTCGGCACCTGCCGCGTGATCGTCACCTCGACGGAGTGGATGTCGCCGTTATGCGTGCTGCTGGTCGTGGGCGCGCTGTTGACCGTCACTGTCGTGTTGTTGCTGCCGTTGGTATAGCCGTTGGTGACGGCTTCGGCGCCGGCATCCGCGATGGCCGCGGCCGTCTGGCCCGGCGTCGGATTCACCGCCTGACCGGTCAGATCGGAGGCGCCCGCCAGCGCAGCCGCGTCGGCAGCGGCCTGCGCCGACCGACGCTGCACCGTGGCGACGCCGGCGTCGATCGCCATGCCGGCGCCGCCGAGCAGCACCGTCATGAACAGCACGGCCAGCACAAGCACCTGGCCGCCTTCTGAGCCGCGCGTTGCGGCGAAACGTTGACGAAGCCGGAGGATCACCCGGCGGGGTATTCCAGACATATGGCGCGCTCCCGGACTGTCTCCGTTCCCCCCGTCGACCGCGTCCCGGTGCGCCGTGTTGTCCCGCACACTCCTGCACGTTTTGCTGGCGTGATCATCTCCCGATTTCGACGGTCAGCACAGTCCATTTCGGGGCCGAAGCAGCGATTGTTACCGAACCGTGCTCGTCGGTCCGCATAGCCCCGCCACTCTGCCCTCCTATACGCTCGTTGCGGGAGGCAGATCTCCTCGCCGGTGTGTGGCAATCACCACCACTGCCGAGAGCACGGGTGGCGCCGGCGCCATGATGACGGATGGGTGAGCAGGGGACGTGGTTGGGCGGGGCGGCTGCCCGCTCAGCTATCGATGCGGGGGTGGGCGCCGAGGGCGCGGAGCATGCCAAGCTCGTCGCGGCTGACCCATTCTTCCGCGATCTTGCCGCCGGCGAAATGGAAGACGGCGACCGCCTCCCAGCTCAGCGCCTTGCCCGCCGACGGCACCGGTCCGAGGCGGCTGCGGAAGTCGTCGCGCAGCACCACATCGTGCCGCAGCCGCGCGGCCACGCTGTCGCCCTCGGCGATGAGCTGATGCACAGTCGTGCGGAAGCTGCGGTAGCGCTCGCCCATCGGTTCGAGGAAGGCGCGGACGGCTGCCGCGCCACGCAGCGGGCCGGACAGCTCCGGCCGGTGCACCAGGCAATCTTGCGCGAACAGCTCCAGCGCCAGCGCGGCGTTGCCACCGTCCAGCACCTCGCTGAAGTAGCGCCGCACGACGGCTTTCTGCGCTTCCAGCGGGTCGAGCGCCCCGGCGCTCATCCGCCGAAGCCCTCCTCGCTGTCGGTCAGGCCGGTGATGTCGTGGGTCATCACCAGCATGTCGCGCGTGCGGCCGCCGCGATCGATGACAAAGTCCTGCAGCAGCGCCTCCATCTGAAAGCCGAGCTTCTCAAACGTGGCGCGGGCGCCGTGCTGGTCCGGCGTCATGCGCGCGGTGATCTTCTGCAGGCCCAGGGCGCGGGCGATGCCGAACACCGCCGCGGCCAGCGCCCGGCCGAGTCCCTTGCCACGCATGCTGGCGGCCGCCTGAATGCGGATCTCGCCCAGGTGGCGCGTCCAGTTCGCCTCGTTGTAGTGCAGGCTGCCGTAGCCGAGAATGCCTTCGCCGTTCTGGCCTTCAGCCAGCACGGTGATCGTGTGTTTGTCGAGGTTGCTTACCCACTCATCCACGACCGCGGCATCGGTGATGTCCGTGCGCAGAAAGAGCAGGTCGTCGGCCGGGATTGCGCGGGCGAAGCGCAGTATGGCGTCGCGATCGGTCTTCGTCATCAGCCGCAGCGTGATCTCGGCGCCGTCGTTCAGGCGGGCCGTGCGGGGATAGTTCGCGGTGTATGCCGGCTTCTCAGCGGTCTTCTCGGCCATGACGGAACCTCCTGTGATCGCCGCCGGGCCACGCTCAAGGCACAGGCAGAGCGCCGGCCGCCCCGGTCGGTGTGAGCGCAAGTGTAGCGAGCGCATGGCGTCGGCGCCAGCGGATCGCGCATACTGCAAGCGTGGCGGCGGCCGAATCCGCGGGCCGTGCCGCCGTTGGAGGTACGGCCGTGCCCACCGAGCCGGCGCAGAGTTCTGCAACCGCAACCACCACCCGCTTCCCCTCCGACCTCGAAATCGCCCAGGCCGCGACCCTGCGGCCGATCGCCGACGTAGCCGCCGATCTTGGCCTGCTGCCCGACGAGGTCGAGCTGTACGGCAAGTACAAAGCGAAGATCGACCTGGCCGCGCTTGGCCGGCTTTCCAGCAGGCCACCCGGCAAATACGTCGTGATCACGGCGATCACGCCGACGCCGCTGGGCGAAGGCAAGTCCACTACCACGGTTGGCCTGGCGCAAGGACTGGCGACGATCGGCAAGCACGCGATCGCCGCCATCCGTCAGCCGTCGCTGGGACCGGTGTTCGGCATCAAAGGCGGCGCTGCGGGCGGCGGCTACGCGCAGATCGTGCCGATGGAAGATTTCAACCTTCATCTGACCGGCGATAATCACGCGGTCGGCGCGGCGCACAACCTGCTCGCGGCCTTTCTCGACAACCATCTCTTTCACGGCAACGCCCTGGGCATCGACCTGAACCGCATCGAGTTGCGCCGCGTGGTAGACATCTCCGACCGCGCCCTGCGGGAGATCGTGCTCGGTCTCGGCGGGCGCGAGAACGGCGTGCCGCGCGAGGGCGGCTTCGACATCACCGTCGCCTCGGAGTGCATGGCGATCCTCGCGCTGGCCACCAGCCTGCCCGACCTGCGGGCGCGGCTTGGCCGCATGGTCGCGGCCTACACCAAAGATAGCCAGCCCGTGACGGCCGAAGACCTGAAATGCGCCGGCGCGATGACGGTGCTGATGAAGGACGCGATCAAGCCGAACCTGCTGCAGACGCTGGAAGGCACGCCGGCGATGGTGCATGCCGGCCCGTTCGGCAACATCGCGCACGGCAACAGCAGCATCGTCGCCGATCAGATCGGCCTGCGGCTGGCCGATTTCGTCGTGACCGAGGCGGGCTTCGGCGCCGATCTGGGCTTTGAGAAGTTCTGCGACATCAAGTGCCGCCAGAGCGGGCTGCGCCCCGACGCCGCCGTGCTGGTGGCGACGGTGCGGGCGCTCAAGGCGCACTCCGGCCGCTTCCGCGTGGTGGCCGGCCGGCCGCTGCCCGAGGGGCTGGTCAAAGAAGACCTCGACGCGCTGGCCGCCGGTATGGGCAATTTGGAAAAGCAGATCGAGAACGTGCGCGCCTTCGGCGTGCCGGTCGTGGTCGCGATCAACCGCTTCCCCACGGACAGCGAGGCGGAGATGGAGGCGATCCGCCAGGCCTCGCTTGCCGCCGGGGCGCGCGACGCCGTGATCGCCGAACATTTCGTACACGGCGGCCAAGGCGCGCGGGCGCTGGCCGAGGCCGTCGTGCAGGCCGCCGAGCAGCCGTCAGAGTTTCGCTTCATCTACGACGCCGAGTCGCCGGCCGAGGAGAAGATCCGCGCGATCGCCACCACGCTCTACGGCGCGAAGGATGTTGCGCTTTCGGCCGAGGCGCGGCGCAAAGTGCGGCAGTTCGAGAAGCTGGGCTACGGCCGGCTGCCGGTCTGCATGTCGAAGGCGCACCTCTCGCTCTCGCACGACGCGACGCTGCTGGGCCGGCCGACGGGTTTCACCGTGCCGGTGCAGGACATACGCCTCTCGGCCGGCGCGGGCTTTTTGTACGCGCTCTGCGGAGACATCCGCACGATGCCCGGCCTGCCCTCAAAACCCGGCGGCGAAGCCGTGGACATCGACGAGCAGGGGCGGATCGTCGGGCTGTTCTGAGGGCGGGCGTCGCCCTCACCCCCGTCCCCTCTCTCAATCGTCCAGATCGCGCGGAGCGCGATGTTCGATGGAGAGGGGCGATCCGGCGGTGGGCGTTCCGTGGCCGGCACGGTTAACCCGGCGCCCCCGCGGATCGCTCTCAACAGGATCGCCCCTTTCCCTCATCCCAGATCGCGCTCTGCGCGATGTCAACGATTGGGGGAAAGGGGTCGGGGGATAGAGGGCCAACCGCGGCAGCACGGCCGCGCCGAGCGTGCGGATCAGCGCGGCGCGGTCGGGGACGAAGCCGGTGAAGAGCACGTTGGAAACGCCGGCTTCCGCCACGGCGCGCAGCTTCGCCACGCAGGCGTCTGGCGTGCCGACCACGGCGAAGCGCTCCGCCAGATAGCGCAGCAGGGCCGGATCGCGCACCAGATCGGCGTTGGCGCCCGCGGACTGCTCGTGCTGCGCCGGCTGGTAGCCGCACTGCACCCGCAAAATCGCCTCGGCCAGATCGGGCGGCACCTGCTTGCCTTCCAGCGTGAAGCGGAAGACGTGATGGGCGCAGGAGGCCAGCTCCATGCGGATCTCGTCGATGCCGGCCGCGACATCTTCGGTGACATTGACGCGGGCGAAGGCCCAGAGGTCGAGTTCGGCCGGGTCACGCCCGGCCCGCGCCGCGCCCGCGGCAATGTGCGCCAGCGCATCGCGCAGCAGCTCCGGCTGCAGGCCGACGCCGACGATCACGCCGTCCGCGATCTCACCGGCCAGCTCCAGCGTGCGCGGCCCTTCCGCTGCGATATAGACGGGCACCGGCCGCTCCGGCCAGCCGAGATGCACGCGCCTGCCGCGGTACGCTGTGTCTCGCCCCTGCAGCAGCGAGCGCACCGTGGCTACGTACTCGCGCAGGCTCGCGAGCGAGACCGGCCGCTCGCCGAGATTCAGCAGGGCGCTGTCGCCCATGCCGATGCCGCAGAAGGCGCGGCCGCCGCTGACCTCGTCCAGTGTGGCGATCGCCGAGGCGGTCACGGCCGGATGGCGTGTGACGGGATTCGTCACCGCCGGACCGATGTGGATGCGGCTCGTGGCCGCGGCGCAGAGTGCGGCCGTGCCGTACAGCTCACGGTAGACCGACTGGCTGTCGGCCATGCCCAGCCAGTGAAAGCCGGCCGCCTCCGCCAGTTTTGCGTCTTCCACCGCCTCCTGCACCGAGTGCGGCAGTGCGACGATGCCGAAGCGCATGGCTTTCGCCCTCAGGAGCGCGTGGCCGATCGCTCCGATGCTGGCCACGCGTCGGCAGCTCCCTGCGTTGGTTCAGGTCAACTCGACGTTGACATCAAACCCTCGGCGGCGCAGGTCCGCGGTAATGGTCGCCCAAACCGCCTGAGCCTGCGTCACCGCAAGCTGGGCGTCCACCGCTGTAGCCTTCACCTGGCTGTCAGGATAGCGGACTTCGACCGCGAACTCTGTTAGGCGGGCGAGCACGGGATGAGCCGCCGCCACGCTCCAACCCGCCGGCAACAGATTGCGCAGTTCGTCGAGATCGTGCGTTCGGGTCCACGCGATGCCGGAAAAGATCAACGCGCCTTTCAGCACCTTTTCGACGGACTGCTGAGCATAAAAACAAGCATGGCGAGGCCTGCCAATTTCCTGGCTAACGACGGCAGCGGCCTGATCGAGATCTTCCCGTGCCGAGATAAGCCAGACGCAGACCTCACTCAGCCTGCTACTCCCGGTCATAGACGACCCTACCCTCACGCAGGGCGGCGTAGAGCACATCGCCCCGCCTGTCCCTGCGTAGCTCAATGTCCTCAGGATCCGTCACGAGGATATCGACAGCCACCGGCAGATCGGCGACAGCTTTTCTGATCTCGATCGCCGCCTGCCGTCTGTCCCCAACATTTGGCAAGACCACGAGCAAATCGATATCGCTGTCAATGCGAGCTTCGCCCCGCGCATGCGAGCCAAAGAGAATGACACGCATCGGGTGAAACTCGTGAACGATTCGGTCGATGACGATACCGATCCAGGTCGCTGAGTGTCCGCCAGGCGTGTCCGCCTGGTGAGACGGCTCGTCGCCGGTTCCGCTGGCAGCGTCTGACAGGACCGCTCGCACCGAGTCCTGGGTGCCAGTACCGAGTGCCGCGATCTCCGCGTCTGGAGTGATGGCAAGCGCACGTAGCCGTAGCAGTACATCCAGCATGAGGACAGCGATCGGCTCACGCGCGGCGTTCGCGGGGAACAGGCCATGCGCAATATCGTTTCGCAGATTCAGACCCTGTTGCTGAACGAACAGGAATTCGAGATAGAAGCTCAGATCGTCGCCTAGGCCAGTCTTCAACCGCGGTGTGTCAAGCACCTTGCCCAGCGACAGCTCGCGGGTCACGCCCTGTTGATCGATATTGGTCATTGGGAGGCCGATCTTGCCAAGCAAGCGCCTCAGAATTGCCTCAATCTGCGGAACAAGCACATACAGTGCACTGGTATAGTCGCGAGCGAGGTAGCGCTCGATCCCTGTTCGCAGCAGAGGCAGCTTGTCCTCATCGAAGGCGACGCCAGACGCCAGAAAGTCCGTCACGGTGTCAGCGGACCAGCGGCCAGCATCTGCCAGATGGCGCACGATTACCGCCCGATACGCTGCTTGGACTTCGAGATGCCAGCGATAGAGCTGGAACAGCCAGCTCTCGCGTTGCTCGTCCTCTGATGCGGCTGAGGCGACTCGCCTGCCGTCCGCGAAGAGCGCGTTTGGAAAGACGGTCAGGACAGGGCGATCGTGCAGCAACTCCTGTGCGCGGCTTCGAAACGCCTGCACGGAGGGTACGCGACCTGCCCAGGACACATAGCCTGCGAGCGACTGCTCCGGCGGCAGCGAGGCAAGTCGAGCGGCGAACTCGATCGCTGGCTCGGCGTCGAATTCGATCACCTCTCCGACGCCGTGAAGCTGTGCTTGAGCGGCCGTGTACGCAGCACGGATCCGCACTTTTAGCTGGTCGAGACGACCCCTTGCCTGGATTCGATGATAGTGACGGAATGCGTCCTCCAGCAGCAGACCTTCAATGGCCCTGTCGCCTACGCGCTCGGCCGCCTCTTGTTCGAAGGTTTCGCCTATGGCTAACTGCGCCTGCCACTCCGCCGCCGAGTTGCCGAGGCGCCCCTCGAAGACAGCGAGCGCCTTAAACGCTCCCCGGGCGATGAACCTCTCGCCGTCCGGAGTGCGGTGAATCGCAGCCGCAGCCGCGGCGAAGTCGCGCCCGAGTTGCAGATCTGCAGTCTCGATATGCGACGGTGGCACCTTCAGAAGGAAGTCAAGTAACTGCACCGCCAATGGCGTGAACCCACGCTGGCGTGACAGCGATAGCTCGTTCAGTAGTGCCAGCTTGCCGGCGGTGATCAAGGCTGTGTTCTTGGTCTGAATGCCAAGCAGCAGCGCCCGGCGGATAGCGTCGCCGCGACAAATCTCCAGTTTGTCGCTCTGCACCAGCGGGACTGAGTCCAGGTAGCTATCCCCGGCACGCTTGGCCCAGCCAAGGCCACCGCGCATTTCCCAGAGGACATCGGCATAGCGGGCACCGTGAATCGGTGACAACGTCTGGTTCACCCGATCGGTTACATGCGCCAAGAACTGCTCTCGGTCGTCCATCGACCGAATATCGGGATAAGACACTCCCGGCGAAAGCTCGAAGCGGTGTCCGCGGCGCTGATCTGGCTTTGGCAGTGGCGCTTTAAGTTCCCATACAAGCCATTCGTAGCGGATCGGCTGAAGCATCGCTTCAGCAGTGAGTCCAGCAGCGTCGACGCGGCGCCAGAGATCAAGCAGGCGATGGGCGCGCTGCAACGGCTTAAGCGAGGCATCGGTCTCGAGCTGCACAATCAGTTGACGAAACTCGGCCAGGATGCGGCTGACTTCGGCGATATGCGCCTGGTCGGTCAACGACTCGGCCGTCATGAGTGAAGCCCCAGGTTGCCCGGATTCTGTCGATAGAACAAGTGTACCAGTTCAGCAGCGTCTTGGCTTCAAACCGATGGCGATGGTATCACCCGAGCCGCATCCACGCGTGCGCGAACCAGGCGAGCGAGCGGCGCATGCGGCGGCGCGTATCGGCCGCGCAGCCTGCTCAGCGGCGTCAGGCCGCTGCGGCGGTTGTGACCGTCGTAGCCGTCGCGCTGCCAGTCGCGGTGCTGCGCGCGCAGGCTGCGGCTGCGAACGATGGGTTGAAGGGAAGCGGTCGCCATCATTGCCGGTGCTCCTTCCGCTCAGCGTGGTGTGCCTTCACCGGTCATTCCCGTGGCAGAAGCGAAGTGCGACAGCATCACGCTCCGCTGGCACGCCTTGCGGCGTGACGCGGGAACCGAGCGTTCTCGCCGGTTTCTGACGCCGGCGCTGCTTTGGCGTTACGATGGCGGCAGGATAACGAAGTCAGGCGAGCCAGGCCGATGGAGAATAGGGCGCGCATCTTCCAGCTCAGCATCTCGCGCGGCGGCGTGCCCAAGCGGCCCGTGCCGGAGGCGCATGTGGACGCGGGCGGCATGGAGGGCGATCGCCAGGCCGATCGCCGCATCCACGGCGGGCCGGACCGCGCCCTTTGCCTGTTCGCGGTCGAGCAACTCGCGGCGCTGCGGGCGGAGGGCCACCCGATCGCGCCCGGTTGCGCCGGCGAGAACGTGACCACCGAAGGGCTGGAGTGGCGGCGCGTCGTGCCCGGAGTGCGGCTGCGGCTGGGCGCGGAAGCGTTGATTGAAGTCACCGGCTACACCACACCCTGCTGGAAAAACGCGCGCTGGTTCCGCGATGGCAACCCCGATCGCATGAGCCAGGACGAGCATCCCGGCGAAAGCCGCGTGTACGCGCGCGTGCTGCACCCCGGCCTGCTGCGCACCGGCGATCCGATCGAGCTGATCGAGGAGACCGCCGCGCAGCGCGTGCGCCGCCAACAGCCGAAGACATTCCGCTGGCCGCGCGACTTCGCCTGACACGGCGAAGGGGATGTGCCGATGTACGAGACCGAGCGAAGCGACGGTGCGGGGATGCCGGCCGAGCGGCCGCAGATCAGCGGGCAGACGCGGCTGTACCGCGCGTTGGACCTCGATCCGCGCGTGCTGGACTACATCGTCTCATTGGCGCCGCATGAGTTCGTGCGGCTGCGCAATCCGCTGCTGCGCCGCCTGATGTCGCCGCGCATCACGCTAAGCCGCGTGGCCAACATGGCGGGCATACCGGTACACGAACTGGTGGAGCGAGTGGCGGAGCTTGGCGGCGGTGTGGCCGAGCACGCCGCGGCCGAGCCAGAGCTGCCGGAGTCGCCGCAGGCCGAGCCAGACTGGGTAGAGAAGCGGACCCGAGCGCCGTACGCATCGTGGATCTGCTCGCGCACGACGATGCGCTCGATGCCGACCCGCTGCCGCCGGTGATGAGCGCGATCAAAGCGCTGCCGCCGGGCGGCGTGGTCTTGATCAAGCATCGTTGGGAGCCGCGGCCCTTCTACGACGTCTGGGCGAAGATGAGTGGCCTCGAATGGTTCGCCGAGCAGCCCGCGCCGGATGAATGGTGGATCTGGGTACGGCGCACGGCGGGCTGAGCCGCTGGTGCAGCGATTCTGTGTCAGCGATATACTCCTTGCGTACACCGGCGCCCGCACCGATCGGCGGCGCTGCTCGGTGCGCGAGGGTGAGGCGGCGATGACCAACTCCGACCCCGCGAGCACGGCGGCCGAACCAGCCGGAACGCCGCTCGACGGCGACGCCGCGAACGCCCTGCGCCGCGCGGGTGAGGCGGAGTTTCGCTATCTCTTCATGAACCATCCCCACCCCATGTGGGTCTACGATCTGAAGACGCTCGCCTTTCTGGAAGTCAACGACGCGGCGATCGAGCACTACGGCTACAGCCGCGACGAGTTTCTGCACCTGCGCATCAGCGACATCCGGCCGCCTGAGGACATGACGGCGCTGCGGCGGCATATGGCCTCGCAGCGGGTTGGATTGCAAAAGTCGGGCCACTGGCGCCACCGGCTCAAAGACGGCCGGCTGATCGACGTTGAGATTACTTCGCACAGCATCCGCTTTGCCGGCCGCGCCGCGATCGTCGTGTCGGCGCAGGATATCTCCGATCGTCTCAAAGCCGAAGATGAGATCTACCGGCTCAATGCGGAGTTGGAGCGCCGCGTCGAAGAACGTACGGCCCAACTGGAGGCGGCCAACCGCGATCTGGAGGCGTTCAGCTATTCGGTCTCGCACGATCTGCGAGCGCCGCTGCGCAGCGTCAGCGGCTTCGCGCAGGTGTTGCTCGAAGACTACGCCGCTGCCTTGCCACCCGAAGCGCAGCGCTATTTGCTGCGCATGCAGGACGGGGCGCGGCGCATGGGCCAGCTAATCGACGATCTGCTCGCCTTCTCTCGCCTGGGGCGCCAGCCCCTCGTGCTCCGCGCGATCTCGCCGACCGCAATCGCGCGGCAGGCGCTCGACATGCTGGAGGCGGAGCAACGAAACCGGCGCATTACGATCACGATCGACGGTATGCCCGACTGCCAGGCCGATCCGGCGCTGCTGCTTCAGGTGTATGTCAACCTGCTCGCCAACGCGCTCAAGTTCACACGCACACGCGACGCGGCCGAGATCCACATCGGCTGGCGGGCAGAGGCGACCGCGGACGGGGCGGAGCGGCCGGTCTACTTCGTGCGCGACAATGGCGTCGGCTTCGATCCGCGCTATGCCGATAAGCTGTTCGGCGTCTTTCAGCGGCTGCATGCGGCAAGTGAGTATGAGGGCACCGGTGTCGGCCTGGCCACGGTGCAACGCATCATCCAGCGTCACGGCGGCACGATCTGGGCCGCAGCGCAGCCGGACAAAGGGGCCGTCTTTTCGTTCACGCTGGGCCAGGGAGAGATGGATGCTTGAGCATGAGGTCGAGATCCTGCTGGTCGAGGACAACCCGGACGACGAGGAGCTGACCCTGCGGGTGCTGCGCAAGCATCACCTCGCCAACCACATCCAGGTTGTGCGCGACGGCGCGGAGGCGCTCGACTTCATCTTCGGCCACGGCGCCTTCGCCGCGCGCGACGTGCAGCGCGCGCCGCGTGTCGTGCTGCTCGACCTCAAGCTGCCGAAGATCGACGGCATCGACGTACTGCGCCAGATGCGGGCGGACGAGCGCACCTCGACCTACCCCGTGGTGGTGATGACCTCCTCGAAGGAAGAGCGCGACATTATCGAGACCTACAAGCTGGGTATCAACAGCTACATCGTCAAGCCGGTAGATTTCGACCAGTTCGCGGAGGCGGTGCGCCAGGTCGGCTTCTACTGGCTGCTGCTCAACCAGCCGCCGATTCAGTAGTGGCCGGCCACGGCTGTCGCTTGCCATGCAGATTGTACCCAGGCGATCTGGCAGGATGAGGCCGTTGCCGCGTTGAGCAGAGGCGACGCACGGAGGTGGATTACTATCTGGACGAAGACGTCGCGGTGCAGGTCGCGCCTTCGCTTCGCGCCCTCGGTCTTGACGTGCTCACCACGCGCGATGCGGAGCGCCTGCAAACTTCGGACGAATCGCAACTCGACTTCGCGGCGCGAGCGGGCCGAGTGATTGTCACACGCAACATTCGCGACTTCGTGCGGCTCTCGCGGCAGTACGAGCGGCTGGGAAAACCTCACGCCGGCGTGCTGTTGGTCACCGCCGCCTTTGGGCAGAAGGACTACGGCGGCCTGGCCCGCGCGATTGCGCGATATGACCGCGAGCACGCTCTGGGAATGGCACCCTACCAGGCCGACTACGTGAAGAGAGCCTGATCGAGCCGCACTACAATTCCGCCAGTTCGCGCAGCAGATCCGGCGTGACTGATGGAGCCGCCTCCAGTCGCGAGGCGATCTCACGCTCCCTGGCCAGCCACTCGTCGATCTCGACCGGGAATAGCTGATAGAAGCGAAGCCCGGCCTGAACCTGTTCCAGCGTCATCCAGGGATAGTTCTCGGCAAGCGTCGTCAGATCGCCGTCGAGCGACTGCCACGCCCGCACCAACTCGAACACATCGAGCCCGCCCTCGATCTTCGCGCGCCGGCCCGCGGGACCATCAGCGTAGACAATGCCGGGCGCCCGCGCCAGCTTCTCGGCTTCGGTCAGCGCATGCGTTGCCATGTGGATAGTGTAGCAGCAGGCCGCCCACCGCTCCCAGCGCGGCGCGCTACGCAGACCGTAGCGGCGCGCTGTGGCAGGATTAGGCCGGTGCGAAGTTGGATCGAGACGATGTTCGCCAGTGGACTACTACCTTGACGAGGACGTTGCGGTGCAGGTTGCACCGCCGCTGCGCGCCCTCGGTCTTGACGTGCTCACCACCCGCGATGCCGGGCGCCTGCGGGCAACCGACGAATCACAACTCGAATTTGCAGCACGGGAAGGCCGTCTGCTCGTTACCTGGAACCGCGACGATTTCATCGAGTTTTCGCGGCGGTTCGCGGCTGAAGGTCGTCCGCACGCGGGTGTTCTGGTGATTCCCAGCTCCTTTGCCCGTCACGATCACGGCGGGATAGCCCGTGCAATCGCGCGATACGATCGAGACCATCCCGAGGGTGTACCGCCGTATCTGTTGGACTATCTCCGTCGCCGGTAACTACACGTCTCGCTCGGAGATCAATTGGTCCAGAAGCTCTGGAGTGATGGCGGGCGCTTCGGCGAGCCGGCGATCGAGTTCCGCCTCGCGGGCAAGCCGCTTGTCGATCTCCTCCGGAAAGAGCGCATAGAAGTTGAGCGCAGCCCGAACTTGACCCGGTGTAAGCCACGGGTACGATTCCACCACCGCCTCAGCCCGGCGATCGAGCCCGAGCCAGGCGCTGATCACTTCCCAGACATCGAGGCCGCTGCCATCGATCCGGGCGCGCCGGCCCGCGGGACCATCGACATAGACGATGCCCGGCGCCCGCGCCAGCTTCTCGGCTTCGGTCAGTGTATTAGTCGCCATATGGACAGTGTAGCAGCAGACGCTACCCACCCACACGCACGATCAGATTGCCGTGCGCATCCGCGCGCGCCGTGTCGCCGGGGCGGAGCACCGTCGTCGTATCGAGCTGGTCGATGGCGAGCGGGCCGTCGAGCTGGTGACCGGGCCGCAGTGACTCACGCGCGTAGCAAGGCGTCTCGATCCAGCCATGCGCCGCACCGAAGTAGATCTGTCGCGAGCCGGAGGGTTCGGGCGGCGGCACGGCCACTGAAGATATCGCGGCGGGCGCGGTTGCGGCGTGCGGCAGCAGGCCGGTGGCGGCCACGCGCAGGTTCACCAGCTCCACCGTTTGGCCGCGCAGGGCGTAGCTGTAGAGGCGCGCGTGCTCCTGATGGAAGGCCTCTTCGATCGCGGCCAGCACTGTGGCCGTCAGCGTGCCATCGGGCAGATCAACCGTGAGTTCCGCGTTCTGATGCAGGTAGCGCAGGTCCGCCGCGGGCCGCAGGAGGCGGCGATCCGGCGGGACGCCCTCGTGTGCCAGATCCGCGTACGCCTGCTCGAACAGCGCCGCCAGCACCGCGTTGAGCTGGGCCGCGTCGTAGTCCGGGCCGGTCTGCGTGCAGGTGCGCACGTAGTCGTTGCGCAGGTCGGTGCGCAGCAACCCTTCGGTGGAGAGCACGCCGGGGCGCGGCGGAATCACGACCGTCTCGATGCCGAGGGCGCCGGCGAGCGCGGGCGCGTGCAGCGGCCCGGCGCCGCCGAAGGCGACCAGCACGTAACCGCGCGGATCGAGGCCGCGGGCGATCGAGATTGTGCGGATCGCGCCGAGCATGGCGTTGTCCGCGATGGCGATGATACCCTCCGCCGCCTCGATCACATCCAGGCCGAGCGGGGCCGCGATCTGCTCCTCGATCGTCCGTCGCGCCGCCGCCAGGTCCAGCGCCAGCTCGCCGCCCAGCAGCTGCGCGGGCAGGCGGCCGAGCACGAGGTTGGCGTCGGTGACGGTCGGCTCCGTGCCGCCGCGGCCGTAGCAGGCGGGGCCAGGCTCGGCGCCGGCGCTGCGCGGCCCCACCGCCAGCCCGCCGGCGCTCGTCAGCCAGGCGACGCTGCCGCCGCCCGCGCCGATCGTCTGCACGTCCAGCATCGGCACCTCCATCGGGAAGCCGCCGACGCGTCCCTCCGCCGTGACCTCAGGCCGGCCGCCGCGCGTCAGGCAGATGTCGGCGCTGGTGCCGCCCACGTCGATCGAGATCACATCGGCAAAGCCGGCCGCCTGCGCCGCCGCCACCGCGCCGATCACACCCGCCGCCGGGCCGGAGACGGCGGTGTGGATCGCCTGCCGCGCCGCCGTCTCCGCGCCGGCCACGCCGCCGTTCGACTTCATGATCAGGAGCGAGGCGTTGCAGCCGCGCTCGCGCAGCCGCTGCTCCAGGTCGCTGAGATAGCGGCCGACGTGCGGCGCCACGTAGGCATTGAGCACCGTCGTCATTGTGCGCTCGAACTCGCGGAAGCGCGGCAGCACCTCGCAGGAGAGCGAAACCAGCGCGCCGGGCTGCTCCTCGGCGATCAGCTCGCGCAGCCGCAGCTCGTGCGCCGGGTTCAGGAACGAGTAGAGCAGCGAGACGGCGTACGACTCGACGCCGAGGTCGCGCAGGCCGTGGATCGCCATGCACGCCGCGTCTTCGTCCAGCGGCCGCAGCACGCGCCCGTCGCAGTCGACGCGTTCCGGCACTTCGCGGATCAGGTCCGCCTTCACCGGCCGCTCCGGCTTGCTCCAGCCGAAGTAGTTGGCGTCGCGCGGGATGTCGTGGCGGCCGATCTCGAGCACAGAGGCGAAGCCGGCGGTCGTGAGCAGGCCGAGCCGCGTCTCGCTGCGCTGCAAGATCGCGTTGGTGGCGACGGTCGTGCCATGAAAGCAGCGCTCGATCGCGGCCAGCGGCACGCCGGCCAGCGCCGCCGCCTTCTCCAGCCCTGTTACGAAGCCGAGCGACTGGTCGGCCGGCGTGGATGGTGTCTTTGCCGCCCAGACGCGGCCGCTGTCTGTATCGATCAAGGTCACGTCGGTGAAGGTGCCGCCCACGTCCACGCCGGCGATATAGGCCATCGTCGCTGCTCCCGCGTCGCTCTGCCCGGCCAGTGTACAGGTTTGTCCAGACCGGACCTTTGAACGCAAACGGCCTTTCGGCACATGCTGCACGTGAAAACGAATCACACGATAAAACAGGGGGCAGCTCGTGGCGGGTGCGCTTGAAGGAGTTCACGTTCTTGATTGCAGCCAGATCATCGCCGGGCCGGCCGCGGCATCGCTGCTCGCCGACATGGGCGCCGACGTGGTCAAGGTCGAACCGATCGAAGGCGAGCCCTGGCGGCTTCAATCGGAATTCATGCCCAAAGAGAGCCGGCCGTTCATCAACCAGAACCGCGGCAAGCGCGGCATCGCGCTCGACCTGAAGCGGCCGGAGGCAGCGCCGATCCGCGAGGCGCTGATCCGCTGGGCCGACGTACTGGTGACAAACTACCGCCCCGGTGTCGCGGAAGAGCTGGGTGTCGACTACGAAGCTGCCCGCGCCATCCGCCCGGACATCATCTTTTGCGAGAACACGGCCTTCGGCACGCGCGGGCCGGACGCCCGTCGCCGCGGCTACGACATCGTGGCGCAGGCGATGAGCGGCCTGGTCACCTCGAACGGCGTGGTGGAGAACGGCATTCCGCGCATCGTGCAGTTCGCGCCGGCCGATGCGCTCACCGGCGCCTACATGGCCTGGGCCGTGACGGCGGCGCTCTACCACCGCGAGAAGACGGGCGAAGGGCAGGCGATCGACACCAGCCTGCTGCTCTCGGCGCTGAACCTGCAGGCTGGCTTCAAAGAGATTATGGCGATGGACGAGGAGCCGCGACAGACGAAGCTCGCCAACCTGGCCGCCGCCCGCGCCCGCGGCGCCCCGATCGAGGAGCTGTACGCCGAGCGCCGCGCCGCGATGCCTGAGCTGTTGGGCAACGTCTACTACCGCATCTACCAGACGCAGGACAGCTATCTCGCCGTCGGCTGCCTGGGGCCGGGGCCGCGCGCCCGCTTCCGCCGCGCCCTCGGCGTCAACGACCGCCGCTACGACCCCGACTTCGACCCGGCGAAAGAGAGCATCGCCGCGGTCGGCCAGGCGCTGGTGGCCGAGGTCGAAGAGAAGATGCGCAAGCGCACCACGGTTGCGTGGCTCACGCATCTCGACGCGAACGACGTGGCCGCCGGCTCGGTGCGCTTCGTCGAAGAGCTGTGGGACGACGCGCAGGTACAGGCCAACGGCTACGTCGCGGAGTACGAGCACACGCTGCTCGGCCCGCTGCGCGGCAGCGCGCCCGTCGTCAGCATGAGCGCCACGCCGACACGCGTGCAGCGCGGCTCGCCGGCGCTCGGCGAGCACAACGACGAAGTGCTGGGCCAGCTCGGCTTCACCCCGGAGCAGATCGCGCGGTGGCGCGAGCGCGGCGTCATCCGGTAAAGCTTGCAGTCTGCACCGCCGATCGGCTGGCGGCATGGTTCTCGTTCCCGCCGGCAGCCGCTCGCCGGTCGGACTCAGCGTGAGACGAGGAGGTAGCCGCCAGCACCCCAGGAGCCGAGCGTGTCGTGGTTGCAGCCGCGGTCGTCCGCGACACCGGTCGCCTGGAAGCCCACCACATGCTCGCCGGGCGAGACCGGGCCCAGGTTGATCAGGCCGCTGTCGGCGTTGCCCGCGAGCGGACCAAGCTTGCCCGTCGTGTACTTGCTCGTCCCATCGACGAACAAAGTGATGATGATGTCTGAGCAGTGGCCGCAGATGCCGCAACCGCCGGCGATCAGATCGGCCTCAAGCACGCCGCCGGTGATGACGTTCTCGGTGTGGCTCGGGCTGCAGAGTTCCCCTCCGCTGGTGCAGGAAACGAAGAAATCGAGCGGGATCTTCGCCGTCGTCGGCATCGGCGACGGTGTCAACGCCGCCGTGGGCGGCGCGCTGGCGACGAGGCCAAACGCGGGCGGCGGCTGGCCGGCCAGCAGCGCTTGGGCGAAGCCCCAAAAGTCGTCCCCGTGCGGGATCCCCGCCACGATCGCCGGCAGCGCGCCGCGGATAAGCGCGCCGTATCGCGCCAGCGTCTGCGGGGTGACGTCCAGATAGCGGGCGCTCCCGGTTGGGGTGCGGGCCAGGGCAATCGCGTCGTCCTGCGCCGCCTGCGCCGCCCGGCGCGCCGCGTCGAGGGCGGCGTCGGCCTGGGCGAGCTGCCCCGCCTGCACGGCAGTCCGTGCTTCCGATAGCGCCTCCCGCACCATCGCGAAGGCGTTGCGTTGGACCGTGTCCAGCGACGGCAGCAGCGCGCTCCCTTTCGCCCGCAGGCCATCTTCCGTAGCCGCGGTCGCGTCGTCCAGCGTTGACTGCAGCGACGCATAGTCGCGATTGCGCAGCAGCTCCACGGCGACCGCTGCCAGCCGGTCGAAGGGAGCGCGCTGCCTCGGGTCGCCCGCGAGATCGCGCTGAATCGCACGAACTGCGTCGGCGCTGCTTCCGCTGGGCATCTTCCCCAGCGTGATCTCGCCGCCGGCGGTCGAAAACACAAACGCACCCCGGCCCGGTGCAAGTTCGGTGACCGCGGTGTAACCGGTGAGGGGATCGTAGCTGAACGCATGGTCGGCGCCGCTGATGGCGAGCGTCTGGGTTGCCGACGGATTGCCGACGATGACATATTGGCCGGCCGGCACCAGCGTGCGGCTGAACTCCGATGCCGATCGGCCGAGGGTCAGCGTCGTGTCCCGCGGAAAGAAGACCCAGGCGCCGCGCCCGCCGATCTCCTCCTCCAGGCCCAGCGCCTGATAGCCGCTGCTGCTCGGGCCAAGGACGTAGGCCGGCCCGCTCGCCTGCTCAAGCAGCGTGGCGGTGGGCGCGCCGATCAGATTCCAGCCGGCGGAGTAGGTGACACTCCCGCCATCCTGTGCAGCAGCCTGCCGCAAGCGACCGTCGGCCAACAGCCCCACGGTAACGAGCAGGAGCACGGCGGTGGCCGGCATCGTGCATCTCATCGCGGTTTCCCCCAGAGTCCGGCATGGGCACGCCCACGGTTCAACGGCGGACCCGCACGGGTAGCGGCCGGGGCTCCGACCGCGTCCGCGCCGTACCTGGCGTTGGGCACCCGTCACTGGCGGATGGGCGGCGCGGCGCGCAGCGTGCAGCTACCACCCGAGGGACGCAGCCACGGTTCAGCGGACGCTGAAGGCGCTGCTGCTGGCCGAGGAGCATTCGCCGCTGTAGCAGGCCTGCACCGTCCAGACGTAGACGTGACCCGAGCGCAGCCGCACGTTGGGGTACGGGGTCCAGCTCGTGGTCGCTACCGTCGCCGTGCCGAAGTCGATGCCCGCAGTCATGTCTGTGATGCCGACCAGGTAGTAAGTGGCACCGAAGCTCGCGCTCCACCTCAGCGTGACGGTGCTGCTCACTGTCGCGCCGTACGCCGGGGAGATCAGGGTAGGCGCTGGGGGGATGAAGACGGGTGGAGGAGTGACCGTCGGCGAGCTGCCGTCGGCCTGGACGGTGCCGGCAGGCGGCTGCGCCGTGGCGAAGACGAGCAGGACCAGGCCCGCGGCCATAAGGCCCACCGTCGTGAGGAACCAACGAGAGCTTCGCATGATGCGTCTCCTTCTGCTCAAGTCACGCGCAACTGGCGGTGAGTACGACGAATAATGCGCCGTGCCGGCGCCGCGCTTACGTGGGAATGTGGCGTGGGGATTCGCCCGGCTCGTTGCTGAAGGACGAGCCGGACGGCGACGGCTGGGTGAGGGGTCCCTGCGACAGCGGCCGGGCCACGAGCTGCGTCGCCCAGGGGAAGCGCTGCGCGTCGATCATGGTCGCATATGGCAGGAGGCCGGTCGCGTAGCCCTGCACCTCGGCGTCCGCGTCGCCGTTGCGGCAGTCGTCGGTCGATGTGCCGTGCTCATTCATGGTTCCTTGATCCTTTCTTGTTCTCTTGTTCACGTTTGATGTCTGCCCGAGCCGGCGCTCAGGGTGCGACGGTGATGGTGCCGCGCATCGGGTTGGGGCCGTGGATCAGGCAGAGGTACTGATACGTGCCCGGCGGCGCATCGATGCGCAAGGCAAAACCGCCGCCCGGTCCAAAGAAGCCCGAGTTCGTGTAGCCGGTGCCGTCGTAGCTGTCGCCGCCGACCGGGCTGTAGACATTGGCCGCGATGACGGCGAGCGGCGGCCCCTGCGACTGCGGGGTAACCTGCAACAGAGCTGGTGGGGTCGCCCCGGAGGCGAACGTCACCGTGTGCACCTCGAATGGGTCCTCGCCCGCCCAGATCACGAGGTCGCCGCGGTGCACCGTGATGTCCGCGGGGATGAAGGACAGTGCACTCATCCCGGCGGTATTGCTGATGCCCGCCGCCACAAGATGCGTCACCGGGCCATTGGCAGCGACGGCCTGAGGCGCGCCAGCGCCGCTGAGCGCCGCGCGCAGTTGCCCCACCAGCCCGTTGAACTCGCTCATGCCGCGCTCGCGGGCCTGGGCGGGGGTCTCTGTGAGTGCGGAGTCGGCGGGCAGCACCTCGATGCTGCCATGCATGCCGGGATGGGTTAGGCAGAGATACGGGTAGACACCCGGCTGCGTGAAGGTGAGCACGAAGGGCGGGGTGTCCGGGCTCAGCGGAACGCCGGAGCCGGTGACCTGACTGCCGTCGTAGGTGCCGCTGTTATCCGGGCCCACGTCGCCCTGCGGGAAGAAGCCGGGCCCACCCTGCACCGAGCCGCTGTCCGGGCCCGGCGTGAAGATGTCGGGCGCAGCACCCGGACCCGGAAAGGAGACCGTGTGCGGCGCCAGGGTGGTGGCCCAGGTCCAGCGCACGCTGTCGCCCTGGTGGACGGTGAGGGTGCCCGGAAAGAACGCGTTCGCCATGATCCCTTCGGCGACGACGTCACCCGAAACCTGGACGTCCCACGCCGTGGCGGCGCGGGCGGCGTGTCGAGGCAGTGTGAGGATGCCCGGCAGGGCAAGCAGCGCCAGGCCGAGCAGCATAAGCCAGCGTCGCAGCATTGCGCTCCCCCTTTGCGCGTGAACGTGAAATGGAGTCGTGCCATGTACGGACCGCCGTGTGGCCACCGCCGTCGGCGGCAGGCGGACAGGGCAGCGGTCTGGGCTAGTGGTAGAAGTAGGGGTCGAGCACGCTGACTTTGGTGATGCGGTCGATCGGCAACTGGTTGCGTTCCGCCACCCGGCGGATCGCCTCGGGGTCCGGCCCGTCGTAGAGGCAGAAGGTCTTTTTCTTGTCCTCGCTCACGTAAGAGTGGACCCAGGTCACGCCGAGGTCGGCGTTGGTGCCGACCACGCGCAGGCAGGTCGCCGCGCCGTCTCCATTGACGGGAATAGCCAGGCCGTCGGGAAAGGTGCGTTCGACCATGTAGCGTGGCATCGCGCTTCCTCCTGATGTGCTGCGTCGGTCTTGCCGGCAACGTTCATGCTGCCGGAGCCGGCATCGCCGCTCATCGGGAGGACTGCCAGGTTCGCGGTGCGCACTGCCCATGTTGGGCGTGGTGGAGGATCAGGCTAATGCCTATAGCTGCCAGGCCTCGAGGTCGCCCACCGGGGTAGGCGCCACGGCTCAGGAGGCGCGGATGTCGGGGCTGGTAGCGGTTGCTTCGTGATCCCCGAAAGCGCGGGCGGCCTCGGCCCGCGAGCGCACGCCGAGCTTGCCGAGGATCGCCGAGACGTGGTGGTCGACGGTGCGCTGGGAGAGCACCAGCCGCTGCGCGATCTCCGCGTTGCGCAGCCCCGCGGCAGGAGACACCAGATCTCCACCTCCCGTACCGTGAGGCCGGCACGGTTGGTACGGGTGGCCGGCCGCGGTCCGCGGGGCAGCCCGCGCACCCCGAGCCCGCGCAGGCGGCGCTGCACCATCGCCGCAGCCGGACGGGCGCCCAGCCGCTCGAAGGCAACGAGCGCCTGGCGCAACGCCGGCTCATCGCCATCGGCCAGCGCCATGGCCGCCTCATACGGGCAACCCAGCGCCTGCCAGCGCGCCGCGGCCGCCCGCCAGTCGCCGGCGATCTGCAGGGCGTACGGCTCCGCCGCGACCACCGGGGCCGCCTCCAACGCGCCTGCGCGCCGGAGCAAGAGCGCCAGCTCACCCACCAACCAGCGCTCGTTCCTGGCGATGGCATCCTCGTAAGCGCGCTGTGCTTCGTCCGCGGCCGCTGCTGCGTCTCCGACCAGCCACGACGCTTCGGCCCGTGCGGCCTGCGCCACTGCGAGCCACCCTCCGCCGATCGGCGCGGCGAGCTGCAGCGCCTCGTCCAGCACCACGGCTACCTCCGGATCGCCGCGCCGGGCCCGGATGCGCCCGAGCACAGCAAGTCCCTCGATCCGGTGGCGCGGCGAGACATCGGGACGCACCAATAGCTGGCCGACCGCCTCCGTCGCCTCGCTCCAACGACCCTGCAAGAGAAGCTGATTGGGGCGCCTGTGCAGCATGGTGTAATAGTAGGTCTGTACGTCGTGGTCGAGGGCGTAGGCGAGCCCATCGCCGAGATAGCGCTCGGCACGCGCTAGAGCACCGGTCAAGTAGTTGACGAACCGGTGGTGGCATGGTGGGCTGAAGCCCCACGCGGGGAGGAGGTCCACCATGCAGCCGCCGGTCTGGGAACCACCGCGCGCG
>Ga0207416_1000955_pt1 | contig 42675 bp, 45 predicted proteins | sample PaiPotPPM11metaG_FD_184107 | JGI IMG/M metagenome (GOLD analysis project Ga0207416, IMG submission 184107) | Iron sulfur acid spring bacterial and archeal communities from Banff, Canada, to study Microbial Dark Matter (Phase II) - Paint Pots PPM... ...
GCGACGTGATACGCGTACCTGCAGCGCGCGGCCGGTGAGCCTCGGAGTCTACGTCCACCTGCCGTTCTGCCCGTACATTTGCCCGTACTGCGATTTCGCAAAGTGGCCGATGCGGCGGAGTGCGGCCGACGCGTATCTCGCCGCGCTCTTCGCCGAAATCGAGCGGGAACCGGTCGCGACCGCGGGGACGATCTTTCTGGGCGGCGGCACGCCCAACGCCTATGACGCGGAAACAATCGCCGGCCTACTCGGCCTCCTGCGCGAGCGTTTTCCGGCACCCGGCGGGCTTGAACCTGAAATATCCATCGAAACGAATCCCGAATTGGTGCGCCCGGGCGATTTCGACGCTTACGTCGCCGCCGGCGTCACGCGCCTCTCGATTGGGGTGCAGTCGTTCGTTCCGGACGAGATCCGCACGCTTGGCCGCAAGCATACCTCCGAACAAGTGCGGGCGGTCGTCGAGCAGGGGCGGGCTGCGGGCATCGCTTCGGTGAGCCTCGATCTGATGTTCGCGGTCCCGGGCCAGACCGCGGATTCGTGGCGCACCTCGCTCGAAAGCGCCCTCGCGCTAGGGGTCGATCACATCTCGACCTACGGCCTGACGATCGAAGAGCATACCCCCTTCGACGCGTGGCATGCGCGCGAACCGCGCGCGTTCTTCGACGATACGCGCGAGGCGGAAGTCTACGCCATCGCGATCGATACGCTCGAGGCTGCGGGCTTCGAGCACTACGAGATCAGCAACTTTGCCCTCCCCGGACACGCGTCGCTTCACAATGCCAACTATTGGGCAAATGGCGAGTACGTCGGCTTGGGGGTGGGGGCGGCCTCGTATCGCGGTGGGGAACGGAGCGTCCACACCCGCGATCTGCAGCAATACCTCGAGGCCGCCACGAGCGGGCAACCGATTCCCAGCGAGAGCGAGAGCTTGAGGGGGTATCGTAGAGTCGGTGAAGCGATCATGTTGGCCTTACGAACCTCGCGAGGGGTCGATCTGCGCGGATTCGCCGACCGTTACGGTATCGATGTCCAGGAGCATTATGCCCCGGCTATTGCTGAATACTGCGAAGCCGGGCTGCTTGAGAACGATGGAAGGAGCCTTCGCTTGACGAAACAGGGCCGATTCGTTGCCAACGATGTATGCGGAGCGTTTCTATCATTCGAGTAACCGGTAACAACCTCTCGGGAACGATTCTGCGGATCGCCTTCGCGGCGATTTTTGCCGTGACGGGATTCTTGCTCGGTCGCGAGGCTTACAGCAACGTGTTCTCCCTGCACTTTGGGAACCAAGGGGTGCAGTGGACCTTTCTCATTCTTTCGCCGGTCGTCGGCGCGCTGATCGGCGTTCTGCTCGCACCGCTCGCACAGACGTTCTTCGAAGATGAGTTGGTCGTTGCCGAACACGCGATCGAGCGCCTCGCTCCGGCGGAGCTTGCCGGCGGCGCGCTGGGCCTCATCGTGGGCCTGGTGATAGCGTGGCTGATGAAGAGCATCCTTTTCGAATTCATTTCCGTCACGGGCCGAGCCGGAAGTATCGTCGCCATCGTGCTCTACCTTATCGTGGCGATCTTTACCGCATATTTGGGCGCCCGTGTGGGCGCGAAGACGCGTTTCGTTCCGCTCGGTGACTCGGCGGCCGCGAGCGGCGTCGGCGTGAAGATCGTCGATACGTCCGTTATCGTCGATGGGCGCATCGTCGACATCGTGGAATCCGGATTTATCGAAGGACTGCTCGTGGTACCGAGATTCGTTCTGCGCGAACTCCAGGCGATCGCGGACTCGGTCGATTCGCAGAAACGCACGCGCGGCCGGCGCGGGCTCGAAGTGTTGAATCGATTGCAAGAAACCATCGTGTTGAATATCAACGAACGCGATTATCCGGAGATGCCGCCCGGAAGCGTCGACGGCAAGCTGGTTCGGCTGGCCAAAGAGCTGGGCGCAAAGCTGCTCACCAACGATTACAATCTCAACCGCGTCGCGCAAGTCGAAGGCGTCGAAGTCCTCAACATCAACGAGCTGGCGAACGCGGTCAAACCCGTCGTGCTGCCCGGCGAGGAATTGCACGTGCAGGTGATTCGCGAAGGCAAAGAGTCGCACCAAGGCGTCGCCTATTTGGATGACGGCACGATGATCGTTGTCGAACACGGTCGCAAATTTATCGGCGAGGGAACGGAAGTGGTGGTCACGAGCGTGTTGCAGACGGTAGCCGGCCGAATGATTTTCGCACGGCCGAAGCGCGAAGGGGTCGGCGCATGATCTGGGGCGCGGTGATCGTTGCAGCCGGGCGTGGAACGCGGTTCGGCCAGCCGAAGCAATTCGTCGAATTGGCCGGTCTGCCGATGGTCGGGTGGTCGCTGCGCACCTTTGCGCGCATGCCGGAGATCGCCGAAATCGTAGTCGTCACCGAAGAAGAGTGGATCTCGCCGATGAGGGCGTTGCTCGAACATCTTGCGCCGTCGTGTACCACCAGTGCCGTCGCCGGCGGAACGACGCGCCAGCGCAGCGCGCGCAATGGGCTGCACGCGCTCGGCGAGAGCTGCGCGGCCGCCTTCATCCACGACGGTGCGCGGCCTTTGGTTCGCGCGAGCGACGTGCGAGCCGGCATGGCCGAGGTGCGCAGCGGTCGCGGCGCCGCGTTGGGCGCCCCGGTCGTCGATACCATCAAGGTTATCGATCCCGCAACCATGCTCGTTCAGCGCACGCTCGACCGAACCTCACTCTGGGCGGCCGCGACGCCGCAGTTCGCCATGCGCCGCGATTTTTTACGCGCGCACGCGGATGCCGCTAAATTCGAGGTCAGCGCGACCGATGACGCCGCGCTGCTCGAGCGGCTTGGACTAGATGTGGTACTCGTTCCGTCGAGCGGACCGAACTTTAAAGTAACGCTACCCGAGGACGTGGTGCGCGCGGAACCGTTGCTGCGCGAGCGTGAGGCCGCGCTCGCACCGGAAGACGAAACGTTGTTGGTGGAAGTGTTCGCCGATGAGGCGCTTGCCGACGCGATATGCGCGGAATTGGAATCGCGCGGCGGGTCGATCGACGCGATCGAACGCGATCTTCCCAGCGGCATCGCCGTGCGGGCGCACGTGCCCACGCAGGGCCTGCGCGGCTTCGGTAGCCGCTTCGAGGCATTCTCCGACGGGAGCGCGACGTTTACCGCGCGAGCAAGCGCGCGATGACGCGCGTCGGTCATGGTTTCGATGCCCATCGATTGGTCGAAGGGCGCCCGCTGGTGCTGGGCGGCGTGACGATTCCGTTCGAGCGCGGGGCGCTCGGGCACTCCGATGCCGACGTGCTCGCGCACGCGCTCTGCGACGCCCTCTTGGGTGCGGCCGCGCTGGGGGATCTGGGCGCTTACTTTCCCGATACCGATCCGCAGTGGAAGGACGCGGATTCGATGGCGCTGCTCTCGGCGTGCGCCGCCGAACTGGTTCGCGCGGGGTATGCGGTGGCAAACGTCGACGCTACCGTCGTGGTCGAGCGACCAAAGTTAGCGCCGTACCTTACGGTTATGCGGGAGAATATAGCCGCCCGAATAGGATTGAGCCTCGACGCGGTTAGCGTGAAGGCCAAGACGAGCGAGGGTATGGGATATACGGGCGACGGTAGCGGCATTGCCGCCTACGCGGTTGCCCTGATCGAACGACATGCTTGACGACACCGCCCTGGCTTCGGCCATGCAGCGCTGGGGATTTTTAGAACAGCCCGCTCCGGCGGCGGCTATGCGATGGATTGCGCTCTTCCTCGAAGCCTACGGCGAGCGGGTTGCGTCGGTCGACGACGCCTTTGCTCCGGTAGCGGCGCTGCGGGCCGAAGCCTGCGTCGTTCCCGCGCTCGAACTCGAGCGCTTACGTACCCGAGAGGTTCTTTTTTTTCTCGATTCGGTGAGCCAGTACGTCGATCATCAGGCGGAGCTGCGCGAGCTGCCGCTCTCCCACGACATCGCCGAGATCGCGTTGGAATTCGGCCTGGACGCGGGCGATGCGTTGTACGCGGTACGCATGGCGATCACCGGCGAGCGCGAGGGGCCGCCGCTCGAGCTGCTGTTCCCGCTTCTCGGACACGACCGGATCTTGATGCGTATCGGCGCGGTCAATTCGCGACTGCTGCACGGACGAGGCTTGGAGACGATCCCGTTTGGGCCCGACGGTAAGCCGTTCGAGCCGATCCACGGGCATAAACCTGCGGCGGATGCATCGCCGGAAACTGCTCGTTGACCGCAGGGGTTAGAATATTACGAGTATGCCGAGCCCGATAGAAACGTTTTTGCAAGACCTCCGAACCCCGCTCGAACGCGATCCCGCGGTTCGCGGATGGCTCGACGTGCTGCTGTCCTATCCCGGCTTTCACGCCATCACCGCTCATCGTTTGATTCATCCGCTCTATAGCGCCGGCATCCCGATTTTGCCGCGTTGGTTATCGCACGTCGCGCGTTTCCTCACCGGCATCGAAATCCACCCGGGCGCGACCATCGGGCAGGGCGTGTTCATCGATCACGGCATGGGCGTGGTCATCGGCGAGACGGCCGAAGTCGGCGACGGTTGTACGATTTACCAGGGCGCCACGCTCGGCGGAACGAGTTTGCGACACGAAAAGCGTCACCCGACGCTTGGGAAAAACGTCACGGTCGGCGTCAATGCCGCCGTACTCGGAGCGATCGTGATCGGCGACGGCGCCCGGGTGGGCGGCGGGTCGGTCGTCGTCAAAGATGTGCCGGCGAACGCTACCGTGGTCGGGGTTCCGGCGCGCATCGTGGCGCTTGACGGCAAGCCGGTTCGGGCCGTGCCGGATCGTCCTCAGGTAGAAATGCCCGACCCCAATGCCGACGCGATTGCCGAATTGCAGCAGCGCGTCGCCGCGATGGAAGGCCGGCTCTCGGAACTCGAGCCCGAGTCCGCCGACACCGCTTGGTCGTGGGTCATCTAAAACATTCATGCCGTTAAAACTGCATAATACGCGCACGCGTCGCGTAGAGCGCTTCGTGCCGCTCCGCGGCCGCGAGGTGCGCATCTACGTCTGTGGGCTCACGCCTTCCGCCCAGGCGCATCTGGGCCATGCGCGATCGTTTTTGTTTTTCGACGTGCTGCGCCGATATCTGGAGCATCTCGATTATGCGGTGACCTACGTGCAGAACGTCACTGATATCGACGACCGCAGCATCAATCGCGCGCGAGAGACCGGCGAAGATTGGCATGAAATCGTTCGCGGATATTATGCCGATTTCAAATCGTCGATGGCGCGCTTGGGAGTGCGCGAACCGGATTTCGAGCCGTACGCTACCGCCTATATTCCGCAGATTCAAAGCATGATCTCGGCGCTCGTCGCTGGCGGTCACGCATACGTTACCGCCGACGGCATCTACTATCGGGTGAGCACGTTTGCGAAATACGGAGAGCTGAGCGGGCGCAACGTCGAAGAATTGCAGGCCGGGGCCCGCATCGAAATCGACGAACGCAAAGACGACCCGCTCGATTTCGCGCTGTGGAAATTCGCCAAACCCGGCGAGCCCAAGTGGGCGTTCGACGGCTTCGGTGACGGCCGCCCCGGCTGGCATATCGAGTGCTCGGCGATGTCGCACGCGCTCCTCGACCCGGACGGCGTCGGCTTCGACATCCACGGCGGCGGCGCAGATCTCATTTTTCCACACCACGAGAACGAAATCGCCCAGAGCGAACCGCTGATGTCGCATCCGCCTATGGCGAACGTGTGGGTGCACGGTGGCCTGCTGCTCTTCGATAATCGTAAGATGAGCAAGTCGCTCGGTAATTTCGAACCGCTTTCGACAATTCTCGACCGCTTCGATCCGGCCGCGATTCGCTTGCTGTTCCTGCGAACGGGATACAGCAAGGTGATGAATTTCACCGACGAGTCGATGGCGTCGGCGAGCGCGGAGCTCGAACGCATCAAACGCGCATACCGCGCCCTCTCGGACGGAGCGACAGCGACGGCCACCGATCTGCATGCGACCGGCCTGATCGAGCGGATCGAGGGAGCGCTCGATGAGGACATGAATCTCGCCGTCGCTCTGGCGGAACTGCTGGCCTTTGCGAATTCCTACGAGATGCACGCCGCTCGCGCCGGACGCGATGCGGCGCTCTACGAATTCTCCTACGCGTTGACGTTGCTCGGCATCGCCCCGCAGCCTTCGTGGTGCGAGATTCCGGCGCTCGAACTGCCGGCCGATTTGCCGGAACGTTTGAAGGTAACGCTCGGCGATGTCGTCGCGCTCGACGGCTGCGAGCCGCAGGCGGCACTCGCGATGGTGATCGATGCGCGCAATCAAGCGCGTGCGGCGAAGGATTGGGCGAAGTCCGACCGGCTTCGCGATGCACTCCTACAGTGCGGGATCGTCCTCAAGGACGCGAAAGGTGAAACGACATGGACGCTCGCCGGATAAGCCGCCCGCGGGGCCCGGGGCCGTCCCGCGTACCGAAACTCGATTTTGACGATGTGATGTACGGCATTCACGTCGTGGAAGAAGCGCTTGCGGCCGGAGAGGCGCTGCGCGAAATTCGCGTTTCGGACGAGCGTAAGCGCGATCCGTTACTGCGGGCGATTCTCGCGACGGCGAAAGAACGCGCTATTCCTGTGAAGTTCGAGCAGCGCGCGTTCTTTAATAATTTACCCTTCAAGACGCATCAGGGCGTCATCGCGATCGCGCCGCCGTTCGAATACGCGGATTTGAGCGACGTCTTGCACCATCGGCGTCGCACCGGGCACATACTGCTGGTCTTGCTCGATCACCTCACCGACCCTCATAACGTCGGCGCCATCGTGCGCACGGCGGAGTGCGTCGGCGCGGACGCGGTCGTCCTGCCCGACCGTCGTTCGGCTGGGGTGAACGCGACGGTTCGTAAGGCCGCGGCCGGTGCAGCCGAACACCTGCCGATCGTCAAGGTCGCGAATATCAACGAGGCGATCCGAACGCTGAAGAAGGCCGGGGTTTGGGTAGCCGGGGCCGACGCCGGCCCGGAGGCCGTGCCGCTGGGCACCGCCGATTTCAACCGCGACCTCGCTATCGTCATCGGCGCCGAGGGGGAGGGCCTTGCCCAGCTCGTGCGCCGCGAGTGCGACTACCTGGTGAGCATCCCCCTGAGGGGCAAGACGGAATCCCTCAACGCCTCGGTCGCCGCAGGGGTCCTCCTCTATGAGGCCCTGCGCCAGCGCGCCTAGCCACCGGCAAGCAGGCATGCAAGGGCCCCGACCGTCGTCCTTGACGCTGGAGGGCAGCCCTTCTATACTAGGCAGGATGTGCCGCGCCCGACGGGCCACGGCCTGCGTTTTTCGGCACGTCGTACCCAAGAGGCTGATCGATTATGGCAATGACTCATCCTGCAACGGATGGTCTGGAGTACCACGAACGAGCTGACGAAGAGCTCGTGGCTATCGCGAAGACCGGCGATAATCTCGCGATGGAATATTTGCTCAACAAGTATAAGAATTTCGTCCGCATCAAGGCGAAGAGCTACTTCTTGATCGGCGCCGACCGCGAGGACATCATCCAAGAAGGGATGATCGGCCTCTATAAGGCCGTTCGCGATTTCAAGGCCGACAAACTTTCGAGTTTTCGCGCGTTCGCCGAACTCTGCATCACGCGTCAGATCATAACCGCGATCAAGACCGCGACGCGTCAGAAGCACATTCCGCTCAATCAGTACATCTCGCTCAACAAGCCGATCTACGACGAGGATAGCGAGCGAACGCTGCTCGACGTCATGGCGTCGCAGAAGACGTCTGATCCTGAAGAGCTGGTCGTTACGCAAGAGGTCTCGGACGATATCCGTCAACGGATTCGGCAGAATCTCTCCGAGCTCGAATCGCAAGTGCTCGAGTCCTATCTCGAAGGCAAGAGTTATCAAGAGATGGCGCGCGATCTCGGTCGCCACGTCAAATCGATCGACAACGCGCTGCAGCGCGTTAAACGTAAGATCGAGAAGAATCTCTCGGAGTTCGAATTTCAGTAAGACCCAGCCGAGACCACACGTGATAGGGAGGGGCCGCTTGCGGCCGCCTCCCTATCGTTTTTAGGCTTATTCGTGTGGGCTGCCGCCAAGCGCGAGGATCACGCGCGCGTAGAGCGCCTCACGCTCTTCGATCGGGTCGAGAACGAATGTCTGGGTAGCGCCGCCGGCGCCTTGCGGAACGATGCTGACCGTCACCAAACCCTTCGCGCAGATATCCAGGCAGCCCGTATTAATCGCGCGTATTCGTTTACCGTATCCGGCCTCTTTGAGGCGCTTCTTGAGCCAATCGCGCAGATCGAAATCGCCGATACGCTTCGCAACGTCGGGCGTCTCATCAGGAATGCGTTGTTTGTAGCATTTTTCGCAAATCAGGACCGCGCCCGATTCGAGCCATTTGGGTTGGACGTCTTGCATGGAGGCTTTCGCGATAACGGATGGAGCCGACGGTGGGATTCGAACCCACGGCCCTTCGCTTACAAGGCGAAAGCTCTACCCCTGAGCTACGTCGGCATGGTGGGGCGTCGTGGTGCGTCCTTCGCTTCCACGGCTTGCGCGCGCCTCCTTCGCTACGTACGGAGCATGACGCGGGCGGCGTTCCAGCCGGCTGCGCCCATGACGCCTCCGCCGGGATGCGCGGCTGCGCCGCAGAGAAACAGGTTTTTCAGCGGAGTGTTATAGCTTGCGTATCCGGGAACGGGGCGAAGCATGAAGAGCTCGTGGACCGGCATCGAGCCCTGAAAAATATTGCCGCCGGTGAGGCCGAACGTGGTCTCGATATCGACCGGGCTGAGAATCTGCCGATCGATAACCGAGCCGGTAAAGCCCGGCGCGTACTGTTCGACGATCGCGAAGCAGCGATCGGCGAAGTCGTTTTTGATCGCGGTTGTCCACGGGCCGTCTTTAAGCGTGTACGGCGCATATTGCACGAACATCGACATCAGGTGTTTGCCGTCGGGCGCGACCGTCGGGTCGACGCTGGACGGAATCGTGCACTCTACCACGGGAGCCTTGGACGGGTATCCATACTTCGCATCGTCGTACGCGCGCTCGATGAAATCTTGGTCCGGACATAAATGCACGGTGCCGCGATGCTGCGGACCCGATTCGGAACCGGGGCATGCGGTGAAGTTCGGCAATCGCTCGAGCGCGACGTTGATCTTTACCGAGGCGCTGTCGTAGGGAATGCGCGCGACGGCCGCGCGAAAATCGTCGGGGAGCGTTTGCGGGTCGAGGAACTTCTCGAACGTGAGGTGGCAATCGACGCCGCTGGCAATTTGCTTGGCGGTGACCTCGTCTCCGTTTGCGAGCACGACGCCCGTCGCGACGCCGTCTTTGGTGAGAATCTTCACGACCTCGGCATCGGTACGAATCTCAACGCCGAGCGCGGCCGCCGCCTTCGCGAGGGCTTGTGTGAGCCCACCCATGCCGCCGCGAACGTAGCTCCATACGCCGCGCTTACCATTCGTTTCGCCCATAACGTGATGGAAGAGCACGTACGCCGTCCCCGGCATCGAAGGCGCCATGAACGCGCCGATAATCGCATCGGTCGCAAGCGTGCCCTTGAGTTGTTCCGATTCGAACCAGCGATCGAGGATCGGTCGCGCGGCCCCGGTCAAGACTTCGATTGCCTCGCCCATGTTCGTACCGAGCTTCTGCAATTTGCGGCCCATCGATCCCATCTGCACCAGATCGCCGAGTTTCGGACGCAACAGATTCGGCGGAATCTGCGTCAGGGTCGGCTCGACTACGGAAGCAACGCGTTCGAGCATCGCTTCATATTTGGGATACTGCTCCGCATCGCGTTTGCTGAATTTCGAAATCTCGCGGACGTCGCTCTGCTTATCGGCACCAAGCATGAGGTACCGGCCGTCGAGAAACGGAGAGAACGACGCCGGATTGCGCTCGACCGCTTCGAACCCGAACTCCTTCAAACGCAGATCGCGAATAATCTCGGGACGAAATAAGCTGTTGACATACGCTGCGTTCGAGACTTTGAATCCCGGGAAGGTCTCCTCCGTGACGCAAGCCCCCCCGACGATGTACCGCCGCTCGAGCACGAGCACCTTACGCCCCGCGCGCGCCAGGTAGCAGGCGGTGACCAGTCCGTTATGGCCACCGCCGATCACGATCGCATCATAGTGGGATTGCATACGGCGCTGGTCGTTCGACCGGGGCGTCTTTTTTTCCGGTTGCGAGGAGTGCGGGCCTATGGTATCGTACCGAGGTCAACCGTGCCCCGAGGGGGCGAATGTGGGTAGGTGGCCGAGTGGTTAATGGCACCAGACTGTAAATTTGGCTCGCGAAAGCGATACGCAGGTTCGAATCCTGCCCTGCCCACCAGTTCCTTTCGCGGGCGTTGCATAATGGTAGTGCTTCTGCCTTCCAAGCAGACAGCGCGGGTTCGATTCCCGCCGCCCGCTCCAGTTCGCAAGCCGTTGTAGCTCAGTGGTAGAGCACCTCCTTGGTAAGGAGGAGGCCACGGGTTCAATCCCCGTCAACGGCTCCATCAAACGCCCGCAATAACGGGCTTTTTTTGTTGCCGAATGTTTCATGGCGTCGACCCTCGAGAAATGCTCAACGCGCTTTGACGCCCCTAGGGACCTCGCCAAACGCCTAACGCGCCTCCGCGGGCTCATTGTTTGGCCTGGTGGATTGACGCGAGCGGAGGGGGGCGCTCCACTCCGACGAATGTCTCAGACGGTGGGTGTGGGGCGAACTGCTTCACACACCTCGCCTTATAAAAAATAAGAGGTGTTATTTTATGAATGAAAAGGCATAAATCTAAACTTGTTGGTCTTTTGATCATCATTCCTTTGCTGATCTCCGGGTGTGGAAGCGGTGTTCCGCAAACGTCCTCTGCCATGCCTCGTTCCGCCGTTCGCGCTTGGCGGGTTACGTCGGTGGCGGGTGGTTTTCGTATGATTGCTGGCAACGGGGAAGTGAGTCTACAAGCGGTCATATCAAATAACGGATCACCGGCTTTATCACTGACGAGCAAGGAACTCGGAATAAATGCAAATATTTCCTACGCTGAGCTTGCGTCCGGCGAAGCCATCAACATAGGTAACGGCGTAGAAATTCGGATGCCAGAACAGGGCACTGTAACGTGAAGTAACGCGCGAGGGCAAAGCGGCTATGTCTCCCAAAAATCCAAGGGGATATTCGCAAGCGCTCCTGGCCTGGGAAGCAATGTCATGATCTCAAGCTTGAGCTTCGATCCTCGTCCTCAAATCATTGCTTGCCGAAACTTGTTCGTCGCTTACGACCTCGCCTTGGCTGCTGAAGCTGCCGCTATAGCCGCAGCAATCGCTGCGCCGGAACTTGCGCCGCTCGATATTGCGGCGGTAACAATTGCAACGGCGGATGCCGAACAGGCTGCAGCCGATCTTAGAAGCGCAGGCTGCATATGATTTACAATGTGATTCCTACCGTTACACTTGTCGTTGGATTGATTGCGGTGGCGATCTATCGGTTGCGATTCATGCCGCAGCCGGCCGGGGCACCGCCGGACTGGAAGCGACGCAATGTCGCAAATACCCTTCGCTTCATTTCCCTAACGCTCTCCATTGCCGTCGCGATTCAATTGTATCTGCACATATAGTCGCGTCCAGTGGCCGGGCGTCTTCCGATATAGCCGAGCGCCCGGTCGCTTTTTCTCGTAACGGGTTGTTGGTGCGCAGGTCGGTTTGGTGGGCTCGCGTAAGAGCATGGTCGATGAAGCGTTCAACATTTGTCAGCAGCGCGGCCGGTGCGATGATCGTTACTGCGCTCCCCCCGCTTTCGAAGCGTGCGTTGGCGAGCGACGTGGTCGACTACAGTTTGACGGCAGCACCGTTTACATTTGCTCCGTCGGCAGGTACCGCGTTCGCATCGCTGGCTTACGATGGGCATCTGCCGGGCCCGTTGCTTCGTGTGACGCACGGCCAGCGCGTACGCGTAGCCTTCACGAATAAGACCGATATCGATACGTCGGTTCATTGGCACGGCATGATTCTTCCGAACGACATGGATGGCGTTGCCGGCGTCACGCAACCCCCCGTGAAGCCGGGCGGAACGTTTCTCTATGAGTTTGCGCCGAATCCGCCGGGTACGCGGTGGTATCACGATCACGCGGGCCAACTCGGTGCGGTGCGCGGTCTCTTCGGGATGTTTATCGTCGACGATCCGCACGACACGCCGGCGGATCGCGAGTTCGCGCTCGTCTTTCACGACGTGCCGAGCATGGAAAGCGTCGACGCGGCGATGCGCGGCACGAGTTCGGCACCGATGGTCGACCCGCCGGGATCGGTCGAGAATGCCGAAATGGCCGCGAGCATGTCGATGCCGGGCATGAAGATGTCCGACATGGACATGAGCTCGATGAAGATGGGCGACGAAGTGGCCTATCTCGCGCACTGTATCAACGGCGCAAGTTACCCCGCGACGCAGCGCTTGCAGGTGAAGGTCGGCGATCGCGTTCGCTTACGGATCCTCAACGCGAACCCCACGCAGACACGCTACATACGGCTGGCCGGCCATCGCTTGCGCGTGACGCACAGCGACGGCAATCCGCTCGAACGTCCGCTCGAAGTTGACGTGCTGCGCATCGGTGTCGCGGAGCGATACGATGCATGGTTCGAGGTGACCAAACCCGGCGCATGGCTCCTCCAGGGTCTCTCCGTCGATCCGCTCGTCTATCAACAAGCGTGTGTGGTCTCGACGCCGGGCATGGAGGGCGCGGCTCCGATGGGGAGCCCACCGAGCATCGAGGGGCTCGATGTCTTCAGCTACGAGAAAGCCGGCGGGATCGGTAGTGCCGTCGACGAGCGTGGGGTAACGATGCGGGTTCCGATGCTGCTCGGCGGCGGTAAGTACGGCTCGTCGATTTGGTCGATCGATGGGAAGCAGTGGCCCAACACGCCGAAGATCGACGTGCGTCGCGGCGATCGCGTGCTGGTGAGCTTTACCAATAAGACCGACATGGACCATCCGATGCATTTGCACGGCCACACGTTTCGCGTCGTCTCGATCGACGGCAAGCCGCTCGCGCGCCCGCTCGCAAAAGACGTTTCGCTGGTGCCGGCAAACGGCGGCACGTTAAGCTGGATCTTCGACGCGGACTCGCCGCCAGGCCGCTGGTTGCTGCACTGCCACAACGAGATCCACATGATGGACGGCATGATGACCGAGGTTCGCTACCTCACATCGTAAAAAATGGGCGCCCGAGTCGCGGGCGCCCAACGGTTCTCCGATACTCGGTCCGACCGTTCTAGAATGCCGTCAGGTTCTGTAATTGCGCCTGAACGGAGTAACTCGCCGCGATCGTACTAAACGGGTCGACGGTTTGGGTCGGAGTTGTTGACGACGCGTTGCTCGCGGTGGATACGCCGAATGCGTCGGTGTCGCCGTCGGAGGTTTGCGCCGCCGAAGCGCTCCCGTGGTGATGATGGGACTTGATCCCTTGGATGTCGCTCTTAAGCGTAGCGACTTGGGTTGGAGTAAGCACGGCGTCTATCTGTTGCTGCACCTGCGAGAACGAAAGGTTCGAAGAACTCGCACTATTGATGATGCTCTGAATCTGCGTCTGCTGAGATGACGAGAGATTCAGATTCGCAAACGGATCGAGAGCGGTCGTTTGGCTCGCTGCGGTTGTTGCATACGAACTGGTACTCGAGCTTACTGAAAGCGGTGGTGTAGTAAACATGCTGCTACTACCCCATACGCTTGTCGAGATGCTCATGGACAGCCTCCCGTGTGTCTAGAAGACCTGAGGAAACAAACTTCCTCAGGTCTTCTATGTCGGCATACTTCCTGTGAGCGAGCTAGGAGAATTACCAGCGAGCCGGGTTCGAAACTACGACAATGCCCCTCGCATTGCGAAGGGCATTGTCGTTCATCGCCTTCGCTTAGTGCGACTGGCGACGAACCACCGAATTGAGGCGAACCGTCACGATCGAGCCGGCCGGAACCGTCATATTCTCGCGATTGTTCTTGGCGATCATATAACCGCCCGCGAGCCCAACCAGGCCACCACCGCTGGCATGAAAGATCGTCTTGCCGATCGCGTTACCGACCAACATGCCGCCCAAAGCCCCGGCTGCTTCTTTCAAGGTGTTGTTCTTGGTATTGGCCTGCATGCCGGTCACGGTCGTGTCGACCGTGTAGTACGCGCCGTTCGGCAAGACCAGGGTGCGGAAATGCATCGACAGCTTGGCCGCCCGCCCCTGTCCCGCGCGCTGTACTTCGGTGACGTTGCCAAAGAGCTTCCCGCGCACGACGCGCCCGCTGCCATCCGTCGACGTCACGTTGACGAGGGTTACAGGCTGGCCGACGTAGGCGTTCGCCGAATTGACGTCCGACGTGAGCGTCCCGTTGACGGTCGTGCCGGAATAGACTTGGGCGGACGCGCCGCCGATCGCTAGAGCAAAGGCGGCAATTAGGGCCGCAAATCCGAGTCGTATACGCATTGGTGATGAACTCCCGTTACAATAGCAGTGGTGGTGATCTACCCGATCGTCTCTTCGAAGATACCCATTAAAGCTTCCAGTCCAACCCTATCTCCGGCGGAAAAGCGAGCGAGCGTCGGACTGTCGATATCGAAGACGCCGCGCCGTTCGCCGCCGAATAGGAGTGGGATAACAATTTCGCTCGCCGAGGCCGAGTCGCACACGATATGATCACTATAGGTTGAAACGTCGTCGACGACGACCGTAGTTCCGCCCGTGAACGCCGCGCCGCAAACTCCCCGGCCGCTCGGCAAGCGCGTGCATGCCGGCCGCCCCGCGAATGGCCCGAGGACCAGTTCGCCGTCGGCTTGGGCAAAGTAGAAGCCGGCCCAGTTGAGGTCCGGGATCTCGTGATAGATGAATGCCGCGCAGTTCGCGGCGTTCGCGATGAAGTCGGGTTCGCCGCTCAAGAGCGCCCGCAACTGATCGCAGAGCAGGTCGTAGTCTGGCTCCATGGGCCCTAAATGCGCCCATAGGATAGGAAAATCCGGGTCGGAACCAGGCCGAAGCAAGGGTCCGAGTCCGAACGCTCGCGAACAGACCGTGGGCCGGAGGACCTATTGTGATGGAGCACGTGAAGGTCGGCGGGCGTTCGCAACCGGGAAGCGATCGACTGTTGATGCGCCAGGCAGCCACGTTATTGGCTGCGGATCTTTCGCTTGGAGAACTCTTCGGGCGGCTCACCGAGATGCTGGCCGAGTACATCGATTCGTCCGTCGTCTTCATCGCCCTCGCCCGTCCCGACGGCCGGCACTCCATCGAGTACCTCTACGATCACGGCGATATTCGCCGCTACCCGCATATCGAATTGCCGCAGGGTTCGCGAGCGCGGGAAGTGATCCGGCGCGGCACGGCCATTTGGGGCAATTCTCCGGAGGTTTGGGCTCCGGCCGGCAGCACGGCGATCAACTTGGACCGGCCGTGGACGAACGATTCTCTCTCGGCCATGTTCGTCCCGATGACGGCGGGTGGTGCGACCCTTGGCTGTCTCTCGGTCCAGAGCGTTCGCGCTCGGGCCTACGAGCAGTTCGAAGTCGATTCGGTCGCGGCCATCGGACACTTTCTCGGCGTCGCCGTCCAGAACCAACGGATGTACCAAGAACTGCAGCGCACGGCCGAGTACGATCGCCTGACCGGCCTTGCGAACTACGCGAAGCTTTCTCGTGAGATCGACGCCGCGATCGGCCAAGCGACGTCAACCGCCCCGGCCGTGATCATGACGTTTAACATCGTCAATTTCACGATGTTCAACGAAGTCTACGGATATATCGAGGGCGAGGAAGTCCTTCAGCGCGTAGCCGACGCTTTGCGCGAATTCGACGACGGCGACACGTTGGTCGGGCGTTCGGGAAGCGATAGTTTCATGGTGTTATTGCGCGCGGGGACGTCCGATACGGTTCGCCCGTCAGTCGCGCGAATTCAGCGACGTCTTTCCGAACTGGCCTACGTCTCGCGCGATCAAAACGTGCCGATTAGCCTGGCCTGCGGTTACGTTCTTGCGCCGCTCGACGGTGGATCGAGGCACGAATTGCTCGCACGATGCGCGCAGCGCACCCGCCGAAGCCGCATGCGCGCGTGCGAACCCATCGGCCCGGGGAATGAAGAGGTCCTCGCGTTGCATGCATCGTTCGAGGGTTTAGAGACCGTTTTGCAAGCGATGCTCGATCGTGATCCCTATACGCGAATGCACGCACTTCACGTGCACTGCGTGGCGAAGGAGTGGTCGGAGTATAATCTCGCGCTCGATCGCGCGGCGCTCTCGACGTTCTTGCAGGCCAGCTTGTTGCACGATATCGGAACGCTACTCTTACCTGATTCGGTCGTCGTTCGCCCCGGACGCTTGGATCCCGAACAGCAAAACGACATGCGTCAGCATGCCGCATTCGGGCGATCGATCTTGGCCGGGCACAGCGGCTACGAAACGGTCGCGGAGATCGTCGGACAGCATCACGAACGCTGGGACGGTGCGGGATACCCGGATGGAATCGCAGGTGAGGCGATCCATCCGTTGGCGCGGGCGATTGCGATTTTAGAGGCATTCTGCTCGATGATTTTCGATCGCCCCTACCATCGCAGCACGAGCGAAGATGCCGCGCTGATCGAGCTTCAGCGGTGTAGCGGCTCGCAATTCGACCCGGTTCTGGTCGAGCGATTCGTAAGTTGGCGCGAATCGCTCGCAACCCGATAGGCGTTACGGCGTAACGCTAACCGGAATCGTCGCGGTGTTGCCGCTAGCGTCACGCAGAGCGATCGTGCACGTGCCGGCCCCTAGCGGCGTGATCTCGAGTGCCAAATCGGCCGCCGTAGACGCGACGACGGTAACCGACGCAACTCCGCCGCAATCGCTATTCGACGAGACTTGGACTGCGGACGTCGCGAGCGCCAATCGTGCATGCGCCGCACCGGTCCCGTGCAACTGTAACGCCGTCGGCTGCGTGAGGATGGCGCCCGTCGCCGCCGCCGCCGGTTGGCCGGCCGCGCTCGGCCACATCGATCCATCTTCGAACCGTACCGATGCGATCGTGCACTGCACTGCGGGCTTGCCGAAGAGCTGTTGAAGCACCGAGGGAAGCGCGAACTGCCCGCCTCCCGCCTTGTAGCGGTGATGGATTTCTATGCCGGGAGCAAACGACCCGACGTCGCGGATAACGCTGTTCTGGCCGTTGATGGAGGTGGCGATGTTCACCACCGTTGCGGTTTTTGAAGACTCGTTGGTAAACTGCGCGTCGAGGCCGACGATTTGGCTCGCGATGCTGTCGGTACTCGAGTACATCAAGCTGCACGAGTTCAGCGCGACCGGGGTGCCGGGCGCTGCCGATAGGGGGCCGGCCGGCGCCAGCACGAGCGAAAGGCATAGGCCGACGGTCGGGAGCGAGGAAGCATTACGCATGCTCGGTTGATTGGCGTTCCGAGAGGGTTTCGTCCTCTTTACGGATGCGCACGGCTAGCAGGCCCGCGTTCAAAAGTGAAAAGCTCAGGGCAACCCACGGTTCCCCGAGCGCGAGCGGAAGCACCGCGATTTCGCCGGCGACCACCAGGTAGTTTGGGTGGCGGATGAAACGGTATGGGCCGCGGCGCACCAGCGGGGCGCCGGGAACCGTGATGAGCCGCGTCGTCCAGAACGGCCCTAGGCTCCGGATCGCCCAAACGCGCAGGCCTTGAAGCGCGAAAAAAACCGCGACGAGCCACCCGTTCGGCTCGACGGATCGGGGCAGATACACCAGCAGGGCGATCAACCAGGTTGCGTGCAGCAAGATGAAGAGCGGATAGTGCTCGGCGCCGGCTTCGATGCCGCCGGACGCAAGAAGCCGGCGCGTATTGCGCCGCGCGTAGAAAAGCTCGACGCCGCGTTGCAGCGCCACGAATGCGACGAGCGCCAGCGCCGCGATCATGGGTATTCGAGGAGCGTGAACGCTGCGGTAAAGCCCGGCCCCATCGCGCTGACCAGCGTGTGCCCGCAGCGCTCCGGCGTCAATGCGCCGCGCCGCATCGCTCGCTCGACGACGAACATCACCGTGGCAGCGGACATGTTTCCGTACGAACGCAGGATCTCGCGCGAATCGGCCAATGCTCCCGGAGCTAGGCCGAAGACGTGTTCGAGCGCTTCGATCACTTTCGCGCCGCCGGGATGCGCGAGCAACTGGGTGACGCCGGCACGCGAACGTCCAAGCGGAGCGAGAAAGTCATCCAACACGCGGCCGAATTCGGTCTCGATCAACGCTGGGATGTCGCGTGAAAAAATCGCTTTCATTCCTTCGTTTTCGACTTCCCACCCCATCACGTCGAGCGTTTTCGCAAACGTGTACTCGCCGCTCGCGACGATCGCAGGGCCTTCGCCGGTCGTACTGAGAATCGCCGCCCCGGCGCCGTCGGAGAAGAGTGCCGTTGCGACGATATTGCTCTTGGAGAAATCGTCACGCCGGAACCAGAGCGCGCAGAGTTCTACGACCAATAAGAGGACGCGCGTGCCGGGATTTGCGCGAGCGACGTCGGCGGCGCGGGCCAAGCCCAAGGCTCCGCCCGCACAACCCAGGCCGAAGATCGGCAGGCGTTTGCACGTGCGTCGAAAGCCCATGCGCTCGATCAAGCGCGCGTCCAGGCTAGGCGTCGCGATCCCCGTCGTGGAGACCACGACGAGCGCATCGATATCTTCGATGCGTAGCGCAGCTTCCTCGAGGGCCCGGGTTGCAGCCGATTCGAGCAACGCGAGCGCGGATTCGATGTAGAGCGCGTTGCGATCGGTCCAATCGTGGGGTTCGTAATACCACTCGATCGGCACGCACGAGAAACGACGCTCGATGCCGGTGTTCGCAAAGACGGGCAGCAGACGCCCGATGCTCGCCGAGCGGCTCCCAAACTGAGCGTTGACCCGTTTCGTAACGTCGTCCTGATCGAGTTCGAAAGGCGGTACGGCGGTCGCGATCGCGAGAAGGCGAGGATGGTGCTCCATGGGCGGTGGTTCAACGCGCGCCAGGGTTCGCCTCGACGCCGCGAAAGTACCGAACGGATGCGGCATATCGCGTGGCTTGGTGCGATACTCCTGGCGTTCGCCGGCTGCAGTGCGCGGCCGGCGTTCCAACCACACGTGCTGCGGATCGCCGACCCATCGGATCCGGCCTCCCTGAACCCGTTGCTGGCGCACGATCAAACGACGATCGGTTACGATCTGCTCGTAACCCAGACGCTGGTGGGACTGGATGCGCGCAACCGCTTGGTGCCGATCTTGGCACGCCGCATACCGACGCGCGCCAACGGGGACATCTCGAAGAACGGCCTCACGATTCGTTACCGCTTGCGGCGCAACGTGCGCTTTGCCGACGGCGTGCCCTTTACGTCGGCCGATGTCGCGTTTACGCTGCGAGCGATCTTAGATGCGCGCAACCCCGTCCTCTCGCAGGACGCATACCGGCGCATCGCATCCCTTCGCACACCCGATGCGCACACCGTCGTCATCGCGCTTAAACGACGCTGGAATGCGGCCGTTCGCGAACTCTTCGCGGAATCGGATTTTGCCTTTGGAATCCTTCCTGCGCATGCGTTTGCGTCGACCGATCTCTCCCACGCGCCTTGGGAGGACCATGCGTTCGGGACGGGACCCTTTCGCGTTACGCACTGGCAGCGCGGCGGGCGAATCGTCCTAGAGCGCAACCCCTACTTTCGGCCGCGTCCGAAGCTCGATCGCATCGTTCTGGAGATGATGCCCGACATCGACTCGGCGTTCGTCGCGTTACGGACGGGCGGAGTAGATACGATGATGCTCGATGCCGATCAGGTCTCCCAAGCGCGAGCGCTGCCCGGTATTCGCGTGCTTCGCACGCCGCTCAACGGCGTAATGTGGCTGACGCTGCAGAGCGGGTCCGGCCCGACCGCCGAGCCGCTGGTCCGCCGAGCGATCGCGCGGGCGCTCGACATCGGCGAGATCGAGCGCAGGTACCACGGGCTCTTCCCCCGGGCCGCCAGCTTCATTCCGCCGGTCATGGCGGGGTTCGATGCGCATCTCGCTCCGCCGCGTCAGAATCTCGCCCGAGCCGGCCGGTTGCTCGACAGGGCCGGCTGGCACCTCGTACACGGCGTGCGAGTAAAGGCGGGCAAGCCGCTCCGTCTCCTCTTCGTCACCGAGCCGGGGCCATTGGCCGGCATCGAGCCCATCGTCCAGCGCCAGCTCGCCGCCGCCGGTATCCAAACCACGATCAAATCCTTCCCGACGGCGACCTTCAACGCGCCCAGCGGACCCATTCGGACCGGACGATTCGGCATCTCGGCGGACGGATTCATCGGCGGGTCCGACCCCGAGCAGTCCGTGGTCTTTGCGTGCGGCCAAATCGGGCCCGACGGAAACAACATCGCTCGATTCTGCGACCCCGCCTTCGATGCGCTGTACGCCGATCAGGCTACGACCGGGAGCGAGGAACGCCGCAGGGCGGACTTCGTGGCAATGCAGCGCTCGATCGCGACCGAGCGGCCGATCGTTCCCCTCAACGATTTGCTGGACTTCGATGCCCTCTCGGGACACGTCCACGGCTTTGCCCGGAACATGCTCGAATATCCCGTGGCCGCGGAGGCCTGGGACGTCCGCTAGGCGTAGCAGATTGCGGGAGCCGCGTGCGGCCGTAGCTCAATAGGATAGAGCGGTCCTCTCCTAAAGGACAGGTTGGTGGTTCGATTCCACTCGGTCGCAGATCTCGCCCGGGCGTGGCGGGAACCCGGTTGCGCTGGGAAAAGCCATGTGATAGCATAGGTTGCCGAACGGACCGCCGGTCCGTTTATTTCATGTTCGTGGGAAGTAGATGGCTAAAAAAGAGAACCGCGTGATGGTCGTGATGGCCTGTACCGAGTGCAAGCGTCGCAACTACAATACACAGAAGAACAAGCAGAAAACGACCGATCGGTTGGAGCTGAGCAAATATTGCCGCTTCTGCCGCTGCCATAAACCCCATCGCGAAACCAAGTAGCGATACAATAGACCAGCCTAGGGCCGGTGAACGACCGGCCTAGGGCCGGTGAAGGTTCGGCGCAGCCGAACCGTCTAGGGCGGTAGCTCAATTGGTAGAGTTGTCGTCTCCAAAACGACCGGTTGCAGGTTCGAGTCCTGTCCGCCCTGCCAAGTTTTCCCAGGAGACAACGTTTACGTGAACGACCAGAAGAAGAGTGCGATGACCCGGAGCGTATCGACGGCGAGCAAACGCGCGCAGGCGGTAGGCGGCCAGGATTTTGTCCGCGGCGTCATCACCGAACTTCGTCGCGTAACGTGGCCCACTCAAGAGGAATGGGTCTCCGCAACCATCCTGACGATCGGGCTCGTGGTCGGCATCGGCCTCTTCACCTATCTCGCCGATCAGCTTTTCGGATGGGTGTTCAGCGTGATTCACCCGCAGAATTTCTAAAAAAGAAGTACGTTGAACACTATGTCAGAGATCGAACAGCACGAACACGCCGGCCTTGAGGCCGACCTCGCTGTCGCGGACGCGACGCCCGAGGCTCCCGAAACTCCCGCAGCCGAGCTCGATGCGGCCGCCGAGACGCACGACGCTGGGGCCCCGCGTCCGGCCGCTCCAAAGGATGACCGGAACTGGTTCGTGATTCACACCTACTCCGGGTACGAAAATAAGGTTAAGGCGAATCTCGAGCGCCGTATTCATTCGATGGGTATGCAGGACAAGATTTTCCGCGTGCTCGTCCCGATGGAAGACGAAGTCGAGTTCAAAGACGGCAAGCGCAAGATCTCTCCGAAGAAAGTGTTCCCCGGCTACGTCTTGGTCGAGATGATCATGGACGACCAGTCGTGGTACGTCGTTCGTAATACGCAGGGCGTCACCGGCTTCGTCGGCAGCCCGGGCCCCGGTGAGAAACCGGTGCCGCTTCAAGATAAAGAAGTCAAGACGATCCTCAAGCAGATGGGCATTGAAGCGCCCAAGCTCAAGATCGACTTTGCCAAGGGCGACCGCGTCAAGGTTACCTCAGGCCCGTTCTTCGATTTCACCGGTGTGGTGGACGAGATCGCTCCGGAAAAGGAGCGTCTGCGCGCGTTGATCTCGATCTTCGGCCGCGAGACGCCCGTCGAACTCGAGTTCTTCCAGGTCGAAAAAGTCTAGTCGACCGAACCTTTCTCGCGCGCACGACCCCGGCGCGCGAGATTACAAACGGGGGCAGAAGCAACGCATCTGCGTTGCATCGTTAAGGAGACATCATGGCAAAAAAAGTTACCGGTAAAATCGGTTTACAACTCCCTGCGGGCAAAGCGACGCCCGCACCGCCTGTCGGTCCGGCGCTTGGCCCGTACTCCCTGAACATCATGGACTTCTGCAAGCAGTATAACGAACGTACGGCTTCGCAAGTCGGCATGATCATTCCGGTCGAGATTACGGCATACGAAGATCGCACATTCACGTTCATCACCAAGACGCCGCCGGCGTCGTTCCTCATCAAGCAGGCGTTGAAAATCGAATCGGGTTCCAAGGAGCCCAATCGCAATAAGGTCGGCAAGCTGACCCAAGCGCAGCTCGAAGAGATCGCCAAGGTGAAGATGCCCGACATCAACGCGAACGATATGGACGCCGCAAAGAAGATCATCGGCGGCACCGCTCGTTCGATGGGTGTGGAGGTGGCCGAATAATGCCGCAGCATCACGGAAAGCGATTCAATAAGCTCGCCGAGAGCATCGATAAAAAAGCGCTCTTCTCGATCGCCGAAGCTATCGAGCTGATCAAGAAGAACGCCAACGCGAAATTCAACGAAACGGTCGAAGCGCACATTCGTTTGGGCGTCGATCCAAAGAAGAGCGACCAAAACGTGCGCGGCACCGTGTTGCTCCCGCACGGAACCGGCCGCACCGTTCGCGTTATCGCGTTCGCCAAAGGCGATAAGGCCAAAGAGGCGCAAGAAGCCGGCGCTGATATCGTCGGCGACCAGGACCTCATCGACAAACTCAAAGCCGGATTCACCGAATTCGACGTTGCGGTTGCGACGCCGGACATGATGGCGGCGGTCGGTAAGGAACTCGGACGCATCCTCGCTCAGAAGATGCCGAACCCGAAGGCCGGCACCGTCTCCGCTAACGTCGGCAATGCGATTCGCGATATCAAAGCCGGTAAGGTGGAGTACCGTCTCGATAAGACCGGGATCATCCACACGATCGTCGGCAAGGCGAGCTTCGATCAAGCGCAGCTGCTCGAGAACGTCAGCACGCTGATGGATGCGATCGTTCGCGCCAAGCCGGCGGCGGCGAAGGGTACATACCTCAAGAGCGTGACGCTTGCGAGCACGATGGGCCCGGGCGTCAAAGTCGATCCGAACCGCGTGAAAGTTACAGCCTAACCACCTCGCGTATCCCCATAAAACGAGGGCCCCGCTTGCAGAAGCGGGGCCCTCGTTTTCGTTCGCGGAGGAACGGGGTGCTTAGAAGGCTGCGGTGCCGTTCGGGGTTCCCCAGCCGGTCGGTCCATCGTAACCCACCCCCGCGTTGCAGATGTAGAGATACGACGACGAGCAGGTTCCATTGCTGCCGCTCGTGACATCGTTGAGCGCAGACGTGCCGCCGTGGGCCCAGATGCCTTGCGCGGCATTCTGCGTCGACGCATTGCCCGCCAGGGCGAAGACCGATGCGGTCAGCGGGCTGGAGACACTGGTGCCGCCGAACACGAGCCAGCCGGACGCGCCCTGATAGGCATAGCTATCGTATACCGCGACGCCGGTATTCGGGTCGGCCACGGCCGAGACGTCGGCCTCGGAACGCATCGTGCAGCCCTTGTCGGTCTGCCACGACGGCTTCGCAACGTAAGCGCTGCAGCCGCTGCCGCTTCCGCTCCAAGCCGTTTCGCTCCATCCGCGGGTCGTGCTGGAGCGCGAAAGGCTGGTGCCTCCGACGCAGACGACCGTTGCATACGAACACGGCTGCGATGCGCCGGTGCCCGAATCGCCGGCGCTCGCGGTGATGATGATTCCGGCGTGGGAGTATGCGGAGTTGGTGGCGCCCGATTCCGAGCCGCCGTAACTGTTGCTGATCTCGGTTGCGTGCAGCGCCGCTGCCTCGTTTACCGCGGCGTCGAGATTCGCGTTGGTTGCCGAGCTTGCTTCAACCAAGATGATGTGGCAGTTCGGGCAGATCGCCGAGACCATATCCAGGTCGAGCGATTCTTCCTGAGCCCAGCCGCCGTTATTCCGGGGCAGCTTCGTGGTGCTTCCGCTCTGACTCACTTGCTTGAAGCAGCCATTTGCGACGGTACATGGCGGCAGCCCGTACGTCGAACGATAGACGGCGAGATCCGATGCCGCATTGGGATCGTTGTAGGCATCGACGATGGCGACCGTCTGTCCGGATCCGGCCGTCGAGGACGGAAGCGCATATGCCGACTGCAGGTCGGCTGGGCCGTAACCTGCCGGGGTCGAGGTTGAAGCGAGGTGCGCTTGGGCCGGGGCATTCGGATTGCCGCCGCCGACGTCGGTGCGATACATGGCGTAGCACACGATGTTGTCGCCCGGTAGAAGGGTGGCGCAGGATTGCGCGGTGTTGGCTTGTGCCGTCGGCAACTGTGAGACGGCGCCGGCCTGCGGTAGCGTCGACGGGCCGCCGGAGCTACACGCGGCCAGCAGGGAGGCCGCTAGAACGGCCACGGTGATGCGAAAACGATACTGCACGAAGTTGAGATCCTCCAAACGCGTTGAAAGGACGGCGCGGGACGCCGCTCATCTCACTCTACAGAGATTCGCGATCTGGCATAAGTGCGAAATGCACCTAGACCAGGGCTACAGGAGCGTGACTCTCCCGCTCGCGAGGTGATAGATCCCGCCCGCGATGTGCAGCGTGCCCGCTCGGACCGCGTCGGCCACGATGGACGAGTGTGAAAGCTTGGCCACGGTGTCGCGCACGTTCTGCTCGATGGCGTTTTCGGTCCAGTCCCCGTGGGCGCTTTTGCTTTCCTTCACAGCCGGAACGATGGCGTTGACGATGCTCTGGATGTGTCCCGGATAGTCGGTGCCGCTCTTGACGTGCTTGACGGCGGATTTCACCGCACCGCAGTCGGTATGGCCGAGCACGAGGATCAACGACGATTTCAGCACGGCAACCGAATATTCGACCGAGCCGATGCCGAAGTCACCCAGGACGTTCCCTGCCTCGCGAACCCCGAAAATGTTGCCGGGAATTTGGTCGAAGACCGTCTCAACCGGAACGCGTGAATCGGAGCAACTCACGACGATCGCAAACGGGCTCTGTGATTCGGCCAATTCCAGGCGTCGGGCCGTGAGCGGCGGGCATACGGCCTTATCGGCCACGAACCGGGCGTTCCCGGCCATCAGCTTCTCGAGCGCGGTTTTGGATGCATCGGGCATCGCCGTAGCTTCGAACGGGAGTGCGACCGAAGAGCCGGCCAGGGCAGCCAACGCGAGGCCGCTCCGGGCGAGAAAGGATCGGCGAGGCAGGCTTGGGAGGAAGCGCATGTGTGTGGCCTTTCTGAGAGCAGGTCGCTTGGCTCGCTTAGCCTCGCGCCGCGGGGTCCCCTTGTGGGGGCTGGCACAAGTGCTTGCGTGGACGGGAAGCTTGTGATACGATGCCCGACGGCTCCGAAGACCGTTGGTGATCGCTCGTCGATCTTAATGAACGCCAACCGAGGACGTACGAACAACGAGTCCCTATCGTTCGATTGATCTAGCGATGACTCTGCGTGAAGGCGCCCTCCGGACGGATGGAGCGCTTTTTTTATTCACAAGAAAGCGACACACACGTCATGCCAACCGCACGTAAAGAAGCCGCGGTACAAGAACTTCGCGATCGGCTTGCCGTTTCGCAGAATCTGTTTCTGACCGACTTTGCCGGACTCACCGTTGAAGAGATCACCAAACTTCGCGGCGAGCTGCGCAAGGACGGCAGCACGTATGCCGTCGTCAAGAATACGCTCTTCAAGATCGCTGCCGGTGAAGAGATCACCGGGCATCTCGATGCGTATCTTGCCGGCCCTACCGGTATCGTCTTCGCAGGCACCGACCCGGTCGCGCCTGCTAAAGCGATCAAACAGTTCGGCGATGAGGCTAAGAAACTCGGCATCAAGGCGGCGTACATCGACGGCAAGTTCGTCGATGCCAAACAAGTTCTGGCGCTCGCCGCGCTTCCGCCGAAATCCGAGCTGCTCGCCAGGCTCGTCGGTTCGCTCGCAAGCCCGTTGCGTGGTCTAGTGACCGTGCTCTCGGGCAATCAGAGCGGACTTGTCCGTGTGCTCAATGCTATCCGCGAGCAAAAAGATGCCGCGGGTTCGAACGCCTAAAGGAGACTATTTCGTATCATGGCAGTTGCAGAACTCATCAACCAAATCGATCAGCTCACCGTGCTCGAGCTTGCGGACCTCGTCAAGCAGCTCGAAGAGAAGTACGGCGTTTCGGCCGCCGCACCGGCTGCGATGATGGCCGCACCGGTCGCCGCCGCACCGGCTGCCGAGAAGACCGAATTCGACGTGATCCTCGCGGAAGCGGGCCCGGAGAAGATCAAGGTCATCAAGGCCGTTCGCGAACTCACGAGCTTGGGTCTCACCGAAGCGAAAGCGTTCGTCGAAAGCGCCCCGAAGGCCGTCAAAGAAGGCGTTACCAAAGACGAAGCCGAGTCGGTCAAGAAGAAGCTGGAAGAAGCCGGCGCAAAGGTCGAAATCAAGTAAATCGACCCGCTACGGCGAAGATCGACGGGAGCGCAAGAGCGCTCCCGTTTTTCTATGCCCTGCCGGTGCTATAGCGGCGTTGCCGAACTCGGGTTCGGATTGAAGCGTCCGAAGGTCGCAGGATCGGCTCGGAACTCGGCCTCTAAATCGGAGACGCGATGATCGTCACGCGGGTGATTCGAGAGCATCTCCAGCGGGACTCCGCTCGGCTTGGTTTCGAAGCGTTTCATCAGCCAAACCATGCCCCATGGGTTATATCCCGCCCGCGCGCAAATGTAGGCTCCGGTGTGATCGGCGTTCGTTTCGACTTGTCGCGAAAATTTGTCCGCTTCGGCGTTGGCCCCAAGGCCGATCACCGTTTGCGCTAGGCCGCTGTTCCCCACCAACGCGCCGAGAATGCCCCCAACCAATCCGATGGTTTGATACTTCGGGTTGAGATTGACGACGTCGTGATGGATATCGTGCGCGGTTTCGTGGCAGAGCACGCCCGCCAATTCCTCTTTGTTTTGGGCAAACGTCATCATCGACGTCGTAACGTAGACGTTTCCTCCCGGCACCGAGAACGCGTTCGGAGCACCGTCATTCACCAAGAGGAAATGAAACGGCATGAAGTACTGCTTGTCGGCTACCTGCGCGATACGGCGTGCGATCGGATTAAGAATGTTGTAATAGGGCGATTGGGTCACGATTTTCCCTTGCTGGGACAACTGCTGATACTCTTGCTTCCCTATGGCCAGCTCTTGTTGCTGCTGCTGCGTGTATGCCGCGGCGGGTACCAGGGATGCCGCTAGGAGCGCTAGCGTTAGGGCGGTTGCGGTCGAAATTTTCGTAAACATTCTCGCGTATCAATCCTGTTCTCGGTCACCTAGATCAACGTAATCTCGTCTTTCCCCGTTTCGCACCGACGGAAACGAGAGGCGGTGCCGGCCCGTACCGGTGCGCTGGGGACTTTTTCGCACCCGGTGCGGGACGCTCGGCGAGGGGCGGCTAACTTCAGGATCGTGAGCGCTTGGGATACGCGCCGGATTCGAAAAAACCAGCGCTTGGCGCGCGCGGCGAGCTACGTTCGTTCCGGCGTTTTTGAAAGCCGCGATGCGGTCGCGGTCCTGGAGTCGGTCCTCGAACCGGGCGACCGCGTGTGCGTCGAGGGTAACAATCAAAAGCAGGCGGATTTTCTCTCGCGGGCGCTCGCATCCGTGGATTCCGAACGCGTCCACGATCTCCATCTGCTGATTTCAGTCTTGGGGCGTCCCGAGCACATCGAACTCTTCGAGCGCGGTATCGCTTCGCAGGTGGATTTTTCGTTCTCCGGCCCGCAATCGCTGCGACTCGCGCAGCAGGTTGCCGACGGCCGCGTGCGGATCGGCGCGATCCATACCTACCTCGAACTCTTCGCCCGGTATTTCGTCGATCTCACGCCGGATATCGCCCTCGTTGCCGCCGACGAAGCCGATGCGTCGGGGAATCTCTATACCGGGTCTAATACCGAGGAAACGCCCACTATCGTCGAGGCGACCGCATTTCGTAACGGCGTCGTGATCGCGCAGGTCAACCGCATCGTCGATCGCGTCACGAGGGTGGACGTTCCGGGCGATTGGGTCGATCTGGTCGTCGTCGCCGACCGTCCGTACGAAATCGAACCGCTCTTTACGCGCGATCCCGAGCAGATCGACGACGTGCAAATTCTGATGGCGATGATGGTAGTGCGCGGCATCTACGAGCGGCATCGCGTACGCACGCTCAACCACGGTATCGGCTTCGATACCGCTGCAATCGAGTTGATTCTTCCAACCTACGGCGAACGTTTAGGTTTGCGCGGTGAGATCTGCACGAACTGGGTGCTTAACCCGCATCCCACCCTGATCCCCGCGATCGAGAGCGGTTGGGTACAGAGCGTGCACAGCTTCGGCGGCGAGCTCGGCATGGAGCGGTACGTGGCCGCACGCCCCGACGTCTTCTTTACCGGACGTGACGGATCGCTGCGTTCGAACCGCGCGCTCTCTCAAAATGCCGGCATGTATGCAACCGATCTCTTCATCGGCTCCACGCTGCAGATGGACGTCGATGCAAATTCGTCGACGGCGACGCTGGGACGCATCGCCGGATTCGGGGGTGCGCCGAATCTCGGGAGCGATCCACGCGGCCGCCGCCATCCCTCGCAATCGTGGCTTGAGATGACCTCCGCAGCGCCCGAAATCCGGCGCGGTCGCAAAATCGTCGTGCAACTCGTGCAGACGTTTCGGGAGAGTGGGGTCCCGACGTTCGTCGAGCGCTTGGATGCCGTGGAACTCGGCCGAACCGCCGGGTTTCCGATAACGCCGGTGATGATCTACGGCGATGACGTGACGCACGTCGTTACCGAAGAGGGCATTGCCTATTTATATAAAGCGCGAGACGTGGACGAACGCCGGGCCGCGCTCGCTGCGATCGCCGGCGTCACGCCGGTAGGCCTTCTGGCCGACGGCACTCGCACCGAGGAACTGCGACGTGACGGCGTGGTTGCGTTTCCCGAAGATCTCGGCGTCGTGCGCGGCGAAGCGAATCGCTCGCTGTTGGCCGCGCGTTCCATGCGCGACCTCGTCACGTGGTCCGGCGGGTTGTACGAGCCGCCGAAGCGGTTTCGGAGCTGGTGATGATCGAGACGTTGACCTTTACCTATCCCGCATCCGCGCACGTCGCGAGGCGCGCGCACGTTGGGGCCGTGGCATCGGGGAATTGCGAACTGCTCTTGGAGCCTTCGCCGGGGCCCTCCGCGTCGGTGACCGTTCGCACGAGCGTGGGTGGATATGCGGCAACGTGGGAAGCCGTGTTGGCGCGATTTTTCGCGCGCCATTCGATCGCGGTGCGACTGGAGATCGACGACTTCGGCGCGACGCCGGCGGTTGTCGCCATGCGCCTGGAACAAGCCTTGGAGCAAGCGCGATGACGCCGCATATCGGCGATTCTTACGCCGAACGCAACGCGCGCGAACGCGCGCGGGCGTTGCTCGATCCCGGTGAGTTCCGCGAAGTGCTCGGCCCGTTTGCTCGTTTGCGCTCGCCGTATCTGGCCGCGCAAGGCGTCACCTCGCAATCCGATGACGGCGTGGTGGTGGCTCGCGGAACGCTCGGCGGGGCGCGCGCCTGCGTGGTGGCGACCGACGGCCGGTTCCTCGGCGGAGCGATCGGCGAAATCGGCGGCGCGAAGATCGCCGCATCGCTCGAGCTCGCGCGGCGCGATGCCGAGCGCGGGACGCCCACGCGCGTGGTGCTCGCATTCGATAGCGGGGGCATTCGCTTGCAGGAAGCCAACTTGGGCTTGCTGGCCATCGCCGAGATCTGCGATGCGGTCGTCGCGTTGCGCGCGCACCAGCCGGTAGTCGCGGTGATTGCGGGGCGCGTCGGCGTCTACGGCGGCATATCGATCGTCACCGCGCTCTGCAACGAGGTCATCGTGACGGAAGGAGCCCGTATCGGCCTCAACGGGCCGGACGTGGTTGAAACGGAGGCCGGTGCCGACGAGTTCGACGCAGCGAATCGCCCGCTGGTCTGGAAGGTGACGGGAGGGCGGCGCCGCTTCGCGCAAGGCCACGCTACCGCGCTGGTGGCCGACGACATGCCCGATATCCGCGCCGCAGTTGAAGATGCGTTCGTGCGGAACGGGCCGTTCGTTGCGATCGAACGCCCGGAGTTTCCCGACCCCGGTTTGGAACGCGAGGCGTTTTTGCGCGCGTACGGCATAACGCCGTGAGCGAAGAAGTTTCGCGCGGACGCGCGTGGTTCGAGCGCTTCGCTGCCGGCGGCGCGCGAGCCGACGGATTTCCCGCATCGGTGCTCGTAGCTGACGCGCCCCTCGACGGGTTGCCGGTGCGCTGGGTCGCGGTCGTCCCCGCGCCGCAAGCGCGTTTCCCACGGGCGCGTTCGGGCGAGATGGGCATCGACGAAGCCTTTGGCGTTGCTGCTGCGGTGCGCGGCGTCCCGCCGAACTCGGCGATCGTGGCGCTGGTCGACGCTCCCGGCCAGGCATTCGGGATACGAGAAGAGGCGATCGGCCTGCAGCGCGCGCTCGCAGCATCGGTCGATGCCTACGTGCAAGCGCGCAGGAGCGGTCATCCCGTCGCGGCGTTGATCGTCGGTAAAGCGATATCCGGAGCATTTCTCGCGCACGGCATGCAAGCCGGATGGATCGGCGCGTTGGACGACCCCGGCGTCGACGTCCACGTGATGTCGGAGCCGGCCGTCGCGCGCGTAACGCGCATGCAGCGCAGCGATCTCGCGCGCATCGCAAGCGAGGTCCCGGCAACCGCGCGAGATATCGCATCCTTTGCGCGCTTCGGCGCGATCGACGCGCTGTTCGAGGTTGCCGATCCGCAAGCGCCAACCGACGAAGAGTATGCGTCCGTCGCGCGCGCGCTCGGCGCGGCGCTGCGCGACGGCAGCGGTTTGCGCCTGCCCGGCGAGCGCCTTAACCGGCCGGCGGCGATTCAGACGCGCGCTCTGGCGCGACGCGTGCGCGGCGAACTCGCGACCGGCTGGGATGGATAAGCTGCGCGCTCACGATCTCGTGCGCCTCGCGCCGCGAGCCGTCGCGCGGATCGCCCGGAGCGCGCCGTACTGGGTCGAACGCAGCCTGGATGCCGCGCCGTGGGCGGTCGTCCGCAGAGCGCGGGTGCCGGGCGCCGTTGCCATCGGCGTCCGCGGCGAGCATCGAGACGAGCGCTTCGCAACGGAGCTGCAGATGAACGAAATCGCATGCGTACTCACTCCCGAAGGCTTGCTCGGGCGCCCTGCTACCAGAGCGCTCGATGCGTTCGTCGCGCTGGCGGCGCTTGCGCGCGCGGGCGAAGAGTTCGGTTTGCGTTTCGGCCCGACGGGCTCCGTGGGATTCGAACTTGCCACCGGGGTGGCGTGCGTATCGCCCGGGAGCGATCTCGACGTCGTCGTTCGCGCGCATCCGTCCGACCCGGCGTTGCGCCGTTTCGCCGAGGCGCTACGCGAACTGCCGGCGCGCGTCGACGTTGAAATTGCGTTCGGAGAGGGCTGCGGTGTCGCACTGGAAGAGGCCCTGCGGGCGGGGCCGATGCTCGTGAAAACTCCCGACGGTCCGCGGATGCGTTCGTGATCGCACGTCGCATCGCGAGCGCATCGCTTGCACAAACCGCGATGCAAGCGTTGATTGCCGAAGCCCGGCTTACGCCCAAGCCCGCCCTTGTCGACGGCCGCGGAAACGGCGCGCATCGCGATCTTTCGCTCGCGTTGCTCGTTCGTTCGGCGCACGCGCTGCGCGAGACGTTTGAGGAAGTGGCGGCCGCATGCCGGAATGCCGGTGTGGATATCGCGTTACGCGAACGCCTCGGCGCCATCGGCCGTAGCGGCGAGGGGCGGATGCTGGCGGCTACCGGCGGGGTCAACACGCATCGCGGCGCGCTGTGGTCGCTCGGGCTTTTGGTGGCCGCGTGTGCTCTCACCGATGCGAGCGACGCGCAAGAGCTTGCGAAGGCGGCGAGCGCGATCGCGTCTCTGCCCGATCGCATGGGCGGATCGCTTACCAGCAATGGCGCGCGCGTGCGTGAGGCTTTCGGCGTTCGAGGAGCGCCCGGCGAGGCAGCGGAGGGCTTTCCGCACGTCGTGCGGGCCGCACTTCCGGTGCTACGCGAAGCTCGCGCGCGCGGGGAGGACGACGCCACGGCGCGGATTAACGCCTTGCTCGCCATCATGACGACGCTCGAAGACACGTGTCTCTTGCATCGCGGCGGCAGCGCCGCTCTACGTATCGCGCAAGAGGGCGCGCGTTCCGTGCTGTCGGCGGGAGGCTACGCAACATCGCGCGGAGCGCACGCATTCTTTCTCCTCGACGCGGAGCTGCTGGCCCGTAACGCCTCCCCGGGCGGAGCCGCCGACCTGCTGGCTGCCGCGATCTTTCTTGACTCGATCGAGCGGCGGACGTGCGCGTAGGGCTGCTGTTTCCCGGCCAAGGCTCGCAGCATCCGGGGATGTTCGATCGCTTTGTCGACGATCCGGCGGCCGCAGATGTTTTCGAGGAGGCGCGCGACATTCTCGGCTACGACGCGCGCACGCGAAACGGCTTCACGGACCGAGGTTCGACGGTGGACGTGCAGATCGCGCTGCTCGTCTGCGGTGTAGCCTCGGCGCGCTTGTTGGCGGCGAACGGGGTCGAAGCGCTCGCGGTCGCCGGGCATTCCGTCGGTACGTTCGCCGCCGCGGTTACTGCGGGAGCGCTTGCGTTCGCGGACGCCGTGCGTGTCGTCTTGGAGCGCGCGACGGCCATGGAAACGTTGTTCGCCGGCGGCTACGGGATGGCGGCGGTCGTCGGCCTGCGAGAGGCCGCGGTACGCTCGATCGTGGCTGCGGGCGCGGAACGCGGCGAACCGGTCTATATCGCCAACGCCAACGGGCCGACGCAGTTTGTCCTCGCGGGGAAGAACGACGCTTTAGACCGCGCGCTGGTTCGAGCCCGAGCGGCGGGTGCACGCCGTGCCGACCGCCTCGACGTCGCCGTACCTTCGCATTGCGCGTTGCTCGCGCCGGTGCAAGACCGGCTCGAATCCGTGCTTGCCGGCATCGAGGTACGCGCGCCGCGCATCGCATACGTGGGCAGCGTCGGCGCGCGCATACTGCGCGACGCACGGAGCGTTCGTACCGATCTCGGGGCAGGTGTCGCGCACGAAGTGCGCTGGTGCGATGCGTTAAGGACGCTCGTGGAGCTCGATACGACGCTGTTGATCGAAGCCGTACCGGGGCACGTACTCACCGACCTCGCGCAAGCGGCATTCCCCTCGGTCCGAGCGGTCTCTCTCGAAGAGAGCAGTATGCGCTCGCTCCGCGCTTTGGCCGCAGCCCGCTAAGAGGCCAGTTCTCCGGCGTTGAGCCCCATGAGATCCGCGATACGCTCGCGGTCCTTTAACAGCGCCGCCGCATCGCCGTGATAGACGATGCGCCCTTCGTCCATCACGTATGCGCGGTCGGCAATCTTCAATGCGAGCAACGCGTTTTGCTCGACCAGCAAAATCGCGACGCCGTCTTGCTTGAGTTCTTCGATCAGCCGATAGACTTCCTCGACGATCAGCGGTGCCAACCCCTGCGATGCCTCGTCGATGAGCATCAGCGTCGGGTTCGAAACGATCGCGCGCCCGATGGCAAGCATCTCTTGTTCGCCGCCCGAAAGCCGTCCCGCCTTGCGTCCCGAGAGCTCCCGTAACTTCGGCAGATGTTGCAGGACGCGTTCGATCGACCAATCGCCTTTGCGCCCGTTCTCCGCAAGTTGCAAGTTTTCCAGAACGGTGAGCCCGGCGAACATCCGGCGTCCTTCGGGCACGTAGCCGACGCCCATGCGCGCGATGCGATGCGGCGGCGAACCGGCGACCGAGACCCCGGCCAGGGCGATGCTGCCGCTGCGCGGGCGCGTCAAGCCGAGGATGCTGCGCATCGTCGTCGTTTTACCGGCGCCGTTCAAACCCAGCATCGCCACCAGTTCGCCCTTGCCGACTTCGAAAGAAACGTCGTGGAGAATGTGGCTTTTCCCGTAGTACGTGTTCAGATTTCCAACGCGAAGCAATGGTTCAGACATGCTCGATCACCTCTTTGCCGATGTATGCTTCGCGAACTTCCGCATTCGCGCTAATTTCGGCGGGCGTTCCCGCTGCGAGAACGCGGCCGCGATCGAGTACGGTTATCTGCTGCGCCAACGAGAGCACGACGCGCATGTTGTGCTCGACGAAGAGCACCGTGAGACCGAGTTCGGCGTGGAGTTTGCGAATGACGGACACGACGCGCGAGGTCTCCGCCTGTGCCAGTCCCGCCATGGGCTCGTCGAGAAGCACGAGTTTTGGATCGGTGGAGAGGCTCATCGCGATCTCGCACAAGCGCTGGCTCCCGTGAGCCAGCTCGGCTAACGGGCGATGTGCGACGGCGCCGAGACCGACGAAGCCCAACAGCCGGTCGACCTTTTGGTCGAGCGTGGCCCGTTGCGCGCGGCTCAACGTTCGAAAGCGAAACGAGAGGTTGTCGGCGCTTTGGATCCCGACCGCTAAATTTTCGTACACCGTAAGTTCGGGAAAGACGCTCGATGTTTGAAACGTTCGTCCCATGCCCATTCGCACGCGGTCGTACGACGGCGCTCGCGTCACGTCCACGCCGATAAACGATACGTGTCCGGCATCCGGAAAATAGAATCCGGAGAGGGTGTTGAAGAAGGTCGTCTTTCCGGCTCCGTTCGGCCCGATGATGGCGTTGATCGAGCCGGCGTGTACGCGCAGCGAAACGTCCTCGACGGCATGGACGCCGCCGAAGTGCTTCCCGACTCCTTTGGCTTCGAGCAGCAGATCGCTCATCGTGTCGTCTCCCGGTCGGCGATGATGGGTGCGGCGAAGTCGAGATCGTGGCCCGGCTCGATCCGGTTCTTGCGCCCGGGAAGAAGATCGAGCGCGGTTCCGAGCAAGCCCTTTGGAAAGCCCAGTACGCATGCGACGAACAAGGCGCCCAGCGGAATCTGCCACCACGGCAGGGCTGTCGAGAGAATGTCTTCGCCGATCACGTAAATGATCGCTCCGACCAGCGGCCCGAAGATCGTTCCCGCGCCGCCGAGAATCGTCATGAGCACGATGTCGCCGGACTGATGCCAGTCCAGAAGCAACGGATACGCAAACATGATCGACAGTCCGTAACAGGCGCCCGCAAGGCCCTCGATCGCGGCGGAGATCAGTAGCGCGACGAAGATGAAGCGGTCGGTATTGAGGCCGAGGTATCGCGCGCGCACTTCGTTCTGCTTGATTGCGACCAGCGTACGCCCGAACGGCGAGCGAACCAACAACCAAAATCCGGCAACGACCAGCGTGAAAATAAGGAGGATCGCGTAATAGAAACCCGCGTCCTGTAAGTGGATGCCGAACCCCTCGAGCGCCGGCCGCGTGAAGTTCATTCCGTCTTCGCCGCCGGTGACGTTGGTGAAGCGATACGCGATGAAGTAGAATACCTGGCCGAACGCGATCATCAAAAGCGCAAAATAAATACCGCGACGACGCAGTAAAAACGGCCCGATGAGCAGAGCGCCTACCACGCCCGCGAGCGTGCCGATCGCAAGCGAGGTTATGAAGCCGACGTGGAAGTTCTGGATCGAAAGGCCGGCGCCGTACGCGCCGAGGCCGAAAAACGCGGCGTTTCCGAACGGCAGCACGCCCGTATATCCGAGCAACAGATTCACCGCCATGGCGGCAATCGCGAAGAGGAGCACGTCGGTGCAAATCGTCAGCGCGAGATGCAATCGCGGAGCGAGTTGCGGAGCGAGTAGGAGCAGTACGAAGAGGATGGCCGTGGCCACCCATCCCCAGATGCCGATCGACTTCACCCGAAGATCCCTTCCTCTCCGAAGAGACCGCGCGGACGGACGAGCAACACCACGGCCATGATGACGTACATGGAGATCTCGCTCGCGGCCGGTAGGTACAGCGTCGTCAGGCTGATCGCGAGCCCGATGAGCAGGCCGCCGACAATAGCGCCGTACAGGCTTCCCATTCCGCCGACGATCACGGTAACGAAGGCCGGCATCAGCAGCGAATTACCGCTCTGCGGATTGAGGCTGAGCATCCCGGCAGCCAGGACGCCGGCGATCCCGGCGATCAAGATGCCGAGCCCAAAGTTGATCATGTAGAGGAGTTGCGTGTTCGTTCCTAGCGCCGAGATCATTTCGCGATCCTGCACTGCCGCCCGCAGGCGCAGTCCGTAGCGCGTATGCTGTAGGAAGATTACCAGCGCAATGATGATGACCACGAGGGCGCCGGCGATGAAGAGCCGGTAGACCGGGAAAGTAGTGAAGCCCAGCGAGATAGACCCGCTCAGTACCTTCGGCGGCGAGAACGGGACGCCGTTCGGGCCCCAAATCAGTCGAAACGCCTCTTCGGCGATGAGTGAAATACCGAAGGTGAGAAGCAAGCTGTATACGGGATCGCGGCGATAGAGCGGACGAATCATCGTCCGCTCCATCAGAATGCCGATAACGACGGCTATCAGTGGCGCAATCGCCAGCGCGTACCAGTAGTTGGTGCCCGCACCAATCAGAGCGAACGCCAGATAGCCTGCCAACGTCATAAACGACCCGTGCGCCATGTTGATGGTGCCGGTGAGGTTCATGATGAGGGAGAGGCCGATCGCGACGACCGCGTAGAACGCGCCGAGGATAAGGCCGTTGAATATTTCCGGAGCGATGTGCGCCATTGATAGTCCTTCCGTGGTCTCTTACGGCCAAACCATCTTGCAGACTTTTGCCTTTTCGGCAATGCTCTGCTCGATGGAGTCGGGTTCTTGGCGATCTACGATATCGAAGACGTCGTATTTATCCTGCGGCGTGCCCTTCGCACGAATACCGCCCAGCCACATCGGCCACATCAGTTGATGGTCGGCGGCGCGATAGTACGTCGTCCCCTCGAAGATCGTCTGGAATTTGGCTCCGGCAAGCGCGTGCGCGATCTTCGCCGCGTTCGTCGATTTGGCTTGGTTGATGCCCCAGAGCAGCCGGTCCATCGTGATGTATCCGAATGCCGATCGCGCGGTCGGAGGCGTGTGATACTTCTTTCGGTACTCGTTCACGAAGTTGGTTGCCAGTTTATTGTTGGTACCCAGAACGTTCGCGCCCTTGTAGTACCATTCGACGCCCCAGAAACCGACGCGGGCCGCTTCGGGCAGGGCCCATACGGCTTCGAGTTCGACCTGCGGGCCGCCGATCGGAATCTTTCCGACCAAACCGAATTCGTGCGCTTGCTTGAGGCAGTTCACGAAATCGTCGCCTTGCACCAGCACGAGTAAGAGGTCGGGTTTCGCGCCGAGCACCTTGGTGAGATACGGGCTGAAATCGGTCGTGCCCAACGGTGTGAGATCGTCGCCGACGATCGTCGCGCCGATCTTTTTCGCAACGTCGCGATAGCCGGCATCGAGCGCGTGGCCGAACGCATAGTCGGGCGTGATGAGATACCATTTTTTGCCGAACTTCTTGCCCAGCGAAAATCCGGTTGCGTGGGTCTCCATCCAGGTACTATGGCATGTGCGGAACGTGCTGTATTTGCAATCCGCGCCCGTCACCGCATCGGCGTGGCCGCCGGAATCGATGTACAGGATGTTCATCGCATTGGCTGCTCCGCTGACTGCGAGCGACACGGAGCTATTGATCGAGCCCATCAAGGCCGCGCATTTATCGACATTGACGAGTTTGCGCGCTTTCTCGACCGCGATGCCGGGATTGTTATCGTTGTCTTCGGAGACCGTTGTAACTCTGGTGCCGCCCATGACGCCGCCGCGCGCGTTCCACGCGTCCATCGCCATCATCGCGCCGCGTGTTTCGCTCTGGGCGTATGCAGCGTATACACCGGTATACTCGTAATCGAGTCCAATTTTGATCACGTCTTTTGCAGACGCGGTACTTCGAAGAATCGTTGGGAAGCCGGCTGCTGCACCGGCAGATGCGATCGCCGCAGTTGTCAGAAATGTTTTCCGATCAACTTTAAAATCCGTCATGAAGTCTCTCCCTCTCGATGCCGTATAAAGTCGGCAAAATAGCATAGGTTCAAAGGAACTGTCAGACGCGAGGAACTCAGGGTGCACAACTTACGCTTAGTAGCGAGCGTTCCTTGAGCTATATATGCCAAGCACGAGCATGGGTGCACCATCGAATAGGCCCGGGATGTGGCTGCGCCCCGGCCTAGGTAGACGGGGGCGCAGCGCAGACCGAAAGACGCGTGGCGGAGCGCTAGTGAACCAGGAAGCTCACCAGCAGGAGCGCGACGATATTGAGGACCTTGATCATCGGATTGATCGCAGGGCCCGCCGTGTCTTTATACGGGTCGCCGACGGTGTCTCCGGTAACCGCGGCTTGATGCGCGATGGAACCCTTCCCACCGTAGTGCCCGTCCTCGATGTACTTCTTCGCGTTGTCCCACGCACCGCCGCCGGTGGTCATGGAGATCGCTACGAAGAGTCCGGTGACGATCGAGCCGACAAGGATGCCGCCCATCATCTGCGCGCCGGTGTCGCCGCGCAGAACGTTGAGGACGGTGAGCAAGACGACCACCACCGGGACGCCGACCGGAATCAGCGCCGGAACGATCATCTCCTTGAGCGCCGAGCGCGTCACGATGTCGACCGTGGTCGCGTAGTTTGGCTTGGTCGTGCCTTCCATGATCCCCGGAATCTCGCGGAACTGCCTGCGCACTTCTTCAACGACCGATCCCGCGGCGCGCCCGACGGCTTCCATCGAGATCGATGCGAAGAGATACGGGAGGAGCCCGCCGAGGAAGAGCCCGGCCAAGACGAAGGGGTTGCCGATCGCAAAGAGATTGGTGACCGACGCCGCGCAATCCGCACCGCCGCCTACGCACTTCGCCTTGATGAGTTCTTGTAGGAACGCAGCGAAGAGCACGACGGCCGCGAGGGCCGCCGAGCCGATTGCATAGCCCTTGGTGACGGCCTTGGTGGTGTTACCGACCGCGTCGAGCGGGTCGGTGACGTTGCGCACGTCTTCGGGCATGTCGGCCATTTCGGCGATGCCGCCCGCGTTGTCGGTGATCGGCCCGAACGAGTCGATCGCGACCACGATGCCGGCGAGCGAGAGCATCGACATGACCGCGATGCCGACGCCGTACGTTCCCGCCATGGAGAAGCTCACGAGGATACCGATGACGATGACGATGGCGGGCAGCGCCGTGCCTTGCATCGATACGGCTAAACCCGCGATCATGTTGGTCGCATGCCCGGTGACCGAAGCCTTAGCGATGCGTTGAACCGGGCCGTACTGCGTACCGGTGTAGTATTCCGTGATGAACGTGATCAGGCCGGTAATCAGCACGCCGACCACCGCGCAGATGAAGATGCTGTTTGCGCTGACGCCGGTCGCGCCCGCGAACACGTTCTGCGTGATGAAGTAGAAGCCGACGAGCGCGAGGATTCCCGCAACGGCCATACCGCGGTAGAGCGAGGCCATGATATGGCCCTTTTCCACTTTGCCGACGCCGACCAGCCACGATCCGACGATCGAAGCGACGATCGAGAACGCGCCGAGCAGGAGCGGAAAGGTGGTCGCTCCGGGGAGCGTATCGCCGAAGACGAGGTTCCCGAGCAGCATCGCCGCGACCGTCGTGACGCAATAGGTCTCGAAGAGGTCGGCGGCCATACCGGCACAATCGCCGACGTTGTCGCCGACGTTGTCGGCGATCACGGCCGGATTGCGCGGATCGTCCTCGGGGATGCCCGCCTCGACCTTACCGACCAGGTCGGCGCCGACGTCGGCGGCCTTGGTGTAAATGCCGCCGCCCAGACGGGCGAAGACGGAGATCAGCGAGCAACCAAAGGCTAGGCCGACCATCGCGGAGAGCGACTGCGTGACGTCACCCTGGTTGACGCGGAGCAGGATCGCATAATACGAGGTGACCGCGAACAGGCCCAGGCCCACCACGAGCATCCCCGTTACCGTACCGCCGCGGAATGCGACGTTGAGTGCGGGCTTGAGGCCGCCCCGCGCCGCCTCGGCGGTGCGAACGTTCGCGCGCACCGAAACGATCATGCCGGCGAACCCGGCCGCGCCCGAGAGGATCGCCCCGATCAAAAAGCCGATCGCGGATTCGGCGCCGAGCTTCGGCGCAAAGAAAATCAGGATCGCGAGCACGATGGCCACGATCCCGATAGTGAGGTACTGCCGCTGGAGAAAGGCCATAGCGCCTTCCTGGATGGCCGCGGCAATCTCCCGCATGCGCTCGTTGCCGTCCGGCTGGCGCAGGACCCAAAAGGCAAGTAGAATGCCGTAGATCACGGCGAGTGCGCCGCCGATCAAACCGGCCCAAATCGCTGATTGTGCCGTCACGTAGTATCCTTACAAATGGAAGTGCGGTTTCGCGTTTTCGGCCCGAGGGGCCGAGGCGCTTCGATGCGCTGCCTACTGCGACGACGGAGACAATCCTGCCCGGTTGCTAGCCTTCGCCGTCGATAAAGCGCTGATGGGATTCGGCAATTACCGTGCGGGCGCGGGCCGCATCGTGCCAGCCGACGACGGAGGTTTGCTTGCCTTCGAGGGCCTTGTAGGTCTCGAAAAAATGCGAGATCTTACGCAGCGTGTGCGGGAAGATCTGCGAATAATTGTAGATTTCGTCGAAGGCGGGTTCGCCTACCGGGACGGCCAGGATTTTGTCGTCCTCTTTGCCTTCGTCAAGCATCTCGAGCAGCCCGATCGGGCGCGCCGCCACCAAGCAACCCGGGAAAGTCGGCTGAATTACCAGCACCAGCACGTCGAGCGGATCGCCGTCGAGCGCGAGCGTCTGCGGGGAGAATCCGTAATCGCCGGGGTAGTGAATCGCCGAGTGCAGGGCGCGATCCAGCCTAAAGATATCGAACGACTTATCGTATTCGTATTTGTTGCGCGAGCCTTCGGGAATCTCGACGATGACGTTGATCTCGTCCGGCTGGTGCTCTCCCAGCGGAATGTGGAGGTAGTTGCGCGGTTGAGGTACATGCATGACGGCCTCGCGGTTTCGAGGCGGCCGCAATCGGTCCCTCGTAAAGACTTTCGTACGGCGCGCGCGCCAACGCAAGTGTCCCGCTAGGGTCTCGCGAAGCACGCAGGCGTGAAGGTGGAAACGACCGAGCTCCTCGTCGTCGGCTGCGGGCCGGCAGGCGCCACCGCTGCGCGAGAAGCCGCGCGAGCGGGTATCGCAACCACGGTGCTCGAGAAAGACGCGGTCGTCGGGGCGAAGCGCGTATGCGCGGCCGGCCTGCGCCCGGGCTTCTGCCGAACGTTCGATCTGCCGCGTCAACTGGTGCATTGCGATACCCCGCGGCTCGCGCTGTTCGATCCGGACGGGGGCGAGCACGAAGTCTTCTTCGGTCCCGGCCACACGACCACGCGCGAAGAACTCGACGGGACGATGGCCGCGCGCGCCCTGGGCGAAGGGGCGGAGATCCGCACGCAATCGCTATTTCGCGGATTGGAACGTTCGGGCGATCGAACCGTCGTGGAGTATGCCGATTATCGCTCCGGCGAGCGGCGCCGCATCGTTGCGAGTTCGGTCTTTTTGGCGCAAGGCGCGACGGCTCCGTTCGAGCGAGCTCGGGGCGCATCCGACGGGGGCGTTCCGGCGTTCACCTACGATGCTTGGAACGACGGCTTGATGACCACGCTGCAATATCGCGTGTATCTGGATCGTCCGGCGGCCTCCATCGCCTACCGTACGCTCGAACTTCATTACTATGCCGCTGCCGATGGACGAACCATCGTCGCGTGGATGTTTCCCAAACGCGATCACTTGGCGATCGGCTTAGGGTTGGTGGGGAAATTGGGCGGCGCGGAGCTTCGCGCCGAATTGGAACGCTTTACCGAACGCGTGCGCGGGCGACTCTATCCCGACGCGCAAGTCCTGCGCGTCAAACAGGAAGGGCATCTCCTCTACGGCGGCTTGCCGAGGCCGCGCGTGAGCGACGGAGCGGTGATGGTCGGCGGCACCGCGGCGGGTTTGGTCGATGCCACCAACGGCGAGGGCATCTTCGAAGCGGCCATGAGCGGGCGCCTGGCCGCAGAAGCGGTCCGCATGTATCGTAACCAGGGAGGCCGTGCCGCGGCTCACTATGCTCGGACGTTGCGAGAACGCTTTGCGCGCCGCCTTACCCACCGCGTCGAACTGATGCGATTCCTCGAAGCGCGCCCGGCGCGCTTTCGCGTGTTGTTCGAACAGCTCGCCGGCTCGCCGAAATTCTCCGACGCGCTGGCGCGCGAGGACGGGGAGCGAAGCTTCATGGATCGCGTGCATCTCTACGCGCACGCGGCGCGCTTTGCCTTACGCGCGGCCCGTGCGTAATCGATAACCGATCGTGTCGACGACCGTCATCTCGGAAGCGGAATTCCAATCTTTGCGCGATATCATTCGTTCGCGCTTCGGGATTTTCTACGACGATACGAAGCTGTTTCTTTTGCAGAGTCGCTTGCAGACGCGCTTGCTCAAATGTCGCGTCTCGACGTTTACCGAGTACCATCGTTTCCTCACGTCGTCGCCGGAGCGTGAGACCGAGTGGGGCGAGCTCGCTTCGGTCCTGACGAACAACGAAACGTATTTTTTTCGCG
>Ga0207416_1000956_pt1 | contig 42665 bp, 41 predicted proteins | sample PaiPotPPM11metaG_FD_184107 | JGI IMG/M metagenome (GOLD analysis project Ga0207416, IMG submission 184107) | Iron sulfur acid spring bacterial and archeal communities from Banff, Canada, to study Microbial Dark Matter (Phase II) - Paint Pots PPM... ...
GCTTCCTGCGGCGACAGCGCGCGCGGTGGTTCCCAGACCGGCGGCTGCATGGTGGACCTCCTCCCCGCGTGGGGCTTCAGCCCACCATGCCACCACCGGTTCGTCAACTACTTGACCGGTGCTCTAGAGCGTCCTGAAGACGTCGGTGCCGCGGCCGGCCTCTTCGCCTGCAAGCTGATGTGCCTGGCGCAGAAGGACCCTGCCGAGCAGTTGAATATCCTGCGTGACTACCGTGCGTGCCTCCTGGACATGGCGTCCCACTTCGAGATGGGCGAGCGCTTTGTCTCCCAGTGCCCGGCATTCCGGCCAGCGACGTGCCCCAGATCCTGCGAAGCGTCCGTTTCCGTTATGTCGGAATTCTCCGACAAGTCATAGAGTCGGAGCGAATCAGTGTGGCGTAAGCTGCCCAGTCCGGGCGTTGAGCTGGGTCAGGCCAGTGATGCCGCGATAGTCGCGGGTGTTGCTCGTCACGATGGTCAACCCGTGCTCGAGGGCGAACGCCGCCGCCAAGATGTCAAAGGCTCGCGTCCTGACCGAGAGATTCCGGTTCAACAAGTCCACCCGAAGACGGGCAGTACGTTCAATCACACGCCGTGTCAAGGGCAGGATGGTGACGGTCTTCAAGAAGGTGCGCAACTCGCGCTCGGCTGCGATAGGGTCTGCGCTGCGGAACACACCGGTGTATAGCTCGACCAGCGTTGTGGCAGCAAGGCCAAGGTCAGTTTTGGCCAGGGTCGAGATGAGCGCTTGAACACCGGGCTCGCCGGAGAAATGGTCGATGGTCGCGTCAGCATCCAGCAGGTAACTCATAGGCTGCGGAGTGCCGGCTCATCTCGCTGTAGCTCGTTCAGCTCCCGCTTGAGCTGGTCGGGGTTCACCAAGCCTTTCCAGGCCCCGAATGTTGCCCGCAGGATATCCTCGCGCTGCTTCGGGGTCAGTGACGCGCGCCGGCGAGCTGGTCGAGCAGGGGAGAGGCGAGCAGCTTCACCGCCAGCCTGAATGAGCCGTGGTCGTCCAGTCCGGTTCACTTCGTGAACTAGACGAGAAAGGTCAGGCATGCTGCTTGCGTCAATCGGTCGCGCTTCGTTGGCCATATTTGTTAACTTCGCTGAGTACTATACCAGATCACGCGGACGCGACACCATATCGTTGCAGCATCCCCCCGCAGATCTCGGGCTCGTTCACAGTGCTGGCGCCCGCGCCGCCCTGCGCGCCTGCCGCCCCGAACTGGCGGGCGCGGCGGCACGGGCATCGTAGGCTGAGTTCACCTTCCTACCGCGGGATGCGATTCTTCGCGGGCGCGCATGAACCGGCCATCGCCCTCCGTTCTCGGAGAGCGATGGCCGGTTCGCTGATCGTATCGGGAAGACTACGCCATTCCGGTCGCGTAGCCAGACGCCGGCAGCGCTTTTTCCATGCTGAACGGTGGGTAGGCGTCGGTGAGCAGGAGCAGGTACGCTCCGGCTCGCTGTTGCCAGCGCATCACGCCGACCGCAAAGCTGAACATTCCCTGCGGATAGCGCCCCGTGAACAGGATCGCCCACCAGGCGATAAATGTGACTACCTCCAGAGCGACATTCAGCAGCCCAATCACGATATAGTGAGGGATGAACAGAATGATACGGAAGAACGTGGTCAGCCGGCTCATGTGCTCTGGATAGGCCAGCTCATACTGGATCGGATATTCGTCGCCGCCACCGAAGGGCGGAAACTCATCGCGCACGAGAAAGCCGTACGTACTGACGCGGGCGGCGTAACGGGCGACAGATAGAGAAAAGTCCCACATGCCACGGGGATACGAGCCGGTGATCAGGATGGCGAACCAGGCGATGAGGGTCACGATCTCCATCGCGATGCCGAGAACCGCGAGCACGATGATGTGCGGAATCAGCATGAAGATCCGCAGGAGCGTGGTCACGCGGTTGAGTTGCGGGGGGTACTGCACGTCGTAATGCACGGTGTCGGACATGGCTGCCTCCAGCGCAGTCGGGCTACTTTACGCGCGTTGTTCGCTGAACGAGCACCGCGGCGGCGGCGCAGCATCCGTCCGATAGCCACTCCTTCTTTAACAAGGGGAGGAACCTTCAGCAGATTACCGATCCGGCCAAGGGTACGGTGTCGTCAACCGCATGTCAAAACTGTGAAATTGTTCACAGCCGTTTCGTTACAGAACATGATAGGCGAGGCTGTTCGCGCCGATTCGCCCTTTGCAAGCGCCGCCCGCGCCGCTAGCATGGGGACGATCGGTTCCTGACCGTCCGCCTGCCTGCTCAGGCGGTTGCGGTCGCCAGTTGAAAGGGCACGGGCACTATGCCGGCGCTTGACCAGATGCGCATTCTCGACCTGACGCAGTACGAGGCGGGCACATCTTCGACCCAGTTGCTCGCCTGGCTCGGCGCCAACGTCGTCAAGATCGAGCGGCCCGGCGTGGGCGACCCCGGCCGCCACACCGAACGCACCACCGGCGGCCACGATTCGCTGTACTTCCTCAGCTTCAACAGCAACAAGCGCAGCGTCGCCATCGACCTCTCCACCGACGCGGGCCGCGGCCTCTTCCTGCGCATGCTGCCGCGCTTCGACGTGGTCGTCGAGAACTTCACGCTCGGCACGATGGACAAGCTCGGCCTGGGCTATGACGTGCTCAAAGAGCACAACCCGGCCGTCATCTACGCCACGCTCAAGGGCTTCGGCACCACCGGGCCGTACAAAGACTTCAAGTGCTTCGATATGGTGGCGCAGGCCGCCGGCGGCGCCTTCAGCACCACTGGCTGGAGCATGGACGACCCGCCGCTGCGCCCCGGCCCGACCATGGGCGACACCGGCACCGGCATGCACCTGGCGATGGGCATCATGGCCGCCTACATCCAGCGCCTGCAGACCGGCCGCGGCCAAATGGTCGAGGTCTCAATGCAGGAATCGGTCGCCAGCTTCATGCGCTGCCCCTTCTCGCACCGCGAGCGCACCGGCGACCCCGTGCCGCGCCGCGGCAACCGCACCGTCTCCCCCACGGATCTCTATCCCTGCGCCCCCGGCGGCCCCAACGACTACGTCTACATCATGATCGTCACCTCGCGCATGTGGGACGCGCTTGTCACCGCGATCGACCGGCCTGAGCTGGCGCTGGACCCGCGCTTCGCCGATGCGAAGGCGCGCCACGTCAATGGCGACGCGCTGTTCGAGGAGATCGCCGCCTGGACCAGCCAGCGCACCAAAGAAGAGGTCTGGGAGCATCTTGGCTCGCACGGCGTGCCCAGCGGCGCCGTGCTCGACAGTGCCGACATCTTCACCAACCGCCACATGGTCGAGCGCCGCGCCGTGCGCACGCTCGTGCATCCCGAGCGCGGCGCCTGGGACTTCATCGCGCCGCCGATCCGCATGACCGATTCGGACGTGGAGATGCTTCCGGCGCCGCTGCTGGGCCAGCACACGGCCGAGGTACTGAGCCAGGAGCTCGGCCTGGCGGATGAGGAACTGCGCGACCTGTCGGCAACCGGCGTCGTGCAGCTACGCGAAGCGCCCGCCGTCTCCGCGGCGGCGGACTGAGCGCATCCGCCCACCAGGGCACAACCAGATGTTCGTCCGCTTCATTGGCGTCTGCCGGCTGGCGCTCGGACTGCTCATCGTCGCCAGTCCGCGGCTGGCTGCCCGCCTGTTCGCCGTGCCCGAAGCCGGCGCAGCAGCCGACGCGCGCTTTGTCACCCGCATCGCCGGCAACCGCGATCTGATCCTGGGTGCCGTGCTGTTGCTGGCGCCGGCAGCGCAACAGCCGGTTCTGCTCACCGCCTGCACGGCTGTGGACATCGCCGATCTGCTGGTGGCCCTCGGTTCCGCGGGCGATGGTCTGGGCCGCCGTGCCGTACTGGCAAACGTGGTCGCCGCCGGCTCCGCCGCCGCGGGCGAGTTCTGGGCACTGGACCGCGCCCGCACGGTGCGCCGCAGGCGCTGACGCCGTCCGGCGCCGCATCTGCTCATGCCCCGGCCGCCGGGAAGGCAGCGCGGCGGTCATCCGCTCGGCAGCTCAGTTGAGTGGCGGCGGCGCCGCCTGGCGGGCCGCGGCGGCCAGCGAAGCGACCTGCGCCGCGACTGGCAGCGCATTCGGATCGGCATCGAGCGCCGGCGCGATCACGGCAACGGTCACATCGTCGTTGGCCTGCAGCCCGCCGATGAGCAGGTTCGGTGCGATTTGCGTGGCGCCAGTCACCATGACCGCGGCGTAGGCTCCGCCCGCGCCGCCAGCGGGGCAGCGGAAGGCGATCAGCAGGCCCGCCGCCGACGTGCGCAGGCCGATCGTCTTGCCCGTGAGGCAGTTCGGCGAGAACTCCCGGCTGCTGAACTGAAAGGCGCCGTTCTGCCAGCGACGCAGATCGTCCTCGCGCCCGATCGGCTGATTCTGCAACTCGGCGAAGCCCGCCGTATCAGGCGCATAGACCGGCCGCGAAATCTCCAGCACGGCCGGCGGCCCGTCGTCGAGGCTGATCTGCGCACCAGGCTCGATCTGCACGACCGCGGGCTCGGCGTTGGCCGGATCGTCAAGCGACTCTACGAGCACCCGTTGGCTGCCGTCGGCAGCGGCAGCAGAGAAGATCAGAAACGGCAGCCCCGTAGTATCCAGCGGCTGGACGGCGAACAGGCCGATCGCCGGAGTGCAGCCAGCCGGGCCGCCCGTCGCCGGCGAAAGCGGCGGCTCGCCATTCTGGCTCGCGCTCGTGTCCCAAATCCCTGCCCACCGCCCGTTGCTGTCGGTTCGGAAGACGGCGATGTGCGGTTGCGCACATCCGCCCGGTCCGGCCGATTGCCAGTAGGCGATGATCGTGCCGGGACCGCCATTTGCGCCAGGTAAGTTCACGCGACGGATCAACGTTGCCCCTGCCGGCACGATCGCGTCGTCGGGGACCGCGGCGGCGGCACGGGCGGGCGCCGGCGTGGCCGCCGCGGGATCCACGGCCGGGAACACGCCCGTGGCTGTGGCAAATGATCCAGGCGCCCGCTTGATGGCCGCGGGAGCGACGCGCACGCCGGGGACAGGCCGTGACGTCGGGTGCGAACCCGACCGCAGCGCCGCTCCAGCCGCGATACCGACAAGCGCGAGCGCCAGCGCAAGCCACAGCAGCGCGACCGCCCGATCCGCCTGGCTCAGCGTTGCCCAGCGGGCCGCGAGACCGGCACGCCGCGCCTTCACCGCGGCGGAATCGCCGGAAAGCGGCGCATCGCCGGCGTCGGCGTTGCGGGCAGCCCTGCGCTCCTGTTGCCATCGTGCCATCGCGTCAACCGCTCATCCAGCTACTGGGCAGCGCCGGCGTTCCCAGGGCGAACGGCGTCGCAAGCGGCTCACGATCGGCCGTGCGGCTGCCGCGGCCCTTTGCAGCCAGCAACCCGACCCCGGCTATTCCGAAACCCGTACGAGCGGTTTCCGGCAACAGATGCCGCGACGTCACGGCCGCCGCGCCGATAGCTGAGAGCAGACGCGGCGAAGGCATGCGCACAGTTGATCGCTCCCGACCGCCCTGCGCGGCGCCACGGAGGGACGGCAGCGCCGAGCGTAGAGCGCGCCTGTCCGCGAGTCAATTGCCCTTCGTGGGGATGATCCTGAGAGTACAGCAATCTGGAGGAGAATCTGCCCTGGCGCCGCTGCGATCGTTGTCTCCAGCGACCGCTCAGTCGCCGGCCTGCGCCAGCGCGGCCGCGAGCGCGAGCAGCGCCCGCGCCGCTCGATCCCCCGCCTCCGCGATCGCGATCGGCACGTCCTCGGCGGTGAGCGCGCAGGCGGCCTCGTTGTCCGACATCACGCGGATCGCGGCAAACGGCACGCCGTGCATCGCGCAAACCTGCGCCACGTAGGCGCTCTCCATATCCTCGCACTCGGCCTGATACTGGACCCGCAGGGAGCGCAATTCGTCTGCCTCAACCGTCCAAGCGTCCGCCGAGCCGACGATGCCGCTGACCAGGGCGGGCGCGCGGCGTGGCAGCTCAGGCGGCCAGCCCGGCGCTTGCCACGGTCCCAGTGCCGCGGCGACCGCCGCCGCCGCCGTTTCTGCCTGACGCAGCAGCGCCGCCCCGGCGTCGATGTACTCAAGGCTCACCGTCTCACCGCCGCGATAGAAGCGAATCAACGAGCCGGGCAGCCCACGGGCGATCCGCGCCTCGCGCACCCCCGGCGCCGCGACGATGACGAAGCGCGAACCGATGACGGCGTCGCCGGGCATCAGCGCGGGATTGTGCGCCCCGGCGGAGCCGCCGTGCAGGATCGCCGCCGGCGCGAACTGCGCGATCAGCCGCTCCGTCGCCGCCGCCGCGTTGACCGGCCCGGCCGCCGACAGGATCAACAGCAGCCGGCAGCCGCCCACCGCTGCCTCATATAGCTCCCACGGCCCGGCGACGTCGAGCGGACGCAGATCCGGCAACAAGGCGCGGTACGGCTCGAACTCGCCGCGGGTAGGCACCAGGATCGCCAGCGGTGCGCGGTCACTCATGCCGCGGAGCATAGCGGCGCCGGCGCGGGCGGGCAACCGCGATCGGTATCGATTGCGAGACGGCCAAAGGTCGGGGAAGCGCCGCGCGGGCCAGTCCTATCGGCGGGGCCGCAGCCGCGTCCACGGATCGCTGCCGACGCATGGCCGCGGGCCGCATCCTGAGACTCGGATGTAATCGACACAGCGCAAGAAGGAGGACACGATGCCTTCGTTCGAGCTGATGATCCTGCTCACGCTGGACCACCCCTGGGAGATTAACCGGCAGCGGCGCATGAGGGCGGACGGCCCAGGCATGTTTTCTCGCCTGCGCTCGTGGCTCCGTCCCTCGCTGCCCGCACAGGAGCCAACCGGCCTCGCCGCCCGCGCCGCCAGCCGCTACAGGCTGACCGCAGCCGCACACGATGACTCGCGGCCGCGCCGCCTGAGCCACCGGCAGCCGTGCGATCGACGGGGGCAGCCCTCATAGCCCCCATTGCCTTTTATCCGACCACAGGAGTTGTGAGAGCCGCCCTCTATGCCCGTCCCGCGTGCTATCTTCCAACCAGACCGGCTCCGTGCGGGCAGGGTGCGGTATGTGCTATGTGCGACGAGGAGAGAGCAGATGGCCGAGATTGAGGGCAGCCAGATCGTGGCGCGGGCGCTCAAAGACCAGGGCGTCGAGCTGATCTTCACCGTGGTCGGCGGGCCGGTGATCGAAACCGTCGGCGCCTGCGGCGACCTCGGCATCCGCCCGATCGGCTGCCGCCACGAGCAGGCCGCCGTGCTGATGGCCCAGGCGTATCAGTACGTCGGGGGCAAGCCCGGTGTGGCGATTCTCGCCTCCGGTCCCGCCGTCACGAACGGCATCACCGGCGTGCACGTCGCCTGGGACAACTGCTGGCCGGTGCTCGTGCTCGGCGGCTCCAGCGCTCTGCGCCAGCGCGGCCGCGGCGCCTTTCAAGAGACCGATTCGGTCACGATGATGCGCCCGGTCAGCAAATGGGCACATCAAGCCGACAGCGCCGGGCGCCTGCCCGAGCTGATCGCGCTGGCGATGCGCGAGATGATGACCGGCCGGCCCGGCCCCGTCTACCTCGATCTGCCCGCCGACGTGCTCCAGACGAAGCTGGAAGAGGAGAACGTCCGCTTCTTCCCCGCCGTAAAGCTGCCGCCGCCGCCCGCCGGCGACCCGGTCGCGATCGAGCGCGCCGCCGACCTGCTGGCCGAGGCCGAGCGGCCCGTGCTGCTGCTGGGCAAGGGCGTGCGCTGGTCGGAGCCGTACCGCGAGCTGCGCGAGCTGGTGGAGACGCTGCACCTGCCCTTCCTGCCCTCGCCCATGGGCCGCGGCTTCCTGCCCGATGACCACCCGCTGAACATGAGCGCCGCCCGCGGCACGGCGATGCGCGGCGCCGACGTGGTGCTGGTGCTGGGCGCGCGGCTGAACTGGATGTTCGGCATGGGCCGCGGGCTGGCACCCGGCGTGAAGATCGTGCAGATCGACATCGACCCGGCCGAGATCGGCCACAACCGCGAGCCGGAGGTCGGCATCGTCGCCGACGCCGGCGCGGCACTGCGCCAGCTCAACACCGCGCTGGAGGGCCGCGCTGCCGGCCTCTCCGAACGCCGTGCCGAGGGCGCCTGGCTCTCGGATCTGCGCGAGGCACGCACCAAGAACGAGCAGGCGCTGGAAAACCTGCTGAACTCGGAGATGACGCCGATGACGCCGCACCGCCTGCTCAAAGAGGCGCGCGACGTGCTGCCGCGCGACGCGATTGTGACGGTGGATGGGCAGGTGATTTTGGCCACTGGCCGCCAGGTGCTGCAAACGTACGCGCCGGCCAGCCGGCTCAACTCCGGCTCGAACGGCTGTATGGGCGTGGGCGTGCCCTTCGCGATCGGCGCCAAGCTGGCGCGGCCCGAGGCGCCGGTGCTGTCGGCCAACGGCGACTGCGCCTTCGGCTTCAACGGTATGGAGGTGGAGACGGCGGTGCGCACCGGCGCCAACGTCGTCTTTCTGGTGGACAACAACCAGGGGATCATGGGCGGCGTCCTGGAAGGGCGCATGTTCCACGAGCCGCACGCCGAGCGCGTGGCGATGTACACGCCGTCGGCCCGCTACGACAAGATCATGGAGGCGTTCGGCGGCCACGCCGAGCACGTCGAGCAGCCCGAGGAAGTCGGGCCGGCGCTGCGCCGCGCCTTCGCCGCCGGTCGCCCGGCGCTGGTCGATGTCTCCGTCGATCCGAACGCCGTCTGGCCGATTCCCACCGCCGGCGCCCGCGCCAGCGCGCTGATGGGCTACTGACGAGGAAATAGCAACCAGGAAATAGAAAATAGAACGAGGCCCGGCCCCCTATTTCCTATTTCCTCTATCCTATTTTCTAGTTCCTCGGAGGCGCCTCATGGCTGAAGCCGTACCCGAAGCCACCGGCCCGCTCGCCGGCATCACGATCCTCGATTTCACCCGCTTTCAGCAGGGCACCTTCGGCACGCTGCTGCTCGCCGACCTGGGCGCCGAGGTGATCAAGGTGGAGCAGCCCGGCGGCGACCCCGGCCGCACGCTCGGCAACCACGTCGACGGCTTCTCCTCCTACTTCGAGTCGCTCAACCGCAACAAGCGCAGCATCTGCATCGACCTGCGCCTGCCGGAGGGCCGCGAGGTCGTCAAGCGGCTCGTGCGCCGCGCCGACATCGTCTCGGAAAACTTCCGCCCCGGCACGATGGAGAAGCTCGGTCTCGGCTACGAAGCGCTGAGCAAGGAGAATCCGGCGCTGATCTTCGCCTCGGCCAGCATGTTCGGCTCGCGTGGCCCGCGCGGGCGCGATCCGGGTTACGACACGATCGCGCAGGCGGCCGGCGGCATGATGATGTTCAACCGTCGCTTCAACAAGGCGTTCGGCGACGACACGCCGCGTCCGGCGCAGCCCGGCAGCGCCGATCAGGTTGGCGGCATGATGTTCGCCCACGGCATGCTGGCCGCGCTCGTGCACCGGCTGCGCACCGGCCGTGGCCAGAAGGTTGATGTCTCGCTCTACGGCAGCCAGATCGCGCTGCAGGGCATCCACTTCACCCAGGCGCTGCACCACGCGCCGCTGCGCCCGCCGGGACAGTCGTCGGCCGTGCTCTCGCACCGCGCCGTCTGCGGCGACGGCCACTGGATCGCCTTCGGCTTTCTTGAGAAGAGCAAATGGCCGAACTTCGCCCGCGGTCTTGACCTCGAAGAACTGATCGACGACCCGCGCTTCGCCACGCCCGAAGGCCGCGGCAAGAATCACGGCGAGCTGGTCGAGATCATCGACGCCACGGTGATTCAACGTCCCGCTGCCGCATGGATCGAGCGGCTGCGCGCCAACGACTGCCCATGCACCATCGCGCAGGACTACGCGATGATCGCCGAGGACGAGCAGGCGCTGGTCAACGGCTACGTCGCGATCTACGAGCATCCGAAAGGCACGGTCAAAGCGCCCGGCCCCGTGGCGACGCTGGAGGACAGCCCGGCCAGCATCCGCCGCCATGCGCCGCTTTCCCCCGGCGAACACACACATGAGATCCTCTGCGAATCCGGCTTTGCCGATGCAGAGATCGCGGCGCTGCTCGCCGTGGGCGCGGTGCGCTGCGCCGGGGCGTAAGACATGGTTCCAACGCTGGCGAGCGTGCGCCGATACCCGCACAATAGCTGAGTCATGAGCCCATTTCGGAGCGGGATGCCAGGAACCCTCACAGCTCGCTCAGGCCGGCGGCGTGCCGAGGCCGAGGCGGGCGGCGAAGGCGGCCGCTTCGCTTCGGCGGCTCATGCCCAGCTTTTCGAGAATGTGGCTGACGTGGTTGCGCGCCGTGACCTCCGAGAGCACCAGCTTCTCGGCGATCTCGCGGTTGGTGCAGCCCTGCGCCACCAGCACCAGCACCTCGCGCTCGCGCGGCGAAAGCTGCGCCAGCTCGGCGTTCTCCTCTTTCTGCGCGAGCTGCACCAGCCGCTCCGTGACCTTGCGCGTCACCGCCGGGTCGAGCAGCGACTCTCCCGCCGCCACACTGCGCACGGCGCGCAGCACCTCGGCGCGGCCGGTGTTCTTCAGCAGAAAGCCCGAAGCACCGGCCATCAACGCCGCCAGCACCGACTCCTCGGTGCCGAACGAGGTCAACATCAGCACCGCCGCCTCGGGCAGCAGCGCCTTCAGCTCGCGGCAGGCTTCAATGCCGTCCATCGCACCCATGCGGATGTCCATCAGCACTACGTCGGGCCGGATCGACGGCGCCAGCGCGATCGCCGCGGGGCCGTCGCCCGCCTCGCCGGCGACGCGGATATCCGGCTCCAGTTCCAGCATCGCCCGCAGGCCGATGCGCACGACCTCATGGTCGTCAACCAGCATCACGCGGATCGGCGGCATCGTTGCTCTCCTGCGGCGTATAGGGCACGGTGACGGTGAGCGTGGTGCCGGCGCCGGGCCGCGATGCCAGCGCCAAGCCGCCGCCCACGCGCACCGCGCGCGCCTGCATGTTCCTCAAACCGTAGCCACGCGCCGCTGGACTGCCGGCATCGAAGCCGGCGCCGGTATCGGCGATCTGCAGGGTCAGCGTATCGGCGCCGTAGCAGAGGCGCAGCGTGACTGCGCCTGCCTGCGCGTGTTTGAACACGTTTGCCAGCCCCTCTTGCAACACGCGGTAGACCTCGCCCACAGTCGCCGGCGGCAGCCTGCGTTCCTCGCCCGCGACCGCGACTTCGGCCTGAATGCCGGTGACGGCGGTGAACTCGCGCGCCTGGTTACGAACCAGCGCGGTCAGGCTCTGCTCGCCGGCCATCACGCCGGCCAGGTCGAAGAGCAGGTTGCGCGTCTCCAGCAGCGTGCCTTTGGCGAGGCGCAGCAGCGCGCCCAGCCGCTCGGCCAGCACGGCATCCTGTGTCTCGCGCTCGACCAGCGCCGCGGCCGTTTCCAGCCCCAGCGTCAACATGTAGACGTTTTGCGAAATGCCGTCGTGGACCTCGCGCGAGAGGCGGGCGCGCTCTTCCTGCGCCACGCGCTCCAGCTCCAGCGCCCGCTTCTCCAGCGCCAGCACCTGATCGCGGCGCTCGGCCTCGGCGGCCACGGCCCGCTCGCGGCGTTCGCGTTCGATGCGCACGATCAGGTTGGCGATCAGCACCGAGGCAGCCATCGTCGCCAGCCGCAGCAGCATGTCCTTCTGGTCGAGCGCGCGGCCGGGGTGAAAGTTCCCGTGCGCGACCAGGCAGACGACGAAATAGGCAACCGCCGTCGCCGCGCCGTACAGCACGCCCCAGCGGCCGGGAAAGACGAGGCTGAAGGCCAGCAGCGCCGGATAGTAGAGGATGTAGGCCGAACTGCTGAAGCCGTCGGCCAGCGCAACGGCCGCGGTGATCGCGGCAGCGTCGTAGATGCTCAACAGCACCGCCAGGCCGATGCCCAGCGGCCGGCCGCGCCTCAGCGCCAGGTGCAGCCAGCCGTTCAGCAGCACCGTGCCCGCGATCAGGATATTGATGCCCGTTTGCGCGGTCGGGCCGCTGTCCGGGCGGTAGTTTTGCGCCACAACGGCGGCGGCCACGAGGAACCAGCGCGCCGTCACCAAAATGGCGAGGCTGGCGCGGCGCTCGGCATCCAGCGGGCGGCGCAGCGTGGCGATCATGCTCTCGATGGTACCGCAGCGCGCCATTCGGCGGAGTCCGGTCTCCTCCCGATTGCGCCGAATGGCTGCGGCGTCCTACTGCGGCGGAGGGGTTGGCGAAGCCGAACGCGCGCGTACGCTCGATGCAGCGGGAATCCCGCCGGCGAAAGGACAGACACAATGGACGTCACAATCGGCGCCGAGGTGCGCGGCAGCGACGGCAAGCTGGGTGAGGTGCACCGCGTGATCGTGGACGCGCGCACCGGCCACATCACGGATCTCGTCGTGAAGCACGGCTTTCTCTTCGGCAACGAACGCGTTGTCCCGCTGAGCCGTGTCGCCAAGATCGAGGACGGCGCCGTCTATCTCGACGCGGACAAGGCGGCGTTCGAGCGCTTCAACGGCTTTACCGACGACCGCTACCGCGCGCCCGACCCGGACTACATCGGCCCGCCCGGCTTTGACAACACGCAGTTCCTGCTGGACGAAATTACCTCGATCGGCACCGCGTCGTACGGCCAGGTCGAGCCGCCGTTCGGCTATCCCGGCGGCGAGCAGCTCTCGCCCGATGATATGGGACGTGCCGCGATCCGTCGGGGCAGCGACGTCTTGGACGCGGATGGCGAGAAGGTCGGCGAAGTCGCTGAACTGAGCCTTGACCCCGAAGGCGGCGCGCCGCGGCACATCTCCGTGAAGCGCGGCCTGCTCTTCAAGGACGAGATGGACCTGCCGCTGGCCTGGGTGCAGGAGATCGGCGACAAAGGTGTGCTGCTGAACGTGACGAAGGCGGACGTCGAGCAGCAGCTCGAACGTGAGAAGGCTGGAGAGCGGCGGTAGCGGCCCAGGGCCGGCGGCCGCGCGGGGCACCTAACCCTGATTTCCCGTGCGGGAAATCTGTCCCTTCCCGAAACGGGAAAGGGACTTCTGGAGCGATCCCATCGTCGTGCGACGGCGGCGGGGCTGGGGCGTCCGTGTGGGACGCACGGCGGGCTCGTTTCCCGCCCCTGCGCCTGTCCCCAGCCCAAACCCTTCCCGTGTCGGGAAGGGAGGCGCGGCTTCAGCCGCGACGGGGTTAGGTAACCGCGCGGCCACCGGCCCTGGGCGCGGACTCCTGCCGCGGCGGTTCAGCCATCCGTCATTCGTCGCGCCCGCGCCCTGCGCCCTGCACCCTCCGTCAAGCGTACTGGTCCGGCAGGTCGTTTTCGAACAGTACCGCGTCGCCGGGGCGGGCGTGGTCGCGTAGCCAGGCCTGTGCCTCGTTGAGGTTGGCGCAGGCGATCACGCAGGCTTCGGCTATGTCCGCGGCCAGCGCCCCTTCCCGAACCCAGCGGCCGGGCGTCTGTCCGACGGCGAGAATCACGTCGCAGACCCTTGCCGCGTGGGCGCCGAACTCGCGGTTGCGCTCGGTCTCAACCGGCCCCAGCTCCACGATGCCCGGCGTCACCAGAAAGCGCCGCTCCGCCGGCAGCTCGGCCAGCAGCTCGAGCGCGGCGTGCGCCCCGGTCACATTTGCACTGTAGGCATCATCGATCACGATCAGGCCGTCGCTCTCTTTGACCACGAGCCGGTGCTCGACCGGCTGGGCCGTGGCGAGGCGGACCGCGGCGGTCTTCAGCTCCACGCCAAACGCACGGCCGATGGCGATCGCGATCAGCAGGTTAGGCAGGAGATGCCGCCCCAGCAGGCGCGTGCGCACCGTGGCGCTCTGCTCACCGTCCGTCACATCGAAGCGCATCAGCTTCGGCGTGAGCGCAACGTTGCTCACCAGCAGATCCGAGGGCGGCTCATGCTCCGCGGCGCCGGCGCGCACGACGGCCACGTGCGCGGTCTTGTTCGCCAGCGCCTCGCAGTAGGCGTTATCGATGTTGAACACGGCCGTGCCGCCGGGCCGAGTCTCCTCCACGATCTCGTACTTGGTGCGGATCGTGTTCTCGATCGCGCCCATGCGTTCCAGATGCTGCTCGTTGATGCCGGTGATCGCGCTGACCTCGGGCGGGCCGACGAAGCGGCAGAGGTCGCGGATGTTGCCTGGCTCGTAGGCGCCCATCTCCACGACGAAGATCTCGTGATCGTCGCGCAGCTCCTCGCGGATCGTGCGCGTGATGCCGAGCGGCGTGTTGAAGCTGCGCGGCGTCTTCAGCACGCGGTAGCGCGCCTCCAGCACCGTCGCCACCAGCTCCTTGGTCGTCGTCTTGCCGTAGCTGCCGGTGATTGCGACGATGCGCGGATTGACGGTGCGCAGCCGCGCCCGCGCCTCGTTGCGGTAGCGGCGGCGGTTCGCGGCTTCCACGGGCCAGGCGAGCAGGTTCGCCAGCACGGCCAGCAGTGGCCCGGCCGCAACGCAGAGCCAGACCAGCACCGGCATGACGAGCAACGCCATCCGCCCCGGCACGCCCAGCGCCCAGCCGACGAGCATGACGATCGCCGCGAGCAACACGGCCGCGCCGCCGGCCGCGCCGAACAGCCGCCGCACGCGCATGGTGAAGGCGAGCGGCTTCTTCGCCGGCGGCTCCGTCGCGATCAGCGGCGCGATCAGGCCGGAGGCGGCGGCAAGCACGCCGAGCACGATCGCGCCGCCGACTGCATTCGCGGTCACGGCCACGGCGAAGGCGAAGAGCATCAAGGTGGCGACGGCGAGGGCGCCGGGCGCGAACTCGCGCCACCAGTGGCGCGCCGCCCAGCGCAGCGTGCGGCCGTTTTCGTACTCTTCGAGCTGCAGGATCTGCACGGCGCGCCGCAGCCGCCGCCAGGCCCACCAAACCCACGGCGCGGCCACAAGCACGCCCAGTGCAAGCGCGAGCCAGCCGTTCACGCCGCGCCCTCGCCGGCTCGCTGCAAGAAGGCGCGGACCTCTCCCGCCACGCGTTCGGGCTGGTCGATGAAGGGATGGTGCCCCGCGCCCGGCAGCACCACCAGCCGCGCCTGCGGAATCAGCCGTTCAGACCGCCGGCCAAGCTCCAGCGGCGTCTCGCGGTCGCGGTCGCCCCAGATGAGCAGCGTCGGAGCCTCGATGCGCGGCAGCAGCGGCTGCAGATCCTCGGCCAGCACGCGGGCGAGCGTGGGGCGCATGGCGCCGGCCGCTTTGTAGTCCGGCGAGGCGTATCTTTCCGAAAGGGCGCGGGCGCGGTCAGGGCCGTGCTTGCCCAACAATCCCGCGCCGGCCGCGCGATGCGCTGTGCGCAGCAGCAGGCGGATGCGCCAGCGGCGGACCTTCACGGAGAGCGGCAGCCGCTCGCGCAGGCCCGCGCCCGCACATAGCACGAGCCGGTCGACGCGTTCGGGCCGGGTCGCGGCAAGACAGGCGGCGATGCGCGCGCCGTGCGAGTGGCCGAACAGATCCGCGCGCTCCAGCTTGAGCTTGTCCATGAGCTGCGCCAGCCACTCGGCGTGGCGGGCCACGTCCCAGCCCTCGGGTTCCTTCGGCGTCTCGCTGCGGCCGAAGCCGGGCAGATCGGGCACGATGCAGTCGTGCGCGTCGGCCAGTTCCCGCACCAGCGTTTCGAGCGTACCGGAGCTGTTGGCCCAGCCGTGCAGCAACACCAGCGGGCTGCCCGTCCCCGCGCGGGTATAATTGACCCGCAGCCCGGCGGCCAGCGCTAGCGGCATGGCGGGCTGGCCTTTGGCAGGGGGGAGTGGTGCGTGGTGAGTGGTGAATCGTACCTCACGTTTCAATCCTCACCCGACGACGAGGCCGGGCGCGACGCGCGTTGCGGGTATGCGTAGGCTGTTCTGCTCGAGGGCGCTTGCCTCCTTGACCTTCCACCACTCACTACTCACTACTCACCACTCACCCGCGGAGCGTAGCGATCCATGATCGACCTCGATGACCTCCTGCGGGCCACGGCGGCGCAGGGCGGCGCGCTTGCCGGCCGCGCCTTCGCCCGCACGTTTGCCGCCTTCGCCTATGACAGCCGCACCGTTGCGCCGGGCGAGCTGTTCGTAGCGCTGCGCAGCGAGACGGGCGACGGCCATGCCTTTATCGACGACGCCGTGGCTCGCGGCGCCGCCGGCGTGCTCTGCGAGCGGCTGCCGGAGGGCCGGAACGGCTGGTCTGCCGCCGGCGTCACCGTGGTGCGCGTCTCCGACACCCGCGCCGCGCTGCTTGCCTTCGCCGCGCAGCGTCTGCGCGACGTGCGCCCTTACAGGATCGCCGTCGCCGGGGCGGTGGGCAAGAGCAGCGCCCGCGCCGCGCTGCTGCGGGCGCTCGGCGCGCCCGAGGGCGGGCCGGAAGTCTTCACCAATGGCAACCGCAACGATGAGCTGGGCCTGCCGCTGGCGCTGGGCGAACTTGCGCCAGGTCAGCGCACGGCGGTGCTGGAGCTGGCCGCCGCTTCGGGCGCCGAGCTGATGCGGCTGGGCGATCTGGTGCGGCCCGACGCGCTGCTGCTCACCAGCGGCGCAGCGCCCGAGGCCGACGATCTGCCGAGCACGGCCCTGCGCGACGGCCTCGCCGGCCTGCTCGACGCGCTGCAGCCCGGCGGCCTGATCGTGCTCAACGGCGACGATCCATCGCTCGCGCGGCTCGTCGCGGACGCGGGCGATTCCGGGCCGCGCCGCCTGCTGCGCTTCGGTCTCGGTGCGGACGCTGACGTAGCCGGCACTGTCAGCGAAGAGTCGGCTGCCGGTGCGACGCTTGATCTGCGGTATGGCGAGGCGGTGGCCCGCGCACGTTTGCAGGCGCCTGGCCGCGGCGCGGTCTACGCGGCGCTTGCGGCGGCGGCGATGGCGATCGGCTCCGGCTACGCGCTGCAGGAAATCGCCGCGCGGCTCGCAGGGCTGCCGCCGGAGCCGGGGCGGCTCGCGCCGCTGCCCGGCCGCGACGGCCTGACCGTGCTGGACGACACGTTCTCCGCCGGCGCTGCCTCGCTGCGGCTGGCGCTGGAGACGCTTGCGCTCTTCCCGCGGCCGCGTCAGGCCGTCCTCGGTGAGATCGCCGGCGTGCGCCGCGTCGAAGACCTTGGTGCTGAGACGCTGCGGCGGCTGCTGGCGCTGGACCGGCTGGTCTTGCAAGGCCGCGAGCTGGCTGCACTTGGCCGCGAGCTGCGCGCCCGAGCGAACGAGCCGGAGCGCATCGTGCTGACGTACAGTGCGCAGGACAGCGCGGACGCGGCGTGGCCTCATTCAAAGTCTCCGACGGTTGCGCTGCGCTCTGGCCCGGCCCCATCTCCACTTCGTGGAGAGGGGGAGGCTGTGGGAGGGGTTTGTTTAAGCGGCCCTGGCGCGGGCACGGTGCTGGTCAAAGGAACAGACGCGGCGCGGATGGAGCGGGTGGTCGAGCTGCTGCTGCCGGAGGCGGCGCGCGGCGCGGCGCGGCTGGTGCGGCAGGACGAGGGCTGGCGGCGGCGCACGTACGTGCCCGGCGAGCGGCCGACCTGGGTGGAAGTCGATCTTGAGGCGATTCGCCGCAACCTGCTCGCCATCCGCGCGGCCGCGGCGCCGGCCGAGGTGATGGCGGTGCTCAAGGCCGACGCGTACGGCCACGGCGCCCGCTGGGTGGCGCGTACGGCGGCGTTGAACGGTGCGGCGATGCTCGGCGTCGCCAGCCTGAACGAGGCGCTGGAGCTACGCGCCGACGGTATCAGCACGCCGATCCTGATCCTCGGCTACGCGCCGCCCTGGCAAGCGCGCGACCTCGCGCTCTCCGACATCCGCGCGACGATCTTCTCGCTGCCCGTGGCCGAGCATTTCTCCCGCGTGGCGCGCGATGTGGGCCGCGAGATCGCCGTGCATCTCAAGGTCGATACGGGCATGACGCGGCTCGGTGTGCTGCCGGCCGACGTGCCTGCATTCGTGGACGCGGTCGCGGCGCTGCCGGGGCTGCGGCTCGAAGGCATCTTCAGCCACATGGCGACTTCAGACACGGACGTGCCCTTCGCCGTCGAGCAGGGCGAGCGCTTCGCCGCCGTGCTGCGTGAACTCACGGATCGCGGCCGTGCCTTCCGCTACATCCATATGGAGAACAGCGCCGCCGTGCTGCGAGGGCTGCCGTTTGCCTGCAATTTAGTGCGCACGGGCATGGCGCTCTACGGCCTCTATCCGCTGCCGCGCGACGAGACCGAGATCGAGCTGCACCCGGCCTTGCAGTTCAAGACGCGCGTGGCGCAGGTGAAAGAGGTGCCGCCGGGCACGGCGATCAGCTACGGCCGCAGCTACGTGACCGAACGCAACTCGCGCATCGCCATCCTGCCGGTGGGCTACGGCGACGGCTTCCGCCGCTCGCCGCGCAACTGGGGCCACGTGCTGATCCGCGGCCGGCGGGCGCCGATCCGCGGCGTGGTGGCGATGGATATGACGATGGTGGACGTGACGGAGATCCCAGGCGTGCAGGAGGGCGACGAGGCGGTGCTGATCGGTCGCCAGGGCGACGAAGCGATCACGGCCGAAGACGCCGCTGCCGCCCTCGGCACGATTTCGTATGAGGTCGTCACGCAAATCCTCGCCCGCGTGCCGCGGCAGACGCGGTGAAGACGCGGATCTCCGGGACTGCGGCAAGGCGACCTAATTGGTTCGAAATTCCGATATACTGATTTGAGTTGACACGGAGGCAGCGAATGAGCGGCAAATCGGGCGAGGCGCCGCACGCGATCACAACCCAGATTGGGAAGCGTGGGGTGTTGGTGATCCCAGCCGCGTTTCGCCGCTGGCTTGGCATGGACGAGACTGCCCCGGTTCGCGTAGAAGTTCGCGATGGCGGCTTATTAATCAGACGGCTGCGCGACGAGATCACCCCGGAGGAGCGCGAAGCGTTTCTTGAGGCTGTAGGCGTCGCGTATGACGAACTGCGCAAGGATCCGGAGCGGTGGGCCGCCTACCAGGCCGAATTCGAGGAATGGGAACGGTTGACCAGCGAGTCGCTGCCTCCTGAACGATGGCCGGAGGCGACGGCCCACTGAGATGCAGACGCGAGCACCTAAACGGGGTGACGTCTGGTTCCTGGACTACGATCCTGCTCCGCCCGCACGCGGCCATGAGCAAGCCTTCCCACGCCCGGCACTTATCGTCTCTACCGATACATTTAACCGGAGAACTGGTCATCTGGCCGTCGTTCTCCCACTCTCTCGCACGTATTTGCGGAACCCGGCTCATATAGCTGTGGAGCCGCCCGAGGGCGGCTTAATCGCGCCAAGCTTTATCCTTTGCGACCAGATACGCTCAGTATCCCAACTGCGCCTGCAACGGCATCTCGGCGAGGTTACAGGGACAACCTTGTATGCTGTAGAATATGCCTTGCGCATCATTCTTGGCATCTGATGCCATTCAGCTACCCCGCCGCGCTTTGGCCGGCCTCGGCGCGGGGCAGGGTGATGCCGAGCAGGCGCTCAAGCTCGTCGATCGCGCTCTGCGACTCGTCCACCTTCACCGTGCCCATGCCCAACTCGCGCGCGGCCTTGAGGTTGATGCCAAAGTCGTCCAAGAAGATCGCCTGTTGCGGCCGCACGCCCAGCAGCTCGCAACAGTGCTGGTAGATACGCGGGTCCGGTTTGCGCATGCCGACTTTGGACGACTCCACCACGACCTCGAACAGGTCGTCGAACAACGGGTTGCGGGCCCGGCCCACGGCCTGCACGTTGTTGGTGATGCAGCCCAGCCGGTAGCGTCCGTTCAGGGCGCGGGCCACCGCGATCATGTCGTCGCGCAGCGCCATGCCGGAGAAGAAATCGTTCAGAAAGGCGGCGCCGTCCACCGTGAGGCCGGCCGCGGCGGCTTCCGCCTCGAAGGCGCGGATGAACTCGGCCTGCGAGAGCGCGTTCATCTCGAACTTCGCCCAGGCGCCGTCCAGCGGGGCGAAGAGCTGGCGGAAGGCGTCCCAGGCGATGCCGGCGCCCGCGCAGTAGGCGCGCATGCCTTTGCCGGGCGGCTCGGTGAGCACGCCGCCGAAGTCGAAGATCACCGCCGTATACTGCGCCATGCCATCCCCCGCGCTGCCGTGGCGCCTTCACCTTACACGCTCGGATCGAGTACGTCAGCCCAATCCGACCGCAGCGGCGCCACGGCGAAGTCGCGCACCGCGCAGCGCAGCACGTCGCGCAGCTCAACGAGCCCGGTCGGCAGGTGCGCCGTGCTCAGTTCCGGCCGGCTCGCCATCGCGCCGGGGCCGAGGTGCAGGTGCGGAAACGTGACGTGCGCGATGTGCGGGTGCAAATGGCAGGTCAGAATCTCCCGCTCATCCTGATCCTCGAGCGCGCAATGGTAGCTCGTAATCGCGGCGTCCCATGACCGCGACCCCAACTTCGTCAGTCGAAAGCCGATCTTGACGACAAGCAATAACGGCGTACTGCCCCGCAGGGGAGCAACACGCTCGCGAAATGCCAATGCGTGTTCCCGGTCCGTCGCGCGGTAGGCTTCAGGTGACGGGAGAAGGACCATACGACTGACGCACGACACCGCGCGCTGGAGCCGATCTTCGAAGACCGCAAGCGCTCCGCTCGGAGTTCGCTCAGGCAAGGCCGTACAGGATCGCGAGCGAGACAACCCCGCTGCTATCGATCCCTTCGTACTCGCCGGCGTACCAGCGCCGCAGCCGCTCCTCGGCGCTGATGCCGAAATAGTGCTGCGCCTCGTGCTCGCGCATGGCCTGCTCTTCGGCTTCGGTCATCTCGTCTGGGCGCCGGGAGACGCGGCCGCGTGTTTTCGCAACCATGGCTGCTTCCTCAGTCGTGTTGGTTCCATTGTCGCACGTCGCGGGCTGGTTGACGCGCCGCGGGCACGGGGCTACGTTCTGCCTCGAACGAGAGCTGCGCCACCCTGCTGCCGGTGCACGGCGGTCCGCCGTGCGCCACGAGAGGAGGTCTTGCCATGGCAACCGCTGCGCCGCGCTTCGGCCTGACCCTGCCCAACCGGGGCGTGATCATCGGCGCCACGACGGTGCCGGAGATGCTGAAGCTGGCCGAGCGAGCCGAGGCCACCGGCTGGGACTCCGTCTGGGTGGGCGATTCGATCTTCGCCAAGCCGCGGCTGGATGCGATCGCGCTGCTCGGCGCGCTGGCGGCCTGCACGCAGCGCGTGCGGCTCGGCCCAGCCTGCTTCGCCAGCACGCCGCTGCGCGATGCGCTCGTGCTGGCGTATCAGTGGTGCAGCCTTGACTTCATGTCTAATGGCCGCACGATCTTCGTCGCCTGCCAGGGCCAGCCTGCGGCCGGCGGCGGCGATTTCGAGCAAGAGTTCCGCGCCTTCCGCGTCGACCCGACCACGCGCATGCGGCGCATGGAGGAGTTCGTCGAGATCCTGCGCCTCGTCTCCTCGCGGGAGCACGCGAGCTACCACGGCACGTACTACGCCTTCGAGGATCTGACGGTGCTGCCGCGCCCGGCACAGCAGCCGCTGCCGATCTGGCTCGTCTCTAATCCCGACCTGCGCAAGCGTCGCAACGTCGAAGCCGGCTTCGGCCGCGTGGCGCGGCTGGGCGACGGCTGGATGGTGACGGCGCGCACGCCGGGCGAAGTCAAGCAGTCGCTGGCGCTGATTCGCGGCTTCGCCGCAGCTCAGGGCCGCGAGCTGGGGCCGGACTTCGAGGTCTGCGTTTATTACAACATCAACGTGAACGAGGACCGCGCCGCCGCGCTCGAGGAAGCCAAGCGCTTTCTCGACAGCTACTACAGCGTCGACTACCACCCGGCGTTCCTCGAACGCTGGGTGGCGGCCGGCTCGCCCCAGCGCTGCATCGAGGAGATCCGCGCCTTCGTCGACGCCGGCGCCACGACGATCACGCTGCGCCCCACGGGCTACGACCAGGAGCGCCAGTTTCGCCGCGTCACGGAAGAGGTGCTGCCCGCGTTTGCCTAGCTGGCTTGTACCCGATGTCCTTGCCGGATCGGCCGGCGAGGACAGGCCGCGGAGTGGTGTGCATGATTACGCGCTTCGACCATGCCGTGATCGCGGTGAACGATCTGCCGCGGGCACTGGCGCAGTTCCCAGCCGCGCTGGGGCTGGCCGCCCAGCCCGGCGGCCGGCACACGGGCCGCGGCACCGAGAACGGCATCGTCCGTTTCGGCCTGAATTACCTGGAACTGATGGCCGTCTACAACGCGGAGGAAGTGGCCCGCGGCCGCGCCGGCGGCCAGGTGCTGCTCGACCTGCTGGCCAGGCAATCCGGCGGCCTGCTCGGCTACGCGCTCGCCACCGACGACATCGACGATCTCGGCCGCCGCCTGCGCGCCGCCGAGCTGAATCCGCTCGGCCCGTTCGTCATGCAGCGCGAGCGGCCCGATGGCCGCGTGCTCAAGTGGCGCCTGCTGATTCCGAGCGGCGTCGCCTGGCGCCGGCCCTGGCCGTTCTTCATTCAGTGGGATGCGCCGGACGAAGACCGGCTCGCCTGGGAGCAGCCCGGCGACCACCCGCTCGGCGTACGGGGCGTGGCCGGCGTCACCGTACTGGTGCGCGAGCTGGCGAAAACGCGGGATCTGTACCGACGCGAGTTGGGACTGGAGCTGGTGGTGGAAGACGAACTGCCGGAGCTGGCCGCGCGCCGCGCCCGCTTCGCGCTCGGCCCGCTGGCGATCGACCTGATCGCACCAGACGGCCCCGGCCCTGCCTTGTCCGAGCTGCACGCGCTTGGTGAAGGGCTGTATCAGGTGACGTTGCGCGGCTCGCTGACGCAGGCGAATGTCTGGCTGGAGCAGGCTGGCCAGGCGCTACGGCACGCGGCCGGCACCTTCGGCGGCCTGCTGCCGCCCGAGCCGGCCTTTGGCGCCCGGCTGGCCGTGGTCGAAGGCTGAGGGCGCGGCGTCCGGCCCTGCTCTCCTTTGGGTCTGGTGGCCAGCGTCAGCGATCGAGGTTCGCCAGTGCCGCTTTCAGCTCGCGCTCGGTGAGGCCGAGGCGCGGAAAGCTCCACCAGGCGTACATGATGCTTTCGCCAGCGCGGGCCGGCTCGCGCTCGTCGGTATGGCCGAGGCCGAGCGTGTGGCCCAGCTCGTGCGCCAACGCGCCGGTCTGCGCCAGGCGGCTGTTCCAGGGCAGGCCCGGATCGTAGCCGGGAAAGTGATCGTCCGCGAACATCACAAGGCTCGTGCTGGACTGCACGACGAGGTAATCGCCGTTGGCGCCGATCACGTTGCCCGGCGCCTGATACGGCCCTTCGCCCCAGAGGCCGTAACAGACGTAGGTCTTGCCGTCGCGGCCGAGCGCGTACAGCCGGCCCAGCTCGGCCGCGGCCTTGTCCTGCGTGTCCTGGAAGTAGAACTCGGCCGGCTTTGCGCCGACGAACTCGACGATCGGCAGCGTCTGGAAGACGTCGCACTCGAGGCAGGCGCGCCACCAGCGCAGCGCCTCGCCCAGCGCCCGCCAGAGCGCGGGAGCGAAGTCCGGACGCAGCGCCGCGGCCTGGTCGCCTGGGATGAAAAGCACGGGTTGCAACGTGCGCGGCATCGGACGGACGCCGCCTACAGCTCGCCGCGCAGCGCCGGGCTGCCGGAGCCGTTCGCCGCATCCATGCCGAGCTGCGCCAGCGCCGGCACCCGCTCGCCCAGCTGCTCGAAGCCTTCGCCACGCGTCTCGCCGGCCAGAAAGCGGGCGTGGATGCCTTCAACGATCACGGCCAGCTTGAAGAAGGCGAAGGCGAGATAGAAATCGACGTTGGCGAGCGAGCGCCCGCTGCGACGCTCATAGTCGGCCACCAGCTCGTCGCGCGTCATGAAGCCGGGCACGGCCGTCGAGATGCCGCTGGACATGGCGAAGCGGCGCAGCTCCGGGTCGCCCTCCTGCACCCAGTAGACCAGCGCATAGCCCAGGTCTGCGAGCGGATCGCCCAGCGTGGACATCTCCCAGTCGAGGATTGCCACGATCGTGTCCGGCTTGCCCGAGGCGAAGATCATGTTTTCCAGCCGGTAGTCGCCGTGCACGATCGTCGGCGCGGGCGACTCGGGCACGGCCCGCGCCAGGCGGCGGCGCAACTCTTCGAGGTCGGGCAGCTCGCGCGTTTTGGAGCGTTCCCACTGCTCGCCCCAGCGCCGCACCTGCCGCTCCATGAAGCCCTGCGGCCGGCCGAAGCTCTCCAGGCCGACGGCTTGAATGTCGACCGCGTGCAGCCGCACCAGCGCATCGACGAACGCCTCGCTCATGCGGCGGCGGGCGGCGGCGTCCGGCGCCAGGCCGGGCGGCAGCTCCTCGTGCACGATCACGCCGTGCACCCGCTCCATTACGTAGAACGGCGCGCCGATGATCGCCGGGTCTTCGCAGAGGTGCAGCGTCCGCGGGACGGGCACATCGGTGGGACCGAGGGCGCTGATCACGCGGTACTCACGCGCCATGTCGTGCGCCGTGGGCAGCACGTGGCCCAGCGGCGGGCGGCGCAGCACCCATTCGCCGTGCTTCGAGCGGATGTAATACGTCAGGTTCGAGCGGCCGCCGCCGATCAGCTCGGCCGAAAGCGGCCCTTCGGCGGCGGGAATGAAGCTCGGCAGATAGGCGGCCAGCGCCGCGAGATCGAGGCCGTCGGGGCCGGAGGCGGGTATGTGTGCTGCAGCGGTGTCCGTGGCCATCCTGGTCGCGGCCTCCCCACGCGGCCGTGTGCGACAGACCGCGACGCCAGCGTACCACTTGACGGCATCGCACCGACTCCCGTATTTCCAGCCGATGCATGCGGCAGCGTTATCGAAGGCTGTTGCCATTCCTTTACTGTTTGCACGTTTCATCCGTGTGCGGATGTTGTAATAATGCACGCGGTTGGGTACCGGCTATCGAACACATCGTTGCACCAGCATCGTCTTCAGCTTCCAGCCACGCCTGCTCACCGTCGGTCGTGGACGACCGAGAGCCGCTCGTCGCGTGTCCCCCAGATGTTCCGTGAATCCTCCATCACCGGGTCGATGATGAGGTGTCGCCAGGCGTCGTCGGTCGTTCATCGGCCTCGTCCTGCCGCTGGCCGCGGCTCTGCCAGCGGTTGCCGTTGGTCAGGTTGCATCTGCTCCACCGTCCCCTACACCAGTTCGCACACCACAAGCAGCCGGAACCCCACCGGCCGCCTTGCCGCTCGGTCAGCCAGGACAATCGGTCACTCTGTCCGGTAGGGTATCGGTGCTGTACGGGGATCCCGTTCCCGGGCGCACCGCTGCGGCAGCGAGCCCGCAGGGCACCACGCGGTACTACCTTACCCTGCCAGGGCGACCCATTTACTGACCCCTGCACTGAACTCTAAACCCCCTCAGGTCCCTGCCGAGCGGTCTGCACGTACCACCAGTCCCGCGCCAGAGACAGGCCTTTAGTTCCTCACGCAGGGGTCAGTAGCTGGTGGAGCTGGCCACCGACGCGCAGTCGGCACTGCCGAAGGGAGGCCTCCCCTCGCTCGCTAGTACCGCTTGGCGGCAATGCGTCGTGCGTGCATGCGGCCAGCGCTTTGGCTTGATCGGTCCAGCGGCAGGGGGGCCATGGTGCGGTTGTAGGAGGCGACAAAGGCGAACCCCGGCGCCGCCGCTTGGTCCCGAGGCTGCCGGGCCCGATCTCCACTTGGGTGCGCCCGGCGCACTGTCTGGGCGGGTCAGGGCAGACGGCCTGCTGGCCGGGGCCGCCCAGCAACGCCGCCCGGCGCTGGCGGCGCTTGCGGATGCCGGGCTTGCCTTGCACGCCGAGGTCCCGCGCAAGGCCCGAGGCGGCGGCGGCGCAGCGCCCCAGCGCGGCGGAGCGCTGGCTGTCCAGCTTGTCGACCACGCCGTGCCAGCGGGTGGCGTCGGGGGCGCTGGCACGGGTGCGCTGGACGGGGGCGCGGCAGCCGGCCGCGCTGCGGGTCGGAGCGCACGCCGGGGCGCTGCCGGTGCCGCTGGCGCCGGCGCGGTTGCGGCTGCAGCAGCGCGGGCCAGGCCGGAGGTCCGCGCCCGCGCGCCGTGCGACCGTGCCGGCTTGCCTGCTGCCAGTGGCTGCGGGGCAGCCGCGAGACGGCCGGCGGCGGCCCCGGCCGGCGGCGCCCCCCGGCGTCCCCGCCAGCGCCGCACCGTGGCCTCCCTCAGGCCCAGGCCGCACGCGCTGGCGGCGGTGGCCGCCGCCTGCTGCGGCGTGCGCCGGCCCGGCACACGGCGGGGCACTGGCTGCTGCGCCGCGTCCGTCAGCGTGACGGGAACGGGCGGCGGGCCGGGCCGGCGGGCCGCCTGCGCGACACGCCATGCCGACGGCATGGCCCTGCCCGCCTCGCTACCCCGATCCACTTCTGCCAGGTGGGACTAAGCAGGTAGCCCAGGTTAGGGTGCACCTTCTCTGGTGCCCGATCATCGGCCCACCTCCACGCCTGTGAGCCCAGGGACACGGCTCCGAAAAGTGTGCTACAACTCAGGCCACCTGCTTAGCCCTTCACGTAGGCGAGCTTTTCGGCGACCTTGCCGTCGCGCACACGGAACAGATCGACGCCGCGCACGTGCCCTTCCGCGCCCGCCGCATCGCGCCAGATGTAGCGCCAGCGCACGACGCAGCGGTCGCCCGCGGCGAAGGTCTCCTCCGCGGCGAACTGCGCACGCGGCGAGTCGGCGAAGAAACGTTCCCAGAAGGAGCGTACCGCGCCGGCGCCTTCGTAGCGTTCGCCGTCCGGCGACGGGGTGTTCTCAAAGACGCAGTCCTCGGTCATGGCGGCCATGATCGCGGCCACATCGTGTCGGTCGAAGGCCTCGCTGAAGCGGGTCACGGCGGCGATGGTGGCCGCGGTTGCCGTGTCCGGCGGCGTTTGCTGCGCGGCTTCACGAATCATCTCGGTTTGTCCCTTCCTGACGCTGATCGTCGTGGGCGAAGCGGTCAGTCGCCAACCTGCCGCACGAAGTGATAGGCGACGGCATGTCCCTGAAACGAGATCGGGATCATGTCCGTTTCCGCGGCGAAGGTAGAGCCGTCCTTGCGCCGCCCGCGGAAGCGAAACGTGACGGGGAAGGTCAGAGCCGCCACGTGTTGCTGGTAGTTCCGCGCGTAGACGGTCTGATCGGGCTCATCCACGAAGGCGTCCAGGAAGCTTGGAACCGCGCACCACTCGCTGACTGTGTAGCCGAAGAGCTCGGCAAGGCGGGCGTTGCAGGTCTTGTGCGTTTCGTCCAGCCACAGGTAGACGCCATCCGGGCTGTGCTCCAGCACCGGACGGAACTGTTCTTCGAGCTGCTGCATCATCTCGATATGTGTCGTCGTCATCGCATGCCTCTCCATTGATGATCGCGGGTTCGCGCTGGGCCGCTGCGCTGGCCTGGCTGCTTTTACGCCTTCGCGTAGTTGCTGGCGCCCCACCAGTCGATCATTACCACCGGCTCGTCGCCCACCACCCAGGCATCGTGGCCGGAGGGCAGCGCCGTCACATCGCCGGGGCTGGCCTCGAACTCGCTGCCGTCGCTCATGCGGATACGGATGCGGCCGGCGGCGTGGTACTGGAAGTGCGGCGCCTCGCACCAGTCGGTACCGGCCAGCGGCTTGACGTGCTGCGACCAGCGCCAGCCCGGTTCGAGCGTCAGCCGCCCGATCGTGCTGCCGCCGATGTTCACCAGATCCAGCTTGCCCTTCTCGAAGGTGCGCGTTTCATCGGGGGTGCCAAAGGCCTTCTGTTCCGCGTCTGACATGGCAGTCTCTCCCTCGTTCTCGCACATTCTGGCGCCCGCTGGCCCGCCAAATCGGCGGGGGCTCCAGCAACACCATCTTGCCGTTGCTACGACGCGCCGCCATCCGAGGAAGTTCTCAAACTCGTCCAGCCCGCACAGCTACTGACCGGTGCGCGAGACTGGTACATTCCTACCAACCCGGCCCGGGATGCGGCGACCGCCCGCAGGTGAGCCGGTCTGCACGGTTGCGACCGAGGTGGTGAACGGTGGACGCGGGACCAGCATGGCAGCGGCTGCGCCGCCCCAGCCGCTTCGTCGGGCGGCGGCGCGAGCTCGATACGGTACGCGCCGCCTGTGCCGCGGCCCGCGCCCGCGAACCGGCAGTGCTGCTGATCAGCGGCGAGCCGGGCGGCGGCAAATCGCGCCTGCTGGCCGAGGCGGCGGCGATCGCCCAGGCCGAGGGCATGCGCTGGTGCGAAGGCTACGCGCTGGAAGCCGCCGGTATGCCGCCCTTCGATCCGATCGCGCGGGCGCTCGGCGCGGTGTTACGCCACACGGATGCCGGCGTCGATCTCTCCGATTTGCTGGCTGTGCTTAGCGCCGCGGGCATCGCTCCGCGTACCGCCCGACGGGAGGCGCCGCCGCGCCTGGACCCCGACGCGGCACGGCTGCGCCTGCTGGACGCGATCGCGGCCACGGTGCTGCGGCTGGCGGAAACGGCGCCGCTGGCGCTCGCCCTGGACGACATGCAGTGGGCAGACACCGGCACCTGGGAGGCGATCGTCTACATGGTCCGCGCGGTACGCCGGGCGCCGGTGCTCGTCTTGCTGGCGCTGCGCGACGAGACGCTGCAGCCCGGCCACCCCGCAGGGCGCGCCATGAACGAACTGAACCGGCTGCGCCTGCTCGTGCCCGTGCCCCTGTCACGTTTGGGGGACGCCGACGTGCTGGCGCTCGTGGCAGACGCAACGGACGGTCGCGCGGCGCCGGCGCTCGGCCGCGCCATCGTCGAGCGCAGCGGCGGCAATCCCTTCTTCGCGGAGGAGTTGATCTACGATCTGCTCGCACGGGACATCACAGCCGGAGCGAACGACGCCTCTCTGCCGCTGACACTGCGGCTGGCGATCGCCCAGCGCTTCGACACTCTCGCCGCCGAAACGCGGGCGGCGCTGACGATGGCTGCCGTCATCGGCCGGTCGTTTGACGTACGCGTGCTGGCCGCGGCGCTTGGCTGGGATCGTGCTCAACTCGAACGGGCGCTGGCCCCCGCCGTTGCCGCCAGACTCGCGGTGGAGGAGAGCGACGGCTGGCGCTTCGTGCACGACACGGTGCGCGAGGCGGTGTACGCGGCCGCGGGAGCCGATCGGCGCAGGTTGCACGCGGCCGTGGCGGCGGCGCTGGAACAGGGCGCGCCCAGCGCGGCGCCGGCGGCCCGGCTGGCCGCGCTGGCGCATCATTGGCGCAACGCAGACGATCCGGCGAAGGGAGCTGCTGCCTCGTTCGCCGCCGCGACCGCCGCGTTGGCGCTGCACGCTCCCGCCGAGGCGCTGAGCCACGCCCGCGCCGGCCGCGAGCTGCGCGAGCGTTTAGCCCCGCACGAGCCGGCCGGATCGCTCGCCGCCGCCCGCCTCACGCACGGCGAGATGGCGCTCGCCGCGGGCGAGTACGGCGAGGCGGAAGCCGCGCTGCGCGACGCGTTGCGAGCGGCGCAGGCGCTGAACGAGCCCGCGCTGCTCGGCCGCATCTGGCACCGGCTGGGCGCGGTCTATCACCGCCGCGAGTCGCCGGACGAGGCGGCCGGCTGCCTGCGCACCGCGCTGGCGCTGCTCGAAGCCGACCCGGAGACCACCGCCGAAGCGGCCGAGGTGATGATCGAGTTGGCGGGGGTGCAGGGCGTGACCCGCGCCAACTACGCCGAAGCCGAGGCGTTGGGCCGCCGGGCGCTGGCGATCGCCGAGCAGGCGCAGCGGCCCGCTCTGGAAGCCAGCGCGATGCTGACGCTCGCCAGCATCCGTGGCCGCGCCAGCGATCCGGCCGAGGCACGACCGATGCTGCAGGGCGCGATCGAGCGGGCGCTCGCAAGCGGAGAGTTGGCCGATGCGGCGGAGATCTGCGCCACGCTGGCGAACAACTACTACTGGACCGGTGAGCTGCGCGCCTCGCGGACGTATGCCAAGCGTCGCCTCGATCTGGCCGGCCGTGCGCACGATGTCTTCGGCCTGCGCCACGCCCACTCCTGGCTCGCCAACCTCGCCTGGTCACGCGGCGAGTGGGGCGAGGCGCGCCGCCTGCTGCGCGAGGCCGAGCCGGTGCTGGCGCGGCTCGAAAGCCCGGAGCCGATCGCCTTCCTGCGCCTGATCGACGGTATGATCGACTACCGCACCGGCGCACTGGAGCGAGCGTACATGCTGATCGGCGAAGCGATTGCGCTGTTCGAGCGCGTCGACCCGGCCACGCTGGTCTGGTACGCCGGCTGGCTGCCGCTCGTCTGCCTGGCGCTGGGCCGCACGGACGAGGCGGAGCGACACACGGCGGCGCAGGCCGCGCGCGTGGCCGCGCTGCCGGAGGCGGCCCTGCCCGCCCGCTCTGGCCGGGCGTTGCTGGCGTTCGCCCACGCCGAGCTGGGCCAGATCGAACGCGGCGCCGCCTGCGAGCGCGCGTTGCGACCCTTCGCCCACGATTTCCACTGGGGCCCGGTGCGGCGTTCGCTGGCCGCGCTGGCGGCGCTGCGCGGCGATCGGCGCACGGCGCTGGCCGACCTCGCGCTTGCAGAAGAGCAGGCCCGACGTGAGGCTATGCTGCCCGACCTGGCGCTGATTCTGCACGCACGGGCCGGACTGCTCGACGCCGAGGGTCGGCGCGATCCGCGCACGCACGAGGAAGCGCAACGTCTCTTGCTCTCGCTCAGGATGACCAGCGCGGCGCAGCCCGCGCCGGCCGCGCGTGGCCGCGACGCGGAGGGCGGTCTCACGCCGCGGGAGCGGGAGGTGCTGCTGCTGGTGGCGGCCGGCAAGACGAACCGCGAGATCGCGGACCAGCTCGTGCTCAGCGAACGTACCGTGATCAACCACCTCAGCCACATCTTCGACAAGCTGGGTGTGGACAATCGCACCAGCGCCGCAGCCTGGGCGTTCGCACGCGGCCTGAAGGGCGCGTAGCTGCGGCGCGGCGACTGCGCCCGGTCAGGCGCACCGGCCGGCCCGCGGGCGCACGCCGTGCGCCCCTGTATTCCTGTTCCCTGTTCCCTGTTCCCTTCCCCCTGTACCCTGTGACCTGTGACCTGACGCGGCGGAGGGGAGCATGGCGAGCACGGCGGAGCCGGCGGCGGGTCTCGCCTCCATCCGGCCAGTGGGTCCGGAGCAGCCTGGCGGGCAGGGCCTCGACCCGAACCAGTTCGCCTCCGGCGACCACGCCATTCTGCGGGCGCTGACCGACCCGGCCGTGTGCGCTCAGGTTGAAATGGTGATCACCTACCGCGAGCCGGCCTACGAGGTCTGGTCGAAGCGCGGTATGATCCGCTTCTGCCGCTACTACGCCGAGGGCGGCGGCTACCGCTATGACGTGATCGAGCAGATCGGCGAGAACCCGATCGCGCGGCAGGAACACGACGCGCTGGTGACGCTGGACGAAGAGCTGGCCGCGGCCGGACGCTCCGGCTCGCCCGCCGGCGACGGCGCCCGCGCCTTCATCGCCGGCACGGAGCTGAGCTATCCCTTCGCCTACGAGCGTATCAGCCAGCTCTTCGACTCGCCCGACGCGCCGGACCTGATCGTGCATCCCACCGCCTTCGCGGCCGGCCGCCAGCCCGGCCAGCACGGCAACCTCGACGTGTTGCAGTCGCGCTGCCCGCTGATCCTCTCCGGCCCCGGCGTGCGCCGAGGTGTCCTCAGCGAGGCGGCGAAGCAGGTAGACATCGCGCCCACGATCGCGCACCTGCTGCGGCTGCCGCTGGTGGACGGACGCGACATCACCGGCCGCACCGCCACCGAGCGCGGCGTTGCGCCCGACGTCTACCTGGCGCGCCAGGACGGCCGCGTGCTCACCGAGGCGCTCGAAGCCGAGCCGGCGCGGCCAAAGCGGGCCTACCTCATCCTGCTCGACGGCCTGCACAACGGCGAACTGCTGGCGCGGCTGGAAAACGATGACGGCTCCCTGCCGAACCTGCGCCGGCTTGTCGACCGCGGCGCGATCTGCCGCGCCGGCGCCGTCTCGAACTTTCCCAGCATCACCTGGCCCGGCCACAACACGATCGGCACGGGCGCATGGTGCGGCCATCACGGCTTCGTCAACCCGAACTTCTACCGCCGGGCACGGCGGGAAATCGCCGATCTGCAGGGTCGCCAGTTCGAGACGGAGCGCGAGCTGAGCCACGATGTGGATACCCTCTACGAGGCGGTGCACATCCGCCACGGCCAGTGGACGGGACGCCCCGGCGGCCGTGGCGCCCTGACCGCGGCGATCAACGAGCCCTGCAACCGCGGCGCCATGCACGCCTCGCTCGAACGGCGGCTGGTCGGCGAGCGCGACAAGCTGAAGGCATTGACCAACGCGCTGCTGGCGGACATCTCGCCGCGCTGGCTGAAAGACGGGCAGGAGGCGGTGCAGCGCGAGGCCGTGATCGACACGCGCGGCACGGCGCAGGCCGTGCTGTTGTTCAGCGATCCCGCCATCCCGCCGCCGCTGTTCACCTTCCACGAGCTGGTGCTGACCGACGGCGCCGGCCACGACTACGGCCCGCACAGCGAGGGCGCCCGCGAGGCGCTTGCGGAGAGCGACCGGCGCATCGGCCGCGTGCTGGCGGCGATCGAGGCGCGCGGCCTGTTCGATGAGACGCTGTTCGTCGTCAGCAGCGACCATGGCATGACGGCGCAGAACCTCGACGTTTCCGGCCACCAGGCGGCGTGGCTGGTGGAGCACGCCGTGCGCGGCCTCGCCTGCGAGCGCTTCGTCTACCTGCGCGACCTTGACGTGTCGTTCGAGGATGACGGCAAAAAAGGCACGATCACGGTGCTCGACAACGACGCGGACGAGACCGGCGGACGGCCGCTGCTGGCCGGCGTCGACGTGGTATTCACAGACCACGGGCGCATCGTGGAGCGCATGATTCTGGGGAACGACGGGCGTGCAGGCTTCCTCTCGCAGCGGAGACACACCGAGATCCGCCTCGACCTGGACGGCAATCGGACCGAGCGTGTCTGGATGCAGGATTTCGATGAGGTCACCATTCGCGCCACGGGCTTCAACGGCCGTCGCTTCCGCCGCGACGGCACGGAGATTCTGCCCAACCTGCGCGACGCGCTCTACGGCAGCCGGGGCAGCGCGTGAACGAGACGGCGCCGGCGCTCGACGACCTCTACATCGGCGAGAGCGAGCCGTTCGACGACGTGAACGAACGGCTCTACCGCGCCGGCCTGACGGACGGCCTGCCAATCGTGCCACCAACGCCCGGCCGCGCGCGCCGCATGTACACCGAGGCGCGGCTCGACCCGGCCGCGTACGTCGGCGAGCTTGAGCCGGGCCTCGCGCCGATCCGCGTTTACCAGCTCGCCGTCTGCGCCGTGATGGCCGGTTGCGAGCCGGCGCATCTGCCTTTCCTCGTGGCCGCGGTGCGGGCGATGGGCGAGCCGGCCTTCAACCTGCTCGGCATCCAGACGACCACGGGCAGCGCCGCACCGGTGCTGATCGTCAACGGGCCGGGCGCGGCGGCGGCAGGAATCAGCGGTGGCGCCAACTGCCTCGGCCCGGGCGTGCGGGCGAACGCCGCGATCGGCCGCGGCCTGCGGCTGGTGTTGCAGAACCTGGGCGGAGCCCGCGCCGGCGGCATGGACATGGCGACGATGGGCCAGCCGGCCAAGTTCGGCCTCTGCTTCGCGGAGAACGAAGCGCGCAGCCCCTGGCCGCCGCTGCACGTCGAGCGCGGTTTCGCGGCGGATGAAACGGTCGTCACCGTCGCCGGCATCGCCGGCACGGTCGAGGTCGTGCACGGCAGCAACAGCGAGGCGGAGGAGATCCTGCTGACGCTCGCGCACTCGATGACGATCGCGGGCAACACCGGCAGCGCGGGCTACCTGGGCGGCGGTGAGCCGCTGGTTGTGCTCAGCTACGAGCACGCGCAGGCGCTGGCCACGGCCGGCATGGATAAGCCAACCGTCAAGCGCTTCCTCTGGGAACACGCCCGCCTGCCGCTCAGCCTGCTCGGCAAGGAGACGGCCGCGCAGATCCGCGCCAATCGCCCGCCGGAGCACGAAGACGACGCACTGCTCGTCGCCCGCACGCCGGACGCGATCATGCTCGTCGTGGCCGGCGGCGTCGGCATCAAATCGACGTACATGCCGACCTGGGGCGGCGGCACGCGCGCGCAAAGCATGCGGGTGTGAACTGGCGGGGTGGCCCTCATCACCTGCTCATGCCGCCGGCGCCGGTGAATGTACTGGGGCCGACGGCTCGGCGTCGATGCTCACGGTTCCTCAGTTCAGAGCAGCACGGCCATCCAGCGTTGTTGCGGGGATGTGGCACAATGAGAGGTAGTGCTGTCACATTGAAGGGAGCCGGCGGCGAAGGCACGATGACGAACGCACTCAGCGTCCGGGAGAGCCGCCGCGACGAGATCCTCGCCGCCGCGATCCGCTGCTTTGCCACGCGCGGCTTCGAGGGCACGTCCACGCGCGAGATCGCACGCGAGGCCGGCGCCAAGCAGCCATTGCTCTACTACCACTTCGGCAGCAAGGCCGACCTGTATCTCGCCGCCGTGCTTGACCAGCTCGACCGCCTGCATGAGGGGCTTGAGGCTGCGCTGTGCGGCCGGACCGACCACGTCGAACGGCTGCACGTCTTCGTGCGCACCTACTACGACCACTTCACAATCTACGAACCAGGCCTGTCTGTCTGTCTGCGCGAGATCAGCGGTCTGCCGGGAGACCTCGCTGAACAGATCAGCGCCGCGCATCGCCGCACGGCCACGGGGGTCTTGCAGAGCATCATCGCCGGCGGCATCGCTTCGGGTGACTTCCGGCAACTCGACGCCGAAGCCTGCGCCTACGCGATCATCGGCATCCTGCAGGGCTTTCTGCGGCTGCGCCACGGCACACGCGAACGGCTCGGCCCCGACGCGCCCGTACAGCAGGTGCTCGACGTCTATTGCGCAGGATTGATCGCGGCGCCGCTTGCCGTGAACACCGCGGAGCTTTCGGCAGGCAGCTCCGCCGGCCCTTGACGCGCCGGGCTGGTGATGATATGCAGAGTGAAATTTATCAATCGCTCAGTTAGCCGGTTCGGCCTGCCGCAAGGCCGGCGCGAATCTGCCGAGGAGGCAGCGAAGCTATGACGACAACCGCCGATTCGCTTGAGGCGCTGCGCAGCTACGGCAAGGAGCGCGGCCACGATATGCGCTGGCTCGAACGCCGCGACGTTTGGGGTCAGCAGCTCGACGCCAGCGAGAAGAAGGGCGGCCTGCTGTTGCAGGACGTGGACAGCGGCGTCGCGGCCGAGGTGCCCGACGAAAGCAAGAATATGACCGGACGTACGCGCGGCTCGATTCCGCGTTCCGGCGTGCCGCGCGTCGGCAACTACCCGGTGCGCACCAAGGCCGACATCTGGCTGCGCAACGGCTCTGAGCTGTACGAAGAGGCGGTCGCGCGGCAGTGGTCATCGGCCACGGACATCCCCTGGCAGACGATCAAGCCGCTGCCCGACGAGATCGAGCGCGCCGAATGCCAGCTCGCCACCTTTCTGACCGAAGTCGAGTTCGTGGCCGGCGATGTGCCCGGCAAATGGATCTCCTCGGTCACGCCAGACTACTACGAGCCGCGCATGTACCTGCTTTCGCAGGTGATGGACGAGGCGCGGCATCTGGACGTGTTCCGCAAGCGGGCGCTGGCCAACGGCGGCGGGCTGATGCGGCGCAACGGCACCGTGCTCGGCGTGGTCGGCGGCAACATCGACTCGGCGCGCGACTTCACTGAAATGTCGGCGCGGCTGCATATCAGCGGCGAGGGCTCGGTGCTCACGTTGTTTCGCATGGGCGAGCTGATGGCACAGAACCCGGCGGAAAAGCTGATCTACCGCCTCTGCGCCCAGGACGAGAGCCGCCACGTCGCCTTCGGCGTGATGCACCTGCAATATCTCGGCAGCGTCGACACCGACCGCCGCGAAGAGATCCAGTCGTATCTGGACGAGGCCGAGCGGGCGCTCGTCACCGGCGCCTCCGGGCAGAACCCGGCCTCGCGCGGCCTGGCCAGCAACGCGGCGCTGGCGGTGCTGCTGGGCGGCGGCGAAGAGCAGATCGATGAGGGCATGAAGATCCTGCTGGCGCTGCGCCAGCGCCAGGTGAAGGAGTACGTGCAGCGCGTGCGCGTGGCCGGCTTCGGCGAGCGCTTCGAGAACGGCCGCGCCAACCCGACGCTCGAGGCCTACATTCACGCGAACTGAGCCGTTCGGCCCTCTATCCCCCGTCCCCTTTCCCCCAATCGTTGACATCGCGCGGAGCGCGATCTTGGATGGGGGAAAGGGGCGATCCGGCGTGATGCGATCCGGAAGGGCGTCGGGTTAACCGTTCATCGATCGGAACGCCCGACCCCAGGGTCGCCCCTCGCCCAGGATTGGGCGAGGGGACGGGGGTGAGGGCCGACGGGCGAACCGCCCCTACCGAAACGAGGACATGATTTCATGGTGCAGGAACGCGCCAACGACCAGCCGCCGGCGGAGCCGCCCGTGCTGCCGCGTCCAGACCTGAGCTGGAAGAGCATGACGATCCAGTGGGGCACGCGGGCGAAGGTGCACCCGCAGGGCGGCCTCACACTCGGCGCGCTCAACGTCGGCGCCTACGCCGAGATTCCCGACTACTGGGAAGACCGCTCGCGTATGCCGCGCGGCGCCTTCAGCCCGCCGGGCACGGTCGGCGCGCCGGTCGGCGGCTACTACCTGCGCAACAAGTCCGACTTCTGGGCCGAGAACGCCGCTGAGCTGTACGAAGAGGCGATCTCGCGCCGCTGGTCGTCGGCCGACAGCATTCCCTGGGCCGCATGCCGCGGGCTGCGCGACGACGTGGAGCTGGCGATCTGCCAGGTCGCCACCGAGCTGAGCCAGCAGGCCTCGATTGAGATCGAGGTCGTCTCAAGCTGGCTGCAACTGATGAGCTACGGCTACCACGAGGTCAAGCTGTTTCTTGCCACCGAGAACTTCGACGCCGGCCGCCACTTCGAAGTCTTCCGCAAGCGGGCGATGGTCAACGGCGGCGGGCTGGGCTTCGAAAGTCCCGGCCAGGTCAACCGGCTGCTGCTCGAAAGCCGCGCCGGCTGGACCGAGACGTCGCTGCTGCTGCATCTCTTGCGCGGCACGTTCACACGCACGGTCTACCGCTATCTGGCGGCCCGCGCGCCGACGCCGGTAGAGCTGCTGATCGGCCGGCGAGCGCTGCAGGACACGTCGCGCCACATCGCCTACGCCATGCAGCACCTCAAATACGCCGTCAATCACGTCACCGGCCTGACCCGCAATTTGAACGTGGGGCTGGCGCAGGCGGAGGCGATCGTCGGACGCGACGACGCGGACCCGGTGCTGTGGGAGGCGCTGGCCTGCGTCTTCGGCGGCGGCGTACGCGGCATGGACGAGGGCATGCAGATCGTGGCGCGGCTGCGGTGCGACTATGTGCGCGACTATCTGCGCTGCCTCGACTGGATCGGCGTCGACCGCCGGTCGTCGCTGGCGCCGAACTTCGCGGCGCTGCTGGTAGGCTAAGTCCGAATCTGGAGCAGTCATGCCGATCTACGTGTACCAGTGCAGCCGTTGCGACGTGCGCACCGAAGTCTTCGAGCGGCGGCTGAACAGCGGTCGCACCGTGCAGTGCGAGGCTTGCGCTTCGCCGGACGTTGAACGCGTGTTCATGCCCTTCGCCATCTACCGCTCGGAGGCGACAAAGCTCGAACAGCTCGACCCGAAGTACTACCGTAAAGTAGATGAGGCGATGCGCAACACGCCCGAAGCCGATCCGATGCGGCATTTGAACCGCATGACCCCCTTCGACCGCGCCGCCGACCCCGGCGACCCGATCAGGTTCTGACAGCCAGTTCCGGAGCAGAACAATGCCCGTGTTTCCCTCAACCGAGTGGTTTCAGCAGGTCGCGGACCTGGCGATGGCCGACGAGACGTACCGCAAGTTCGGGCGCGTCGACGCGATCGTCGGCTTTCGCGTCGGCGAGCGCACATTCAGCCTCGTCTTCGACGTGTTCGAGATCCGCGATGCACGCGAAATCGATGACGACGAGCTGCGCGACCTCGACTTCTATCTGGAGATGGAGCCCGCGCGCTGGCAGGCGATGATCGAGGACATCAAGCAGAACGACGGCGCCGGCTTGAACTGCACGCTGAACACGCTGGACCTGAAGCTGCCGAACGGCCTGGCGATCAACGCGCTGGGCGACGGCTACCGCATGGACAAGTTCTTCCGCTTCAACCAGAGCCTGCAGCGTTTCTTCGACCTTTCGGCCCGGCTCGATACGACATTCGCGTTGCCCGCGCCTGCCGCCGGCGATTAAGCCATCGTCCGCTGCTCCAGCCATTCCTGGCTATGCAACTGCTTGCACCACCACCAGATCCTGCTTGTGGGAACGATCTGGTGAGTCGCCGGCAACGAATTTCTGCGGCCGGCGGCAACCGGGTGGTGCGCGAAGTGGTGCGCGACGGCAAGCTCGTTACGAGCCGCAGCGCGACGGATCTGCCCGTCTTCAACCGCGAGATGACCGCGCTTTTCGCCGAGCACCGCGGCAGCCGCCCCGTCCGGCCACCGCCCGCTGCAGCGTCTGCCACGCGGGTTCGTTCAAGGCTACCGTACCCGGTTCTGCCGCGGCACGAGCGTCACAGCCGCGACGTTCGGCGTGCAGATGGCTGTGTACGCCGCACGTGCCGGTGGACACGCATGCTGCATCGTTCATCAGCCAACCCACGATCAGGCGCGTGGCGCACGTCTCCCGCTGCCTGCCGGAAGGCCCAGAAGGCGGGATGCTATAGTTGGTGCAGTTTGCCGGAGCCGCGGGCGCGGCGTTCGGCGTCGAGGACAGACGATGCAGTCAGACGTCGAGCGCACGCTCATCCGGGTGCCGCTGTTTCGCCAGCTCGGCCGCGCCTACATGCTGGACATCGCCCACAACGCCGACCTGCGCGACTACGAGGCGGGCGAGACGATCGTGGCCGAGGGCGACGCGGCCGAAAACTTCTACGTGGTCGTGCGTGGCTCGGTCGAGGTGCTGAAGGAGCGCGAGAAGGGCGCCGCACGGGTGGTCACCACGCTTGAAGAAGGCCAGTATTTCGGCGAGTTGAGCATCTTCGACAATCAGCCGCGCTCGGCTACCGTGCGGGCGACGCAGCCGACAACCTGCCTGGTGATTCCGCGCTGGGAGATCCTGCAAACGGTCGAGGCCTCTCCCGAAGTCTCGAAGCGCATGCTTGCCTACCTCAGCGGCCGTCTGCGCGCCACGACCGACGCGCTGCCGTTCGATTAGACCGCCGCGTCGTCCTCGACCGCCACGACGCGGCTGGTGCTGAGCAGTGCGGGCAGACGCTCCAGCGTCTCATGGCGAGGCTCCGGCACGGTCAGAAAGCGCGGCAGCACCGGATGGGGCAGTTCGCGCAGGAAGCGGCACTCCTTGAGCGCGGCCTGCACCGTGTGCCGGTCGCCGCCGTAGGCGATGAAGTCGAGCCGGCCCAGCCAGGGCAGAAGGCGCGCCTCCGCTTCGGCGCAGAGGCCGCCGAACAGCTCGTGGATCTGCTTCTCGCGGATGCGGTCGAAGCGGCGCTGGCTCTGGCCGCCCTTGCGGTGGCGGTTCTTGACGAAGCGCGCGGCGTTGCGCGACTGCACCAGCGTGTCGCCTTCATAGACGCCGATCGCCCAGCCGCCGAGGCGCAGCAGCACCGCGGCGATGCGCGGCGCCGACGCGAGCAGAGCGCGCAGCGCGGCGGTGTGGGCGCCCGGTTCATACAGTGGTGCGGTCAACAGGTAAGGCGGCACGACAAGCCAGCTTCGCGGCGCGCCGAGCAAGAGATAGACGCCGGATTCGGCACGCTGCCGGTATGCTTCCAGCAGGATAGCGTGCGGATGCGCGGCGATCGCTGACGGCGGCGGCTCGCCCGGCAGCAGCACGGCCGTCGCCATGATGTTGCCTGCCGCGCCGCTGTCGATCGCGTCGAGCAGGCGCAGCAAGCGGTTTCGAGCGAGGTCGGCGTGGGTCAGGGCGGCCGTCATCGGCGTAGTCCCGGACTGGACGGTGCGCTGCCGCCGGTGATCGGCGAGAGCGCCGGACGGCGGGCGCTGCTCGTTGATGGCGTCGTGCAGTCGGTCGATCCCGACGATGCGGCGAGCGGCTACTGGCAAGCCATGATACCCGACCAGCGGCCGGCAAGCGCCCTCTTGCTCGGCCTCGGCGGCGGCACCGTGGCGCATCTGCTGGTGCGGCGCTTCGGTCCGCTGCCGATCACCGGCGTGGACGCCTCCGCCGAGGTGATCGGGCTGGCGCAGCAGGCCTTTGCGTTGACGGAACTGCCGCTCGCCGTGGTGCAGGCCGATGCGCTGCAGTTCGTGCACGGCACAGACGAACACTTCGGCTTCGTGGCCGTCGATCTCTACCGCGGCGATCGGCTGGCGAGCGGTGTGCTGGCACTGCCCTTCCTGCGGGCGCTGGCGGCGCGGCTGATGCACGGCGGCACGGTGGCCTACAACCTGTTCGCCGATGCCTATCTCGATGGCCGCGTGTTGCGGCTGGAGCGCGTGTTCGAGCGGCTGCGGCTCGATGCCGTGGGCGCGAACGCGATCTTTCACGGCCGGCCGCGCCGGCCTCAGCGGTGACGCAGCTTACCGCCGCCACCGCCGTAGCGGTAGGACTCGGCCCAGTACGAGGCGGAGCGCAGCAGATCGCGCTCAAGATTCTCTTTGCGCAGCCGCTCGTCGACGCTGACCTGCTCGGCCGGCGCGGGCGTGTAGTTCAGCGCCTGCAACCGCTCCTGATAGCGACGCTGGGCGGCGCGCAGTGTGCGAAAGCTGGCGACGACGGCGCCGCGCTCGACGACGTGATAGCGATGGTCGCAGGGGACGCGTTCCGTGTCGCGTTCGATGAACAGATCGATGGCCGGTACGCCTTGCTTGTAGCGGCCGCCCAGCGGGGCAGCCGACTGCTGGGACGTCATCACACCCTCCCCACATCCACCGGCATGAACGCCGCGGCGCCCATGCTCCCGCCAGCATCATAGCGGTTCGGGGGTGTATACGCCGAACGCCGTTCATAACGATCTGGATTGCGTGTGATCGAGGCCACGCAGCGAGCGGCGCTCAGAAAGGGGGCTGGTTCAGCCCTGCGCGGCGCCGGGCCGAGCTTCGAGCACGGAGAGGAAATCGGTGGGGCCGACGATGCGCAGCGCGCCGAGCGCCGCTTCGCCGTCGAGCACCAGCAGGCCGCGGTCGCCGTTACAAGATAGCCGGCCCGCCCGCCGAGGGCACAGGCGAGCAGCTTATCATCCTTCGGATCGCGGCAGTGAATGGGCAGATCCGCAAGCAGGCGCTGCCGCTCTCGGAGTCGTGCGGTTGCTGACGCTGCTGCAGCCGCAGTCCAGTGCGTCGATGACCGTCTATCGCGATAGGATCAAACCCGGCGTTCCAGAAACCGCCGTTGGTCCGTTTCCAGCATCGAGCGCGAAACGTCGGGCCATCCGAAGCGTTCAAGGATCGCAACAGTCGCTTCTAGAGCGAACTCAGGCGCTTTGGCGACCAGAGCCGGTGCAGGCTGCGTCGCCCTCCAGCAGATCGGCTCCTCGCTTCGGTATATGTACGTCTCGACCATCAGCCGCCCAGGTGGTGCGAGCAACTGGTGGCCTGTGGCGTTATGAAGTTCGATTGTCAGCGAGGCGCTCGGGTTCAATACACCGCGATAGGCCAGGCCACGGGCAAACTCGAGGATCTCGGTAGCCGTATAGAGGATCTCAACGAAATCGAGGCGTCGTGGCCCTGGACGGATCTGCCCACCATGGGGATCGGTGATGACCTCGTACGGGCCGATCCTCTCCACTAGATCAGCGCGCTGGTGAATAAACTGACCGCTCTGGTAGAAGCGCCAGAGTTCCACGTGATTGCCGAAGTCGCTTCCAGACTGAATCCAGACACTGCCGTAGACGTAATCGTTGGGTGGCGGGCCGATGTGCGGATAGTCCCAGCCGCGTAGCCGAACGCTCGCCGCCTCGATAGCTGTGCGGCAGTCCTTCAGTGTAGGCAGACGCTGTGGGTCGTACTCGGTGGGGTGCAACAGAATGCGCCAATAGGCCGTCTCATGGATCCGCGTGAGCCGGCCAGCGATATCGGTCGTGAGTGTGGTCATAAGTCGGCCTCCCGCTCGGCACGGAACCGGTCCTCGGCGCTCTGCAACATGCCTTGCTCCTGTATCCCCGACAGCGCGTCGATGAAGGGACGTAATTGCTTCTGGACTCCAACGGCGATGGCCCTGTCGAGCAACTCCCGCATCTCCGTCTGGGACTGAACCTCAACGGTTTCGTGTTTTGTCCGAGAGCGGGTGTAGACAGCGCCTTGACGAAGCGAACCCGAACCCCTCGTACAGACGACTGGCAGCTCATCGAAACCGGAGACCTGAATCACGACGAACGTCTTCTCATCGAGGACAGGCTTGCGTACGGTGACAGTCACATAGGGATCTGCCCGCTGGTTGATGTATTGCTGGACGACGTCCTGGGTGTAGCTCGCAGCGACAGAAGCGGCCACTCCGTTGGGGTCCCAGGTGTCGGGGGTGGTCTCATCCATGCCAATAATGATGGCTCCTCCGCCGATATTGGCCATTGCCATCGCTGAACGCGCGAGCTTTGCGTTCACAGTATCCGGTCCCCAGGCGAAGGAATCAGCCCGGTGGTTCTTCAAGTTCGACCCTTTGTACTCGATATTGCGTTCTTCGTGGCCATGTCGAAGGAGATCGAGCAGTGCAGGGTCATTGTCGGCCACCTAAGAACCTATCCCACTAGGCCAGCTTGATGAAACGCGATGAAGGCGCAGGTGAGCTGGACCAGGGCTTTGTAGTTCTCGACTTTCTTCTCCCAGCGCACGAGGATGCGGCGGAAACGATTCATC